>TARA_R110002073_G_scaffold4515_3_pt1 | contig 11138 bp, 10 predicted proteins | sample TARA_R110002073 | Tara Oceans TARA_R110002073 (sample SAMEA4397174) | marine metagenome | biome: Polar Biome; feature: [DCM] deep chlorophyll maximum layer (ENVO:01000326); material: water (ENVO:00002006), including particulate matter (ENVO:01000060) such as... | depth 40 m
TCATCCAAAAAGGAATAGTTTTTGATAAAAGATAGAATTTTAAAAATAACCTAACGCAACCATGAAGTATTCACTGTTTTTTTTAGTTTGTCTATGTTTTCAATTTTCAAACGCGCAACCCGATTCTCTTTACATTAAAGAGATTAAGCAAAAATATACAGGCCCGCAATGGACTCAAAAAAATAAAGCATCAATTGATTTAAGTGAAGTGGCTTTTGTTAATTGGAATTCTGGAGGAAGTAATTCTATTTCTGGCTTATTAGGATTAAAATCTAAGCTTGATTATAAAGACAAGTTTTTTGTTTGGAAAAATAATGTAGAAGTTCGTTATGGCGTGAATAAGCAAGAGGCCAGAGAACTTAGAAAAACTGATGATTTATTTGAGGTAAATTCTAATATGGGTTACAAACCAGATAGTTTATCAAATTGGTTTTATTCTGCAAGACTTAACTTTAGAACGCAATTAACAAATGGGTATAACTATCCAAATAAAGAGGTCCCTATTTCTAGATTGCTAGCGCCAGGGTATTTGTTTTTTGGTGGCGGTATGGAATATGGGAAAAATATAGATGAATTGTCTTTTTACTTTTCGCCATTAACCCTAAAAGCCACTTTTGTTTTAGATGAAGATTTAGCTAATGTTGGGTCTTTTGGAGTTACTCCTGCGGTGTTAGATACTAATGGAAATATCATTATTCCTGGAGAACAAATAAGAACAGAAGTTGGTGTTTTGGTTACCAATAGCTACGAAATGGAATTAGCAGAAAATATTATTGTAAAAAACCAAGTCAGTCTCTATTCAGATTATATTAATAACTTCGGAAATCTAGATTTGGATTGGAGAATAGACTTTGATTTTAAAGTTAATAGCTTTGTTAGAGCGACTCTGGGTTCGCACTTGCGATATGACGACGACGTTAAAACCCAAACGCCATCAGATATTGAAGGTGAGTTTGATGTAGCAGGAGCAAAAGTACAGTGGAAGCAGTTTTTAGGTGTTGGCTTTGCAGTAGATTTCTAAAAATACAAATCAATATTTATTTAAAAATTTGTTAACTTTTTTATGTTAATAAATCATTAAACTTCTGATAATCAGCATTATAACTTGTTTTGTTGGTAAACTTTATGATTTTTGTCATGTTTTAAGTTGTACATTTATAGTTTATTTACGTACTGTTAAATATTCCATTAAACTTAAAACTCCTATTTACTAATGAACACAGAACTTGCCCAAAAATCCTCCAAAACTTACACTTCAGAAGATGCTTTTAATGCCTCTTTAAAATACTTCAAGAACGATGATTTAGCCGCTCGCGTATGGTTAAACAAATATGCCCTAAAAGATTCTGAAGGAAATATTTATGAGTTAACGCCTAACGATATGCATAGGCGTATAGCTAAAGAAATAGCTAGGATAGAAACCAAATACTCTAATCCATTAACAGAAAATGCCATTTTTGACTTAATTAAAGACTTCAAATACATTGTTCCACAAGGAAGCCCAATGGCAGGAATTGGAAATCCGTTTCAAATAGGTTCATTATCAAATTGTTTTGTGATTGGTAACTCTGGAGAATCTGATTCTTATGGGGGTATTATGAAAATAGACCAAGAGCAAGTACAACTTATGAAACGTCGTGGCGGCGTAGGACACGATTTGTCACATGTGCGTCCAAAGGGTTCTGCGGTAAAAAATTCAGCTTTAACATCTACAGGACTTGTGCCTTTTATGGAGCGTTATTCTAATTCAACAAGAGAGGTTGCTCAAGATGGAAGGCGTGGAGCACTTATGCTTTCGGTATCTATTAATCATCCAGATTCAGAAGATTTTATTAATGCGAAATTAGAGCAGGGCAAAGTAACAGGAGCCAATGTGTCGGTTAGGATTGATGATAATTTTATGAAGGCTGTTAAAAATGGAACAGAATACACTCAAAAATATCCAATATTTAGTGAAGACCCTAAAGTGTCTAAATCTATTGATGCCAATGCGCTATGGAAAAAAATAGTTCATAACGCATGGAAATCAGCAGAACCAGGAATTTTATTTTGGGATACTATTATAAATGAATCGGTGCCAGATTGTTATGCAGATTTAGGGTATAAAACCGTCTCTACAAACCCATGTGGTGAAATTCCATTATGCCCTTATGATTCTTGTAGATTACTAGCTATCAATTTATTTTCTTATGTAGAAAATCCGTTTACGCCCCAAGCTAAATTTAATTTCGATTTATTCAAAACGCATGTAGCTGCTGCGCAACGTATTATGGATGATATTATCGATTTAGAACTTGAAAAAATAGATAAAATATTAAAGAAAATTGACGATGATCCAGAACTAGATGAAGTAAAAACAACCGAGCGTAATTTATGGTTTAACATACAGCAAAAAGCTCAAGAAGGAAGAAGAACAGGTGTTGGGATAACTGCAGAAGGCGATATGTTGGCGGCATTAGGTATTCAATATGGAAGTAAAGCAGGGAATGCTTTTTCATTAGAAGTTCATAAAACAATTGCCATTGAAGCGTATCGTGCATCAGTACATTTAGCTAAAGAGCGTGGTGCGTTTTCCATTTTCAATGCAGAACGTGAAAAGAACAATCCATTTATCCTAAGATTAAAAGAAGCGGATAATCAATTATATTATGAAATGCTAGAATATGGTAGACGTAATATAGCCTTATTAACAATCGCTCCAACTGGAACTACCAGTTTGATGACGCAAACTACATCTGGTATTGAACCTGTATTTATGCCAGTTTATAAGCGAAGAAGAAAAATAAATCCGAATGATAATGATGTTCGAGTGGATTTTGTTGATGAACTTGGTGACTCTTGGGAAGAGTATGTAGTGTTTCATCATAGATTTAAACAATGGATGGAAGTAAATGGCATTGATAGCTCAAAAAACTTTTCACAAAAAGAGATTGACAAATTGATTAAAAAATCGCCTTATTATGGCGCCACTTCAAACGACGTGGATTGGTTTAGTAAAGTGAGTATGCAAGGTGCTATTCAAAAATGGGTTGATCATTCTATAAGTGTAACTATTAATTTGCCGAATGACGTTAAAGAAGGTTTGGTTGGCGATTTGTATATGAAAGCATGGGAAGTAGGCTGTAAAGGTGTTACTGTTTACAGAGATGGTTCACGTTCTGGTGTTCTAATTGCTAATGACGATAAAAAGGAAGAAACAGACAATGGAAAGTTAACAGCTTTTCCTAAAAAGCGCCCACAAGTTTTGGAAGCAGATGTAGTTCGTTTTCAAAATAATAAAGAAAAATGGATTGCGTTTATCGGTTTGATAGATGATAAGCCATATGAAGTATTTACAGGACTTGCTGATGATGAAGATGGGATTTTAATACCGCGTTGGGTAAATAACGGATTAATCATAAAAAACAGAAATGAAGATGGTAGCTCTCGTTACGATTTTCAATACAAGAATACTAGAGGATACAAAACCACTATTGAAGGCCTATCGCATAAGTTTAATCCAGAGTTTTGGAATTACGCAAAGCTATTTTCAAGTACGTTACGCCATGGTATGCCAATTGATAAAATAGTAGATTTAATTAATAGTTTACAGTTAGATAGCGAATCTATTAATACATGGAAAAATGGTGTGGTTAGAGCCTTAAAACGTTATGTGGCTGATGGTACGAAAGCCAAAGGACAAGCATGTGATAATTGTGAATCTCAAAATTTAATCTATCAAGAAGGGTGTTTAACCTGTAAAGATTGCGGGTCTTCTAAATGTGGTTAGCAGCAGATTTATTTTAAGTAAAGAGGAGGTCGTTAGACTTCTTTTTTTAGTTTATTGATTCTTATACAAACTCTTTTAAAATGAGAAGGAATGGGATTGAAAAAATAGCATCAACAACAAACACCAGTGAAAATAACTTTAATGTAGAAATCCCCAAGTTTTTATAAAAAGCAAGTTTTCGTTTTGCATGAGTTTCATTTAAAAAATGCCATAACGAAATAATAAGTAATAGTTTAACAACTAGTATTGTAATGAGTTCTATTTTTATAAATGAAAGCAGCATATTTATAACTAAAGACCAAATAATAAAGGGTCTGTAAAAAACCAATATGGAAAACAATTGTTGCATAAGTATTTATAATAACGCTATTTGTGTAATAATATTTTTAGAAACGGATTATTACGATGGTTTCTAATCGTTGAAAATTCATAAATTATCGTATTTTTGATTCCCAATTAAAAAAGGCAGATGTTAGAGAAATTACAAATAGTTAAACAGCGTTTTGATGAGGTTAGTGATTTAATTATCCAACCCGATATTATTACAGACCAGAAACGTTATGTTGAGCTAAATAGAGAGTATAAAGACTTGCGAATTCTTATGGATAAGCGAGAGGTATATTTAGAACTCACTAATAATTTAGCTGAAGCTGAAGAAATAATTGCTGACGGTAGTGATGCAGAAATGGTAGAAATGGCCAAAATGCAATATGATGAAGCTAAAGAAAGTATTCCCAAATTAGAAGAAGAGATCAAAGTACTTTTAATCCCTAAAGACCCTGAAGATTCTAAAAATGCAGTTGTAGAATTACGAGCTGGAACAGGTGGTGACGAAGCTAGTATTTTTGCAGGCGATTTGTTTAGAATGTATACTAAATATTGTGAAGGAAGAGGCTGGAAAGTAGATACGGTCGATTTTAGTGAAGGGACTAATGGTGGCTTTAAAGAAATTCAGTTTGAAGTTACTGGTAACGATGTTTACGGAACGTTAAAGTTTGAAGCAGGTGTGCATCGTGTACAACGTGTGCCTCAAACAGAAACTCAAGGGCGTGTACATACTAGTGCTGCAACAGTAATGGTGTTTCCAGAGGCTGAAGAGTTTGATGTGGAAATAAATCCTAAAGACGTAAGAATCGATTTTTTCTGTTCATCAGGTCCAGGAGGTCAATCGGTAAACACAACGTATTCAGCAGTTCGTTTAACACATATTCCAACAGGATTAGTGGCGCAATGTCAAGATCAAAAATCGCAACATAAAAATAAAGAGAAAGCGTTTAAAGTATTACGTTCGCGTTTATACGATTTAGAGTTAGCTAAGAAGTTAGAAGAAGATGCTGCTTTACGTGGTACTATGGTAACCAGTGGAGACCGAAGTGCTAAAATTAGAACGTATAATTATTCGCAAGGGCGTGTTACAGATCATAGAATTGGATTAACACTTTACGACTTGTCAAATATTGTAAATGGTGATATTCAAAAAATCATAGATGAGTTACAATTAGCGGATAATACTGAAAAGTTGAAGGCAAGTAGTGATCAAATTTAAATCCCTATCTGACTATTTCCCAAAGGGAAAGACACTCTTATGGATATATTGCAAGTTCATGTAGAGAAGAAAATAATAAAAAAAGAGTAAAAACATAACAGTTTCCTCCTTCGGAGGATTAAGGAGGAATGACAACAATCCAATTAGTTAATCAAATTAAAAAAAAGAAATCCTTTTTATGTATAGGATTAGATGTTGATTTAAATAAAATTCCAAAACATCTTTTAAAACACGACGATCCCATTTTCGCTTTCAATAAAGCTATAATTGATGCAACACATCATTTATGTGTAGCATACAAACCTAACACAGCATTTTATGAAGCTTACGGTATAAAAGGATGGCAAGCTTTAGAAAAAACAATTAATTACTTAAACGAAAAGCATCCAGAAATTTTTACTATTGCTGATGCAAAACGTGGCGATATTGGAAACACAAGTACCATGTACGCTAAAGCATTCTTTGAAGATTTAGCATTCGATTCTGTAACGGTTGCACCATATATGGGAAAAGATTCAATCGAACCATTTTTAGCTTTTGAAGATAAACACACTATTCTTTTAGCGTTGACTTCTAATCAAGGCGCATTTGATTTTCAAACAAAAACGGTAGATGGGAAGGAACTTTACAAACAAGTATTAGAGACTTCAAAAACGTGGAAGAACGCTGAGAATTTAATGTATGTTGTTGGTGCTACAAAAGCAGAATATTTAGCTGATATTAGAAATATTATTCCAGATAGCTTCTTATTAGTTCCAGGTGTTGGCGCTCAAGGTGGAAACTTACAAGAGGTATGTAAATATGGAATGAACGACAATGTTGGATTATTGATTAATTCTTCAAGAGGTATAATTTACGAATCAAACAAAGAAGATTTTGCTCAAGCTGCTGCACAAAAAGCTGAAGCGCTTCAAAAAGAAATGGCTTTGATTTTGGAATAATACCAAATGAATTTTAAAATGATTGGTAATAAATAAAAATTATATTTTCTTTAGATAAGACATAAAATATAAGCATAGCCTTAGTTACGGTTCTATTTTATATTGAAATGTAAAGGAAATAGAAACTAATTTTATCGATTATTTTGAAGTTTATTTGGTATTAACAAATACACATCACTTTGCGCCTTTGCGTTTTTGCGAGAAAAAAATGAGAGACCAACTTAACAGAGCAATTCACTTAAAAGAAACTCCAAAACGCATTATTTCATTAGTACCTAGTCAAACCGAAATATTATGTGATTTAGGTTTGGAAGCTTATTTAATTGGCGTAACTAAATTCTGTGTGCATCCCCATCATATTAAAACCAATGTTTCTGTTGTTGGCGGTACTAAACAGATTCATCTTGATAAAATAAAAGTACTTCAGCCGGATATTATTCTTTGTAATAAGGAAGAAAATTCCAAGGACATTGTTGATGCTTGTGAATCCATTTGTAATGTTCATGTGTCTGATATTTATAATATCAATGATAGTTTAGAATTAATTGAACAATATGGGTGCATCTTTAATCGGAAAAAAGAAGCTTCAGCAATATTAGATATAATTAAAAATGAGCTTAGTAGTTTTGAAGTGTTTATTAAAAATAAGCCAACTTTAAAAAGCGTTTATTTTATCTGGAAAAACCCGTGGATGATTGCTGGGAATAATACGTTTATCAATGATTTATTGAAGATAAATAAGTTTGAAAACAGCTTTTCAAATGAAGAACGTTATCCAGAAATTAAAATTTCTAAATCTACTGTAAATAAAAGTGTAGAAGTTGTTTTATTATCTTCAGAACCTTTTCCTTTTAAGGAATTTCATAAAAAGGAGCTACAAGACTTTTACCCCAATGCAACTATTATATTAGTTGATGGAGAAATGTTTTCTTGGTTTGGTTCAAGACTTACAAAAGCGTTTACATATTTTGAATCGCTCCGTTTAAATCTTCAGAATAATGAACTTTAGTAGTATCATCTACAAAATTTGCTATTCTTTTTTCTATTTCTTTAAAGCTAATTGATTTACTTAGGTTGGGTTTAATTTTACCAACTCTACAAAATTGTTTATTCATGACGTTCTTTCTTATACTTAAAGTACGTGTAAACAACACATTTAGATGTAATTGAAGATAAAAATAATTATTTAAATAGATTTAAACAACAGATTGATGCTGTTCTCTTTGAAGGTATTTTAATCTATTTAGTTTGTTGAGCAGCTTGATGGCTTTGTATTCAGAAATATCACTTAACGCCGAATCGGTTTGTCTAAAATTATAAGCTTGCTCTATAAGTCTCTTGTATTTTGAGTTGAGTTTGTCTTGGTGAGTTTTTATTTTTTCAATTCGATTCATTTTGTAAGCAAATAACTAGTACTTAAATATACATTTTTTTATTGAAGGAGAGAAAGTTATAAAGTTATTTTTTGTTAAAAATCATAATTTAACAAGTTCATTTAGAATATGTTATGATTAAATTCATACTAAAAAATGAACTGATACTACACCTATAGTTGCTTTTGATGGATTATATAAATAAACCGAATAGTAAATATTCGGTTTATTTATATGTTATGTTTTTTTTAAAAATTTAATCCTGCAAAGCAAAAACCTTTCTTAGTAAATCCGTAGATCTAGAAGCTGTTTTTGTTCTAATGTCTTTTTCTTCAACGGCAATCATAGTGTAAACACCTTTTAAAGCTTCACCTGTAACATAATCTGTTAAGTCTGGGTTTACATCATTTGTAAACGGAATCGTATTGTATTTATTAATTAAATTAGTCCATATTTCATCTGCACCTACTTTGCTGAATGAATTTTTTATAACAGGGTTGAATTTAGCATAAAGCGCCGTTTGCGTTTTAGAAGTCAAATACTGAGTTGCAGCGTCGTTATTACCTAATAAAATATTTTTTGCATCATCAAAAGTAATACCCTTAACAGCATCAATAAAAATAGGAGTGGCTTCTTTTACAGCGTCTTCGGCAGCTCTATTAAGTACTTTTAAACCTTCATCAGCCAAATTACTAAGTCCAATATCTCTTAAAGCTTTATCAACTTTACGAAGTTCTTCGGGTAATAAAATCTTAACTAATTCATTTTTAAAGAAACCGTCTTCTTGTGTAAGTTTGGTAACTTGCTTGTCTATGCCAAAGTCCAGGGCTTGTCTTAAACCAGAGGCTATTTCTGTGTTACCAAGAACTCCTCCCTGAGGTAATTGATTAACAACTTGTTGTAATTCTGCACACGAAACAAGGTTGAATATTAAAAAAACAGTTAAAAATTTACGTATCATGATTTTTGGTTTTTATATTTGAACAAATATAAATTTTAGTTCTTAAAACGTTGTAAGTTTAAAACTATATTTAATAAAATACTACTTTAGCATAATGTTTGTTATGTATTTAATAACCTTGAAATAATATTAAGTTAAAGTATCTTTTAAAAATGAAATTTAATAAGACTACGCTCTATTTATTATGTTTTTTAAGTTCCACATTTATTTTCGGACAAATAAAAGTATCAGAATTTATTCAACAGTCTTCCATAGCGACACAAACTAATAATCAACTTTATTTTGTTGATTTTTGGGCAACTTGGTGCGGACCATGTATTCACGCTTCTAAATATATTGAATCGCTTCAAAAGCAATATCCAGAAAATTTTTATGTACTTTCTTTATCACAAGAAAGTCCAGAAGTTGTTAAACGTTTTATGCTCAAACATAAAAATGGTTTAGCTACTGCTATTGATTATGAGGGCGAAACATTCTCTAAAAACAAGGTGTATAGTTTACCTTATAGTGTTTTATTTAATGCCCAAGGAACCAAGATTTGGGAAGGGCATTCTGCGAATTTTAAGTCTCATCATGTTGAAAAGTATCTGAGAGAAAATCAGAGTAAAATTGCTTTAGATAAGATGATTATGACTCAAGCTTATCAAAAAGTCACTGCAAAAAAAGAATTGCTGACTAAAAAAGATTTTGAAATAGTTAAGCTAGATGAAAGCTGGAATAATACTTTACAGGTTCAGAAGCGTGATAGCTATTTAGAATTAAAAGGAAATTTGAAAGATATTTTGGCTTATGCTTTGAATAGTTATAAAAGCCAGATCAATATACCTAACACAATTAATAATTCGTATCAGGTTCGATTTAAGTTTAATACAGATGCTTATTATGATAAAGCTAAGTTCATTTTAAAAGCTTTAAAGTTAAATGAAACTAATAAAAACATTAAAGGCGAAGTACTAGTTTTTGAAATAAAAGCGCCTACGTTTTGGGACACCAATCAAATAGATTGGGGAGAAGGCACGCAACATTTCTTAATAGGAGATTCGGAAATAAAGGGTGATAATGTAACGTTAAATCAAATTAAATATCAGCTTTCACATGTGTTAGAGACGCCAATTATAATTGCTTCAAAAAACATTGATAGTTATATTCATGATTGGGAGATACATTATAAATATTTTGATTTGATGGTATCTAACATGAAAGATAATTATGGTATTGTAGTTGAGAAGCAAGTTGTTGATTACCCTGTATATATTATAACAAAAAGAGGACGTTAAAAGCCTTAACAGAGAATAAGTTTGGTGTGATTTATTTTGATGAGTTGCTACTAATTTTTTACTGCTATAATTTAGACAGGTTTGCATAAATAAAAAAAGGCATCCGATTTGGATGCCTTTTGAATTGACAATATTATGTCTTAGTTGTTTAATACTCTAAACTCAGTTCTTCTATTCTTTTGGTGTTGTCCTTCTGAACATTCTACACCATTAGAACAACGGTTTACTAATCTAGATTCTCCGTATCCTCTACCAGATAAACGGCTTCTATTGATTCCTTTAGATACTAAATAGTTTACAACAGAATTAGCACGTTGTTGTGATAAAGACATGTTGAAATCATCGTTACCTCTAGCATCTGTATGAGACATTAATTCAATATTTACAGGCTTACTGTTTAATAATGGTAATAAGGTTTCATCAATAATTTTCTTAGATGCAGGAGTAATACGTGCACTACCTAACTCATAAAATATTGGCAATACGTTAGCATCAAATAATCCACAATCAACTTCTTCCCAAGTTGTAATTCCACCTTTTTTAGCTAATACAGTTCTTGTAACAGTTTGTGTTTTAGAAGGAACCGTAACACTTCTGGTAGAAGCTGGAGTTGCTACAACTTGACGTTTAATAGTTGTGTATTCAGCAGGAATTTCAATTTCATTCATTCTAGCTGGAGTTTTAACAACACGTTTTTTGTAAGTTGCTCCTGCTTCTGGAACAGGTAGGTTGCTAACAGTTGCATCTTTTGCTAAAGTTGTAAAACTTACATCTGTAAATTGAGCAGGGTAACCAACATAACAAGCTACCATACAATCTTCTTTGTTAGGAGAATCACATGCAGTTTCTTTGTATTCCCAACCAGAAGTTTCTGGATAAGTTTCAAAAGTTCTAGAATTTGTTCCAAAACTTGCAGGACTAATGCTTAAATCACTTCTTCCATCTTTCTTGATATAAGGTACATCTACTGTTTCATAAACCGCAGGTACATAAGAGAATTTTTTTGAAGCTTCTTTAACTAATACACGATCTTCAACAGTCTTGTAAGTTGCTGGAACTACTTCTAATCTTGTGTATGCAGGATATACTTCAATAGTTTCTTGAACATCTTTGAATTCGTCTTTAGTAATACATTTTACATAGCATTTTCCAGGTTCTGGGTTTGAGGGTAAGTTTTGAGCTTGAGCAAAACCTAAGCCTAATAAAAAAGTTAGGCATAAAAATAAATTTGTTTTCATAAAAATTAAAATTTAGTTAATGGTTAATATTTC
>TARA_R110002073_G_scaffold242693_3_pt1 | contig 11124 bp, 10 predicted proteins | sample TARA_R110002073 | Tara Oceans TARA_R110002073 (sample SAMEA4397174) | marine metagenome | biome: Polar Biome; feature: [DCM] deep chlorophyll maximum layer (ENVO:01000326); material: water (ENVO:00002006), including particulate matter (ENVO:01000060) such as... | depth 40 m
TAATAAGAACCATAATAACTTGGATAGGCCTGCTAAAAATTTATTAATAAAGCTTGTTTAATATATAATTTATATTAAATTTGTGTAATCGATTACATTATTAAATATTATGACAAACTATAATATAAGATATGCATCTAATCCAGATGCAGTTAAAAAATATGATACCAAAGAACTTCGCGATGAGTTTTTAATTCAAAACGTAATGAAAAAAGATGAGTTATCTTGGGTCTATTCTCATTATGACAGATTTATGGTTTCAGGTATTGTGCCAGTTACAAAAGGAATTAAATTAGAAACAATTGATCCATTAAAAGCACAATATTTCCTAGAAAGGAGAGAGTTGGGAATTATAAATATTGGCGCGCCAGGAACTGTTGAAGTAGATGGAAAATTCTATAAACTAGAACATAAAGAAGCACTTTACTTAGGGCAAGGGAATAAAAATGTAGTATTTTCAAGTAAGTCTTCAACGGATCCAGCACAGTTCTATTTAAACTCAACACCGGCCCACAAAGCATTTCCAAATAAGAAAATAGGAATTGATGATGTTGAGGTTATTGAATTGGGTGCTCCTGAAACTGTTAATGCAAGAACTTTAAGAAAGTATATAGTAAATAGTGTTGTTGATGTTTGTCAGTTACAAATGGGAATGACTACCATAAAAACAGGTAGTAGTTGGAATACCATGCCTGCTCACGTTCATGATAGACGTATGGAAGTGTATTTTTATTTTGAAGTTCCAGAAGACCAAGCTGTATGCCATTTTATGGGACAAACTGATGAGACACGCCATATATGGATGGGCAATCAAGAAGCAGTAATTTCTCCACCGTGGTCTATTCATTCGGGTTCTGGTACATCTAACTATTCTTTTATTTGGGGTATGGCAGGTGAGAATTTGGATTATGGAGATATGGATGTTTGTAAAATAAATGAGTTAAAATAATAATGTCTATAAATTTATTCGATTTAACAGGTAAAGTAGCTTTAGTTACTGGAGGAACACATGGTTTGGGAATGGCTATGGCTAAAGGCTTAGGTCATGCAGGAGCAACTTTAGTGATTAACGGTGCTTCTTCGCAAGAAAAACTTGATAAAGCTGTGGCAGAATATCAATCTGAAGGTTTAAAAGTTTCAGGATATTTATTTGATGTAACGAAAGAAGATCAAGTTGTTGATAGTATTAGTAAAATTGAAGCAGAAGTTGGTGCTATTGATATTCTTGTTAACAATGCAGGAATTATAAAAAGAACGCCATTAGAAGATATGGAAGTTGCTGATTTTGAACAGGTTTTAAAAGTAGACTTAGTAAGTCCGTTTATTATGTCCAAACACGTTGTCAAGGGGATGATCAGTCGCAAGGAAGGTAAAATTATTAACATCTGTTCTATGATGAGCGAACTAGGTAGAAATACAGTTGGTGCTTATGCTGCAGCCAAAGGTGGTTTAAAAATGCTCACACGTAATATGGCAACAGAATGGTCTAAACATAATATTCAGGTTAATGGTATTGGTCCAGGTTATTTTGCTACAAGTCAAACTGCGCCAATTCGTGTCGATGGGCATCCATTTAACAATTTTATTATAAGTAGAACACCGGCTGGTCGATGGGGAGATCCAAACGATCTTCAGGGAGCAGCAATATTTTTAGCATCAAAAGCCAGCAATTTTGTTAGTGGTCAAGTTGTTTATGTGGATGGTGGAATTTTAGCAACAATTGGTAAACCTTCAAACGAAGATTAATAACTAACTAAACTAACCAATGAGTACAAAGTTTATACATGATAATTTTTTATTAGAAAATAAATATGCTGAAGAGTTATACCATAACTATTCAAAGAATCAACCTATAATAGATTATCATAATCATTTACCACCTCAAGAAATTTTTGAAGATAAAGTGTATGAAAATCTAACTAATGTTTGGATTAATGGAGACCATTATAAATGGCGCGCTATGAGAACATTAGGAATTGATGAAAAATTTATAACGGGTAAAGCTCCCGATAAGGAAAAGTTTATGCAATGGGCTAAAACGGTACCTTACACCATGCGTAACCCTTTATACCATTGGACACATTTAGAATTGGCCCGGTATTTTGATATTTATGATTTGTTAGATGAAAAATCTGCAAATAAAATTTATCATGAAACTTCCGAAAAGTTAAGTAGTAAAGATTATAGTTGTAGAAATTTACTTCGTAAAGTAAATGCTGAATTGGTATGTACTACAGAAGATCCTACAGATGATTTACAACATCACAGAAAATTAGCAAACAGCAATTTTAATGTAAAAGTAAGTACTGCTTTTAGACCAGATAAGGCGATTTTAATTTCTTCCAACGGTTATAATCAATATATAAATGAGTTGGCAAAAGCTTCTGGAGTTAATATTAACTCGTTTGCGGATTTATGCGATGCATTAATTAAGAGAATTCAGTATTTCCACGATAATGGATGCAGACTTTGCGATCATGGTTTAAATCAAATTTATTTTGAAAGTTATACCGAAAATGAAGTAAAAACGATATTCAAAAAGAAAAGAGAAAACAAAGAAATAAGTACAGTTGAAGCATTAAAATTCCAAAGTGCTCTTTTAGTTTTTTTATGCGAGACCTATCACAAGTTTGGATGGGTTCAACAATTTCATTTAGGCGCTTTAAGAAATAACAATGCGCGTATGCACCGCATTTTAGGATCAGATACAGGATGGGATTCTATTGGTGATTATCCACAGGCACAAAAACTATCAGCCTTTTTAAATGCGCTAGACAGTAAAGATAAATTAGCCAAAACGATTATTTACAACTTAAACCCTGCAGATAATGAAGTTATGGCAACCATGATTGGAAACTTTAACGATGGTAGTGTAAAAGGAAAGGTGCAGTTTGGTTCAGGATGGTGGTTTTTAGATCAAAAAGATGGTATGACCAAACAATTAAACGCCCTTTCAAACATGGGGCTTATTAGTTGTTTTGTAGGCATGTTAACAGATTCAAGAAGTTTCTTGTCGTTCCCTCGTCATGAATATTTTAGGCGTATCTTATGTAACCTTTTAGGTGATGAAATAAAAAGAGGTGAATTGCCAAACGAGATGGAATGGATAGGAAAAATGGTATCCGATATTAGTTATAACAACGCTAAAGAATATTTCGATTTTTAAAATTAATATAAAAAAATAATGAAGTTTAAACTCATTTTTGTTCTGTTCTTATCAAGCTTTGCGCTATTTAATAGTTGTGGCGATATAAGTGATACACGTACCATAAAACTTGCTCATGGTTTAGATGTTAACCATTCTGTGCATAAGGCCATGGTTAAAATGGGAGAAGATTTAGCTGAAATTTCAGATAGCAAAATGCAATTGGAAATTTATCCGAGTCAACAATTAGGAACCGAAAGAGAATGTATTGAATTGTTACAAATAGGTAGCTTAGATATGACTAAAGTTTCCGTGGGAGTTATGGAGAATTTTGCACCAAAAATGAAAGTTTTTGGATTGCCTTTTTTATTTCGAGATAGAGCACATTCGTTTCAAGTTTTAGATGGACCAATAGGTCAAGAGTTATTGGATGATGGGTCTAAGTATTGGATTAAAGGTTTGGGCTATTATGATGCGGGAAGCAGAAGTTTCTACACAAAAGATAAGCCCATTAATTCACCTGAAGATTTAAAAGGTTTAAAAATTAGAGTGATGGAAAGCGTTACAGCCATGAATATGATAAACAGCCTAGGCGGTTCAGCAACTCCAATTTCTTGGGGCGAATTGTATACATCTTTACAGCAAGGGGTGGTTGATGGTGCTGAAAATAATCCTCCCAGTTTTTACTTATCAAGGCATTATGAAGTTTGTAAATTTTATTCACTTGACGAACATACTGTACTACCCGATGTTTTAATTATTGGAACACATCTATGGGACAGATTGTCAGATCAAGAAAAAAAATGGTTGAAGCAAGCAGTTGATAGTTCCGTAGTTTATCAACGTAAATTATGGGCAAAGGCTGAAAAAGAAGCCTTAGAAGAGGTTCAGAAAGCAGGTGTAAAAATTATTTATCCAGACAAAACATTATTTTCAAATGAAATAAAGGATGTGTATTCTGAACTTGAGAATAACCAAGAAATGTCTCAAATCATAAAAGGAATTCAAAACACCAACTAATATGGCACTTCGACAAAAAATAGATAAAGTATTAGGCTATACACTTGTAATAATTATGGGTGTTATGGTTATTAATGTATTATGGCAAGTATTTACAAGATTTATAGTAGGGACACCTAGTTCTTTTACTGATGAATTAGCTAGATATTTAATGGTTTGGTTAGGAATATTAGGTGCAGCCTATGTTTCTGGGAAAAATATGCATGTTGCTATTGATGTGCTTCCATTACGCTCAAGTAATAAAACTCAAAAGAAATTAAAGCTGATTGTTTCTTCATTAATAATTGTATTTGCTTTTTTTGCTATGGTAATTGGAGGTTTGAGGTTAGTTTATATTACATACACACTAGATCAATATTCTCCAGCTTTACAAATGCCTTTAGCAGTTGTTTATTTTGCTATTCCATTAAGTGGTGCATTGATTATATATTATAAAATTTCAGACATTTTAAACATTAGTTAACTATGGAATATATCCCAATAATTGTTTTAGTTTTAAGTTTTATAGGATTGTTATCTATTGGTATGCCTGTAGCATGGAGTATTGCCATATCTTCTGTTTTAACTATGATGGTAAGTATTCCAGCTCTTCCAGCTTTTACCACAGTTTCTCAGCGTATGGGTACCGGTTTAGATAGTTTTGCATTATTAGCAATTCCGTTTTTTATCCTTTCCGGTCAATTAATGAATAAAGGAGGAATAGCACATCGATTAATTGCTTTTGCAAAAACTTTGGTGGGGTCTTTACCTGGAGGTTTAGCCTTAATAAACGTTATAGGTGCTATGTTAATGGGAGCTATTGCTGGTTCTGCTATGGCTTCAGCTTCAGCCATGGGTAGTATTTTAGGACCAGAAATGGAAAAAGAAGGCTATTCAAGAGAATTTGGGGCAGCTGTTAATATTACTTCGGCAACTACAGGGTTAATTATTCCACCGAGTAATATTTTAATCGTTTACTCACTGGCAAGTGGAGGTGTGTCAATCGCTGCATTATTTTTAGCAGGCTACATTCCTGGAATTTTAACAGGATTATTTTTAATGTTAGTTGCTTCATTTTGGGCAAAAAAGAAAAAATACAAATTAGGAAAAAGAAGCTCTCTAAAAGAGATAGTAAAAACCTTTATTGATGCTGTTCCAAGTTTGTTTTTATTAGTCATAGTTATTGGAGGAATAATAACTGGAATTTTTACTGCAACTGAAGCTTCTGCAATAGCCGTTTTATACACTTTGGTACTAGGGTTTATTTATAAAGAAATTTCATTTAAATCTTTACCAGAAATACTTTTAGATTCATCAATAACAACAGCAATAGTTATGTTATTAATTGGAGCGTCTATGAGTATGTCTTGGGTTATGTCTTATGAAAATATCCCCCAAAATATTAGTTCTGCATTGTTAGGAATAAGTAATAATATCATAGTTATATTATTAATTATCAACCTGTTGCTTTTATTTGTAGGTGTTTTTATGGATATGACACCTGCAGTTTTAATTTTCACACCTATATTTTTACCAGTAGTCACTGAATTAGGTATGGACCCTATTCAATTTGGCATTATCATGGTGCTTAATTTATGTATAGGGTTGTGTACACCACCTGTTGGCTCCGTCTTATTTGTTGGGGTTGGGGTAGCTCAAACCACTATACAAAAGGTAATAAAACCACTGTTACCACTATTTTTAGCTATGGTTGTGGCCCTATTTTTAGTAACATATATTCCAGAGTTAACGCTTTGGTTACCTAGATTGTTTGATTTATAATATAAGATTATGTCAGAATTAAAAGAAAAGAAGAAAAATCTTAACAGAAAAAATTTTCAGTTAGAAAAGAAACAACCAATTAGAATTTTACAATTTGGTGAAGGTAACTTTTTAAGAGCTTTTATTGGTTATGCGTTTCAAGAACTAAACAAAAGAGCAAACTTCAATGCAGGAATTGCTGTAGTACAACCAATTGATAGAGGTTTGGTAAAAATGCTTAACGACCAAGATGGACTTTATACCTTGTTCATGAAGGGCGTTAAAAAAGGAGAAGAAATACAAGACATTGAGCTGATTTCTAATATTGTAAAAGCCGTAGATCCTTATGCTAATTTTAACGATTATTTAAGTTTAGCAAGAGAAGAATCTTTAGAATTTATTATTTCTAATACTACAGAAGCAGGAATTGCATATGTGAGTTCAGATAAACCAACTATGCAACCACCTAGTTCTTTTCCAGCTAAATTAACGTTGCTTTTACACGAAAGGTTCAAACATTTTAATGGAGATTCTAGTAAAGGTTTAACCCTTATTCCTTGTGAGCTTATTAATCACAATTCAGAAACATTAAAAGAAATTATATTAAAGTATATTTCAGATTGGAATTTAGGTGATAACTTCAAAGAATGGATATTAGAGCACAATTCATTCCACAGTACTTTAGTGGATAGAATAGTTCCAGGTTATCCTAAAGACGAAATTGAAGCTTATAACGCTCAGTTAGATTATCAGGATAATTTAATTGTTTCAGCTGAAGCCTTTTTATTATGGGTTATTGAAGGAGGTGATGATTTAAAGGCTAAACTTCCATTTGATAAAACAAATTTGGACGTTAAGATAGTTGATGATATGCAACCTTATCGCACCAGAAAAGTCCGAATACTAAATGGAGCGCACACAGCTTTGGTACCTTTTTCAATTTTATATGGAAATAAAACCGTTAAAGAATCTGTTGATAATGACTTTACAGGTAAGTTTATCAATGAAGCCGTATTCAACGAAATCATTGATACTTTGGAAATGGACAGAGATGAGCTGAATAGTTTCGCAGATGAAATTTTCGATCGTTTTAGAAATCCATTTATAATTCATAACTTATCTAGCATTGCCTTAAATTCAATTTCTAAATTTACAGTAAGGGTATTACCAAGCTTATTAGGTTACATAGATATACATAAAAAACTACCAACAAATTTAACATTCTCGTTAGCATGTTTAATACGTTTTTACAAAGGCACTTGGAACGGAAAAAGTTTGCCAGTTCAAGATAGTGATGATATTTTAGCCAAATTTACCAAAATATGGGAGTCTAGTAATTATAATGAAATTGCAAAAAACGCTTTAAGTATTGAAGCGTATTGGGGAGAAAATTTAACCAAAGTTGAAAACTTAACTGATGCCATTGCTTTAGCTTTAAATGAAATAGAAGTAAATGGTATTGAAGTAGGATATAAAAAATATAGTCAAAAGTTTTAAGTTTTATTTAGAATAGATTAACAATGAATAAGAAACTTATAAAAGTACATGCGTCGGATAATGTTGCAGTTGCATTGGTTAACTTAAAGGCAGGTGAAGTATTGTCTTTTGACGGAAAAGAAATAAACGTTCTATCTGACATAAAATCAAAGCATAAAATAGCATTACAGAAATTTGAGTCTGGAGATAGAATCATAATGTATGGTGTTTTAGTAGGTTCTGCAAATGGAACCATTGAAAAAGGAGATATTTTAACAACTGAGAATGTAAAGCATCAAAGTGAAAAAGTTACTGGAAGAACCGAAACGTTCCAGTGGGAAGCACCAAATGTTGAAAAATGGAAAGAACGAACTTTTTTAGGTTATCATAGAGAAGATGGACAAGTAGGAACCGAAAATGTTTGGTTATTTTTTCCGTTAGTGTTTTGTGAAAATAGAAATGTTGAAACTTTAAAAGAAGTTTTTGAAAAAGAGCTTTTAAAGAAAAAAGAGAATCCTCATCAAATGTTACTCCGCTCGTTAGTTAGTGGCGGTGAAGAAACTGAAATTGCTGAAAAATCAGTGGATGTATTTGATAATATTGAAGTTAAATTTATAACTCACCCAGGAGGCTGTGGCGGGATAAGACAAGACTCAGAGAGTTTAGCAAGATTGCTTGCAGGTTATGTAAACAACCCTAACGTTGCAGGTGCAACGGTTTTGAGTTTAGGATGTCAAAATTTGCAAATTAGTATTTTTAAAGACGCTTTAAATGCAATCAATCCAAACATGAATAAGCCTGTTTTAATTTATGAACAACAACAAATGGGAACAGTAAATGAGATGTTGTCTAATATTATTAAAGACTCTTTTGAAGCCATAAAAAAAGCTAATAATATAGAACGTAAACCAGCACCCCTGTCTAAATTAAGAGTAGGATTAGAGTGTGGAGGTTCTGATGGTTTTTCAGGGATATCAGCAAATCCAACTTTAGGAGCTGTATCAGATATATTGTCTGCATTAAAGGGAACAGCCATTTTAGCTGAATTTCCAGAATTATGTGGTGTGGAGCAAGAGTTGGTTAACAGATGCGTTGACGATGAAAAAGGCGAGAAGTTTTTAGAACTAATGAATGCTTTCGAAAAATCCGTTATTGATGCAGGTTCGGGATTTGATATGAATCCATCACCCGGAAATATAAAAGATGGTCTTATTACTGATGCCATGAAATCTGCAGGAGCAGCAAAAAAAGGTGGAACTTCACCAGTTCAAGATGTATTAGACTATGGCGAGTATATCACTAAACCGGGACTTAATTTATTATGTACTCCAGGAAATGATGTTGAGAGTACTACAGCTATGGTAGGTTCTGGTGCTAATGTCGTTTTATTTACAACAGGTTTAGGTACTCCAACAGGTAACCCAATAGCACCAATTATTAAAGTGTCTTCAAATACAGAGCTTGCTCAGAGAATGCCCGATATTATTGATATTGAAACGGGAGCAGTAATTCGTGGAGAAAAAACAATTGAAGAAATGGCCGATGAAATGCTAGAGTTTATTATTAATGTTGCGAGTGGTAATATTAAGACTAAAGCAAGAATACTAAACCAAAACGATTTTATTCCTTGGCGAAGAGGTGTGTCATTATAATCTTTTAGAACCTTAGTGTTTTTACTTGAAGTTTTACACAATATAAAAAATTACATTCCATACCTATAAATATTATACATAGTTAACTTATTTAGAAAGTTACCAGTAATTTGACCAAAATTGAGAAATGATTAAACTAATTTTTATTTTTATTGTATTTGAAGTTCTTTTCTTAATACCTTCTTTCTTTTTGTATAAAAAAATTTTGAAAAGAAAATCTGGAGTTAAAAACTTAAAAATTTATTCTTTTTTGGCAACACTCTTAATGCCGCTAATTTGGACAACATTATTTATTGGAATCTGTTACGGAATAATAAATCCAATATTGAGGGCGAAAGGATTTAATTCAAAAGACTGGGTTGAAAATGTTAACTCACGATACAGAATGATTAATGACTTAAAAGAAAACAAGCTAATAGGAAAAAACAAACTAGAAGTGATTAAAATTCTAGGGAAAAATGATGGCGAATGTGGATACAAAACAAGTCCATACACAATTTGTTATCTTATACCTGACCCAGATAATTTTGGAATGTTAGACCATTATGAATTAGTTATCCTATTTAACGAATTTGGAAAAGTTATAGAAGTAACTTCCGAAATGATTTAAAAGTCAATTAAATATGAATGAAAACCTACTGACAACAAATAAAAAAATTGCGATTTTTTGCTTAATTAGGTTTAACAAACACGCAACTTTCCTTATCCATAAATGATTAATAAAATAAATTAAGACAAAAAACCTTTCTTTTTTTAACAATTCTATATTAGGAATTTTAACTATTTGCCAATACAGGAGTTTTTAATGAGGATTTTCTAATAATTAACTCTGGGGTTAAGACTACTTGTTTTTCTGTCTTAATTTTTTTTCCATTACTCACTTCTTCTAAAAAGACTTGAGCAGCTATTCGCCCCATTTCAACAGGAGATTGGTCAACCGATGAAATTGAAAGTTCCATAAAGCGAGTAAATGGCTCGTTTGCAAAACCTACAACACATATATCTTGAGGAATTTTAAGTCCATGTTCCTTAATTTCTTGAATAGCACCGAGCGCAGTAAAATCACTGGATGAAAATATAGCGTCGGGCGGTCTTTCCATGTTCAACAACATCTTTGTGCTTTTTCTCCCTTCTTCAACTTTACTTCTAGTTTCTATAACTAAACTTTCATCAAATTCTAACCCACTATCTAAAATGGCTTGTTTATAGCCTAAGAAACGATTTTTAAAAATTTCTAATGAACGGTCATTTGATAGATGCGCAATGCGTTTACACCCCTGCTTAATTAAATGTTTAGTTGCTTCATAAGCGCCATTATAATCGTCTATTGTAACAGAACTAACACCTGGGATTTGTTTTTTTCTATCAAAAAAGATTAAAGGAACATTCTTTTTTTCCAAATTCCCAAAAACTTTGTTTTGACTTTTAGCATTGGTAATTGACATTAAAATACCATCAACTTGGGCGTTTAGTAATGAATTAATATTCTCAGTTTCTAAATTTTCTTGGTCGTGTGTTTGACAAATAATAACATGATAACCTTTTGGATATAGTTCTTCTTCAATACCCCTAATAACCGAAGCAAAAAAGTTACTGTCCATTCGAGGTACAATAACCCCAACGTTATAACTCTTTCCACTTTTAAGAGCCCGAGCAAGTGTATTTTGCTCATAATTCATTTCAGCAGCAGTTTCTTGAACTAACTTTCGAGTGTTTTCGCTTATTTTTAAATTATTATTTAGAGCTCTTGAAACAGTTGCGGCAGTTAGATTAAGTTTCTCTGCTATATCATAGATAGTTGTCTTTTTCCCCATTAAATTCTATTAAAATTGAAATCGTGTAAAAATACATTTTTTTAACATGATTAATTATTGTTTAGTAAATATAATTATTTACATTTGTGCAATCGATTACAATTTACTAAAAAATGAATAAATTAGAGCAAACTTATAAAGTAATTTTTGTCTTAATGTTAGTTTTTATTACTGCATGTAGTAGTGATAGTGTTAATGAAGAAACGCCTAGTGATATATTGATTGAATCTATTGTTATTTATGGTGGTAATATAACTGATGGAGGAACTAGTCAATT
>TARA_R110002073_G_scaffold92046_1_pt1 | contig 11123 bp, 8 predicted proteins | sample TARA_R110002073 | Tara Oceans TARA_R110002073 (sample SAMEA4397174) | marine metagenome | biome: Polar Biome; feature: [DCM] deep chlorophyll maximum layer (ENVO:01000326); material: water (ENVO:00002006), including particulate matter (ENVO:01000060) such as... | depth 40 m
GAACGTGACTGACACGGTACTCCCGACACGGTACTCCCGATGGACTCATCGTGACCGGCGCATGCCGAGCATGCGCTCGAGCATGTGACCGAAGCCATGACGCGAACGGGTCGCGGCGGCTCGACGCATCAGCTCACGCGCCAGTTCATGACGCGCCGCTCGATCGGGCTCCAGGGCGACCAGGAATCGGGCGCGGTCCGTCGCATTCACGGCCAGTCCTCGACGGGCTTCGCGCAGGTCGATCCAGCGTGCGAAACGGGCCAGACTCGCAAGGCGGTGGTCAGCACCGAACGCGGGCGGGAACGAACCGCGGTCCAGATCGATGACCTGGATCTCGGCCGCGTCGCCTGCGAGAAAAGCGCCCTCGTCCACCAACAGGTTCGCCGGCTGCAGGTCGGCGTGATCGAATCCCGCAGCGTGGAGTCGGGTGATGGTCTGCGCGGACGCTCGGATCAGGCGGCGCCAGGCTGCGTCGGTCCAGTCCCCTCGATCCGCACCAGTACGGCGCCGATCCAGGATGCGCGCGAGGTCCTGGACGCCGGGCATGCGCTCGGTCACGACCTCGAGCTGCCAGCCGGGGCCCGTGTGCCGTTGCGCGCGCGCCGCGACAACGATCGCGGTCGGGACACCGGCGTCATGCAGTCGATGGGATGCGGCGAGCTCGTGGAACGGGCGCGTCGGGTCCTGGAACCTCTCGCCGGTGGCGAAGCGCAACAAGCCACCGTGCTGGAAGCGACGCACGAGGAAGCGACGTTCGCCCGACCGGAACTCCTGCAAGGGTCGCCGACCTGCGACGTCCGCGGTGGTTCGCTCGCCGTCCGACTCGGGCCCGTAGCCGACGCCCTCGAGCACGGTCCGCACGTCCGGCATCATCGCCAGGACCGCCCGCGGCGTCGCGGCGACGAAGGTCCCCGCAGGCAGGTCGGGGAGTTCGAAGGGCGCCGTCATGGTGTTCGGTGACCGCGGTCCGGTTCACCGCCGATGTGCATCAGGATCGAGGACGCACGCGAGCGTCGCCCAGGATCGAGAGCGCCTGCTCGCCGGTCGTTCGTACGACGCAGCGAGCAGGCGCGAGATCGTCAACTGCGATCAGAGACCGGCACCGAAGCTGTCCTCTTCGGCAGCGGCGGGTTCGGCCTTGGGCTTCGGTTCGGGCTGGCGCGCGGGCTTCTCGGGAGCGGGCTCGCGCTCGGTCCTCGGCTCCGGCTTGGGAGCACGTTGCTTGGGCTCGTCCACGAGTCCCAGACCGAACCCGCCGTCCGAGTCCTGGTCCGACTTGGGCTTCGAGGGCTTGCGCGGTGCAGGCTCGATGGAGACCGTTTCTTCCCTGTGATCGTCTCGTCGCGGGCGTTCGTCGCGTTGCGGACGGTCGTCACGAGCCGGACGTTCATCGCGGGCCGGGCGCTCGTCTCGTGCCGGACGTTCATCACGTTGGGGACGCTCGTCGCGCTGCGGGCGCTCGTCGCGGTGCGGGCGCTCGTCGCGAGCCGGGCGTTCGTCGCGGGCGGGACGTTCGTCACGCTCCTCACGGCGCGGGCGGTCATCACGATCGCGTCCACGACCTCGGCCGCCATCACGGCCTCGGCCGCCTTCACGACCACGACCACCGTCGCGACCCCGTCCACCATCACGGCCCCCATCGCGACCGCGACCACCGCGGCGTTCGCGGATGATGCCGTCGTCCTGGATCTCGCCGACCTCGAGGAACTCCGCGGGGACCTCCTCGGAAAGGTAGAGCGACTTGCGATCGTAGAAGTCGATGCCTTCCTCCCAAGCGTCGCCGGCGTGAACCTTCACGACGGCGTACTCGGGGGCGACGCGGCGGCCAGACTCACGGGCCTCTTTCTCGGTGAGCGCGAGGTGCAGGTACGTGCGACGACCGGCCTTCAGCCCGTCCTCCTCCGCACGCTCGGCATCGCGACTGCCGACGCCGACATACAGGAAGTCGGGCGGCTCGTCGGGCTCGCCGAGATCGATCTTGATCGAGTGTCCGTACAGGGCGCGGATCTTGCCCTTGACCATCTCGTAGCGCGGACGGTCGCCGGCCTCGATGGCCTCGGCGACATCGTCCTCTTCGATCGGCTCCGCGAGGCGTTCGTTGAGCGCGCAGACGACGTCGCCGATGTCGGCGAAGCCCTTGCGGTCGAGCTCGAGGTCGAATTCCTCGGGCTGGTGGCGGAGCATGTACGCGAGGGAGCGCGTGATGCGTTCGGTGAGATCGTCGTGGCCGTGCATGATTTGGTTCTGGGGAAAAGCGAGCGCGGCATTCTAGCTCCCGCGCGGCGGTCTGCCAGATGTAGTGCCCGGGACTGTCAGGGGCGGGACTGTCGGAGATGGGACGGTCAGGGGACGGCCCCAGCGGTCGCAGGCCCCTCCTCCCCCTCGCTGCGCGCGATGACGGCCGCGCCGCAGGAGTCGGACCAGACGTTGACCACGGTGCGCAGCATATCCAGCGGGCGATCGACGGCCAGCAGCAGCGCCGCGCCCTCCACGGGCAGCCCGAGCGCCGTCAGGATCGTCAGCATCATCACCAGGCCCGCGGACGGGATGCCCGCGGCTCCGATGCTGGCCAAGAGGGCCAGGATGACGACGAAACCCTGCTGCCAGAGCGTCAGCGGGTCCCCTCCGGCCGAGGCGTAGTACTGGGCCAGGAAGATGACGCCGATGCACTCGTAGAGCGCCGTGCCGTCCATGTTGACGGTCGCGCCCAGGGGCAGGGTGAACGAGGTGACCTTGTTGCTGACCTTGCCGCGGTGCTCGACGGATTCCATCGTCGCCGGCAGGGTCATGGCCGACGAGCTGGTGCTGAACGCGGTCATCAAGGCCGGCGACATGGCGCGCGCCCAGCCGATCGGCGAGATGCTCCCGACGAACTTGAGCACCATGGGCAACGTCACGCAGGCGTGAATGACCAGGGCCAGCGTGACCGTGATCATGTACATGGCCAGCGCCTTGAACGGCTCGATGCCGGTGCTGGCGGTGACTTTGACCATCAACGCGAAGACGCCATAGGGCAACAGCGACAGCACGCCCTTGGCCATCGACATCATGACCTCGAGCAGGCTCTCGAAGAGCTCGCGCACGCGCGTGCTGTGCGGCTCGCTGGTGCGCGTGATGAAGAAGCCCAGCGTGATCGCGAAGAAGATGATCGACAGCATCGCGCCGTTGTCGGTCATCGCCTCGATCACGTTCGAGGGGACCATGCGTTTGATGACCTCGATGAACTCGGTGAAGCCTCCGGCGCCCGCGCCTTCGGTGGCTTGGTACGCCAAGCCGAGTTCGGCACCGGTTCCGGGTTGGATGATCGTGACCAGGATCTGACCGACCAGGATCGCGAGCAGGCTGGTGCCGATGTAGTACGCGAAGGTCTTGCCGCCGAGGCGGCGCAGGTCCTTCATCGTGCCGACGCCGGCGACGCCCGCGACGATCGACGCCATCACGAGCGGCACGATCAGCATCTTCAGCAGCGCGATGAAGATGTCCGCCGCGAAGGCGAACGGATAGATCCAGCGCGCGCGGGAGGAGCCCGGGTCCATGGCCGCGGCGACGGGGCGTGGGCCTTCTTCTTTGGCGTCCCAGTCCGTCACGGCGCGGGTGTCGCTCGCGTCGCGTGCGGGGAAGAACCAGAGCACCTCGCCGTTCTCGATCCGGTCGAGCACGGCGTCGACGTCGGCGGCGGAGGTCAGCGGGAAGCGGTCCTCCATCGGGTGCGGCTTCGCGGCGCGGTTGCGGATCGCCAGGCGGTAGGTGCCGCCGACCTTCAGCTTGCCCTTCGCGGCCGGGCTCCCCCCTTCGAGGGAGGCGACCTGGACACCACCGGGCGCGGCCTCGAACGAGGCACCGATCCAGGCCGAGGTGTCGCGGGTCTGCAACCAGATGCCGAGCACGGCACCCAAGGCCATCCCGATCAGGACCTTCCAGTGCAGGGCGATGCCCTTGCCGTCGTGCGTCTCGCTGTCGCTCATGCGAGCAGGGTAGCGGTTAGGCGTAGGGGACGGGGTCGGATCCGGGCCTGGTGGGCGCTGGGCAAGCGGGAGGCTCGCTCTCAAGCCTCACACCGCTACGACCCGACCACCCACCGATGAGATTCACCGATCACGCGGCCTTGGGCGGCCCCGCAATTGGAAGGCTCCGCTCGAAGGCGAGACCGTAGTTAGGCCGCGCTGTCCTCGGCCCCGTCGTCCCGTACCGGAGGGAATGTGGATCCGGCACGGGGGTCGCCGAGCAGGCGCCCCGTACCGGATCGCACAAGACTTCCCCCAGGTCGGTCCTCCCGGACCGAACCAGGAACACCATTCGTCGGCCGACCCGAATCGGTGGACCCGGAGGTCCACAGGTTCGAGGTCAGCAGACGATCGAAGAACTCCGCCGGGCCCGACAGCTCGATCCGTAACGTCTCCCCCGTTTGCGGATCGTTCCAGACCAACACGACCGGACGGTTATTCGCCTCCAAAGAAGAGCCGATGGCTCCCCAGGCGGCGGACGGGTCGTTCGGAGTGTGGTGGTGCATGGCGAGCGAGTGGGTTCTTCTGGTGCAGTGGGACGTGCCCCCCCCGGGGCCGTCCCGCTCTCAACCCCTGAGTCGCATGAACGCCGGATCCATTTCACGGTTTCCGCAGACTTTGCGGCGCCGTGTCAGGCTGGTGTTCGCGATGGGGTTCTCGACTGCCCTAGGTACGCCTCCCGAGCCTCGTTCGATGGTGAAGGCCGTGCAAAACGAACGTCAACGGGATTGCTGTTCCAGGGACATGCGCGTTGCGGGCCCGGAACACGATGTTGCCGCTCAGGGTTTCCCCGTGTGACGAGATGGCATGAACGCGATCCCTCCTGCGATTCCGGACGCTTTGCGGCGCCGCCCGATCGAGCCCGCCCCGCAAGCGGCACGAACCTTCCAGCCAGATGCGGAGAAGTGTCCGGCAGCGAGGGGAGGATTCGCGCCTACGTCACGTGGGCCTCGGGCCCGAAGCCACCCCTCAGTAACGCGGGAACTCGGGGTCGACTTCGTTCGCCCAGCGGTCGACGCCGCCTGACAAGTTCAACAGCGATTCGAACTCTTGGGTCGCCAGCCACGACGCGGCGCGTGCGCTGCGAATGCCGTGGTGACAGATGCACACGGTCGTCGCGTCGGGGTCCAGCTCGTTCACCCGCGACATCAGCTCGCCGAGCTTCACGTGCACCGAACCTTCCAGGTGGCCCAGAGCGAACTCGTCGTCCTCGCGCACATCGAGCAGCACGAGATCCTCGCCCGCAGCGATGCGCTCGGCCAACTGCGCCGGCGTGATCGAGCCCAGAGCCATAGCAGGAATCAGTTCGCCGGGGCGAGCGGCGCCTTGTCCAGCAGTTCCGGCACGGCGACGTCCAATCGATCCAGGACCGTCGGCGCGATGTGCATCACGCTGACGCCGTCCGCGGGGAGCTCGACCTTCTTGTTCGAGAAGAAGATGCCCGTCACCAGGGCGGGCGAGTTCGACGCGTGGTCGCCCGACCAGGGGTTCGTGTTGTCGCGCAGGATGTCGCCGGGGAGCGCGCCGGTTCCGCCGTCCTTCAAGTAAGCCTTGCCGGACACGCTGCGCCACGAGGTGCGGTAGTTCTCGGCGAACCCGAGCATCAGGTCGGCGCACTCGTAGTCGGGACTCTTCCAATCGGAGGGGTAGAGGTCCCAGACGATCTCGGCGTCCTTGCCGACCGGGGCACCCTGGTCGTCGTGCAACTCCAGGAACTCCTCCTGCAACGCCTCGAGGATCTCGCGGCCGTCTGCCGGATCGACGACGCCCTTGGGCTCGCGGCCCTTCAGGTTCAGCCAGACCATGCCGAGGCCCAGCGAGTAGGCCTGCGTCCGTTCCCAGTCCACGTACTGCATCGTGTTGCTGCCGCCGTCGTCCTTGGTCGCGTCGGCGCGCAGCGTCATGTAACCGCGCTCGATCAGCCACGAGTTCACGTCCATCTGATGACGGAACGAGCTGAAGCCGTGGTCGGCGCAGAGCATCAGGGTGTCGTTCGGGCCGAGCTTGGCCACGACCTCGCCCACGCGCGCGTCCATCTGGCGATAGATCTCGGGGATCACGTCGGACAGCGGCAGCGTCTTGCCGAAGAACGTCACCTCTTGCGCGGCGGCTTCGGCATCGTGCTGCGGGTGACCGGCGTCGTAGTGCTTGTACAGGATGTGCTGCACGCGATCGGTCGTGCTGAACACGCCGAAGAACAGCCGCCAGTCGTCGCGCTCGAGCGCCTTCTGCGTCAGCTTGCGGCGCCACGACATGGTGAATTCGATGTCCTCCAGGAACGTCTGCTCGTCGAGCGCGATGTCCTTCATCTGGTTCGTCATGCACGACCAGCCGAGCGTTTCGAAGGGGCTGTCGATCCATTGGGCCAGTTCGGCGGAGAAGCCGGTGGGCTGGCTGATCGGTTGCCAGAAGGGCGGGTCCTCGGGATCGATCTCGAGGCTGTTCACGTAGAGCTCGAGCGGGTCGGCCAGACTCATCACCTTGATGCGGGTGACGGCGGACACGCGCACGAGCGGGCTGATCTCGAACGGCAAGTGGAACCAGTCGGACCACTGGCCTTCGCGCAGGTCCTGGGCGCGGCCGGCGATCGTGATGCGCACGTGACCGTCCTGGACCTCGGCTTCGAGCGGGATGGAGACCCGGTACTTGTCGACGTTGCCTCCGTCGATCTCGTGCAGTCGGGTCTCGGCTTCCTCGAGCTGGTCGTGCAATGCTTGGCCGTCGCGCCAGTTCTCGACGCCCTCCAGCTGTGCTTTCAGATCCGCGACCTCGCGCTGGAACTCGGACTTCAGCTGCAGGTTCACCGGGCCGAACACGAGACTCTCGTACACGCCGTCGGGACGCTTCTTGAAGCGATAACGTCGGCCGCTGCTGGTGCCGCTGCTGCCGCGCGGTGTCTTCACTTTCTCGCCCGAACCGTCGTCCAGTTCAGCGCGCGCGAGCACCGTGTCGTCGTTCGTGTAGAAGAACCACTCGCCGTTGCTGGCGCCGCGCACGTCGGGCAGGCCGAGGCCGGACAGCACGCGCGTGTTCGGGTGGTGCGGGCGGTCGAAGGCGAGCGCGGCATCCAGCACGAGGGAGGGCACGCCGGCCTGGCCCGCGTGGTCCCAGAACGCGTCGGCCTGGACCTCGTTGCGGTGCACGTGGGGCACCTCTTCGGGGACCCAGGATCGAGCGCGCCAACCGGCGACACTCGACAGCACACCCAGAACGATCGCGAGCGTCATGGCCAGCCATTTGTTCGTACGCACCAGGACCGCGAGCAACAGGAAGAACAGGATCGCCACACCGATGCCAGCGCCCAGCGCCAAGGTCATGCGCGACGTTCCCGCGACCAGTCCGAGGAATCCCTCGGCTTGCAGGTCCTCCATCTGCGCCGTCTCGATGGAGATGTGGCCCGTCGTGACGGTCACGTCCCCTGCGTCGGTGAACCTGCGGATGATGAAGCTGGGCACGCCGTTCACGGTCGGATTCACACCCGTGTTGAGCGCGGCCCAACCAGCGGCGGACTCGGCCGGGTTGGTCGAGTGCAGAGGCGCGAACGTTCCGGTCTCGGCCAGCTTGGCGAGGTTGGGCAGCTGGCCCTCTTCGATCAAGCGTGCGGTGGTGCGGTAGTCGGCACCGTCGAAGCCGATGACGACCACACGACCGTCGTCCGCGGCTTCCCCGGAGAGGGATACCGCGACGGGCGTCGAAGGAGCGGAGAGGGCGGAGGCGGCGAGGGCCAACAGGACCGGCGAGACGAGAGCGGAGATCATGGAACCGGAATGCCGGTAGGAGAACCCGGGGCGGAGGCCCCTTGGGCTGGGGAGGTGGGCTAGGATCACGGGTTCGCACCCTCGCGATCCCTCGGTTCGGCACCCCAGGATCCTCCGTCGGAGGATTCCGAGGGGCGGATCGGGGGAAGAACAGGCAAGCAAGGTAGAGGCGTTCCGAGAGTCATGTCAATCGACCCCATCCAGTCATCGTCGGCCCAGGCCGGAAGCCGCCGAGGAAGCGCGGGATTATGGCTCGTGCTGCTGGCGCTCGTCGCCGTGGGCGCGGTGCTGTTCCTCAAGTTCAGCGGCTCCGGAGCCGGTCCAGGTCCCATCGACCCCGTCGGTCCCGCGGGCCCGGTGGTTCCCGATCCGGGACCGGATTCCGATCCGAGCGAGCTCGAGGGCATGTCGACCCAGGGCCGCGTCGAGGTGGGCGCCGCGACCGACTTGCGCGACTACACGAAGACCTTCGACGGCACCGGCACGATCTCGGGCGTCCTGGACATTCCGGACACGCTGCGCGCGAAACTGCCGAAGACGTGGGAGCTCGTGATCTCCCCCAGCCGCATGGCGCTCGGCCGCGACAGCGCCGGCTCGCGCGTCAAGACGATGGACATCAACCAGACCACGTTCGAGGAGCGCGACCTGCCCATGGGTGGCTATCGCGTCACCGCGCGTGCGGAGGGCCTCAACGCCACCGGGCACGAGGTCATGCTCTTCGGGTTGAAGGAGGCTCCGAACAACGGCGTCTCTCACGTGCACGTCGTCATGCAACTGCGCCCGTCCGGCTTCGCGCGCGGCTCGGTGCTCGACTCGCTGGGCTCCCCCGCGGAGGGCGTCCAGGTCACCATCGGTGAGGTCGAAGGCACCAAGCGCTGGAGGACCACGACCGGGATCGACGGCTGGTGGCGCATCGACGAACTGCTCGACGGTCGCTATCGCGTCTGGATCGGTCCGCCGACGCAACCGTTCGTCCCCGAGTTCCCCATGGCCGTCGTCTCGCCGTCGGTCACCGTGGACGAGGTGAAGTTGCCTGCGATGGGCTCGATCATCCTATGGGTCACCGACGGTCAGGGCCGACCGCTCGAGGAGGTGCGCGTGCGTGGTTACGGCGCGTCCCCCATCGACGTCGTGACCGGATTCGAAGGGCGTGTAGCGGTTCCGCACTTGCGACCCGGCATGTACCACGTCGAGGTCGAGGCGGGCGCCACGCAGCACACCGGCAGGCTGTCGTTCGAGGTCTTGACCACGGACCGCGACAAAGTCGTGCAGATCAACGCGAAGGACTGACCGCGACCTGGGCCGAGCTTGGGTCCATCGATCGGCCCACCGCTCTGGTTCTCCCTCTCTTGTCGTCTTCGGGCGGTAGCGTCCCCACCTTCGCAGCATGTCCCCCACGGATCCGTCCCAAGACAACGAGCCGTACGCTCCGCCTCAGGCTGCGGGTCGCTTGCCGGAACCCAAGCTGGTCGGTGCGGGACGTGCGCCTGCGGGCGTGCCTGACGTGCTGCGCTTCGCCTGGCCGACGATCCTGTCGTTCGTCGCGGGCAACCTCTTCCGGGTCAACGATCAGTACTGGGTGCAGTACCTGGGCCAGGACGCGCAGGCCGCACTCGGCGCGGTCACGTTCCTGATGGTGATGAACTTCGCGGCGTACTTCCTGACGTTGTCGGGCAGCATGTCGCTGGTGTCGCAGCGCACGGGTAGCGGCGACATCGCGGGGCGGGACCAGGCGATCCGCGGGGCGTTGATGTTGGGCGCGGGCATCGCGTTCCTCGTCGGCGCCATCGGTTGGACGATCGCGCCGTGGGCGTTGACCCGGATGGGACTCGAGGGCGACATCCATACGTATGCGTTGCAGTACACGCGCATGATCTACATCGCGGCGCTGCCCATCGCGCTCGCGCCGTTGGTCGACTCGTTCTTCGTGTCGATGGGCGACACGCGCACGCCGTTCCTGTTGCAGTTGGGCGCGGTCGCGTTGAACTTCTGCTTGAACCCGATGCTCATCTACGAAGGTGCGCCTTGGGACGTGGACCTCGGCTCGCCCGAACGCATGGGCATGACCGGTGCCGCCCTCGCGACGGGACTCTCGCGTTTGTTGGTGCTGTCGCTGGGCCTCATCATCCTGGCGCGCCGCTACAAGGTCCGTTGGATGCCGCGGCGTGAACCGCGCATCGCGACCATGGCGCTGTTGGCGCGCACCGGCATTCCGTCGAGCGCCTCGATCGGGGTGTACGCCGGCGTGTACTTGGTGATGCTGGCGTTCGTGTTCGATCAGCTGGACCCGTCGGTCCTGGCGGCGCTCGGCATCGGCTTCAACGCGTTCGAGGGCATCTCGTTCCCCTTCTATCTGGGCGTGGCCGTGGCCGGCTCGTCCTTGGTCGGTCGCAACCTCGGCGCTGGAGCGCTGGACGAGGCGCGGCGGGCCGTGCGCAGCGTGCGCCGGGTCGGGATCGGCCTGGGTGCCCTGCTGGCCCTGGCCTTCCTGCTGCTCGGCCCGATCGTCGCTCACAAGTTCAGCCAGGACCCCGAGGTCGTGCGCCAGACGATCCTGTACGCCCAGGTCCTGGCGGCCAGCCAGATCTTCGTGGCGATCGAGGCCGTGTCCGAGAAGACCCTGCTGGGCGCGGGCAACACCCGGCCGATCATCTGGATCACGGGCCCCGGCAACCTCCTGCGCGCGCCCCTGGCGTGGGGATTGGCCATCCACTTCGGATGGGGCGCCATCGGCGTCTGGTGGGCGATCAACGTGACCACGATGCTGAAGGCGCTCGCCCTGCTGACGATCGTCGAGCGGGGCGGCTGGCGAGGACCGGGCGGCCGCGTCGCCGGCACGAAGGGCGATGGACGGGCGCGGGTCATCGGATAGAATCGCCCTCCACATGGCTGCCACCCCCACGATCGACCTCGCTTCCCTCGACCTCGACCAGCTCATCGCCGGTCCGGCCGAACTCGACGCCTACCTACGCCAGACCGATCGCTTCCGGATGTTGGACGGGATCGTCTACGAGGACCTCGAAGCGGGCATCGTCGTCGGCGTCAAGAACATCCGCGCGGACGACTGGTGGGCCAAGGACCACGTCCCCGGCCGCCCGATGTTCCCGGGTGTGTTGCAGATCGAGTGCGCCGCTCAGTTGTGTACGTACGACTACGCCGCGCACCGCATGCCTGAGAACAGCGACAAGGAGCAGTTCATCGGGTTCGGCGGCGTCGAGAAAGTGCGCTTCCGCCGCGTGGTGCAGCCCGACTGCCAACTGGTCATGGTCACGAACCTGACCAAGGCCTCACGACGGATGTTCCGCTACAACGTCCAGGGTTACGTCGAAGGCGAGATGGTGTTCGAGGGCGACATCATCGG
>TARA_R110002073_G_scaffold38537_17_pt1 | contig 11122 bp, 9 predicted proteins | sample TARA_R110002073 | Tara Oceans TARA_R110002073 (sample SAMEA4397174) | marine metagenome | biome: Polar Biome; feature: [DCM] deep chlorophyll maximum layer (ENVO:01000326); material: water (ENVO:00002006), including particulate matter (ENVO:01000060) such as... | depth 40 m
CGATGACATTGAAAACCGACGTCACCCTAAAAAAGGGAGACGTCGGTTTTTTTTGTGGTTGGTTGGAACATTCTCGTAGCGAAAGTCGTCAAGACTTTCGTTCGATTGACGTATGCCCCCGGAAACTCTTGGCGAGTCTCGCTACTCTTGGCGAGTCTCGCTACGAAAAAGGACATTCCACTTCGGCAGGCTGTGGTCGTACCCCACGTTGTGGCAGCCAGTTAACAAGATCAATGTCCCCAGCAATCAGCATCGTCACCCGCCGCGAGAGGGGCGGGTTCTTCCCGGATTTGCCCGAGAATTCGCAGTTTGCCAACGATTCCGAGCCGCAAGCGAATTTGAGGGCGTTGCCAATTTTTATCGGAATTGTTAGCCTGCGACACTTGCTGAACCAACCAAATCCACTGTTACGTTGCCTGTTTTCGTACGGTTTTTAGAAGCAGTTCAGCTTCCCCCGTTTCAGTCACCCCCTTCGGCAGCTGCCTACGTGATTGCCCCGAATCGTGCATCTCAGCTTCCTGACGACCAGCGCATCGTCATTACCGGTATCGGTCTAACCGCTCCCAATGGGAACGATTGGACGTCGTTCCGCCAATCGCTGCTGGAAAAACGTAGCGGGGTCCAGCCCTACGAAATCCGCTATTTCGGCGAGACGCTTGCCGGCATTTGCGATTTCGACACCAAACGGTACCAGTCGAAAAAAGATGTCCGCCGCGGCACCCGCGCCGGCAGCGTCGGCGTCTACGTCGCCAACGAAGCGATCGCTCATAGCGGTTTAGACTGGGAAAATGTCGACAAGTCACGTGTCGGGATCTATGTCGGCGTGACCGAACACGGCAATGTCGAAACCGAAAACGAAATCTATGTCATCAAAGGTTTCGACTACGACACCAGCTGCTGGTCGCATCACCATAATCCTCGTACTGTCGCCAATAACCCAGCCGGCGAGATCTCGCTGAATCTTGGCGTGACGGGCCCCCACTACACGATCGGGGCCGCCTGTGCCGCCGGCAATGCGGGGCTGATCCAAGGCGCTCAGATGCTGCGGCTAAACGAGTGCGACATTGCGATTGCTGGTGGGACCAGCGAAAGCATTCACACGTTTGGCATCTTCGCCAGCTTCAATAGCCAGAACGCTTTGGCCACGCACGAAGATCCCACCAAGGCGTCTCGCCCGTTCGATGTCGACCGCAACGGAATCGTCGTTGCCGAAGGCGGATGTTTGTACACGCTCGAGCGGCTCAGTGACGCAAAGGCTCGCGGAGCCGAAATTTACGGCGAGCTGGTTGGATACGCGATCAACACCGACGCGACCGACTTTGTCTTGCCTAACCCCGAGCGACAGGCTCAGTGTGTCGAAATGGCTCTGAAGCGAGCTGGGCTTGATGCCGAGCAGATCGATATCGTCAGCACGCATGCGACCGGCACGAGCAGCGGCGATGCTCAGGAATGCAAAGCGCTTCGCAGCGTTTTCGGAAACTGCAGCACGGTTCGTTTCAACAACACAAAAAGCTATATTGGCCACGCCATGGGAGCTGCCGGTGCCCTGGAACTTGCCGGCAACTTATCCTCCTTCCGTGATCGAGTCGTCCATCCGACGATCAATGTCGATAAACTTGACCCGGATTGTGATCTCAATGGACTCGTGATCAACGAGCCTCAAGAGGTGGCCCAGGTCGACTACGTGCTGAACAATTCCTTTGGCATGCTGGGGATCAACTCGGTCGTGATCATCGGTCGAGTTTAGTTCGTCGCCCCCCCCTCCTTTCCTAAAATCTCTGTTTCCCATTCCTCCAATTTCAAAAACAAATGACCCCTGCTGAAATCCGTGACGAGATCCTAGATATTCTCGAAGACATCTCGCCCGATGATGATCTGGAAAATCTTGATGATGCGAAACCATTCCGCGAGCAATTGGAATTGGACAGCATGGATTTCTTGGACATTGTGATGGAGCTTCGCAAGCGTCATCGCGTGCAGATTCCTGAGGAAGACTACGGGAACCTCGCCAGCATGAGTTCGACGGTCAGTTACCTCGAACCGAAGATGAAAGACATCGTCAAGTCTTAGTTTGCGAAAGACTTCAACGACGATCGCGGTATTTCCGGCGGTGCATTTTGCATCGCATTCCTACGCCACGTTATTCGCCAGCAGTTAAGTTCACCCTTTGTACGATACGATTATCATCGGCGCGGGAATGAGTGGGCTTGCCGCCGGCATTCGCCTAGCCCACTTCGATCAACGCGTCTGCATTCTCGAGCGGCACTACACCATCGGTGGACTCAACTCGTTCTACCGCATGGGCGGTCGCGATTACGATGTCGGGCTGCATGCGATGACGAATTTCGCACGCAAAGGCGACAAGAAAGGGCCGCTGGCGAAGCTGATTCGCCAACTACGTTTTCGCTGGGAAGATTTCAAACTGGCCGAGCAGAACGGGTCCTCGATCCGTTTTCCGGATATGTCGCTCGATTTCGATAACGACATTACGCAGCTCGAAAACGAGATCGCCGAAAAATTCCCAGGCCAGATTGATGGCTTTCGCTCGCTTTGTGCCGCGCTGTTGGATTACAGCGACATGGATGGCGATGACCCCAGTTTTATGCGGTCCGCTCGCGAGGTGATGGCGACCCATTTGTCCGATCCGTTATTGATCGAAATGTTGCTCTGTCCGTTGATGTGGTACGGAAACGCCCGCGAAAACGATATGGATTTCGGTCAGTTCTGTATCATGTTTCGCGCCTGCTATTTGGAAGGTTTCGGGCGTCCTTTCAAAGGGGTCCGTTTGATCCTGAAGAACTTGGTCCGCAAATTTCGCGGACTTGGTGGCGAGCTGAAACTACGCAGCGGTGTTTCGAAGATTCACGTCGACAATGGTCGCGCCGTCGGCGTCGTGCTCGACGACGGCACGATTATCGAAGGCAAGCGGATCTTGTCGTCCGCAGGCAATATTGAAACGTTGCGAATGTGTGACGACATCAGCGAAGTCGATGTCGCTCGCGCGGGAAAATTGTCATTCATCGAGTCGATTTCGGTATTGGACAAACTGCCCAAAGAGATCGGTTTTGATCGCACGATCGTGTTCTATAACGACAGCGAGCGATTTCACTGGGAACGCCCCGAAGATCGTTTGTGTGATGTTCGCACCGGTGTGATTTGTTCGCCGAACAATTACGTCTACGACGCCGAGGAAGGCGAATTGCCCGAGGGGGTGATTCGGATCACCACGCTGGCCAACCATGATCATTGGTGTGCATTGCCCGAGGCGAAATACCGCGCCGAGAAAGTGATCCAGTACGATGCGGCAATCGAATCGGCGGTCCGTTTCATGCCCGATTTCCGTCGACACGTCGTTGATACCGACGTCTTCACCCCCAAGACGATTCGCCGCTTCACATGGCATGACAATGGCGCCGTCTACGGCGCCCCGGACAAGCAGCTTGATGGCACGACTCATCTGCCCAATGTCTTTTTATGCGGTACTGATCAAGGCTTCGTCGGCATCGTCGGCGCGATCGTCAGCGGCATCAGCATGGCCAACCGCCACTGCCTGCAGGTCTAAATGCTCAGCGGGCACTTCGCGAGATACGGCACTCCGAGTACGGCGGATTGTTTCCGAGCAATTGGGGATACCGTATGATCGCATCCATCCCGATCAGGACTTTGTTCGCGACCTCGACTGCTGTTGATCCCTGCTTGTGGTCGAGTCAGGAATTGGTTCTTCATCCTTCGAACGCTGCCGCTAGACAAACACTGACCATCCCGTATGGCAATCCCATTAGATCGATGGAAAGAGAGGCGGAGCAGGTCACTCAGGTTCCGTCACCGAGTTTGCGGGTGACCTTCACCTGGTAATCGATATTTGAATCGCCAGTGCCGATATAGCAGCCCTCGGTCGGGGCGGCCCACTCGGGTTCAGGGCCCGCAGCAACCGGTATATGCGCGTCAGCGACGGCGATGCCAAGGGTTGGGTCATAGCCCCGCCATCCACCGCCAGGCAGATAAACCTCGGCCCAGGCGTGAAGTTCAGAGCCATGCGTTCGGTTGGGTTCGTAGACATAGCCGCTGACGAAGCGGGCGGCCAAGCCCTGAGTGCGACAAGCGTCCATAAACAGCGCCGCAAGATCACGGCAAGCACCTCGCTTCTCGTTAAAAGTTTTCGTGGGCGAGAAGGTGGCCCCTTCATAGCGACACTCAGTCGTGTAGTTGCGATTGATCTCTTCGCATAGCTTCAATAGAAACGGTTGCGTTTGCCATCCAACGGCGCCGGAAAGCTCGCCCGCCCAATGGCCGATCGTGAGGTCCATCGTTTGTCGGTGCAAGTTCGGTGCAAGAGCTTGCCCGATACGAAGGTCATAGAACGCGGGCAAATTGGTCACTCGCGAATCAAGCGACAAGTAGTCGAATGGGTTGATCCGTGACGCTTCGACCTCGGATTCAACGTTGATCGTCAGTTCGCGATGACTTCCTTCGAACGATACCTGAAGCGCGACATTGCCGAACACATCTAAAACCGACGTCGATGCGGATGGTCCGGGTGTCAGTTCGCAACGCCAATCAAGCACTCGCTGAGCACCGTCGCTGCGAGGACGCAGCCGGATGGTAAGCGGTTGGATGATCACGGCGTCGTCGTATTGGAAGTGGATACGGTGCGAGATCTGGAATATCATTTGGCTTCGCGGCTACTGGTCGCGGCAACGGGTTTGAGCGCAAAGAAAGTCTCGGAGATCGCCGCGCCGACTTCATTCAACTTGCCTTGAAAGTCGTCCAAGTACTCGTGCAGTCCGTCCTTGATAATCTCGCCAATCTCACCATAGTCCATTTCGCTTCTCAATCGCCCCAGCCGGTGTTCGGCAGGATTGCTAAACGTCGAGCTTTCGCTTCCCGTGATCGCTCGTAGCGAAACATCCGCATTGTTGACGCAGAAATGCATCGAACGTGCGAAGTGGCGATCGAGAACGAGAAACTCGACGACGCGATTCGGCTTGATCGCACGGTAACGCTTTCGATACATCTCAAACGCGCTGGCTGATTTCAGCAGCGTCGACCATAACAGCGCATCGTACGGTGACCCAACGTAGTCCGCATGCGGCAACAACATGAAGTACTTGACGTCCAGGATACGCGCCGTTTTATCGGCTCGTTCGAGCATACGTCCGAGTCGAGCGAAATGCCATGGCTCGGTGTGTGACATGGTGGATTCGCTAATTCCGGTACACAAATGGCTCGCGGATTTGATTTGTGCATAGAACTCGTGGGGCGAATCGATCGGCGTCGATCCTGCCGCATTCTTGACAAGGTAGTAGAAGCGGTTGACCTGTTCCCACAGCTCTGATGAAATCGTATCGCGGACCGCTCGGGCGTTCTCTCGAGCAAACCAAAGGCACGACAGCACCGAGTTTGGATTGTCGCGATCAAACGTCAAAAACTGAATGACATTCTGCTCATTCATGTCGTCGTACCGCTCGGCGAACATCTCTTCATCGCCCGTGGTCGCGATTAGCGGCTTCCACTGCTTGACGGTATCGTCGGGGAAATCCAATGCCAGCGTGAAGTTGACGTCCACGAACCGAGCGACATTCTCAGCCCGCTCGATGTATCGGCTTAGCCAATAGATTGCATCAGCCGTCCGACTAAGCATTTTCGGAATCCTTGAGATTTGATTGCGATTGAGACTGTGTTTGAGCAGGCGTTGTTTTGGCAACGACCCAGGTGTCTTTGCTGCCGCCGCCCTGCGACGAGTTGACGACCAACGATCCTTTGCGAAGTGCAACACGTGTCAGTCCACCCGGCATCACGAAGATGTCTTCGCCGTATAAAATGTAAGGACGTAGATCAACATGTCGCCCCTCAAATTGATCGTTGACGATCGTGGGGGCTCGCGATAGCGCCAGCGTTGGCTGGGCAATGAAATCGCGTGGATTTGCTTTGATCTGTGCGGCGAACGCGTCTTGCTCTTGCTTGGTCGAGTGCGGACCAATCAACATGCCGTAACCACCAGACAGATTGACCGCTTTGACAACCAATTTGTCCAGGTTTGCCAGTACATGTTTTAGCTGCTCCGGTTCCGAACAAAGGAACGTGGGCACGTTTGGAATGATCGTGTCTTGTTTCAGGTAGTACTTGATGATGTCCGGGACGTACGCGTAAACCGCTTTGTCGTCCGCGATGCCAGTGCCCGGTGCATTGGCAAGTGCGACACGACCGGCTCGATAGGCTTCCATCAAACCGGGGACCCCCAGGCAAGAGTCTTCTCTAAAGGCCTTGGGGTCAATGAAGTCATCGTCAATGCGACGATAGATCACATCGACGCGCTGGAACCCCTTGGTCGTCCGCATCATCACGAAGCCACCTTGGATAACCAAGTCGCGGCCTTCGACCAATTCGATGCCCATTTGCTGAGCCAAGTAGGCGTGCTCGAAGTAGGCCGAGTTGTACATGCCGGGTGTCAGCAAGACGACCGTTGGTTCAGCGACACCATCGGGTGCAAGATACTGAAGTGCCGCGAGTAAACGGTTCGGATAATCGTAAACCGGCTGGACTTGCATCGACTCGAACAGACGAGGAAATGTCCGTTTCAGAATCTCGCGGTTTTGCAACACGTACGAGACGCCAGAAGGGCATCGCAAATTGTCCTCGAGCACGTGAAGCTCACCCGAGTCATCACGCACTAAATCGGTCCCTGTGATGTGAACCCAAATGTCGCGGGGCGGATTCAGGCCGACGCATTGGTGGCGGAACGAATCTGCCGATTCGAGCAACTCGCGTGGAACCACGCCATCCTTGACGATCTTTTGGTCGTGGTAGATGTCATGGACAAAAAGATTCAACGCCTCGATACGCTGCTTGAGCCCTCGCTCGATGCGTGACCAGTCGTCGGGTTCGATGACCCGAGGCATGATGTCGAACGGAAAGATTCGTTCGGTGCCCTCGTCTGTCCCGTAAACCGTAAAGGTGATCCCCATCTGCATGAACGCCGCCTCAGCAGCCTGTTGACGTCGATGCAAATCGCCTTCGGGTAACGACTCAATTCGCTGGATCAGCGGTTCGGAAACCTCGCGGGGAACGCCGGAAGCTTCAAAGATTTCGTCGTAAAAGCCGTCCGTTTTGTAGTCATCAAATTTCATTTGCTGATTTCGCCCTGCTAACGAACGCGAAATCGTTCGGTATTTTGTTCAGAGGATTGTAAGACTCGGATGCTTTGAGCTTAGCGTCAATCTGTCGGGTGTGCTACGGCGAATCATTGCCTTAAACATCGCACGGTCGCTGGTTTTCGTTACGTTAACGACTGCCAAGCTTGGCACCCTCCTGATAAGATCGATTGTTCCGCAGGTTTCTGAGGTCGAGTCACGACGGTTGCCGGACGACACTTGGCGTCGAAAAAAATATCGAAGTGGGCGAAACACGTTGTTGTTAGGAAGCATTTTGGACGTCGCCCACTCAACGAAGACGTTCGGCACTTTCAAATCGTTTCACGCATGAAAACACTTTGGCGTTGGTTCTATCGCACGGTCGTTGCGGTCGGTTTCTGTTTCTTTGCCCTTGCGTTGCTTGTGAATTTCACTGCCTCACGACCGTTGGTAACGCAGTCCGATGGCTATATTCAGCCCACCGTCACGGCAATGCAGAACACGATTTCACATCAACTGCCAAAGTCTGCGACAGACTTCCGTTTCTGCCGGGCTTCGGTCGGGATGGGAGGTCGCTTGCTGCTGTATCGTTTTGCTGCTCCCGTGGACGAGCTCAACGCTCACGCGATCTCCGAGTTTGATGCTCATTGGGATCGTCCCGGCTACAAGGCGACTCGCAACGCTCCATCTCCGTTTGACGAACATGATATTAAACGCAATTCTGAGTTTTATGGTGGCAACGCTGATTGGATGCTGCCGGCCACCGATGCGATGGGCACACTTTACGAACCGGCAGATGGCCAGCTTTCGCATCGGCCAACTATTTTTGTGGATGAGACAAATCGGGTTCTGTACTTCCAAATGACCGATTGAGATACTGCAGTAACTTGGTCGTGAACTGGAGCGTGTAATCCGTTTTGGACATCCTTCACGCATTTTTTTTACATCTTTAAACTGCGATTTTTTAACCTTCTCCGGCTCATCCGATTGCGAGTAGAGCATGCGGTGCGATGAAGGCAGACAATGAGGTTAAACCGACGCGATGTCGTCACGCGGTTTGGGGCTGGACGCCTGTTAGACAACAAGATCGTTGCGACAGGAAAATTAGAGAGACCGGAGGTCGAGCACGCCCCTTAGGCGTTGCTCGGGTGAAGGGTGCGACCACGCTATCGGTGAGTAATTCCGGGGCAAACGGCGTTATTGTCGGCGAGTGGCTTGCTCGGTCAGCCCTCTCACCCGAACGTCGCTGAAGGCTCCGCTGCACCTCTCCACCAACGAAGTTGGTGGAGAGGTGGCAGGAAAATTACGCAACCAAAAATCACGACAACACCAAAGTTTTAGCGGTCCAGGCTGGCCTCCAAGCGGCTAACGTGTCTGTTAGCGGCTTTGATGCTAGCCACCGTTTCGTTGCTAAACAAAACACCCGCTTAAAAAGTGCACCGCCGAACTGGGGCTGATACTCCATCGCGTATCCGAAAAAAAAGCCCCCGGGATTACCGGGGGCTTGGATTGATACGCGAGTTCAGATCGGACTGATCTTAGCGGTCCGAGTACACCATCGTGCTCTCTTCTTTGGTCACTGGTACCGCGGATTGATCGCTCGTGACGATCGCTTTGACGATATGAGTGCCTTCGGCAACGCCGCGAACTCGGACTCGGTAAACCAGTTCGCTGTTGGCAGCGAGCAGCGGTTTCGGAGCAAAGAACATTCCGCCGCGACCGTCTTCTTGTGCGTCGCCGTCCGAGGCAATTCGTTCGATGCCCGGTGGCAGTTGCAGTTGAACTCGCACGTTGCTGTCGTCACGCGAGCCGCTGTTTTTGATGCGGATTTCGTAAATCGATTCGCCGCCCACTTCGATCGGGTCGGCGGAGTCGCTGATCTGGAATGTCATCTCGGCAAGCGATTCGACCGTCACCGAGCTTTCGCTCTTCGCGATCACGCCCAGATCCGCTCGGGCATCCAGAACGATCTTGCGGTTGCCCTCTTCGACTGGCAGCAGTGTCAAAGGAACTTTGCCACGTCCGCCCTTGGGCAAACTTTCCAGATACCAAGAGACGGCGTGTTGAGCGGGATCGTATTGGCCTTCGAAGTCGGTGCTGACAAAGGTGAAACCGCGATCGAGTTGTGCTTTGATTTCGACACGAGTCGCATCGGCGGTGCCGTTGTTGACGATCTCGAGTTGATAGGTCGCGGGGCGTTCCAAGAAACGGCGAGCCGGACCGGCAAGCGCGACTTGAATCTCCGGAGCAACAACCTCGACGTTCACGGTGTGTTCGGTGGTCAAACCATCATCGGCAACCAAGCGAATCGTGTTCTGGATCATGCCCGGAGCAACCGCTCGCATTCGCAGCACTTGGTGACGCGTTTCGCCCGGCGCCAATTCGCCAAGCAGGTTGTCAAGCTGTTTACCCTTGGGGTGTTCCAGTCCATCGGGGACGTCTTCTTGAACGACGACGCCCGTGGCGGCTCCGGTTCCTGGGTTGGAAACTTCGACTTCGATTTCGAGCTGTTGCCCGATCAGCACTTGTTCGGGGGCACGTTGCACGACTTTCAGTTCCGGCCGAGTGCTCATCGTTCGCACCGACGCAGCGGCTTCGAAGGTCACACGAGCGACGCTGCCGAGTTCGCCTTCTTGTTCAGGGACCAACTGCATCGTTACGGTTCGTTCGTCTCCGGCTGGCATCGCGCCGAGTTCCCAAACCAAGATTTCGCCTTGTTGCTGCGGCGCTGGCGATGCGTCGATCATCCGCATCCCTTGCGGGACGCGATCATGAACTTGCACGTCGAGTGCTTCGACCGAACCGACGTTCTGAACGTGAATGACAAACGAAGCGGGTTTGCCGACTTTGACTTCGCTCGGAGCTCGTTTTTGGATCACGATACTGGGCGATTGCACGCCTTCGAGTCGGCGATCGCCAGGCGAGGCAAGCGTTTCTGCTGGATTGACGCGGACGGGTTGTGCCGCAATCGGAGCGTCAAATTGTTGAGGGGCGGCGGCGGCAGCCGGTTGATTCATCATCCCCGGTTGCAGCGTGCGTGATGCGATTCGCTCGTTGGCCACGTTGCCGCCAGCGTTGTAGGTTGGCGTTTCCGCCGGATAGGCTTGAGGAGCCGGCGTCGCGTCCGCATGAGCATCGTTGGCAGCCGGCCCGTAGTTGGCAGCTGGCCCGTAGTTGGCAGCTGGGCCGTATGAATCAGCGGGTCCGTAGTTAGCAGCCGGCCCGTACGAATCAGCGGGGCCATTCGATTCAGCGGGTCCATAGGAAGCGGTGGGGCCATTGGCGATCGCAGGTTCATTGGCGGCAGGAGAGCCACCGTACCCACCATTCGCGTCGGCGGCTGGGCTGAACGAAGGTGACGACTGTAAGCTTGCTGCCGAGTCAGCCGACATCGTTTGAGCGGCGAAATTGGGTTGCCCGTAATCGGCTTGCGGGGCCGTTTCCATACCGGCTGCTTGGTTGTTTGCAGCGGAGGCCGCAGCAGAGGCCGCTTCAAAGGATTGAGCGGTGCTGTCGTATGCCATCTCGGAGGCGTCGCCGCGAAGCGAATTGTCGCCACGAAGCATGTTGCTGGGTTGTTCGGAAGCTGCGGCTGGATTGCCGAAGGCTTGCGATTCTTCAGCAGACGGCATCATCGTTGCGGCTTCGTTGCTGCCCGTTTGGAGTTCTTCCGTTGGCACGTCCATCGCCATCACTGCATCGTTTGGCGTTGCGGTCGCAGCAGGGGCAGATTCATTGATCCCCATCAACGCGGCAGGCAATCCCCAACCGGAGTTTTCCGCAGTTGGCATCGGCTCGGCAGCAGCCGAATCCGCAGCAGGGGGATCAAAGCTAGGGACATCGAAATTGGGAGCGTCTGTTGCAGCGGAGGGTTGAGGTGTTTGCAGAGCTGCACCATCAAACGAGGGGGCATCAAACGAAGGGGCTTCGGCGGGCCCGGCACCGAGCGAGTCGGGCAGCGGCATCGAGTTGGCTGGACCATTGGCGGGTTC
>TARA_R110002073_G_scaffold96029_8_pt1 | contig 11106 bp, 10 predicted proteins | sample TARA_R110002073 | Tara Oceans TARA_R110002073 (sample SAMEA4397174) | marine metagenome | biome: Polar Biome; feature: [DCM] deep chlorophyll maximum layer (ENVO:01000326); material: water (ENVO:00002006), including particulate matter (ENVO:01000060) such as... | depth 40 m
GAGCCGATCAAACCATGCATGGATGTCGTGGTCATGGCCAATACCGTGCACGGATACATGAGCCAGTCGGACAAGGGCGAAATGGTCATCGGCGGCGGTACCGACGGCTATAACAACTACACACAGCGCGGGGCTTTTCACCACATCGAAGAAACCGTCCGCGCCTTGGTCGAAACCTTTCCCATGGTATCGCGCCTCAAGATGTTGCGCCAATGGGGCGGTATCGTCGATGTAACGGGTGACCGCTCTCCGATCCTGTCAAAAACGCCCGTCGACGGGGTTTTCGTCAATTGTGGCTGGGGTACGGGGGGGTTCAAGGCGATCCCGGGATCAGGCTGGGCGATGGCGGAACTAATCGCAAAAGGCCGCTCTCCGCTTACCGATGCCTTTGGGTTGAACCGCTTCCAAGAGGGGCGCTTCATCGACGAAAGCGTCGCGGCAGGAGTGGCACATTGAATATTTCACCAAAACAGGCGGCATCCCCCCCCCGCAGGAACCTTTCTGCGGTTCAAACTGTTGCACCTTCATACGAACGAAACGAAGGAGCAACACAATGGCTACGCCAGAACACCACCAACCGCCTAACAAAACGATCAACAAAACCAGCGGCACGGGATCAGGTATCATTATCGGGATACTTGTCATCTTGGTCATTGGCTTCGGCTTTTATTTCTTCTCGGGCAACGACCCAGTCGGCGGCCCCAGCGACGTCAACGTCACCGTTGAGGGCGCGGCAGATCCTGCGGGCAACACAGCACCTGCACCCGCACCCGCACCTGCGGCCCCTGCCGATCAACCCGCAACGGGTACAACCAACCAGCCTTCTGGCAACTAAAACGCTGCACAGAACTGTTTTATCGACCAAGGCCAGCCTCATCGCGGGGGCTGGCCTTTCTGCGTTTTCGATACCCTTCAAAAGGAACGTCGCATGCTGATCCTGACATGCCCGAATTGCGGTGTCACAGCCGAGGAAACCGAATTTCACGCCGGCGGAGAAGCTCACCTGAAGCGGTTTGGCCCCGGCGCAACGGACGCGGAATTCGAAAGCTATCTTTTCATGCGCGAAAATCCAAAGGGGGTGCACTTTGAAAGATGGCGCCACGTCTACGGGTGCGGAAAATGGTTTCACGCCGCCCGAGACACCGTAACCCTTGAGGTTTTCGGTACTTACACGGCGCAGACCAGTACCATACCTCAAGACATCCTCGACAAGGTTCGTGATCGTCGCCCGAACTGGCAGGGTCAGGGTGCCCCTCGATGACACACCGTTCAATTTCATTTTGCCTGAAAACTCCCGCCGGAGGCATCAATGCTCTCCGCAAACGCCAAGGTTCGCCGTTATGAGCACCAGAATTGCCACAGGTGGTCGCCTGCTGAACAAATCCAACGCTGTCAGCTTTTCATTCAATGGCAAGCAATTGCGCGGTTTCGAAGGCGATACACTCGCGTCAGCTCTTTTGGCCAATGACCAGATGCTGGTCGGTCGATCCTTCAAATATCACCGTCCCAGGGGCGTGGTGGCCGCTGGCCCCGAAGAACCCAATGCGTTGGTGAACCTGGGCAGGGCCGGGAAATTTGAACCCAATCAGCGGGCGACTACAACAGAACTGTTCGACGGTTTGAATGCCGAAAGTCAGAACCACTGGCCCAGCCTCGAATTCGATGTTGGGGCGATCAACAAATATCTCAGCCGGTTTTTACCGGCGGGCTTCTATTACAAGATGTTCATACATCCCCGCCCGTTCTGGAAGCATGTCTACGAACCGATCATTCGTCATTCCGCCGGGCTGGGAAAAGCCCCCAAGGACCAGGACGCAGACAGCTATGAACATTTTTATGCGTTTTGCGACGTTCTGATTATCGGTGGTGGCGTCGCCGGGCTCGAGGCGGCGCGTACCGCAGGCCGTTCCGGCGCACGGGTGATCCTGCTGGAACAAACAGCCCATTGGGGCGGGCGTGCGCCGGTTGACGGAGGCACAATCGAAGGCACCCCCGTCAACAGCTTCGTCGACGATCTGGTGGCCGAGTTATCCACCATGAGCAACGTCGAAATGCGGACCCGCGTGATGGGGGCGGGCGTTTATGATCACGGCTATGTTCTTGGCTATGAACGTCTGACCGATCACGCTCCGCAGGCCGCCGGGCCACGCCATCGGTTGTGGCGCATCCGGGCGGGTCATGTCATCACCGCCACCGGTGCCATTGAGCGTCCCTTGTCCTTTGCCGGAAACGATATCCCCGGTGTGATGCTCGCCGCCTCGATCCGCGATTATCTGGTGAATTACGGGGTTTCGGTGGGCGACCGTACCGTCGTGGTCACCAACAATGACGATGCCTACCGCACGGCTATTGCGTTGGTCGAAGCGGGTTTGAGCGTCCCTGCGGTTCTTGATGCCCGTGTGTTGCCGCAGGATTCACCGTTGATGGTGCGTGCCAAGGAACTGGGTATCCGCGTCATGATGGGGCATGCGATCTCGCGGGTCAAAGGGACCAAGCGGGTCGCAGCCGTCGAGGTTTGCAGTCAGGCCGGAGAAGGTGCCGTTCTGGAAACCATCGCCTGCGAGGCCGTTGCCATGTCGGGTGGTTGGGCCCCCGTGGTCCATCTGTGGTCCCATTGCGGCGGAAAACTGGTATGGGATACGACGCTTGCGACATTCCGCCCCGATGTGGATAACCCACCCCTTGGGGCTGATGGTCACGGTTTCGTCACCGCCGCTGGTGCGGCCGCTGGATTTTTTGGTCTGGATGACATCTTGCATGACGCTCACGCGGCTGCGGATGGCGTTGCGACCGCTCTTGGGTTCAAGCTGCCCTCCGAGGTCGTGTCGCCCAATGCCAGCCGTCAGGAGGAGGCTCCCCTGACACCGGTATGGTTGATGCCGCAAGGTGCGGGCGTAAACCTGCGCGAGAAGGCGTGGCTGGATTATCAAAATGACGTCAAGGTCTCCGACATCCGTCTGGCGGCACAAGAAGGGTTCGTCAGCGTGGAACATGCCAAGCGCTACACCACGCTGGGGATGGCCACCGATCAGGGAAAGCTCAGCAACGTCAACGGGCTGGCAACGCTCGCCGGGGCGATGAACGCCGATATCCCAAGTGTTGGAACCACCACGTTCCGCCCGCCATACCACCCGATTTCAATGGGATCGATTGGTGGCGAGGCGCGAGGCGATGTATTTCAACCGGTTCGTCGTACCCCTATGCATGATTGGCACGAGGCCAACGGTGCCGAATGGGAACCGGTGGGCCAATGGCGCAGGCCCTATTCCTATAATCGCCCCGGTGAATCCACCCATGACGCGGTAATGCGCGAAGTGACCAACACCCGGACCAAGATGGGGCTTCTCGATGCGTCAACGCTGGGCAAGATCATCGTCAAGGGGCCGGACGCGGGCAAATTTCTCGACCTGCTCTACACCAATATGATGAGCAGCTTAAAACCGGGTAAATGCCGCTATGGCTTGATGTGTTCGGAAAACGGTTTTCTGATCGACGATGGTGTCGTCGCCCGTATAGATGACGACACCTTTCTGTGCCACACCACGACCGGTGGCGCGGAACGCATCCATCAGCACATGGAAGAATGGCTGCAAACGGAATGGTGGGATTTCGACGTCTACGTCGCCAATGTCACCGAACAATATGCGCAGATCGCCGTGGTCGGCCCCAACGCGCGCAAATGTCTGGAAAAGCTGGGCGGCATGGATGTCAGCAAGGACGCGCTGGCATTCATGGAATGGGCGGACGGCACGCTGGGTGGTTTCGACTGCCGGATCTACCGCATCTCTTTCTCGGGCGAGCTGAGCTACGAGATCGCGGTTGACGCAGGGCAGGGCCAAGCGTTCTGGGATGCTTTGATGGTGGCGGGCAATGACCTGGGCGTGATGCCCTATGGCACCGAATGCCTGCATATACTTCGCGCCGAAAAAGGCTTTATCATGATTGGCGATGAAACCGACGGCACGATCATTCCGCAAGACCTCGGGTTGAATTGGGCGATTTCCAAGAAAAAGGACGACTATCTTGGAAAACGAGCGCAGGAGAGATCGCATATGGTGGATCCGAACCGCTGGAAACTCGTCGGTTTGGAAACCACAGACGGCAGCACGCTGCCTGACGGGGCCTATGCCGTCGGCGACGGTGTGAACGAGAACAACCAGCGCACCATGATCGGCCGTGTCACGTCAACCTATCACTCCCCGACACTGGGCAAGGGCATCGCGATGGGGCTGGTTCTGAACGGACCAGACCGCATGGGCGAGGTGCTGGATTTCCCTGGTACCGATGGCAAGACGTATCAGGCGAAAATCGTCGATCCGATTTTCTATGACAAAGAGGGGGCGAAGCAAAATGTCTGAAGCGATCAGTGCATTGAACGGTGCTGTCTTCAAGGAAGGCATAGCGGAAATTCTGGGCCTTGACCCGATCGGAATGATCTCGATCCGGGGCGATCTATCCGCGAGCTATATGAAAAAAGCTTTGAAAAAGGCAGTTGGTGTCGGCATGCCGGGCATCCGGGAAATATCACTGGCGGGGGACAAGGGCGTCGCGTGGATGTCGCCAGACGAACTGCTGCTGATATGCCCATATACCGACGTCGCGAATGCGCTTGAGTCCCTGAAAAAAGGCTTTGGTGATAACCATGCTCTGGCCGTGAATGTGTCCGATGCCCGGGCTGTGTTCCGTATCAAGGGGCCGAACACGCGCGAGGTGCTGGCCAAACTAGCGCCCGTCGACCTGTCACCCCAGGCTTTCGGCCCCGGCATGATCCGACGCACCCGTCTGGCCCAGGTCCCGGCAGCCTTCTGGATGGAGGATACTGACACCGCACAGCTTGTGTGTTTCCGCTCGGTCGCCCAATACGTGTTTGATTTGCTGAAAACCGCCGCGCAACCGGGATCAGAGGTCGGTTTCTATCGCAGCTAGGCTAAAGGTCGCCGATAGGCTCCAGGCAGGACGTATCGGCGGAACCTTCAACCATTCCGGATGGTTTTGGTCTAAGTTGCCAAAAGCGTGTGTACATACATAATTGGGCGCAGATCGAAGCTCGGTTTCCTATCTTGCCCTTGACCTTGCGGGTTCACGCGCTTCATGTGGCCCAGAAGCAATTTCAATAACGGAGGCTTTTCTCATGGCTTTTACTCTTCCTGACCTTCCCTATGCCCACGACGCGCTTGCATCCAAAGGCATGTCAAAGGAAACGCTGGAATACCACCACGACAAGCACCACAACGCTTATGTAACCAATGGCAACAAGGCCATCGAGGGCACTGAGTGGGAGGGGAAGACCCTCGAGGAGATCATCAAGGGTACATATAAGCCCGATGCCGTGGCCCAAAATGGGATCTTCAACAACATCTCTCAGCTTTGGAATCACAACCAGTTCTGGGAAATGATGACCCCCAACTCTGTCGCGATGCCCGGCGAACTGGAAAAGGCTATCAAAGAAAGCTTTGGTTCGGTCGACAAGTTCAAGGACGAATTCAAGACCGCAGGTGGCGGCCAGTTCGGTTCTGGTTGGGCATGGCTGGTAAAGGATAAAGACGGCGGTCTGAAGGTTACCAAGACAGAGAATGGCGTGAACCCAGTGTGTTTCGGTCAGACAGCTCTGCTTGGCTGCGACGTGTGGGAGCATTCCTACTATATCGACTATCGCAACGCGCGCCCTGACTATCTGTCAAACTTCCTCGATAATCTTGTAGATTGGGAAAACGTCGCGTCGCGCATGTAATCTTTTGATATATCTACAGAAAGGCTCCGCCCGTTCACGTGGCGGGGCCTTTTTTGTGGGAACTGTGATCCGGGGTCATGCGTTTGTCCGTTGAGCAAATCAGATTACAGGAGAACATGATGACCAAGATTGATAACGGGACTTGGGTGCTGATCGCAGATGGCGAAAAGGCATTATTCATGGTCAACGAAACTGATGACGAAAATCCGTTCTTACAGGTCTTCCGCGAGGAGGAACAAGATAACCCTCCCAATCGCGAGCAAGCAGCAAATCGCCGGGGGCGTTTCAACGATGGCCCTTCGGTGCACCGATCTGCGGTAGCCGATACGGATTGGCATCAACTTTCAAAGGATCGTTTTGCGCACGAATTAGCGGAAATCTTGTACAAGCAAGCCCATAAGGGACGGTTTGAAAAGATCGTGATCGTGGCTCCGCCTTCCACGCTGGGTGAATTGCGCGATGCATTCCACCAAGAGGTGTCGAGCAAGGTTGTAGGAGAAATTCCAAAAACCCTGACAAACCATCCGGTCAACGAGATCGAGGAGATCATCAAGTCCGAGTTGAATTCGAACTAATGTGTATCTAAATTGCAACACCTGACAAGGCGCGATCAGCTTTGGTTTTCAGTGTATTGCCCCGCCAGTATCGGCGCTGAAAGAGCGCTGGAATTCCAGCGCTCTTTTCGCGTTACGCTGGTCAGCTTGCATGTGCATACGGGGAAAACATCTGCCTAATTGCCGGGGGAAGTCTGCCTGACTCTGGGAATTACGCCAATGCGCGGGGACATAGATGCGGCAATGCGGCTGTGTTCCCGCGCGTTGGCATCCCAGACAAATGTCAGCTTAAAAGTTGGTGCAACAATTCCACGGCGGCATCTGCATCGGGGACTGACGTGAAATAGCCAAGCAACGTTTCATCAGCGAATCCTTCGGCGACGACATGGGCGAGAAGCGCAAGCAGCGGATCCCAGTAACCATTTGTATTAACTAGTATTATTGGCTTGCTGTGCAGGCCAAGCTGCCGCCATGTAAGCACCTCGAACAATTCGTCTAACGAACCGGCACCGCCGGGCAACACCACGACCGCATCGCAGTTCATGAACATGACCTTCTTACGTTCATGCATCGTTTCGGTGACGATGTACCGCGTCAGATCGGTCTTGCCGACTTCCCATTTCACCAGATGTTCAGGAATGACGCCGAACGTATTCCCTCCCGCCAATTGCGCCGCGCGGGCGACAGCCCCCATTAAACCTACGTCCCCGGCACCGTACACCAGCCGCCAGTTTTCTCTTGCCAAACCCTGTCCGACGGCGTGGGCCTGAGCCATGTATTCGGGGTCGTTACCGGGGCGCGATCCGCAATATACACACACGGATTTTTGCTTCATCAAGGTTATCCTCGCCATTGAATGTGCAGAAGAAATGCAGCTGCATTTTGACCCTTGATAGAGCGCTTGCTACAAGTTCTCAATGAGCCGAGGCCAGAGGGTTATCACGATGCCGATGTTCCGAACTAGAAATGCGCAGATTGGCGGCGGAATCCTGGCCGCTACTGTAATTTTTGGTGCCGGTTATCTTTGGCTATATTGGACGGCTCCCTCGCACGTCACGGCGCGCGTAACCCCTCAGACCATCATATCAGATACAAAGATGACCTCCAGACCCCTGACGGCTGCGGCGGTCGATGACGCTCAGGCGGCGCGCGCCGCGCCCGCACTTTCTGCCCCAAAGGCAGCCGATACTCCGGAAATCATGGCGTCGCCAAATAGCCCAAGCTTTGACGAGGTCCGTCGAGAGGTGGATGGGGTGACGGTAATCGCAGGTCGCGCCAGCCCGGGCAGCAATGTTCGGGTCATGAGCAACGGCGCGGAAATTGCGACTGCTACCGCGGATAGTGCAGGAAAATTTGCAACGCTGGCGATCTTGCCTCCGGACGGGACGGGGCAGGTTCTGAGCTTGGCCGCGCAGTTGGATGCGACGACGACGGTGTCCGATGAAGAGATTATCCTTGCGCCGCTCACTCCTTCAATGCCCGCCGCCGCGGCGATAGAGAACAGCGTCGTAGCCGGTTTGCCCGGTGAGATCACCGCCCCCAGTTCGCCGACGGTTCCAGACAAAGTGACGGAAAACGCGCCATCGGACGCAGCGCCCTCGGTCAGTCAACCGTCTACGCTAGGTCCGGTACGCGCACCGCAGACCCCCGACGCGCCGGAAGTCCCGGCGACCATGACGGCCGCGACGACCGTTCCGTCAGCCGCACCCGAAACACCGGTTGCAGAGGCTCCGCCGCGAGTGGCAGTTTTGAAATCGACCCCAGACGGCGTAGAGCTTTTGCCTGGATCGGCCCCAGAGGTTACCGACCGTATCGCGCTTGATACCATTTCATATTCCGAGACCGGCGAAGTCCGTTTGGGAGGAAGGGCACAGTCGTTGGGCAAATCGGTGCGCGTTTACCTGAACAACAGCCCGGTGGTTGCGTTGGCAGTGGACCCGGAGGGGCGGTGGCGCGGTGACCTCAAGGACATCGATACCGGCATATACACGCTGCGTGTTGACGAACTGGATGGGGCGGGAAAGGTGATCAGCCGGGTAGAGACCCCGTTTAAACGTGAATCCGCGGCAACACTGGAACGCGCGTCGGCAAGCCATAATGGACCGATAAGCGCGATCACCGTTCAGGAAGGGGCCACACTTTGGGCGATCGCAAGGGAACGCTATGGCGACCCGTTTCTTTACGTCAGGGTGTTCGAGGCAAACCGGGATTCGATCCGCGATCCTGATTTGATCTATCCTGGCCAGGTTTTCGACCTTCCTGACTGATGCGACGCGGGCGCACGCGCCTTCAAATCGTCCGACAGCACTGGCAACATCCGTTCGCCCGGCATATGTAGTGACCCAAGCATTTCAGGATCATTATGTCAGCCGATAGAACTCGCGCCACCACGGCACCTAAAAACGCCGCGCAAATCCCATTGACCGAAGAAGAGATTGCCAACGCTGCCGAACGTCAGTCCAACCTTCTGGTTCTCAAGAAAGTAGCGCCGTATCTTTGGCCCAAGGATATGCCGTGGGTGAAAAGGCGGGTGGTCTGGGCAATGATCTTCCTGGTGGTGTCCAAGCTGATTTCCATTGTTATTCCCCTTCTCTACAAAGATGCGGTTGATGCGCTGGCGAACGAAGGCGTGCCGTTCCTGGCGCTCGGTGCAGTTGGGCTTACCGTAGCTTACGGTGTCGCACGCGCGATGAATGTGGGCTTTCAACAATTGCGCGATGCGGTTTTCGCGCGGGTTGGGCAACGTGCCTTGCGGATGCTGGCGCTTGAGACTTTTCAGCATATTCACAAGTTGTCGATGCGCTATCACATCACGCGCAAAACCGGTGGTCTAAGCCGGATTATCGAACGTGGCGTCAAGGGCGTTGACTTCTTGCTGCGTTTCTTGCTGCTTTCGATCGGCCCGCTGGTGCTGGAACTGTTGATGATCGGCGTGATCCTGACGATCTTGTTCGATGCGTGGTACCTGCTGGTGGTGGCCGTCACGATTGCGCTTTACGTCTGGTTCACCTTCGCTGTGACCGAATGGCGGGTCAGGCTGCGCCGCCAGATGAACGACCAAGACACCGATGCGAACCAAAAAGCCATCGACAGTCTGCTGAACTATGAAACGGTCAAGTATTTCGTCGCGGAAAACCGCGAGGCCGGGCGTTATGACCATGCGATGGCGGGGTACGAAGAAGCTGCGATCAAGACCAATTATTCGCTCGCATTTCTGAATTTTGGTCAGTCATTGCTCATTACCTGCGGGTTGGTGGGGGTTATGGTGATGGCGGCGATTGGTGTGCAGAAAGGTGAATTGACTGTCGGGGATTTCGTCATGGTCAATGCTTACATGGTGCAGATTACCGTACCGTTGAATTTTCTCGGCACAGTGTACCGCGAAATTCGGCAGGCGCTGGTGGACATGGGACAGATGTTCACCTTGCTGGATCAACCGGCCGAAATCACCGACAAACCCGCGGCACCGGAACTGCAAGTTACCGGCGGGCGAGTGACCCTTGACGACGTGCGTTTTGGCTACGATCCCGACCGCGAGATCCTCAAGGGCGTGTCCATCGAAGCAGCCCCGGGAGAGATGGTTGCGATTGTCGGCTCGACCGGCTCCGGGAAATCTACCATCGGTCGGTTGTTGTTCCGGTTCTACGATGTGCAGGCAGGTGCATTGCGCATTGATGGGCAGGATGTACGCGATGTGACACAGGAAAGCCTGCACCGCGCGATCGGTGTCGTTCCCCAAGATACGGTACTGTTCAATGACACCATCGGATATAATATCGGATATGGCCGCGACGGTGCGACACAGGCTGAAATCGAATCTGCCGCAAAAGCCGCGCAGATACACGACTTTATCCAACGTTTGCCCATGGGCTATGACACGGCGGTAGGCGAGCGGGGCCTGAAGCTTTCGGGTGGCGAGAAACAGCGCGTGGGCATCGCCAGAACGCTGCTGAAAAATCCTCCGATCTTGCTGCTGGACGAAGCAACCAGCGCACTGGACAGCGAAACCGAATACGAGATTCAGGATGCTTTGCGGCAGGCTGGCAAAGGTCGTACAGTCCTGACGATTGCGCACCGTCTTTCGACAGTTGCGGAAGCAGACAGGATCGTTGTGCTGGAGCAAGGCAGCGTGGTCGAACAGGGAACCCACGATGATCTTTTGGCTCGCAATGGCCGTTATGCACAGCTGTGGCAGCGCCAGCAATCTGAAACGGACTGACGGCGCTGCGCAGGGTTGAAATGGCCTTAGTCTTTGGCGATGGCCTTCGATGTCAGCTTGTCCAATGCGCCGGCCATCTTGGAAAGATAGTCCGCATCAGCCGCTATGCCATGATCTTCTGACAAAGCCACGGGATCGCGATAGGTCACGTGCACATCGCCCGAGGCATCCGAATAGGTCAGCACGCGCAGGGGCAGATCAAGCCCGGCGGTTTGTGCATCCTGCATCGCAGGGGTGCCCAGCTTTGGGTTGCCGAAGATAAGCAGCATCGTCGGGCGAAGCTCCATATCAACTTTCTTGGCACCTTCTGCGTGGTCCACGCGGGCGAAGACAGTCGCCCCCGCCTCAGTTACAGCGGCTTCCAACCGGTCCACGGTTTCGTGCACTGAATAGGGGCTGGTTTTGGTGATCAACTCCGCAGCAAGGGCAGGTACTGCCATGGTCATTGCCGCAAGTGAAAAAAGTATACCTCGAAACATCATGTTTCTCCTTGTTTATGTTAAGTGTCGCTGACTCAGACGTAGAGTGCCGACCGAGGAATGCGAGGTATTTATCCGGAGGGGGCGCGCGCCACCCGCGCGGCCGGGTCTGACCCACCCGGG
>TARA_R110002073_G_scaffold126703_1_pt1 | contig 11103 bp, 8 predicted proteins | sample TARA_R110002073 | Tara Oceans TARA_R110002073 (sample SAMEA4397174) | marine metagenome | biome: Polar Biome; feature: [DCM] deep chlorophyll maximum layer (ENVO:01000326); material: water (ENVO:00002006), including particulate matter (ENVO:01000060) such as... | depth 40 m
TGCCACCGACCAGAGCCGAACCGATATTGGCAAAGCCCTGCGCCGCGACTTCCGCCGTTGGCCGGTGCTGCCCCCCAATCATGCGGTCTGCCACCATTGCCGACAGAAGGGATTCCACCCCGGCGAGGAAAGCGATGACCAGTGCGGACGGGAAAAGCCCGGCGAGGCGATCCAGCGAAACCTCCGGCCATTCGGGCCTGGCAAAGAGCGACGGGATTTCGCCGAAACGGGATCCAATGGTGTCGACGGACGGCCCGGCCAAAGCCGCGAAAACGGAACCGGCAATGACGGCAAAGATCAGGCCGGGAAATGCCGGCCACAACCGCCTCAGACCGAAAATCAGCACCAGCGTCAGACCGCCTATGGCGAGGCTGGGAAGGGACAGTGTGTCGCGCGCCATCCAGAGCGCGCCGACCCGATCGAAGAATTCGGCGGGAAGCGCCGCGATCTCCAGTCCGAACAGGTCGCGCAACTGGCTGAAGGCGATCACCAGAGCAATACCGATGGTAAAACCGTTGACCACGGCTTCTGGTACATGGGCGATGAGTTTCCCGAGGCGTAGATAGCCGGCGATGACCAGAATCACACCGGCCATGAGCGTGGCCAGAACCAGCCCGTCATAACCGTGCTGGGCGATGACGCTGAAGACCACGACGATGAAGGCCCCCGTGGGGCCGCCGATCTGAACCCGACTGCCGCCGAGCAGGGAGATGAGAAAGCCGCCGACAATGGCCGTGATGAGGCCCTTTTCCGGTGGCGCGCCCGACGCAATCGCAATGGCCAGGCTGAGCGGGATGGCCACCATGGCAACCGTCAGGCCGGCCACTGTGTCGCGCAACAGGCCTTCCAGCGAGTAGTCCTGGAGCGTCGTCAGTATCTTCGGTTTCACCGCGCCCTCGCGAATCTGACCGTGAATGGATGCGTCTCTACGATCGTTCTTCCGGTCGCGCGCTGCGCGAAGTCGTCACAGGCCGGAGCCGGGCTCGGCGGCATGGAGACGCAACACCCAACCATGATCCACCGGGCCATGACCGGATCCCAGGCCAGGCGCGCGCAATATCGCTTCATGCAAATAGCGCCCCGCGGCCTCAACCGCGTCGGGCAATGACTGACCCCTGGCGAGACCGGTCGCGATGGCCGAGGCGAGCGTGCACCCCGTGCCATGGGTGTTGGTCGTGTCGAGGCGTTTCGACTCGAACACGAATACCTCTTTCGCGGTGACCAGGACGTCGCGAACCGTCGGACCGGATAAATGCCCGCCCTTGATGAGGGCCGCCCCGGCCCCCATTGCCACCAGCGCCCGGCCTGCCTCGACCTGCTCGTCACAATTGGTCACGGCGCGCCCGGTCAGCGTTTCCGCTTCAGGTGAGTTGGGCGTGACGATCGCCGCGCGCGGCAACAGCTGGTCCCGGATCGCGGCGACGGCATCGTCATCGACCAGTCGGTCGCCGGACGTGGCGATCATCACCGGATCGAGGATGAGCGGAATGTCCGGACCAGCGTCTGCCAGCGCCGCAGCAACGGTCTGGACGATCTCGGCGCTGCCCAGCATGCCGGTCTTCACTGTGTCGGCCCCGATATCGCCGAGGACGGACCGGATCTGCGCCCCGATTACTTCGGCCGGGACCGGGTGAATCCCGGTGACGCCTTTGGTGTTCTGAACAGTAATGGCCGTCACGGCGGTCATGGCGTAACCGCCCAGCGCCGTGATCGCCTTGATGTCTGCCTGAATGCCGGCACCCCCGCCGGAATCCGATCCGGCGATCGCCAATACGCGACCCAAAGTCTCCATGCCAGTCTCCCCCAAGACTGCCGGGCAAGGCGTTGCGGATATGCGACACCTGTGGCGTGAATGGACCACCGCGCCCGATTTCAACTTGGCCCCTTCCCCGGTGCCGGTGTAGAGCCTGCCGTCCTGAACGACAAAAAGGCAAGGCGACCCATGGAATTTCTCTGACATTCGGAAGCGGCGGATCGATCGCTTCCACCGGCTGACCTGACCTTTCGCGATGTCGCGAAACCTCACCGGCCGGACGTCCCGATCACTCCGAACTTCTTGTCAGACAACATTTTTCCATGAGGCGGGCCCCGTGCGGCCCGATGCGCCAGTGACCGATTCCACGCCCAAAACCGACACGCCCCGCGTCCTGACGAATTTGCGGGTCATCGCCTTCCTGTTCAAGCAATGGCGCAGACGTCCGTGGTTTTTTGCGGCGCTTGTCGGCTTTACCGCCGTGGCGACCGTGTTTGACATCATGGTTCCCATTGCCGCCGGTGCGCTGATCGACGCGTTGAACCAAGAGAGCGGGACGCACTGGATCGCCTTTGCGGTGTTCATAGGACTGGCCGGTCTGGTCAATCTGTTCCGCCAGATCGCGGTTCGGTTTGAAGTGCGCTTTTCGTCGGCCAACATGGCCGAAATGGTCACCGAAGCCTTTGCCAAGGTGCAGCGCTTCTCGCTGGACTGGCACGCCAATACCTTTGCCGGTTCGGTCGTGCGCAAGGTGACGCGCGGCATGTGGGCCTATGACACGATCACGGCTGTGTCCTGGTTCGGACTTATTCCCTCAATCGCGGTGATGACGGGTCTGGGCGTCTACATGCTGTTTCAGTGGCCGCTGGTCGGCGTCTTTGCGCTGTCGGTCACGCTGGTTTTTGTCGCCCTGACCATCTGGGCGGCGACCAGCTATATCCGCCCGCAGAATATTCGCTCCAATGCGCTCGATTCCGAACTCGGCGGTGCCGTCGCCGACGCGGTGGGCGGTATCGCGACGGTCAAAAGCTTTGGTGCCGAGCCGCGCGAGGACGAGCGGTTTTCCCACCTGGCCTGGCGCTGGCGCGCGGAGGTGAAGAAGACCTGGCTGCGCTTTGTGAACACCTGGCTGATCCAGATCGTCGCCATTCTGGCGCTGCAGGCCGGATTGACCGGTTTGCTGATCTCGATGTGGGCGGCCGATCGGGCGAGCCCTGGCGATGTCGTGTTTGCGATCACGGCCTTCATGATGATGGCTGGTTATATGCGCCGCTTTGGCGAGGAAGTTCAGAACGTGCAGCGCGGGCTGGACGAGATTCAGGACATTGCTGCCTTCGACAGGATGGGCGTTCAGATTGCCGACGCCAAAGGCGCGCCTGATTTCTCGCCGGGCGCTGGCGAGATCGTGTTTGACGATGTCGGCTTTGCCTATGCCAACGCGGCCAAGCCCATATACGACAGCTTCGCGCTGACCATCGCGCCGGGCGAAAAAGTCGCGTTGGTCGGGCCGACCGGGTCAGGCAAGTCGACCTTCGTGAAACTGGTCCAGCGACTCTATGACGTGCAGGCAGGGGCGGTCCGCATTGACGGGCAGGATGTCCGCGGCGTGCGGCAGGACAGTTTGCGCCGGGCGATTGCGCTTGTTCCGCAGGACCCGGCCCTGTTTCACCGCACCATCGCGGAAAACATCGCCTATGGTCGTCCCGGTGCGAGCCTCGACGAAATCCGCGATGCGGCGCGCCTGGCGCATGCAGACGCCTTCATCTCCGCCCTGCCGGAGGGCTATGACACCCTGGTCGGTGAGCGCGGCGTGAAGCTGTCGGGCGGCGAGCGTCAGCGCGTCGCGATTGCGCGCGCCATTCTGGCCGATGCGACCATCCTGATTTTCGACGAAGCGACGTCCAGCCTCGACAATGAGACCGAGCGCGATGTGCAGGCAGCGATGGAAACAGCAACGGCGGGCAAAACCACCCTGGTCATCGCCCACCGGCTGTCGACGATCCGCGATGCCGACCGGATCCTGGTGTTTGAGGATGGCCGCATTGTTGAACAGGGCCGCCATGAAGACCTGATGGAAGAAGACGGCGGACTCTATGCGCGCCTCGCCGCAATTGCGGAGGGTTAGTCCCTAAGCAAACAGACGCGTCAGGGCAGACGGTGCGGCATTGGCGATGGCGAGGGTCTGCACGGCGAGCTGTTCGCGCGTTTGCAGGGCGGTGAGCCGTGCGCTTTCCCTGGCCAGATCGGCATCGACCATGAGGCCGCGCGCCCGCTCAGTGACATCGCTTTGCGCTGACAGCAAGGTGCGCTGAATGGTGGCCGCTTTCAGGCTGGAGCCCATGCTGGCCGAATATTGGCCCAGCGCTTCCATCATGCTGTCGAGCGATCCGGCCTTGGACGCATAGGCGAGCGCACTGGCCGGCGCGCCCGGCGCGTCAATCCCGGTAAAAGAGCCACTGATATAGCTTTCAAAGGCGGCGTGTTCTGCGGCGACCGTGAAGGGGTTGGGCGGGGCCACCGATCCGTTGTGGAAGGTGCCGTTATTGGCACCATTGATCACACCGCTATTCTGGCCATACACCGTGCCGGTAAAGTCGTTATTGATGACGCCGCTGAAGTCGCCATAGATGTCGCCGTTAAAACTGCCATTGACGACACCGGACATGTCGCCCCAAACGTCGCCTGTGAAATTGCCATTGCTGACACCGGAATAATTGCCCGTGACATCGCCGCTATGGCCGAATGACACGCTAAAATCGTCGACCGCGGCGGGCGTCGTGGACACACCGCTGGTCAGCAGGGTGTCCAGATTGACCCCGGAAATCGCGCCAAGCCCGTTCGGGTCCATGGACAGGGTGCCGCCATCAAGCAGGTTGACGCCGTTGAAGCTGGCAGCCTCGACAATCTGGATGGTCTGGTTGAATAGTGCCTTGTAATCTTCTTCCAGCGCGGCAAACGACGCGGCATCGAGCGAGCTATCGCTTAACGCCAGCGCAGTCTCGCGCATCTCGATCATGATGTCGCTGATGCTGTCGAGCGCGGCGAGTGTGACCTCCAGCGTCGACTCGGCACGTGCAATGCTGTCCTGCTGCGCATTCAGGCCGACCAGGTCTTCGCGCAGGCCCATCGAAATGCCCCACACACCGCCATTGTCGCGCGCGCTGGAGACTTTAAGGCCTGTACTGATACGGGTTTCCGCAATCGACCGTTCGGTCTGGGTGGCGGTCAATGAGCGCAGCGCAAGCGCGGCACCGGCATTGGTGTTCATGCTGAGCATTCTGCCCTCTGATCCTGCTTTCTTTTGAAAGCGGCGTGCAATGTTTCAAATTTGCAACCCGATAGAAAAACAGATTGGATAACGGATGATTAACGATGTTTGGTCGGCCGCCTGATTCGCGGTCGTTGATCGTCGGGACAAGACATCCACCCCAAATTTCTGGCCTGGCCCCGACGATTGGACGGTGGGACAATTGCATCCAATGACGCAGCTTTGAACATCCTACCCCCGAAAACCAGGGGGAATCCGATGCGATTGATCATGTGGGCCATGGCCCTGACACTACTGATCGTCGGTACCGCGCGCGCCGAGTTTGGCAACGCTATCTATCACTATGAAGGCGAGCTGACCGTCGATGTCGAGACCGGGTTCGTCGATCTCGACTGGCGCATATCCGTGCTTGATGACACGGCAGAGACCCTCACCTTCCTGTTGGGGCCGAGCCTTGAAAACATCGTCGTTGGCGGTGCTGCATCGGGGTTTGAGGTTGCGCCGCAGGGGCCCTTCCAGGCGGTGACAATTGCGTTGGACCCGCAGACCGAAACGACACCGCGCACCGTCGAGATCCGCTATGATGGGATCCTCTTCCCCGAACCGCCCGGCAATGACATCAACGCGATCACACCGGAACGGGTCGAGCTGACGGTTGATGGTTTCTGGCTGCCGCTCGATGCCACATTCCAGGGTTTCCTGACGGCGGATATCACGGTCGATGTCGGCGCGCCCTGGCAGGGTGTCGCCTTTGGCGACGTCGAGCGCCTGCCCACCGGGGTCCGCATCCGCAACATCGAAGCCGCGCTCGACATTTCCTTTACGCTGGCACCCGCCTTCCGGGTGGTCCGGGAGGACGGTTTTACGATTCATGACCTGCGCGACACCGATGACGGCAGCAGCCGCCTCATTGAAGCGGCGTCCTTTTGTTTCGGCTATCTGGACCCGCTCTACGGCGCACGTGATCCCTTGCCTGACGCCCAATTCGTGATCCATCGCCGTGATGAAAGCGGGTATAACCGGCGCAGCTATATCGCGCTGACCGATATTTCCGGCGATGACGCCGAAGCTCTCACCCAGTTCCTGTGCCACGAATTGTCCCATCACTGGAGCATGGGCGCGAACTTCAACACCGTGGAGAATTGGCTCAATGAGAGTTTTGCCGACTATGCCGCCAACATGGCGCTGCGCGCGCGGTTTGGTGAAGCGGCATTCCTCGCCCGGATGAACCGTTATCAGGCGCAGATCGCGGGCGAAGCCTTGCCGCCAATCTGGGTCCCTGGCGCCACGCAGCGCGGGCCCTATCTGGTCAATTACCGGTCGGGACCAATCGCGCTGTGGAACCTTGAAACCCGTATTGGCCGACCCCGGTTTGCGGCCTTCATGAGGCGCTATATGGTCGACGGGATCAACACGACACCCGAGCTTCTGAACATGCTGGGCGAAGTCGCAGGACAAGACGCGCAGGCGTGGTTTCAGAACGAGTTGGGCAACGGGTCCTGATAGCGGCGCGGCGGCGGCTGAATCCCCGTCGACTCTGCTTCGATTCCCGTGCGAGCTGTGCTAATCAGCGACCCAGGGGAGACCGCGATACATGAAGAGCCTGCTCGCCGAGCTTCGCCGCCGAAACGTGTTTCGCGTGGCGGCGGCGTATCTGCTGCTGGGCTGGGTCGCGCTGCAGGTTGTCAGCGTCATCGAAAACGCCGCCGGTCTGCCGGCATGGTCTGACAGTCTGGTTCTGGTCATCCTTGTCGCCGGGTTTCCTGCCAGTCTGATCGTGGCCTGGGCGCTTGAATTGTCGCCCGAAGGCGAGATCAGGAAAACGGCAGAGTCCACTGACACGCCGGTGCCAGGTCCCCGGTTTCTCGATTATGGGCTCCTTGCTGCGCTGATTGTCTTTGTCGGTGTCGTGATCGCGGACCGCGCCCTTACCCCTCGCCCGGTCATGGTCGCAACGAGTGATACCATGGCCGCAGCCCGGGCGGACCTGGACGCGGCAATTGACGTGGATGCGGCCAAGTCGATTGCCGTCCTGCCGTTTCAGGACTTCTCGCCGGCCGGCGACCAGGCCTGGTTTGCCGATGGCTTGGCCGAGGAAATTCTCAATGCACTGGCCCGCGCCCCTGACCTTCTGGTCGCATCACGCACCTCCTCATTCGCCTATCGCGGCGGCGATCACAACGTCCCGGAGATCGCCGCGGCGCTGGGCGTTGCCCATGTGCTTGAAGGCTCCATACGGCGCGCCGAGGGCCGGCTCCGGGTCACCGCGCAGCTGATCCGCGCGTCGGATGGCTTCCATCTCTGGTCGGCCAATTATGACCGCACGACAGATGACGCCATCGCGATTCAGGAAGACATTGCGATTGAAATTGCGCGAGCGCTGGAAACCGCCATGGACCCGCAAGCGCTGGCGCAAATGGCCAATGCCGGAACCCAGTCCATCGCCGCCTATGAGGCTTATCTGGAAGGGCGCGCCTTGCTGGATCGCGGGGCCCAGGAAGGCAGTGTGACACTGGAATCGCAGGCCTATGCGGCCTATGAGCGGGCGCGGACACTCGACCCCGATTTTGCCATGGCCCATTTTAATGCTGCGGGCCTTTATGCCAACATGATGACGCCAACGATCGTGTCGCGGCCGAGCACCTCACTGAGTTTCGAGGAGGCCCTGCAGCACTATCTCGCCCGGATTGACGCCGCGATCGCGGCGACCCCAGATCCAAATCGCGCGGCCTATTTTCGCGCCAATCGTGCGGATGTGCTTGGGCGGCTGAATGCGGCGGCTGACTATATGCAAATGTATGCTGCGGCCCATCCGCTTGATCCCGATGGCTGGAGCTATCTCGCCAAGACGGAGATATTTCGCGCCGATTACGACGCGGCGCGGGATGCGGCGCGCAATCTCGAAACGCTGATCAATGGCTCGGCCTTCCATTTTGGCAACGCTGTCGTCAGCTATCTTTGGGCTCTGGACTTTAACGAATCCGCCCGCCTCGCGCGCGAAAGCGTACGAGCCCACCCTGATAATTTCGACGTCCTGTATCAGGCCCATCGCTCCCTGCTGTGGGCCGGAGACATTGAGACGGCCGCCGGGCTGGCGGACCGCATGCTCGATTTTCCCCAGGTGCCCGATACGGTTCGCGCGATCGTCGCCATTCGCCAGGGCTGCGCAGAAGGCGATCAGTCCCGTGCGGACGCGGGTCTGGCACTTATCCGCCAGTCCGCGCCGGAAGAAGCGGGAACGCTCTGGCTGGCGCTGGTGACGATGGGCCTGACCGACGAGGCGAATGCGCTGCTGGTGCCGCTGGATCGATCAACCCCGCCCTACCCGCTCAGTGGCTGGCTGTTTTATCCCGAATTTGATGCCACCCTTTTCCCCAATTTCTCGGTGTTGCTGGACCGCGAAGGCATTGTGCGACCGCCGGCAGCAGAGATTCCGTTCGGCTGCCCCCCCAACCGGTAACCGGGCCGGGCCAATCCCGCGCCCGTTATTTGCAAAGATGTGCTTTATTGCGCGTCGGGGAGGCTTCAGATGATGATTCTAGGCCGTATATCGAAGGCAATACGCGAACAGAACTGGTTCGCTGTGGCGATTGAATTCGTGATCGTGATCGCCGGTGTCGTCATCGGTTTTCAGGTCACGGCGTGGAATGAAGCACGTGGTGAAAGACAAAACGAAGTTCGCTATCTCCACAGTCTGATCACCGACGTGGATTTGAATATCGCGCGATATCAAAATGATCTTGTTTACCGCGACGCTGTCAGGGTGCTTGGATTGCGCGCCCTAGCGTTTGTCGAAGGAAACGCCTCGCGCCGCGATGACTGGGATATTGTCCTGACTTTTTTCAACGCCAGCCAGGTCGGTGCCGGCTTGCGCGAGAGTCCGACATTCAACGAACTGGTTAGCTCCGGCGAGCTTCAAATCATCTCGAACGCGCAACTGCGTCAGCGCTTGTCCTCCTATTATACACCGGGAGCCAATACGTCGAATATTCTGAACGAATACCCTCGATACCGGGAAAGGGTTCGCGGAATTATCTCAATCGACCTGCAGGACTATATCTGGGACAATTGCCATGAAACAAATTCGGCAGAAGTCCAACGACTGAATGATTGTGTGGCGCCGGATATTCCGATCCAGTCGGAAATAAGCGAACGATTACTGACTGACCGGACATTACACGATGATCTTCGATACTGGATTTCGACCCAGCGGGTTGGTCAATCTATCTATTATGATCGCCTGAACGCCTCGGCAGAGCTTCGTGAGGCTCTCATGGCGGAATTGGACGATCTTCAATGATCCTCGCCCGCATCACACGCGCTATCCGCGAACAGAACTGGTTCGCCGTTGGGCTCGAATTCGTCATCGTTGTCGCGGGAGTCTATTCAGCCGTCTGGATTGAAGGCCATCAATCCCGCGAAGCAGAGCGCGAGCAAACCGCTGAGGTTATCGAAACTCTGCGTGGCGACCTGCTCAATTCCGAAACGGTTGAGCGTCGTTTTATCACCACAATAGATGCCGGATTGCAGGAATGGACGGCGGCCTATGAAGCCGGCGAGCGTCCTTCTCCATATTATTTTCGAATTCCCGGGTCGGATACCGCGCCTGCCAATACATGGGAGACGCTGTTGAGCATGGGCATTGGAGATGTCTTTCGCCCTGACCTCGTTTTCGACCTCGCTTTCTTTTTCACCGAAAGGCAAGGCGTTGGGCGGCGTTATGTCCGGTATGTCGAGTTTGTGGAAGACGAAATCCTTCCCTACTACGGCACCGATACTTCGGTGTTTTATTTGGAGAGTGGCCAGTTGCGTCCGGAGTTCGCGGCGAATTTGGAAAGGTTGCGCGAATATCGGAATGAAGCCGAATCCCTGATCATCTGGAGCACTTGCCTCAACCTGCGGCTTGAATCACCGCATGATAGCGAACTGTCCTGTTCCCGCGATTTTCTGCAGGCCGTTGATGACGGCGAAACCGCCCGCCTTCGCGAGGCCGCGCCATGATCCTTGCCCGTCTCTCCCGGGCCATCCGGCAGCAGAACTGGTTCGCCGTTGTTCTGGAATTCGTCATCGTGATCGCCGGTGTCGTGATTGGTTTTCAGGTGACTGAATGGAATTCACAGCGCAAAGCGGTCGCCCGCGCCGACATCCTCACCGCGCGACTGATCGAGGATTTGCGCGACGAGCAATGGCGGGTCGAAGGCAATGCCATTTACAACGCCCAGGTGTCTGACAATGCCCAGCGCGCCATCGACGCTCTGGAAGGGCGCCGGACGGTCGATGATGAAACCCTGGTGGTCGAGGCGTTTCGTGCCACCCAGATTTTCAGCTTCCCGATCATTCGCACAACCTATGAAGAGCTGGTCGCGACGGGCGCGATCGATCTCATTACCGATAGCGCCCTGCTAGTGGCGGCGGTCGAGTATTATGAGACTGGATCAGAAAATTTGAGTTTCCAGGATCGTGACCGGACCTACCGGCATGCGTTCTTCCGACTGTCTGACCGCGCGCTCTATGATGCGCTGTCTGCCAATTGCGCCGAACCAAGGACACTTGGAATCGGCGATTTCACGACGTTGCCGGAGATCCTCGATTTTCCCTGTGACATTGAAGGGCAGGACGAAGCCATCGCAGCGATGGCTGAACGCCTGCGCAGCACGCCCGAGCTCCTGCCGCTCCTGCGCCAACGCGCCATCGAGACAACGATCGAGAGCCAGTCACAGATTTACTGGCGCACCCTGTTCGCGGAAATTCTGCCGCCTTTGGAGGCCGCGCCTTGATCCTCGCGCTTATCAGCCGCGCTCGTCACTGACCGGGATCAGTCTTTCATTGCCGCTTTCACCGCCCTGATGTCAGCGTCCTGGGTCAACGCTCGTTCAGCGCGGTCGATGGCGTCGCGGCTCATCGCGCGGGCAGCATTTCCATAGCGGTCGGTGTCTGCGGCGATCAGCATGGCGAGCGTCTTCTGCAGGCGGATGCCGACCTCGACATGGCCCGCGCCGTCGCGGGCCATGGCCCGAAAGGCGTCCTCGATCAATTCAGACTCGTTCATCGGCCGCGCCAGAACGCCATCGACGGGTTTGCA
>TARA_R110002073_G_scaffold241084_5_pt1 | contig 11101 bp, 8 predicted proteins | sample TARA_R110002073 | Tara Oceans TARA_R110002073 (sample SAMEA4397174) | marine metagenome | biome: Polar Biome; feature: [DCM] deep chlorophyll maximum layer (ENVO:01000326); material: water (ENVO:00002006), including particulate matter (ENVO:01000060) such as... | depth 40 m
CCTAAGGAGCTACTGAAATGTTTATGAAAGTAAAAAGGTCGGATGACCTCGTTCGTATCGACGATCTTCAAATGCTTGCCAGCCCGTTAGAAGAAAGTGTCAAGGGATGTCGTCAAGCGGGAGAGGAAGAGCAAGATGCGGAGATGTTTCGCAAAAGCGACTTGGTTTTCCCCTCGGGTGAAGCACTACCCAAGTGCTGGGTCGATGCCGATTATCAAGTCCATCACACGCCCACCGATTCATCGCATCCATCACATGCCTGATCTATACGGCATCTCGTTACGGCATCAATGATCACATCCAAAAGGAACTCGCATGAATAGAAGTACTCGCAAAACTTTTGTACGAAACGGCTCGCTTCCACTTCTGGCGTGTCTCACGTTGACGTTTTGGGGATCGCAGGTTACGGCACAACAATTCGACACACCGGATCGCGAACGCGGTCGTGACGCTGCGGTCCAGCGCGAAGGTGGCATTCCACGATCGCAGATTTCAAGCGAAGCCGACGACGCCCAGCAGGGCAGCGAAGAAGGCATGCCGCAATCGAACCAATCGCGTGCGAACACGAGAGTTCAGCCGCATGTTGTCCCGCCGCAATCGGATACCTGGAAGCTAGGTGTGTACGCCCGCAACACCGACACCGGTGTCGTTGTCACCCGAACCATTCCCAACACTGCGGCGCACCGCGTTGGGCTCGAGCGTGGCGATCGCATCGTCGCGGTCAGTGGTTTCCAGGTGGGCTGGATCCAAGATCGTCTGTACCCGCTTGGTGCGGAATTGAATCGTCAAGCTGGCCGCCGAGGGCATGTCACGTTGTTGGTCCAGAATGTGCGAACCGATCAATTGATCAATCTCGAGGTGCAGTTGGACGGTGATCGACGATTTCGTACTCAAGAACGCTCGGAGCGTCCGACTGACGATTCTTCGTTTCCACAACCTTCATTGCCCGCATAAGGATCGCTGTCCGCGGTGAATCCAGCGCTGAACAGCAACGCAGTGAAGCAACGCAGTGAAGCATGTAGAGGCGGCAAATGACGGCAATGGCATTTTGTAGCTACGCTCGCAAGAGCGTGGTTGGTTGCTACCCCGTTACAAGCCGGCGGAAGAATTCGCCTTCGTTGACTGTGGGGCTTTCGGGGCGGCCTTTGTGGATGTAGGTCAGTTGCCGGTTGCCAAGTCCGAGCAAATGCAAGATCGAAGCATGCAGGTCGTGAACATGCAATCGGTCGACGGTTGCATGCAGCCCAAGGTCGTCCGTCTCGCCAATCGTTTGCCCTCCTTTGACTCCGCCGCCGGCCATCCACATCGTGAACCCGCTGGGATTGTGGTCGCGACCGTTGCCTTTTTCCGACATCGGCGTGCGGCCAAACTCGCCGCCCCAAACCACCAGCGTCTCCTCGAGCATGCCTCGCTGTTTTAAGTCCTTTAACAGCGCGGCCACCGGCAAGTCCATCGCTCGGCACATGTTGCTGTGGTTGCCTTCGATGTTCGAGTGCGAATCCCACTTGCTGCCCGCTCCATGGTACAGCTGGATGAACCGGACGCCACGTTCGGCCATCCGCCGAGCCAACAAGCATAGCCGGCCATAGGATGCGGTTTCCTTTTGGTTGATCCCATACATCGCCTTGGTCTTTTCGGACTCGCGTGCGAGATCGATCACATCGGGAGCTTCGGATTGCATGCGAAACGCCAGTTCGTAGCTCGAGATGCGAGCTTCCAATTCGGATTGCTCGGGATGTTGGTTTGCGTACCGCTGGTTCAGTTGATTCAAAAATGCCAGCTTGGCTCGTTGCTGCAGGTCGGTCATCCCTTCGGGTGGATTTAAGTAGGGAATCGGTTGTTTGCCTTCGCTCAGCCGTGTGCCTTGATAGACCGCGGGCATAAATCCCGAACCCCAGCTGCGCGGTCCATTGACGATCTGGGCTCCGTTGTCCTGCATCACAACAAAGGCAGGCAGGTTGTCATTTTCGCTGCCAAGCCCGTAGCTGACCCAGCTGCCAAGCGACGGACGACCACTAAGGATCGAACAGGTGTTCATCTGACAAACGCCCGCCGAATGATTGATGCCGTTGGCCCAACATGACCGGATCACGGCGATGTCGTCGACGCACTTGGCGGTTTCGGGCAACCAATCCGAAACCCAGGTTCCCGATTCGCCGTGTTGTTTCCATTTGCGTTTGGTGGGCAGCAGCGGCGATCGCATCTCCCCCATCGCCGTGACCACTTCACCAAAGCTGGCCGGAATCGGTTTGCCCGCTAATTTTTGCAGCAGCGGTTTGGGATCAAAGAGGTCCAGATGACTCGGACCACCCTCCATAAACAGAAAGATGACTCGCTTTGCCGTCGGTGCGAAATGAGGCGACTTGGCGGCGAGTGGATTCAAGTTGATCTCGGATGCGTCCGCACGGTTCGCGATACTTGCCGCCGCAGGCCCCGCAGTCGCATCGGACATCATCCCTGCCAATGCAAGGGCTCCAAAACCAGCACCACTTTGCGTTAGGAATTCGCGACGACTCGATGGAAGTGCGTAGTGCGGCAAATCGATGGTCGCGAGACGATTGGTTGGTTTAGGGATGGACATGACTTTCCTAATGCACGACGGGGGAGGGAGTGGCGTCAATGGTGGGAGAAAGATGGGATGGACAGACGTTTTGACCGCGGAGTGATCCACGGGTCAATGGACGTAAAGGAACTCGTTTGAATTGAGCAACGCGTGACAGAAATCGACCAATGCCGCTTCGGATGCCGACAGTGCAATGATCGAGTCGCCTTGTGCCGAAATCGGCAAACGATCGTTGGCGCTGTTTTGCATCACACCCGGATCGAGTTCAAATTGCCAATGACCGATCGTGTCGCTGACGGATCGTTCGACCGTATACAGGATCTCATCAACATCCAATCCGCGGCCAACGAAGCGGATATCGTCCACCAATCCGTCAAAAGTTTGAGCGTTGCGACCGCTCACGCTGCCAATCGTGAACGGCACTTTATTAGAGAACTTGCCAGCCATGTTGTGCTCGATCACCGCGGGCAATAATGGCTCGTCATCGTTAGAGAGATCCTTCAAGTAAAACCTCACGCTGCCCGGTTTGCCGTCTTTGGCGGTTTGAAAACTTGCCGAAGCGTAGTAGGGCGTATTCATCTCGATGTGGTGATCCGAAAAGATTGCCGCTTCGCCATACTTACCGCTGCTGAGTTCGCCGAACATTTGCAGCACCAAGGTTTGGGGTTTACGGCGTGACCCCATTCCAGTGACACCGAAACGCCATCCCGGCCCGCCCTTGTCACCGTCCCATTTGCCCACGATCGTGCGAACGGTTCCGGTGTTGGCAATCGATCGCAACTGAAAGAACGTCTCGATCGTAAAGTCGCCGACATTCATCACATCATCATGGGCAATCGCCAATTTTAGCGACGGATCGTCGACCATAAAGCGAACCGCTTGCCCGTCACGGTAGGGCAACTTGGATGTCTCGATTTTTCCTTCGTCTCGATTTTTTCGTTTGCTTTGCAGTTGTTGGGTTTGAGCATCAATGAAGGTTAGCGATTGCTGTATTTCGTTCTGCGACGGCTCGCGGCCGTACACTCGCTGCCACGCCAAGGCGACCTGCGTGCTGAGATCACTTGTCGTCTCGGAAAGATTCGCTGCCATTTTTCGAGCATGCCCAAGCACCCGATCGCTGTTGATCATCATCAACGACTGAACCGCCGTGGTCGTGGTGTTTCGCGACGAATTGCTCGAGAAAAACATTGGCAAGTCAAAACTGCTGAGCAATTCATCGGGCGAGTTCCGCATACTGCGAACAAAGATACTGCGATAAGGCGAATCGCCGAGCACGGGGCCGCCACCGCTGCGGTCTTTCAATTCCCCCGTCACGGTCAACAACGCATCGCGGATCTGTTCGGCTTGCAGACGCTGCGTGTCACGTCGCCAATAATATTCGTTCCCCGGATCAATCGTATGACAGGCGTCAAAGTCAGAATGTTCGGTCGATTGGCGATAGGTGGCCGAGAGCAAAATCATTCGATGTAGCGTTTTCAGACTCCAGCCGTTTTCGATGAATGTCGTGGTCATCCAATCGAGCAATTGAGGATGCGTCGGCGGTTTGCCGAGCTTGCCAAAATCGCTGGTGTTTTCCGCCAGTCCGCGGCCAAAGTGACTTTGCCAAACGCGGTTTGTGATCACGCGAGTCGACAAGGGGTTCGAGGGGTCGGTCAACCACAGTGCAAGAGTCGTGCGTCGGCCAGTGGTCGGTGTCGTAGTGACCACGGCATCGTGTTTGATCTCCGCTGCGGATTCTTGCATGATCGTGGGGAACCCAGGTTCGATCGGTTCGTCTGGTCGTTTGGGGAGCACCGTTGGTGGGGCGATCGCACCATTGTCGGTCACGCCCATGGCCGTCGGCAGCGGCTTCGGTTTCAATTTGTCGTGTGCTTTGAGTTGACGGCGAAGTTCGACCAAGCGGTCCTTGTCGGCCGCTTTGATGACGTTGTTCAAACGGTCGTATTCGGCTTGGATTTGCCGCTGCACCAAATAAACCATCGGTTCTTCGGCGGGCGAGCGATCCGCCGGCGGTTTGCGGGCAATCGCTTGAATGTCCTCGGGAAAACGGTCGATCGCCTGATTCTTGACGTTGTCGCGATAGGGTTGTTCGATCTTGACGATCTGGTTGCGGATCGATTCCGTCGCCGCTTCCCAAATTTCCAGCTCCGCTTCGTAGGACTGAATCTCCTCATCGCTAGCCAACGTGATGTCGGTGGGCATGATGGGGGCAAAAAACGCTTGCAAACGAAAGTAATCCTTTTGCAGCAGCGGGTCGAATTTATGGTTGTGGCATTTTGCACACTGCAGTCCCAGTCCCATAAAGACGTCCGCGGTCGTATCGGTCAGATCTTCTTGGATCGTTTTCCACTGCCCCGGCGCATCACGAATGTTCCATTCGTAAACCCAGTGACGCAGGTAACCAAGGGCCGCCCGAGCGTCCACATCGTTTGGGAACATTTCATCCGCCGCAATCTGTTCTTGCGTGAATCGGTCGTACGGTTTGTCGTCGTTAAAGGACTCGATCACGTAATCGCGATAACGCCATGCGGTGGGCCGAAAACCGTCGGCGCGATAGCCGTCGGAATCAGCGTAGCGAACCAGATCCAACCATTGCCGTGCCGCATGTTCGCCATAGCCTTTTGAATCCAGCAGCGAATCGACCAGTCGCTCATACGCGTCGGGCGCCGTGTCGTTGACGAACGCCGCGACTTGTTCGGGCGTCGGGGGCAGCCCAATGATGTCGAAATACAAACGCCGCACCAATGCATGGCGATCGGCTTCGGGGGCCGGAGTAAGGCCACGGGATTGCAGTTGGGCAAAGATGAAATGATCAATCTCGTTGCGTGCCCATCCGTCGCCATTCGGCTTGGGCACCGCCGGTTTTACGACAGGCTGGAACGCCCACCAACTTCGGTCCTCTTGGCTAAAGAATTCACGAGGCTCGCGGAGGACTGCATCGGGATTGCTGCCGGGCCACGGGGCTCCCATCGCCACCCAACGCTCCAGTACGGCGATTTGTTTCTCTTCGAGTTGGCCCGCCGGTGGCATTTCAAACGATTCGTAGCGGACCGCTTCGATCAACAAACTTTCGTCTGGTTTGCCCGGAACCAACGATGCCCCTGATTCGCCGCCGAGCAACATGTGGCCCAGCGAATCGAGCCGCAGATCGCCTTTCTGCTTCTCCTCGTTATGACAACGAAAGCAATTTTCAGCCAACAGCGGCCGCACTTCGTTTTCGAAAAAGTGCATCTGCGATTTCGTGATCGGCTCATCGGCCACTGCCAACGGACACACGATCAACGTCGACAAAACCAGCAGTCGAACCAGCAGTCGAACCAGCAGTCGTAGGGGCCAGAAAGTGTGAGGTTGAGACATAGGTGAGAAATGAGAGAGAGAGGAGGGGAAGGTCATGGAGTCGGAGGAAGACCACCGATGAAGACGGGATCGATCCGGTTTTCATCGTCTTGGACATCTTGAAAGAACAAGCCGTTGACTTCGGCGCCGGCGGCGTAACCGAGATCGCTGAGGTCGATGCCGACCGCGATCACTTTGGCCCGTACCGAGTGAATGGTGCCTCCGGCGTGCGGCAAGCGATTGAGCATGCCCAGCGAGGTCGGTGTTTCGCTAAATCGATACAGCCGAAAGGGAGTCAGGAATTTGGACTCGGGCGAGGCGAGGTCGATGTCGTAAGACTCGATCGTATGGGTGCGGAGGCCGTCGGTGAATTGCAAAGGGCTGACGTGAAACGCATCCCCTTGCTCGGGATGGATGATCACTTGTAATTCAAAGAAGACCACATCGGGGCCGGCTGAATTGACAACCGGTCGCTGGAAACGAATGGCAAACCCCGGTGTACCAGAGCCCGAATTGGCCTCGTCGCCGAGAACGGGATTCTCGGTCAGCGGAGTACGGCTACCGCCTGGGTTGATCAGTCCGCTGCAAAGGTGGCGGTCGCGGTCAGCGTAATGCGAGCGAGGGAGTTCGCTGAGGGTTGAGTCGATCGGATCTCGCTGCTGTTCACATGTGATCAGGTTTGCATCGGAGCCTCCGCGGAAATGAACCACGTCGATTCCAATCAACTCATCGACGTGGTACTCGTAATCAACACCGCCTCGTTGCACAGAAACGGATTCCAATTCGTTGGCGTTTCCCTGAGCGTCTTGGCTCGCGAGAAAACGGGTGATGCGATCGGGAATTTGGTTGCGATAGGCCGCCTCGTCAAACGGGATCTCCAGGACGTCGACGCGATCGCCCGTCAACAGTTGGCGAGCTTGTCCTCGCCGCAAATTAATTCGTTCCGCCGGCGCCGGCGATTTCGCCTCGTCCGCCTTTTGCTTGGCAAACAGATCCGCTTCGCCTTCGACGACTTGGACCTTGGTGTCGCCCATTTGGTCCACGTTCACGACGAATCGAGTGCCAAGATCGATGATGTTACCAAGCGGTGTATCGACGCGGAAACCCTCGGCGCCCTCTGGAGCATGCACCGAACAACTGCCGCTGGCCAATTCCAATCGAGCATCGTCGGTGACGACAAATACGGCCGGAGCTTCGATGATGGTGGTGGCGCCGGCGGGGAACTGTAGTTCTACCATTCCGCTGGACAAGGCAAATTCGTGCCCCAGCGGAACGAAACTGCCGAGTGGTGGCGTCGCTTCGCCAAAAAACTTGGTTGCCAAAGCTTGCGTCAACTGGACATGCGAGCGATTTTCGATGCGGGACTGCGGAGAAACTTCTTTGTGTTCGGCAAGCCGAGACGACTCGGATGGATTCCGAGACGTGGCGACGAGAGCAACGCCAACACACAATGCGATCGCAACCGCCAACGATGCCCACCAAGTCCAGCGTGCTCGTGCTGCCATTAATTCGAGACTGTCTGGATCGCTCGCGACTTCTTTGGGGGCCCCCCGCGTCGATTCGACAAGCTTCGAGAGGTTGTCGGCATTAGGGGGCAGGTCGCCGATGGATTGGTGAAGGCGATCGAGATCAAAGTGCAAGTCGAGGTACTCGAGGTACTGCTCTCGTGCCTCTGGATCGGACTTGAGGATGTCTTGCAGTTGTGAATGTCGATCCGCGTCGATCGTTTGATTCAGCAGCTCGTCCAGAAGTTGGAGCAGTTCGTCATGCGAGTCGTTCATGTCGCTGCCCCTTGTTGGGCCAAGCGTCGCTTGACGCAGTTCAGCAGTTTGCGTCGCGTCAGACTGATGCGGTTGTACAACGTTTGCACCGACAATTCACTTGCTTCGGCGAACTCTTTCACGGTCGTGTCGCCACGGTACATCAGTTCAATCAGTTCACGTTCGACCGATTTAATGCCTTGCAAACAACGTCGCAACGCTTCGAGGCGAAGATCGGGTTTGGTTGTGGATGCTCCTCGCGTTTCCGCCAGCTTGTCGATCAGTTCGGCATCAAACTGCAATCGATCACGATGGACCGAACGGATGAAATTTTTGACCTCGTAATGTGCGATTGTGCACGCCCAAGGCAGGAAGGGCCGCGACAAATCGTAATCGGAAAACTTTCTCCAGAGCAACAGACTACTTCGCTGAAAGACGTCCTCAGCGTCAGCCTTGTGCGGCAGTAACGCATAGATGTATCCAAACAAGCGGTCACGATCTCGCGAAAAGTGTTCGAGAAAGTGTTCGTAGTCGGCAACTTGGCGGGATTCAGGGGGCATGTCGCTGCCGTGTGGTTGGTTCGACGAAAGAGACTCGAGCGTTTTGCACGCGTGTCACTACAGATTTCTCGTACAGGAAATCGTGGACTTACCGATAAAAATGCAAAAGAGTTCGAAAAGCGATGCTGCCTCCTTTGGCGTATCACAATAGAGGTGTGCCGAAGTCAATAGAGTGCAGCCTTTGCTCGGTCGCCCCCCTCAGCCTCGCAATCACAGCAGTATTGGCCGGAAGAAAAATTTACGCCCAACTCCGGCGTCAACACCAACGTTTTAGCAACCTAGGCAAACGGCAAAACGGGTAACTTCTTCAGCAATTGCCTACGTGTGGAGAGGTGACCGTGGCGGAACTCGTCAAGACTATCGTTCCATAGCAGGGATCTTCGCCCGGTCGCAGCGAGGGCAACGTTCAAACGAGTCCAGGCATCAGTTGCCCTGTTTGCTCGATGGGTCCTGTTTGCTCGATGGGTCCTGTTTGCTCGATGGGTCCTGTTTGCTCGATGGACGATTTCGGAATTTGCGAATCGATTTGAGGTGCTCGCGGAGATGTTCTCGGCACTGCTGCGCGAATTGCTTGACGTCATCGGTGCGGTAATCGGGATAGGTCCAGCGGTGGTCAACCCATTGGCGGTGGACATATGTTAATGTGACTTCGGCAAACATGCCGTCGCGCAAGTAAATGCGGTGGTCACGGTCCTTGGTCGTCGCCAGCACCAGTTTGGCTTGCGTCACATAGCCGGGGTCAAGGTTCAAGGGACGCGGTTCGTCGGTCGCAATCGCTTGGGCACACTCGAGTTCCCAGAGGTTGGTTTGCGTTTTCCAATCGGCCAGTCCGGCCGGGTCGGCAAAGTCGCGAAAGCCGACAATGGTCTTTTCAAGCCCGCCACCCATTTCGCGAGTGTAATAACCGCCTGCTTCAAACGGCATTTGCGGCGTTTGCACAAAGGTTTCGCCCCAAGTTTCGTTCAAGCGGCGGACGGCCCAATCCCGTACCGCATCGTGCCGCGTGATGACAGCACAAAATCGGACGACCGGCTCAACGTACTGGATCACTGCCATTGTTTTACAAAACTCTGCGGGATTTAGTTTCGGGGATTGCTGGGGTAATCTAGGGGGCACGAGCCCGGCATGGTTTGGGAACCGGCTCGCGGCTGGTTGCGAATTGGATTCGCCCGCATTGCGTCCCTCTTCTTTGTCTTTAACTAAGTTTCATCATGCATCCCTGGATCGCTGACCGTACCACCACGTTTGATAGTAGCGGAATTCGTAAGGTTTTTGATTTGGCCGCGAAGCTGAAGGATCCCGTCAATCTATCGATTGGTCAACCCGATTTTGACGTTCCCGAAGCGGTTCAGGATGCAGCAATCGAGGCCATTCGTGGCGGTAAAAACGCCTACTCGCCGACCCAGGGGATTGCACCGCTGCGAGAAGCGTTACGGCAAGAAATCGCCGTAAAATATCCTCACGAAGATCGCGATGTCTTCATCAGTAGCGGGACCAGCGGGGGATTGATGCTGTCGATCTTGACGATGGTCAATCCGGGGGATGAGGTGATCTTTCTGGACCCGTTCTTTGTGATGTATCCCGCGTTATTAAAGATGTGCGGCGGGGTGCCGGTGCCAGTCGACTCCTATCCCGATTTTAGCTTGGATGTTGAGAAAATCGCGGCCGCGATCACGCCGCGGACGAAAATGATCCTGCTCAATAGCCCCGCCAATCCGACCGGGGTGACGGCCAGCGAAGCGGAGCTGAAAGCGGTCGCCGAATTGGCCGCAGAGAAGAACATCGCGTTGTTGTCGGACGAAATTTACAGCCAATTTTTCTATGATGGTGAATTCGCGTCCCCCGCTTCCTTTAACGATCAAACCATTGTGATCGATGGATTCAGCAAGAGCCACGCGATGACCGGTTGGCGGGTGGGATACGTTCACGGCCCCAGTGAAATCATTCGCACGATGCTGAAAATTCAGCAGTATACATTTGTCTGCGCCCCGCAACCGGCTCAATGGGGGGCGCTACGGGCGATGGAAGTTAATCTCGGTGGCCATATCCAAGACTACAAACGCAAACGTGATCTGGTCTTTGATGCGCTGTCGGATTGCTACGAAATCGCAAAGCCAGGGGGGGCGTTTTATATGTTCCCCAAAGCTCCGATCGAAAGCGGAGCGAAGTTTGTGGAACAAGCAATAGAGCGGGGGCTTCTGATTATCCCAGGCAATATTTTTAGCGCCCGGGACACGCATTTTCGGATTAGCTTTGCCGCAAGCGACGAACAGCTAAAACGAGGGGTCGATATTTTGAGGTCCATGGCGGGAGCCTCGGTCTAAGGCTCGCGAGCACGGTTAGCGTTTATTCACCATCAAGTCCGGTATTGCAACGCATCACGTACAAGCGTGATTGGTAACGAGCGTCACGGCAAATCGACGCAATGACACAGTCAAGATCTTTGCTCGCTTGCGAGGAGGTCTCCTGACACTGCGGTTCCGTTTCCGTTTGCGGTGATTTTGTTGCTGTGATTGATTGCATTATGATTCGCCAGTGAAGGTGAGGGCTAAGTTGTTTTTGCAGCGGATAGGATTCGATTGGAGACCGATCCCTAAAGTGCCATAAAAAACAGAACGTGAGTCAAAATATTTCGCATACGGGTCGAGCAGAAGGAGTCCGGCACGTAGTCGCTGTTAGAAATAAATGCGTATTCTGAGCGAGCAAACCGCAACGTTCTTCGAGCAAAAAATCTTTTTTTCAAAATCGAAGGACAGCGACGATCATGGCGAGATTGTAGGAACAGTGACTAGTGATGCTATTGGAACCCCCCCGGGAAGGCGTTCGGTTTGTTGCAATCTGCGGTGGCGGGTTGGACATCCCCGTGCTCTCCTGTTTTATTG
>TARA_R110002073_G_scaffold176633_6_pt1 | contig 11096 bp, 6 predicted proteins | sample TARA_R110002073 | Tara Oceans TARA_R110002073 (sample SAMEA4397174) | marine metagenome | biome: Polar Biome; feature: [DCM] deep chlorophyll maximum layer (ENVO:01000326); material: water (ENVO:00002006), including particulate matter (ENVO:01000060) such as... | depth 40 m
GATTTGGCGATCAATTCCAACACGATCGCCCGTGCGTATCAGGAACTGCAAAACGATCGCGTGCTCCAACCGCTCCGCGGCCGCGGGATGGTCGTCCGCCGCGATGCACTGGCTCGCTGTACGAAAGCCCGCAATACGCTTGTCGCGGATGGCGTTCGCCGTGCGCTTGCCGACGCGATCGCGGGCGGTATGACCCCAGCGGAGCTGCGAGAACTCTTCGAAACCGAACTCGCTAAACAAGCCAAACTGGGTTCGCCCCTGAATGCCGGAGAGGAGTCATGCGATTGATAGGCATTTGGTTTGATGCCGTCCCCACGCGGGAATCTTCCCCCCCAACCGTCTTCTCTAGGATCACACACATGCAATCGGTAATCTCGCTTCGGCATATCTGCAAACGTTATGGCAACACGATAGCGCTTGATAACGTCGACCTGGAAGTGCCCGCGGGAGTCGTGTTCGCACTGCTGGGCGAAAACGGGGCAGGCAAAACGACGATGATTCGAATTTTGACCGGCTTTCTAAAACCCGATTTTGGATCGGCCAGCGTGCTGGGGTATCCCTGTGACACCGCGGGTCTCGAGATTCGCAAATCAATCGGTTACGTCTCGGACGCCCCTGCACTTTATGAATGGATGTCATCGGGTGAGATTGGTTGGTTCACATCGGCGTTTTACCCGGAGGGTTTTCTTGAGCGTTACCGAGAATTGATCGCCGAATTCGACGTCCCCGAAGGCGTTCGATTAAAGAGTCTCAGCAAGGGGCAACGCGCGAAAGTCGCATTGGCATTGGCGATCGCCCATGATCCGTCGCTATTGATTTTGGACGAACCGACCAGCGGACTTGATCCGATGGTACGGCGTCAATTTTTGGAATCGATGGTGGACCGCGCCGCGCTGGGACGCACCGTGTTGCTAAGCAGTCACCAGATTAGCGAGGTCGAGCGGGTCGCCGATTGGATTGCCATTCTGCATCAAGGCGAGCTGAAACTTGTTCAACCTTTGGATGTATTGCGACAGTCGACCTCAATCGTCGTCGCAACGCTGGACGATGCGATCGCAACGGTGGAATCGCCTGAGGGACAAGTGCTTTCCGAATCACGCAGCGGACGCCAAATTCGCTGGATCGTCAAGGACTTGGCCGACGATTGGCAATCGCGTTATGGCGAAGCATCGGGAGTCAAGAATTTGTCGGCAATCCAAGCATCGCTAGAAGAAATTTTCATCGCCGTGTGTGGCCGTCGTGAACGCCGCACGATTCGTGATGAGAAAATAAATGCACAACTCTGATCGAGTTTTACGAAGCCTCCGCCGCGCATCACTGATCCGTCCTGTGGAAATCACTCGTGTAAGAGTACGACGATGAAACAATTGCTTTGGAAAGATCTGATCACGCTTCGCCCGCTCGCCATCGCGGTCGTTGTGGGGATTCTGCTGTTCCAACTTTTTATCACTGCCGGACAGTTCATTTTTAGTGACGTCCAATTCGACATTGATCCCTATCTGCTGGTGTGGATCCTGATGCCAAATTTGATGGCGTTGGGCACTCCGGCGATGTTGGTCGGCAACGAAGAAGAAGCGAAAACATTTCAGTGGCTACGAACGTTGCCCGTGCGTTGGCAACGGGTTGTCGATGTAAAGTTTGTCATCGGGCTCGCCGGCTTGCTTGCGATCTGGGCTGTCGCTTCACTCGTGATGGCGATTGCGGTGCTCTTGATCAACGACACTTCGTCGCCGATGGCGGACGATGTGTTGCATCCAATCGGAATTACCAGACTGTTATTTTTTAGTGTGTTGTTGCTGATTTGCGGATTTATCACGGCGTACCTCGTCCGTTCGCCGATGGGCGGTTTGATCCTGTTGGTCCCCGTGATTCTGTTGGCGTCATGGTTTGCCGTCGGGGTGGTGCAGACGATTTTGTTTGGCAGCTTCGACGTCTATGGCTCGCTCAATAATGTCAGCAAGAGTGCAATTCAGAAGTCGGCGATCTTCGCCATTGGCTATCTCTTTGCGCTATGGTACATCCAGCGTCTGCTGGGACGTCGACGGCTCGTTTCGGTGGAACGATCACCGCTGCTAGTTTCCAACGAGATCGTTCGTCCTTATCAACCACCGGTTGAGCAGGTGCTGAAACGACCGAGTCCAGCGTATGCGCTGCTATGGCAACAGCTCGAGCAAACCAAGTGGTTCTTGGGAATGTTGACGTTTGTCGGTTTTGTGGTGTTGTTCGTGTGGTACATCAGTCCGCAACGCCAAGACGCACACATACAAATCTTGGTGCAAGTTGCGTTAGGGGTGATTTCATCTTGGTTGGGGGCACTCGCGTTTTATGGCGACACGGTGCGAGGTCGGTCGGTCTATTTTGCGGACCATGGCATTCGCCCCAGTATGATTTGGGGCACTCGGATCGGGCCGCCGCTGGTGTGTTGTTTGTTCTTAGCAGGCGTCGGCATTTGGATGAGCGGCGGAGCGAGCATGGCGGCCATCACATTAGCCGCATTTGCCTTTGGCCAACTCGCAGCCACCGTCACCCCGCGGGCGACACTTGGGCTGCTGACCGCGCCGCTTTACCCGGCGTTTAGCTGCAGCATCCTGGCGTCGTTTTTTGGCCTTTACCCAAACTACATTTTCACGGTCGTTTTTATCTTCCCCGTATTGCTGCTGGCAACATGGCGGATCTCCAGCCGCTGGCTCGAACAACGCCGAGACGTGTGGTTCCAGTGGACCGTGATCGCTTTCGTCTTGATCGCATTTTTCACTCCGATGGTGATTGTGGCCGGTTTGCGCTACAGCAGCATGCCCTCGATCGATTCGAATTGGCGAGCAGAGATGTCTCAGCGAAGTCTTGCGATTGCAAAGATGCAAACGAAGTTCGAGCAGGATGAATTCAACGAGACCGCTTCCGTTTCAACCTTTGAACCCTATTACCGCGAGCCTGATTTCCGGAACTTGAACGAGAGGCTACTTGCCGAGCTCGAAGATCTGCAGGAGATCGGAGACGAGGTCCAATATGGTGAGATCCACGCCTTGTTTCGCGCTGCAGAAACCAACCTCCGGCAACAAGGCTTGACGGTCGACGAGATCGCCGAGATGAAGCGGAACGCGCTGAAGGTGTTGGCGACGTGGGCTGACGTCGTTCGTCAAAAAGCAAATCAGGGCGTGAGTACGCTTTATCAAGTATCCTCGGTCGCGGACTTTGGCGAAGCGTACTTGCTGCGTTACGTCGACACGATCCAAGGAACCGACGAACAGATCACTGAAATTGTTTCGCTGATTCCCGACGATGAACTGCGACGGCGGTCACGAACGGTGGCACTCCTGCAGGCTTGGGACGACTACCAGAATCATCCGTGGAAAAAAGTCTCGGGCGATGCGTGGCGGTATGAACGACGCTTTGGCAACAAAGTGTTGGATTCACCGAATACGTTTTTGAGATTTGAACGCGACCGTAGCGACAGGTTCCTCGACCAAGCCGTCAAATTGACGCTCGATCAACTGGAACATGGGTTGCCACGCGCCGGTTCGCCGGAATTTGAACAACGAGCGGAATACTGGAACGAATTTGCTGGCGAGCGTGTGGTCAATCATGGGCATAACGCTACTGATATTGCCGATCTGTTTGAAAATTGGACGCTCGATCACGAAAACGCCATTTCCGCGTTACGCCAGCGGTACCCGCAAACGGATTGAACTGGCCCTCCTCGGCGAGCCACCTTACTGGTGGAGACTGCTGATTTAGTTCGGTGATGCTGTACTACTTCAGCAGTCTCCGCAGGTTTGGGAGAGATCGAGCAGTGCCCACAGCGATGCTCGGGTGAGGGCCGACCGAGCAAGTCGAGTCCATGCACGCCATGTTGCCCGGTCGGCCCTCACCCGAACGAGGTCTAAAGGGCCCGTTGGACCTCTCCCAGCTTCGCCGGGAGAGGTGACTCGGCACACGACTCGAACATCACCTAACTGATTCCAAAGTAGATTGCATTGAACCAAAACAGGCCCGCAGATGTGCGAAATCGGAGCATGAGCTTTTTTGGGTGAGATTAAGCGGAATTGGTCTTGGGGCACTGCGCAAGCTGAACAATTGGAGTGGGATGGCGTAATATGGGAAAACGCTTCCCCGCCACCCTGGCTCAACGCGACTTTCGCGTGCACAGCGTCTATAATTGGCTGTGAAACGACTGTAAAATTCGATTTCCCAAAACGACTTGCTTAATTCCACAAGGATTTTCACTGATGCAGAACCCTCCTTCTCGCCGCAAATTCCTCAAACAATCCACGGTTGCTGCTGCGGGTGCCGCCGCGATCGCAACCAATGTCGCTCGCACGGCTCACGCTGCGGGAAGCGATGAAATCAAATTTGTTGTAATCGGATGTGGCGGACGTGGATCCGGTGCCGCCGCCAACATTATGAACACCAAAGGCAACGTCAAACTGGTTGCCGTGGCCGACGCGTTCCAAAACAAAGCGGAATACGCTGTCAAACGTTTGGCTCAGACGCACAAAGACAAAGTCGCCGTTCCTCAGGACCAAATTTTCGCGGGACTTGATGCCTACAAGAAAGCGATCGACACCGATTGTGACTTGGTCGTGATCGCGACTCCTCCCGGATTCAAGCCTCAGCAGTTCGAGTATGCGATCGAAAAGAATCGCCACGTGTTCATGGAAAAACCGGTCGCTTCGGACGCTCCCGGCGTTCAACGCGTCTTGGCGTCGGTCGAAGAGTCCAAGAAGAAGAACCGCATGGTCGGCATCGGACTGCAACGTCGTCACGAGCCACGGTACATCGAAACGATCAAACGAATTCACGACGGTGCAATCGGCGACGTGATCGCGCAACGTGTTTATTGGAACGGCGGCGGCATCTGGTACCGCAATCGTGACAAGGACATGACCGAAATGGCATTCCAAACCAACAACTGGTACCACTTCAACTGGCTCTCGGGCGACCAGATCTGTGAACAACACATCCACAATTTGGACGTCGGCTGCTGGGTCAAGGGAGCTTATCCGGTTGAATGTAACGGCATGGGGGGTCGTGCCCAACGTGAAGGTGGCGATGCGACCAAGTCCCAGATCTTTGATCACACGTTCTGTGAGTACACGTTCGCCGACGGAAGCAAGATGTTCAGCCAAGGCCGTCACTTGGCGGGTGGTTGGAACCACGTCGGTGAGTTCGCTCACGGCACCAAGGGATCGGCAGACCCATCGGGCAAGATCGAAGGGGAAAACCCTTGGAAATTCAGCGGCGAAAGCCCTGGCGGACACCAACAAGAGCAACACGATTTGATCGAAGCTCTGATGCGAGGCGACATCTACAACGAAGGTGAATACGGTGCGAAATCGACCTTCACCGCGATCCTCGGTCGCGAAGCCTGTTACTCGGGCAAAGTCATCAAGTGGGACGAGCTAATGAAGAAGGGTGCGAATCTGAGCCCCGGAATCGACGAGTACACGCTGGAAAGCGATCCTCCAGTGATGCCTGGCCCGAACGGCGAATACCCCGTGCCAGTTCCCGGCAAACACAGCCCGTTCGCGTAACGCGTTTGCCTAGGATTGAATGACAAAAGGCGGCTTCGAACCTCGGTTCCAAGCCGCTTTTTTTATTGGAATCACACCTCTGCCAAGAGGGTCGCGATGGCGGCGCCTTCGGACGTGTGACTTAGACACAGCACATGAGATTTCTGTAGCGGCTGAGCTTCGCAACCCACTGGCCCCGTGGTTTGCGAACCGTCAAATTTCAGCGACGGTGGAATTTGCTTGTGCTTCAGCGCCAGCACGCCAACCAAAATCTCGATCGATCCACTAGCCGCACCGGTGTGTCCGAGCGTCGAGATCGGCGTCACCACAGGCACATCGGGTAGACAGGACTGCAGAGCTTGGCGTTCTTGGATATCGATCACCGGATCGCCCATCGCGTGCGAAACCACCATCCCGATGTCGTCCGCCTTCAGGTTTGCTTTGCGCAAGGCATCGTTGACGGCCAACTTGATCGCACCGACGGAACCCCGGATGCCTGGCGTGGTGATGTCACAGGATCGCTTGGCTAGCTGCATTCCCTCGGAAGCCACAAACCGCGATGCCATGGCGATCACTTCCGCAATCGGCTTCGCCCCTCGCTGCAGTGCCGTATCGAGACACTCCAGCACAAACACGGCCGCTCCTTCGCCTCCGACAACCCCTTTTGCGGTGGGATCAAAGGGACGTGACGCTTCGGCGATGTTCGCCGTGGTTTCGGCGATGGGCAGGTCATTGCGGTAGTTCAGCCGCGTGGCATTGATCCGTGTGCCGGCAGCACCGCTGATCATGCAGGTTGCGATGCCGCGGTTCAGGCACGAGATCGCCTCGTCCAACGCGGCGGGTCCCGAGGTGTCACCGAGCACAAGCGTGTTGTTGGGACCATGGGCATTGATCGCGATGCCAACATGACACGCTGGCATATTGGGCAGGTATTTCAGCATCCACAGCGGCATTACACTTCGCATCGCCGCTTCGCCAAACCGAGACTTATCCATCGATCCGTCTTCGTCGAGACATTTCTGAAACGCCTCGGCCAGTTCGGTGGGGGGGCCGTACAGCATCTCGCTACCAAAAACGGTGCCGATGTCTTTGGGGGCAAGCGAAACCGAATCAGCGTCCGCCGCGGTGGAATCGACATCCGATTCGACGGCAGGAAAGACAGAATCGAGCCCGGCATCTTCGATCGCCATCATCGATGCGACGTAGGCGAGTTGAATCTCGCGAGACATCACCTTCAATGCCTTGCGCGGCTTGACGAACTGTTTTCCATCAAATCCTACGATCGGGGCGCCGATCCAAAGCCCATCGTTTTCGTGTCCCTCCGGTGGAGTGGGGCCGTCATCATCGCGATCAGCGAGCGATCGCACTCCGGAATCCCCGCGAAGAAACGCAGCGAAGAAGTCTTGATGTCCCAGTCCGATCGCAGACGCCACGCCCGCTCCGGTAATGACAATTCGGTTTTCCGGCATGTTCGAGATTATGGCGATAAGGGTAGCAGTGGCGATTTGGACGAGTAAACGAGCGACAAGCGTCAAAGTATGATTACCCGGACACAAGCTGACCAGGGTTGTAGTCTAACTGGTCAAACTTCGCAGGGGGCGTGCCGGAGGAGGGTCGGTTTGTAGCGAACAAGCCGACGATGACGAAGGGATGACGCGAGGTCGCACCCACCGGCAATCACCAGTGGGGGGCGTCATGCCAAGGATCGATCGTATAGCCGATGCGTTTTGGTTCGCGTTGCCCCGCCACGCTCGATCGTGCCCCGCGAGAGCGAATTACTCTCCAAAACCCATGAAAACTCGCCGATTTGGATGCCAAACGCGATCGCATCGGGCAGGATTCGCGAGAGCGTGACCAATCCGAGCCCCCATTTTTGGTACTCCGGCAACACATTCGTGCTGATCAATCGAAGCCGATCGATCTTGCGTTTGCCCGTTAGCAGTTTCAGCCAGCCGAACGGGAACAGCTTTCCATCGATTTGGCGGATGATTTGGTTGTAATCGAGCAAACCAAAGCCGGCGCCAACGGGCCGCCCATCGATCTCGGCGATGCTGGTCAATTCAGGCACGATCAAATGCTTCAAACCATCGCTCTGCACTTTGATTTCCGCCTCGCTCATCGGGACATAGCCCCACGTTCGCTGCAGCGATTGATTATAGATTTCCAAGAACGAGCGAACGTCTTCCTTGAATCGCTTGCGATCAATCGGCCGACAATTCACCTTGAATCGACGCGTCGCCTCTTCGATCACGAACGCCAATTTGGGATCCAAGTCTTCGAGGATATCCATGTGCGCGTCGTAGCTGAACAGATCCTGGACCTTTTCAAAGCCTGATTCAAGGAACAAGCGTTCGTAGTACGGGTGGTTATAGGGGATCATAAACGTGGGCGACGAATTAAAACCGTCCACCAACAACCCGACCTCGTAATTCAGACTCGGATGAACCGGGCCGCGGACATCGGTCATCCCTTGTTGTCGCAGCCAATCAAAGGCATGCTGGAACAGCAACTTGCTTGCTTCGCTGTCGTCTTCGCACTCAAAGAATCCGACAAAGCCACGTTTTTCGTTGTGGCAACGATTGTGAGCATGATTGACGACGGCGAGAATGCGGCCGACGGCACGTCCATCGCGGCGGACTAGAAATGCTTGGCGATCGGCATCGTCATAAAACGGATGGTGTTTAAAACCAACGATTTTGCGACGCTCGGCCCACAACGGTGGCACCCAGTAGGGGTTGTCCCGATAGAGTTCCCGCTCCAAATAGAGAAATTCCTTTTGGTCGCGTTTCGAGCTGACTACGTCACAGATTGGCATCTTGCTCATCTCGTCGATTTTCCGTTTTCCAGAGTCACAATGTTAAAAGGCCGTGTTGATGCCGACGCGAGCCTATCATCAACGTCTATCAAGAGTTTGGCATGAGCGATTCGGAGCCCCTGATTCTTCGCAGCCCCGCAAACCCCACCGTTCGACGGCTGATCCGACTTAGGGATAATCGTACACGACGACGCGAGAAGCGTCTGCTTGTCGATGGTTGGCGGGAAACGCTGCAAGCGATCGATGCCGGTTTGGACCTAGTCGGACTGTATCTGCCCGAATCGAGCCCAGCGGATCCGAATCACGCAGCTGCGAAGGAGGAAACCGCAAACCACGACCCAAGAGTTCGTATCGTCATTGAAAAAGCCAAGACTTCACAAACGATTCGAGTTGTTTCGGATGCCATCATGTCGCGAATCGCCTATGGCGAGTCGCCTCGCGGGGTGGTCAGCGAATTTGTGCAGCCAGACCACTCGCTCGACGAACTCTCGCTGCCACCGAACGCTTTGGTATTGGTGCTGGACAGCTTAGAAAAGCCGGGAAATATCGGAGCCGTTTTTCGCTGTGCCGACGCTGCTGGCGTGGATGCCGTGATTTTGTGTGGGGGCGGAAGTGACATCTACAATCCCAATGCGATCCGCAGCAGCCTCGGGACCGTCTTTCAAATCCCGACGGCGGTGGGCAGCGAATCCGACGTCGCCCGTTTTTTGTGCGACCAGAAAATCCGCCTGCTTGCCGCCCGCGTCGAATCGTCGGATGAACTGTGGGCGACCGATTTTTCGGGCTCGATTGCGATCATTGTCGGCAGCGAAGCCAATGGACTCGGCTCGCGATGGCAGCGTGATGGCGACGGAAACACCATCGCCGGGGTGCGAATTCCAATGTTTGGTAAAGTGGACAGCCTAAATGTTTCGGTATCGGCGGCCGTGGTGCTCTTTGAAGCGAGACGCAACCGCCCTCGCAGCTGACGCAGCCTCCCCAACGGTGCTTATTTGCGATAAATCCAGCGAAATCTGACACGTCCTGCCCCCCCTCGCTGAAGTGGAAACTGGCCTGATATCAGGCATTTTGAGCATGATCCGAATGACTCGTACGACGCAAACGACCGTCCGAGCCGTCAGAATCGTTAATGTCCTTGCAGATCGCATCCGATAACTAGAGCAACCGGAAGACTCGTGCAATTTTGCAGGTTTCTTTCATGGTGTGCCGAGGGGGGTGCATCAACTCGTTCGGACGCAAGGATGCGGCATGCGTGACAATAGAACAATCTCGAAGAATCGACGACGGACCCGAGCACGGGCCGCTCTCAGCTTGCTCGTCATCGCAGCAAGCTCGTCATTTATTGCTCCATCAATGGTCTTCGCCAGCGAACCGGCGATGTTGGAAACTGCGGCAACTCGCTTCCCAATGATGCCACCGTTGCCGCTGCAAACGATCCAGCAAACGGGGCATTACTCACAAGCGGGTCAACAAAACACAGCTGCTCAGCCCGGAGTCCGCGCCAATCCCTTCTTTGACAACGAAGAGGTGAGCAAGTCGGATTCGCCGATCCAATTGGCATCCGGCGATGACCAACCCGCGATTCGGCTCAAACCGATCGGCGCTGCGATTGGACTGCAACCGATTGGAAGTCCAAAGATCGTGCGTCCCTCGGGCGCGGCAATGACGATCGAAAAGCCGCCTGCCGCTGCGGTCCGGACCAACCCATTGATCGGTTCGTCGCATCACGTAAACGGTGACCTTGTCGAAGCCGTCGTCGCCACCCCGGTGGAACCGTCAATGACTTCGGCACCTGTCGCTGCGGCACCTGTCGCTTCGGCAAATCGCCCTACGGTATCGTCCGCCGATGCTTCGGCCACCGCACCGTCGATGGTGATTTCAATGGTGACGCCGCCCGTCTTCGACGCGGAGAACGCATTTCAGCAAAACACATCGCTTGAACAAGACGATTCGACATTGCAACCGATCGAGTTTGCTGCGGTTCCTCAGGGCGAACCCACCGCAACCCCCGACAGCAGCGACGTTGAACTCGTTTCCGATTCGGAGCCCGTTTTCTTCTCGTTCTCGGATGACAGCGAAGGATTGTCGACGACCGACAATGCGACCGCCGAACCCGGCATCGAGATGAATCACGATGCGATGGTGCCCGATGCGATGGAACCCGATGCGATGATGCCCGAAGCGATGGTTTCCGAGACTATCGCCCCAGAGGCGTTGCCTACCGAGCCGATGGCAGCTGAGCCGATGGCAGCTGAACCGATGGCAGCCGAGCCAGCACGAATGGATGCGGTAGCGAACCTGCCTGAAAGCGAGGCTAGCGTCGACGAAATCGCAACGGAACTTCCTGCTCCTGTCTCGATCGTCGATCCTGCCGAGCAGCGGTTCCCGGCGGTCACTTTACAACCGTTAAGCGATGTTGCCACGTCGCCAGCGGAGTTGATGGACCTGTCGGACCGTGACACGCTGCAGCGCCGCAGTCCCTCGATCAACTTGGCGCCCGAGATCAACCAGCGAGCAGCACAAGCTCGCAAACCAGCCAAACGATATCGTCCACCGGTTGCAGTGGAATCTCCGCCACTTGGATTCGAGCGTCTTACCGAGCACACATCCCTTGGCATGGTGCAACCGGTGAGTCCACCGATGCTAAACGGAGCTCAGAGCGATACACCCGAGAACGAGTTCGCGGGGAAGGTCTCGCAACCGGCCGGCAGCCCGATTCCACTTTACATGACCCAAGCTCAGGTCCGGTCGCTGACCATTGGTGGCGAACT
>TARA_R110002073_G_scaffold63490_3_pt1 | contig 11089 bp, 6 predicted proteins | sample TARA_R110002073 | Tara Oceans TARA_R110002073 (sample SAMEA4397174) | marine metagenome | biome: Polar Biome; feature: [DCM] deep chlorophyll maximum layer (ENVO:01000326); material: water (ENVO:00002006), including particulate matter (ENVO:01000060) such as... | depth 40 m
AGACGTTGCACTGGCGGAACTGGGGCCAGATTCTCCCATTCGACCCACCCTTGAAGAGGTCTTACACGGCAGTCTTCGAGCAAAAGATCTGGTGGAACAAATTTTGATTTTTAGTCGCCGATGGGACGAAAAGACCGAACCACTAGATCTTGAAGACAGCATCCAGAGCGGATTAAAGCTGCTACGTCCAACTTTGCCATCATCGATAAAAATTGAAGTTAATATCACGCCTGGGCATAAGTTAGTAGAAGCCGATTCCACCCAGATGGTCCAGGTGCTCCTTAATCTCTGCACAAACGCCTGGCACTCCATGGAACCAGCAGGGGGCCTACTGAGCATACATTTATACCCCACCTCTAAAAACGGCACCGAGATGACCGCAGTATCTGTGTCAGACACGGGTATCGGTATTGACGCCGAGGCACTTGGACGGATATTTGATCCTTTTTTCACGACCAAAGATGTGGGCAAAGGAACAGGACTCGGATTGTCCGTGGTTCACGGCATTATTTCCAAACACGGCGGGGAGATTGTAGTTGACAGCAAGCCCGGCGCGACTACCTTTACCATCTTTATGCCGACTACCGACAAGTTGCCTTCAGTATTACCTCCACCGATTGAATCTGCAGGTCAACGCGAAGGGTCTATACTCTTAGTAGACGATGACGAGGCAGTCGCCCGAATACTGGAATCTATGCTCTCGGACCTGGGGTACCGCGCCGATGTGCATCTGAGCGGTAATTCTGCACTGGCAAGTTTTCAGCGGAGCGACCGACAATACGACCTGTTATTAACTGATTTGACGATGCCGAGCATGTCGGGAATTGAATTGACGCACAAAATTCGCGAGATTGATCCTGACCTTCCGGTACTTATCGTCAGTGGTTACGGCGAGGCGCAGGTCAACTCGCAACTTATTGGCCTGAAGCACTGTCATATAGTGACCAAACCAATTATCAAAGCTGATCTGGCAACAGCACTTAAAAAGGAACTTCACTGATGCTCATCCTGGTCATTGATGACGAAAAAGACATATTACAACTCATCACCACAATGCTGACGGCGGAAGGCCATGAGGTCATCGCTGCCGAGGATGGTGAAAGGGGCCTGGAACTACTGCAGGACTTTGACGATGTTGAAGTGGTCATCACCGATCTAATTATGCCGAATAAAGAAGGTATCGAAACCATCATGGACATGCACAAGATCAGACCAGACCTAAAGGTGTTGGCGATGTCTGGCGGCGGTCGCGGCGGTATTTCAACCTACCTGTCGACCGCAAAGAATATTGGCGCAGCGGCAACACTTGCCAAACCATTCCGCAAACAAGAACTCCTCGACGCCCTTGCGAGCCTAACAAAACGCTAGGCCGTTTGGCTATCCAGCTTGTCTCCGTCTTCACCTTCTCGCCAGCGATGAAAGTCCTCAAGTATCATATAAGCTGAAGGTACTACCAGCAGCGTCACTACCGTGGCAAACAACACACCAAATGCTAACGACACAGCCATGGGGACAAGAAACTGTGCCTGTACACTGCGGTTAAACATCAACGGCATCAGCCCGACAAAGGTTGTCATTGACGTTAATACAATCGGTCGACATCTAGAAATGGCGGCTTCTAACACTGCGTCGTGAAGGTTCTGCCCCTCGGTTCGACGCCGGTTCACATTATGAACCAACACCAGGCTGCTATTCACCACAACACCAGATGCTGCAATCACACCCATTACGGACATCATGGCAAGCCCCGCCACAAGGTCAAAGGTTTTCATAATCTGGTGGCCCCAGATTGCACCCAACATGGCAAAGGGGATCACGCTCATAATAATCAACGGTTGCGTGTAGGACTGTAGCGGCACCGCCAGCAATGCATAAATGACAAACAGAGATATAAAGAACAACGGAATTAAACTCGCCGCTGCCTCTCCCTGCTCCGCCTGCTCACCTTCGAGACTGTAATTCACCCGGGGATAGTCGTTGAGTATCTCCTGAATCTGCCCCGCTCCTAGCGCGGCTAAAACCTCATTGGCCGTGATCTGGGTGCGATCAACATCTGCAATCACATTCACCACCCGCTGCCGATCCGCGCGCTTGATCGAAGAAAACCCTCGACCGAGATCCGCAACCGCAACGGTGGCAAAGGGGACTTCCGATCCATCAGCCGTTCGTATTCTCATATCATCCAGGGTGCTCAAGGATTGACGCTCGGCCTCGGGATAGCGAATCATCACCCGGACGTCATCTCGACCCCGCTGAATACGTTGAGCTTCTTCACCGTAAAATGCCTGCCTTACTTGCCGGGCCAGATTCGCCAGGGTTAACCCAAGGGCTTCACCACCGGGGGATATATTGAGTTGTAACTCCTGCTTTCCGGAGCGGAAACTATCGGTGATGTCTATCACCCCGGGGTACTCCGCAAGTTTGTGACGCAACTTTTCTGCAATCACCCTTAGATCATCAACATTCTCACCCTCCAGCTGAATATCAATGGCGTTACCCACGGTAAACAATGAGGTATTAAATTTAAGCTCAACTGCGTCGGGAATTTGCCCCGCCAGTTCTCGCCAGCGATTTGCCACCGTCCGGGTATCAATCTCACGACTTTGACTCGGCACCAATTGCAGTGTGACTTCGCCCAGGTGACCGCCGCTGCTTGCGGTACTGCCGCCGCCTGGAGGTCCGCCGCCACTACTGGCGCTCGGTTGATTGCCAACCGCTGAGAGTATGTGGGTAACAGGAGAACCATTGGGGTATTCATTTCCCAGTTGTGCCGCCAGCTCTTGAGCGGCTCGCTCCAGTTTTAGTACCGCTTCATTGGTCACCGATGCAGGGGTACCCAATGGCATAGTGAGTTGGGCAATGGCCTGATCAGATTCCAGGGGCGGAAAAAACGAAAAGGGTAATCGCCCGCTGGCGACAATTCCGATACCGGATAAAAATGCTGCCAGGGCAATTGCTACGGTGATGTAACGAGCATTAGTCGCCCGAATCACAAAGCGCCGAAAGTTAACGAAGATCAGAGTTTCAACTTTTGTCGAAAAGGATTTCTGGAAGTTAATGATTCGATGGGAGACCACCTGCGCAATACCGGTCTTGTACAACACAAAGGCCATCACCAATGCGACACAGACGAGATTAATAAAGCTCGCCACACCCCAGGCAATCTGGGACAGAATAATGGCCATCACCGGGATCATCATCAGACCAACCTCACCGACCTCAGACTCAACACTCTGATTACCCAGGTGAGCAGGCAATATGATCTGGGATTCAACCAACGAAAATATCAGGCAACAGATCACCACTGTCGCAATCACACCAAATATCTGACCCATAGTGCCAGGCCCTAACATCAAAGGCATAAACGCGGTGATTGTCGTCAACACGCCAAAGATGACAGGCACAGAAACCTGCTGCGTGCCCTGAATGGCGCCCTGCAACATATTGCCCGTACGCAATTGGTTGGCGTAGACGTTTTCTCCCACCACCACCGCATCGTCCACCAGTATCCCTAACACTAAAATAAAGCCGAACAGGGAGATGGCATCAATTGACAATCCAACATTTGCAGCCAGGGCAAGGGCACCGAGGAATGCAACGGGTACACCGGCACTGACCCAAAACGCTAATCTTGGTCTGAGGAACAGGGCGAGCAATAACAGCACCATTAAGAAACCCTGTCGAGCACTGCTTAACAAAGTATCAAGCCGATCCCGCAACAACATAGAGCCATCATTCCAGATGATAAGCTTCACGCCCTCCGGAAGTCGTTCCGGCGCACGGTCCAGATAGGCTTTAACGGTTTTGGTGATTTCAAGAATATCCTGATCACCCACCCGGGATACTCGAATCAGAGCAGCGGGTTTACCGTCAAAGCGCAGCATCTGATCGGTATCTTCAAAACCATCAATTACGCTGGCAACATCTTTAACCTTTAGCCGTGAACCGTCTGGCCGGGTAAACAGCACCAGGTCTTCAAACTCCGAACCCCAATAGGCCTGCCCTTTGGTTCGAAGCAGAATCTCACCGCCTTCGGTCTTGATGGAGCCACCCGGTAAATCCAGGGAGCGAAGCCTAACGGCGGTTGCGACCTGCTCAAAACTCAAATTGTATTGGCGCAGTGCCGCTTCGGACACTTCAATCGACACCTCATAGGGCCGGGTATTTTTGAGCTCTACTTGAGTCACGTTGGGCAGAGCGGCAATGTCATCTCGAACCTGCTGGCCGAGAATCTTTAGGGTCTTTTCATCGTCGGGACCGGTAATGGCTATATCCAATACCGCCCGGACCACAGAGACTAGTGTCACAATGGGTTTTTCAGTTTCTGCCGGAAAGGTGTCGATGGCATCAACCCGGCTCTTCACATCATCTAACGCTTTAGATTCGTCCGTATCTTCAAACAACTCAACCTGAATCGAGCAAACACCCTCATTTGCCGAGGAACGAATCTGCTCGATTCCCTCAATGCCTTCCAACTCCTCTTCGATACGGATACAAACGCCCTGCTCTACCTCTTCCGGTGCAGCACCCAGATAGGGCACCGTGACCGTAATAATTGGCACACTAATATCTGGAAAGGATTTTTGTGGGATCTGGGTGATGGCCGCCATTCCAGAAAATATAATCAGCAGCATTAGCAAATTGGCAGCAATATGGTTGTTCGCGAACCAGGCGATGATGGGTTTCATCGATTTGCTACCTCATTACCTGGGATTGGCATACGCACCATCATGCCATCCAGGGCGGTTTCTAACGGTGAAATACAGACCCGTTCGCCGGCTTCAAGCCCGCCCTTGATATAGATCTGGTCCTCCACTTCCCGAAGCACCACCACATCACGAAACTGTAATCGATTCTGGGCATCCACCACATACACCTGGGACTTACCTCGAAGGGCAATCCTTGGCAGGACAATCACGTTATCAAATGCCTGGCCTTGAATTTCTGCACTGACAAATAAACCAATCGAGAGGGGCGGCTTTTCATTATCTGTCTCGTAGGGAGACAGAACCCTGGCAACCACGTTAACCATTCGAGTTTGTGGATCAATTTCACCCTCGGTGCGGACCACTTCCCCCAGCCACTGATATTCATCACCGCCAAAGGAGGCGTTTAATTTTACTGCGGCGAGTTGCTTGTCACTTGCATTCGAATTACCGGCAATTGGCATTTTCACAAACTCAAGTTCTTCGTCTTTGATCGGCAACCGCACCTCAACATAATCGGTAGCATAAATCGTCGCAATGGGATTACCGCGATTAACAAACTGCCCAACATCAACGCGTTTTGACCTGACCCGACCATCAAAGGGCGCTAGCAGTTGTGTGCGCGCCAAATCTCTTTCAGCCTTTGCCAGCCTGGCTCTGGATTCCTGCAGGTTTGCCTCGGCAACCCGGAAGCGGTTCAGGGCGTCGTCGCTCTGGGAATCAGAGGTCAGATTCTTTTCAGATAAATCTATCTGGCGAGAATTAGCCCGGCGAGCAATGTTCAACTCACTCTCAGCTCTGGCTAGAGATGCCTTGGCTTGTACTAACGCAAGTTCGTAGTCGAGGGGCTCAACGGTGACCAGCACGTCATCTTTTTTGAAGAATCCGCCGGATACCATTGCTGGAGAAACCGCCAGTACCCGGCCGGAAACCTCGGGGGTCAACTCGCTTTCGGTGCGGGGTGCCACGGTGCCGTGGGTAGTAGCGGTCATCTGAATAGTTTCAGGGTTGACCGTGACAACTCGAACGAGGGGCGCCAGGGGTACAACGGGATGGGGATCAAGCTTGGGCCCAGACTTGATCAGCATCACCATATTGGCAACACCAAACACCACGACGATGATCGCAATAATGAGTTGTTTCATTTTGTTTCTCCAGAGCCTTTTGTTTTCAAAGCGCCTTTCGTTTTCAATGTGGCTGGCACCGGAGCGGAAAACCCAGGTATTGCAAATTGAATAAGTCGTTGAAATTTGATTTCGTAAGAGTCTTCGGTAGTGCCAAGACCCAGCGGGGTCGGATGGGTCAGGGTTTTGAGCATTGCGCCGACGAGGAAATGAAAACGCCACTTCAGCTCTTGCTGGGGTATATCCGGCAGCGCAACCGAGATGGCGTTAAGAAAGCGCCTGGCCATTTCACCAAATTGTTTTTCGAGCAGTGGTTTCATCACAGCGTGGGGTTCGCTATCGATTCTGCCAATAATAGTAGGTAGATACTCTATCTCCTCGGAATGAATTAGGGGCTGCAAGAAAGCCTGCAGTATCGATTCAACAGTGAAGTTGCCCTCCGCCTCCAGGACATCCAGCGCCGCCAGCCGCGCCTGATTAATAGGCGCTACCCGCCGCTCAACGATCGCGGCCAACAACCCTTCTTTAGAACCGAAGTGATAATGGGTCGCGGCCAAGTTCACATCAGCCCGGGCCGCAATGGACCGTAATGAGGTAGCCGCATAGCCTTTTTCCGCAAACAGCGCTTCGGCCGCATTAAGCAGACAATCCTGAGTTGAGGTCATATCGAAGAGTTAATTCAAACGTTTGTTTGATTTTCCCAGCATCAACCGCAGAACACAAGCGCAGACATTGATTTAGATAATCCTGTCTAGATTTCCGGTTTAGATTTCCCGTTTAGATAGTGCGAAGGATTTAGTCCTTAGGATAGAATGCGCGGCATGAAAAACGCTCAAAATGCTCTGGCCGCATTACAGGCCGGCAATGACCGGTTTGTAGATGGTACTTCTAACTACGACCCGTCTTTAAACGCCGTGGAACGCAGTCGCCTGGTTGAGAGACAGGAACCCTTTGCTGTTGTGCTGGGTTGTTCAGATTCCCGTGTGCCGGTGGAGATGATTTTTGATCAGGGTTTTGGCGACCTGTTTGTGATTCGGGTTGCGGGTAATGTGGTTGCACCGTCCCAGATTGCCAGTGTTGAATTTGCCGCGGAACAGTTTGGCGTTCGTCTGGTGGTTGTCATGGGCCATACCAATTGCGGCGCGGTCTCCGCGACGGTTGATGCCTTAAGCGCCAACACCAAGTCCGAATCCCTCGGCAACTTAAAATCTATTGTCGATCGAATCCGCCCTGCCGTTGAAGGCTTGCTCGACCTCAATCTTGATAAGGATCAACTGATCAAACAGGCGGTTCGCTCTAACGCGCGCATTTCTGCCAACTCATTACGCCACGGCTCCCAGTCCCTGGAAGGCCTGGTCGAACACGACAACCTGCTGATTATTGGCGCTGAATATTGCCTTGAATCCGGCAAGGTCGAATTCTTTGATGGCATGCCGGGATCAAGAACCGACAATGCCTCCGTCCTTGCGACGAATGACCAAAGTGCAGTCCCTGGGTATGGTCTTTTGGTCAAACTCGGCGGGAAAATTCGTGACCTTTGGGTCGCCTTTACCCGGATGCTGAATATTCGCAAATAGGGTTGTTCGGTCCGGGGTTGTTGCAATACCCGTTACCTCGCAGCCGGGCACACCCGTCAGCAAGCGGCGAATCTCGCCGGAATTAATATCCACCACCAGTAGCTGATTATTATGTTTATCTCGCTGATCGCCGTCGGTCATAACAAATAGTCGACCGTCTGGATCTGCCCACAGCCCATCCGGGCTACCAAAAGAATTTTCCTTGTCGTAATGCTGGTCCGACATCAAGAATATATCCCAGCTAAAGGTTGTACCCAAAAAGTCATCGCTGTCTTTCCAGCGGATAATATGCCCATTTGGATTCGGCGCCTGGGGATTCGCCGCATTCGGCACCGTGCGCATATGGTTATTAGTTAAGGTGCAATACACCTCACCGTTCGGTGCAACCGTGGTCCATTCTGGGCGATCCATATCCGTTGCCCCAACTGCCGTCGCGGCGAGCCGGGTGTTAATCAAAATATCCGCCTGATCCTTAAACTTATCTTTTAGCGCTGGATTATCCATGGTTAAAGGTAACCACTCACCCTGGCCACCTTCATCAAACCTGGCCACGTACAGCACACCTTCATCCAATGGGCTAACACCCCGGGCGCGCATTTCCTGCCAGTTACCGGCGGAGACAAACTTGTAAATATGCTCAAAGCGCTGATCATCTCCCATATACACAACCATTCGGCCATCACGGCTCACCGCATGGCCCGCGCCCTCGTGTTTGAGCCGACCCAGGGCCGTGCGCTTAACCGGCACCTGCTTAGGATCAAAGGGATCAATCTCCATCACCCAACCAAACCGGTTCGCCTCGTTTTTAAAGTTTGGATCCGACAAATCAAACCGCTTATCAAACAAATGCCAGCCATAGCGGGCACCGGTCTTATTTAGGCCATAGCGGGTTTGGGATTCGTCCGGGGTGAATTCCCCCGAGGCAGCAAAATACAGATTAAAGTTTTCTTCACAGGTCAGATAGGTATTCCAGGGCGTTTGGCCATTAGAACAGTTGGAAAAAGTACCGGCATAAATATTGTTCGCTTTGTTTTTCAATGCCGGACTATTGGCAGCGGGACCACTAAAGGTCGTCTCAGCATTACCATGTACCCGCCGGGCATTTTGGCTTGCCACCCGCTGCCACTTGCCATCCACTTCAGCAATTTCAACCACCCCCGCCCCATGGGCATACTGTGAGGTGCGCACATCCGCCAGACTCTCTGGCACTGGCTTACCCAATACATGGGTATTGGTGCCGTACTCATGATTCAACGCCAGCATGCCGCGTTTACCATCCTCGGAAATGGGAAAGTACGCCATCCCATCATGGCCAATGCCAACCTGCTCAGCCTGGGTTTCCGTTGCGGGATGCTGAAATGCCGGGCCATTTGGCTGCAGGGATGTGCCCCAGGGAATGATCACCTCATATTCATAGTCATCGGAGATCACCGGCATGGGCCCAATACCCCTGGCAAAGGGCACCGGGCGAAAGCCCATCAGCGGTACATCGGATCTTGCCAGGGCACCACAGCCCACCAGGAACTGAGCCGCTGCGGCAAGGCCACCTTTCAATACTGTTCTACGTTGAATTTTCATATTGAAACCTTACCGGAGCGATTGCTCATATCAGATAAATGATAAATGAAGATACCACTAATCGAGGCGCGACTAGTAACGCAGCCGCAACCCGACTCGAATACTTCTGCCGGCTTCCGGCGCCACGTTGTTTAAAAACGATACGTGGTTGCGTACCTGCTGATTAAGCAAGTTATCTCCCTTGGCGAACAGGGTGAGTTCCGCACCGGAAGCTATTGAGAGGTCCCAATGGTAATCCCCATAGGCGGACAACAATGTGTAACCGGAAGAGGCCAACTCCAGAGGCGCGGTATCATCCTGGGCAAATACCCGGGTCAAGGTCATGCCGGAGGTCCAATGTTCACTCTCCCAATCCACCCCGACAACCACTCTTGCGGGGGACATGCGGGGTACATAATCATCATTATCAAACCGACCCTTAACCATATCCATGGCAATGCGACCGTTTACACTGGACGCTGCTAATTGCACCAACGGAAATTCAAGGCTCGCCTCAAGGCCATAAAAGCGAGCATCCTGGCCGACATAGTTCGCCACCTGGGTGTCATCAACTAGCGTGCCCGTTAGATCTAGATACACGTAATCCTGCACCCGGTTATAAAAACCAGACACATCAAGCAATGCAGAACCAATCGGCAGTTGATAGCCAACATCTAAATTGCGGGAGACTTCCGTGTCTAGATCAGTATTGCCAATCTCGATCAGATTGGTCGCCGCGTGGGCAACAAGCTCGGTATTCAACCCACAACCCGCAACATCAATATTGGAATAGCGTTCCTCCACCGTCGGCGCGCGTTCGGTACGACCGGCGGAGACAATAAGCCGCGCATCATAATCAAAATCCACAATGCCACTGGCCGAGACGCTAAACACCGTTTCTGAATTTTCACAGGCCGCTGGATCCAGATCCGCTCGTTCTACCCGACCACCCAGCTCCAGGGTGTAACGACCGGTATTCATGCGCTCCACCGCAAATATCGCTGAGTTTTGGATATCGGTTTTCGGGATAAACGCTTCTTCACCGCTGGCGCTGAATTCAGTTGAGTTCACCTGCAGGCCATAAACCCCCTGCCAGTTGCCACGCTCACGGGTCGTGACTGAAACCCGGCTATCAAAACCCTTGTTCAAAAAACGCGTGCCGAGTTCGGTGACGCCATCTTCAATTTCTAGCTCGCTGTGCTCGTAGTCCGTATAACCCAGATGAAAATGCACATCGGAAATAAAGTTGTTGTCAAAGTGATGGTCGGCCTTCAGGTCGTAGCGTGTCTGCTTTAACGCTAGCCGAACCGCAACATCCTCATCGTGATGTTCTTCGCCTTCTTCCTCTTCTTCATGGTCCTCGTCATGGTCATGATCTTCTTCATGGCCATGATCTTCTTCATGGCCATGACCATGGGCACCGCTGGGCAGACCATATTCACTTTCAAACCGATTGTAAGAGAAGCCGATAAAACCCTGTTCCTGCACCCAGGAAACACCGAAGGTGCCACCCTCACCTTCGCCAAAGGAGTTGTCGATATAACCGCGGGGAGAAGCCTCTTCTTCATGTTCCTCGTCATGTTCCTCCTCCTCATGTTCAATGCCCGCCAGTGCTTCAAGCGCCTCTAGCCGCTCTTCATCCACCGCTGTACCGCGGATATCCACATTGTTATTGCGCCGGGTATACAGATCAGCATGCACAGCAAAAGCACCCGCACTGGCATTAATGCCAAACAGGGTTTTATCCTCATCACTGGCGCCGGAATGGGATTGCTCAAAGATGATTTCTGGCTGTTCAAACAGCCGGGTAGGAATACGCTGGTCAATGACATTCACCACACCACCAATCGCGCCACTGCCATACAGCAATGTGGCTGGCCCGCGCACCACCTCAATACTGTCGGCCAGCAATGGCTCAATACCATTGCCATGGTCCGGGCTTAGGTTCGCTGCATCGGAGACAAACACACTGTTCTGTAACACCTGCACCCGCTTACCACTTTGACCGCGGATCACCGGCTGACCCACACCCGGCCCAAAGGACGCAGAATGCACACCTGCCTGGCTATCTAAGGTATCCCCCAGGGAATTGGCCGCTTCACGGCGCAGGGCCTCGCCGGACAGC
>TARA_R110002073_G_scaffold240208_2_pt1 | contig 11088 bp, 9 predicted proteins | sample TARA_R110002073 | Tara Oceans TARA_R110002073 (sample SAMEA4397174) | marine metagenome | biome: Polar Biome; feature: [DCM] deep chlorophyll maximum layer (ENVO:01000326); material: water (ENVO:00002006), including particulate matter (ENVO:01000060) such as... | depth 40 m
TCAACGCCCAGTGCAACGATCCGGCGGCCCGCAAAAATCCATCGGTTTGCCCCATCATCAGCATTCGCGTCGGCAACCAAACAAACATCAACACCGGAATGAATACGATGAACATGCCGTACCACGATGTCGCGGCAAAGTAGTATTGCGGAATGATCGACAGGTACACGTAAAACAGCACACGGCGATCGGACCGCCGTGTTGGCGTCATCGACAAAAACTCTTTGAGTGCCAAGAAACTCACAAATGCAAAGAAACAGACCGCAGCGGTCGGAGAGAAGAATAACGTGGCGGAGAAGAAGCCAACGATCACCCACCAAGTGCGTATCCGCTCGCGAAGTTCGGTGAAATCACGCTCCGGGTGTCGCCATTTCAGTGCCAATGACACCACACTGGCCACCGCCAGTGAGACGAAAATCGATGCGATCGCCACTCGAACTTCAATAGCCAAATTCATGTTGTCTTGTCAAAGAGTAGGCCAGTGCAGGGTTTTGACGCAGATCCATCGGCCGCAATATCTCTGTAACTAAGATCCCGTCACGAGGATGAGATTACGGTCGATCTTTCTCAAAAAGGCGAAATCGAACTTAGATCGTAACAAGTCCAACCCTCGAAGGTTCAGCGGACGCGCAGTTTAGATATGCGTTGACAAATTTCGAATTTGCAGTGCGTGATTCGCCCCGACACAGGTGGTTTTCCGTTATTTTAGAAACGCTTTGCATATTTTCGGCCGTCGGCCAGGTCGTACCCAGTTTGGACGCCGCAACCGAATGCAACTCTTCCACACTCTCTTTCCCCAACACGGAATGTTTTATGTCAACATCACGTCGTCACTTTCTAAAAACCACCGCCGCGGCGGGATCCATCGCCGCCGTGGCCAGTCCCGCAATTGCCGCCGATCAACCTAAAAAGCTTCGTCTCGCCGCCATTGGTGTCGGTGGCAGTCGTGGACGCTACAACCGCGGCGGAAACATCGCTCGAGACGCGGCAAAGCATGCCGAAATGGTAGCGGTTTGTGATGTGGACGATTTGCACACCAAGGAATTCAACGAAGCGTTTGGCGGCAAATTAAACACGTATCGCGACTATCGCGAGATGCTGGAAAAAGAAAAGCCCGAAGTCGTCACCATCGGTACGCCGGATCATTGGCACGTCCCGATCGCGATCGCCGCGCTTCGCAGCGGCGCCGATGTCTATTGCGAAAAACCTTTGACCTTGACGATCGACGAAGGCAAACAGATCCGAAAAGTAGTCGAAGAGACCGGACGAGTGTTCCAAGTTGGAACGCAACAACGCAGTAGCAAGTCGTTGTTTCTGACCGCAGTAGCGATGGTGCACACCGGCATGCTCGGCGAGAACGTCAACGCCTACCTGGCCATCGGCGGTGCGCCCAACGACGGGCCGTTCGAAACCGAGGATCCGCCTGAGGATCTTGATTGGAACATGTGGGTCGGGCCCGCACCCGAAGCAGGCTATTGTGAACAACGTCGCCGCATGTTCCGTTGGTTCTTCGAATACTCGGGCGGCAAAATGACCGACTGGGGTGCCCACCATATCGATATCGCACAATGGGCGCTCGCGCCCGGCGAAGATGGCCCCGTAAAAGTCGCGGGGACCGGCAAATTCACTAAGAATGTGCCTTCGGATTTCAATTGGAATGCCTTCTTTGACGGCGAGGCGTCGCTACCAAACGGCTACAACACCGCAACCGAATTCCATGTCGATTTGACCTTTGCGAACGGTTCGCTGATGAGCGTCAACAGCCACTACAAACGCGAAGGCGACAATGTTGATTTCCAAAACGGGATCCTGTTCGAAGGCGACAAGGGACGCATCTTTGTCAACCGCGGCAAGCTAGAAGGACGCCCTGTGGATCAGCTGAGCGACGAAGATCGCAAACAACTCGACGAAAAAATTATCGAACTGTGCAAAGGCAAGAAGCCAGGCAGTCACATGGGCAACTTCTTCGCATGCATCGAAGATCGGGGCAAACCGATTTCGGACGTCTGGTCACATCACCGCACGATGACGTCGTGTCACTTGTGCAATATCGCCTTGATGTTGGGACGTGAACTGAAATGGGATCCGAAATCAGAGCAATTTATCGACGATGAACAAGCCAATGCGTTGATGAGCCGCAAATCACGCGACGGCTTCGCGTAGCATCGTCCGCCAGATTGTCGTTGACCGCGCTGCAATCACAACGCTGGGATCTGAACGATGGATCGCCAGCGACTTCGATTTGTTAAGTGACGCATTTGGTTGTAGCGGAAGTCGTCAAGACTTTCGTTTTCGGGGATGACCGAAACTGCGAACGAAAAAACGGCGACGCATGATTGCGTCGCCGTGTCGGCCGTACATCTCTATTAAGCTGAGTTTGGTTTGCCTCGCCCTACTCAGCCGCGTTCTTCTTTTTCTTGGCGGCTGGCTTTGCTTCGCTCGCAGCATCTTCGTCGCGAGCGGGCATGATCGGCGAATCCCATCCCGCCAATTCCTGCGGCTTCACCGCTTTGCGATAACCGCCGAAGCTGAAAGTCGATGGATCGTAAGGGCCAACGAAGTCGGTATTCAATTCGCCGGTGATCGCGTCTTCCATCCCCAATGTCCATAGACATCCGTTGATCATCAGCCGCCGAAATCCATCGTTGCGAATATCTTCGGACGCACAGTAGGTGGTCGTGAAAACGCGTCCCTCGCTTCCATTTTCGCCCTTGTACGTTCGCACCCAAGCACCGGGGCACGGTTTCTTGTCGTCGGCAATCGGCGAATCTTGTGTCATTCCTTGCAGCGGTTGAGCATTCGCAAGCACGACGCTGTTCGCTTCGGGATCGGTCCAATAACCGCCGGCTTCAACCCACGGATTCTCGACGCCTCGCAATACAGGATGCTCCGCGTTCTCGGGAACAATCTCTAATCGGGTGCTCATGACGTGGTTCCGGCCGTAGTGGCCTGCCCAGGTCTCGCCAAGTACTTGCCGGCCGAAGCCCCCCTTCATCTCTTCGCCTTTGTACTGAAAATCGAACTTTGCGAACGGCGATTTTGCGGGAATCTTAAACGCATGGGTGCTAGTGCGAGTGCCGACGACCGGGCCGCCTCGTTTGATGTAGTCCGCGATCGGCTGCATCTGTTCGGCAGGAAAGTTTTGGAAGCGTAAACCGAACACCAACAAGTCGGCGGAATTGACCGCATCCGTGTGGGGCATATTGTTGTTCCCCGGTGTGATGTAACCCGTTTCTGGATCGATATTAAACAGCACCGTGCATTTGAATCCATGCCGTTTGGCGAGGATACGTGCAAGGGCCGGCAACGCCTCTTCGCTGCGATACTCGTGATCGCCAGCAAGAAAGACGATGTGCTTGCCGCTGCCGATGCCATCGTTGCCTTGGTAAACCAAGGGGGAATCGGCGGCAAATCCGCTGCCGTTTAAAAACAGAGTCGCTGCTAGTGTGAGAGCTACTAAAGCCACTAAGAATCGTCGCATTCAATCTATCTCTTAAAGTGTCGTTGTTTTTCAGTGTCGTTGTTATTCGTTGAGTGCCAATTGGCGGCCCTATCATAGCATGCGACCAAAATTGGTTTTGCCATTGACAATTAATTCTGGCGGAACTCGACGAACTTGCAGGGGTTTGATTGAAGTGTGACCGCCCCTCATCCCTTTTTGCAGGTAACAACGATGAATCCATCAAAACAAATTACAGATAGCTCTATCCCAGTCAGACCGAATCCTCTTTCTTCCTGGAAACGGGCAACCGGACTCGTGCTTCTTGCTGGCGCTTTGACAGTGCCAACAATCCAGACCTCTTTTGCGGAACCGGTTCAGGATCAGGAAAAAGGTGAGCAAGAGCGAGGCCGACGTGATGGCGATCGTCGTGACGGCCAGCAACGAGGTCCCCGTGACCGCGGACCTGACGAGCGAGGCCCTCGTGACCGCGGTCCTGACGAGCGAGGCCCCCGTGACCGTGGACCGGGCGGGCCTGAGGCCGCAGAAATGATGCGACGGATGCCGATCATCGCCGCGTTGGACGCCAATCACGACGGGAAAATTTCGAAAGACGAGATTGATAACGCCGCGGTTGCCCTCCGCAAACTGGACAAGAATAACGATGGCTCGTTGACGTTTGACGAACTACGCCCGCAAGGTGATTTCGCAGGCCGACCTCGCGACGGGGAAAATCGCGATCGAGGCCCCGGGCGTCGTGAAGGTGGCGGGGACATGCCACGCGAGGCGATGGAGAATCCGGAACAATTCGCACGCATGTTGTTTGAACGCCGCGATGCAAATTCGGACGACAAATTGACCGGAGATGAAATCCCAGAACCAATGCGAGATCGAATGCAGGGGATCGACACCAACAACGACGACGCGATTTCACGCGAAGAACTGACAACGGCGATGCGTCGTTTCGGTGAAGCGGGACGAGGCGGCGGTCGCGAAAACATGCGAGGCAATGGACGCCCTGATGCCGAAGCAGGGGGCAGAACCCCTAAACGTCCGCCCGCAGCGTCCGATAGCGAATAACGCAAAGATCACAATGCCCGAAACGTCGACTTGGTACTCCAAGTCGACGTTTTTTTTTGCCGCCAGCAGCGTCCCCCCGAGCGGCGACGTTCTGGGCCGCCGCCACCTCTACCCACGCGAAAATTTCTAACCCGCGACCTTGGCCATCGCCGCGCGAGCGACAACAACGCACTCTCGGATCTCCGCAAGCGGATCGCTGGGATTCTCTTCGTACTCAAGTGACACGGCGCCGTCGGTGGGAAAACCGACCGCGTCGAGTGCAAAGAAGACACCTTCGACGTCAAGATGTCCCTTGCCCAAGATGACTCCCTCGGTCTTCTGCTTCATCTCGGCGAAATCTTTTAAGTGGATTCCGTACAACCGTCCCTTGAGCGAACGAATAACATCGGTCGCGTTTTCACCCGAACGAATGTAGTGTCCTAGGTCGGCACATGCCCCGATACGTTCGTCACGCCCTTCGATGGCGTTGAGCACATCGACGACTTTGTTGTATCGATGACCGGGGCCATGATTATGAATCGCGATCCGTATATCAAATTCTTTGACCAAATCATCTAGATTGTCAAACGATTCTGGGCCTGGGTCTGCGGTAATCGTGGGAATCCCAAGCGACTTCGCAAACTCAAAAATCTTTCGGTTGGCCGCTTCGTTGCCGCCAAATCGATTAACGCCATGAGCCGAGATCGAAAGCCCCAACTCGGCGACCGTTGCTTTCATCTTTGCGATTTCCTCGGGCGAAGCATTGGTCGCCAGCATGCCACCGTAGAATTCCACTTGATCAAACCCAAGATCTTTCGCGTGACGCAGTGCCTCGTCCACCTTGTATCCGCGAAGCGAGTAGAGCTGAATGCCTAATTGGGCTCGTTTGGGTTTGGCGGCCATTGCAGTCGATGGCAGCGCCGCAGCAGCAACCGCGGTTGACGTTGCCGCAAGAAATCCGCGTCGAGAGAGAGAAAGAGAAGTCATCGGTGAGCGTGCTCCAAAAACAAAGTGGTGGGGAGGAAAGGTTGGGAAATTCAGTTCAGATCATAGCACAAGCCACTTTCGATCGGTTCCGATGACCGTTTATTATTACTCTCCGATGCAATACACAAATGCTTACTGGAAGTTTAGAAACCAGAATTGCTGGAGCGGAAATCGTCGATTCTTGCGGTGAGATTTGCTGCACGATTTAAAACTCTCGCCAGAGCCCTGCGACCTCAAAATCCGCTACCCTAAAACCGGATCGTAATCAATGTCGAACAACGCTTTCCCGCCCAACCCCTACAGCCCTACTGCTAATGATCCGAGGCAAAATGGCGGTCCTGGAAATGTTTCAAACGCCGCCGCAGCCGTTAGCGCACCTGCATTATCATTGATCATTGTGTCACTGATCTGCATCGTATGCATGGTGATTGCCATGGGCGTTGACGCATTCCTGTTGTTCAGTGGCGCGGCAGCTCGATTACCGGCAAATGATGCGGGGATCGACAAAGAAACAGTGATCTTCATCCGAGTGTTCGGATCCTGTGTAATCATCGCGATCAATTGCTTGATCTTGTTTGCCGCGATCCGAATGAAGAGCTTGAAGACCTATCCGCTAGCGTTGACCGGCGCGATCATGGCTGCCATTCCCTGCATTAGTCCCTGCTATTTTATCGGCATCCCGTTCGGAATATGGGCGATCATCGTGCTGATGCGTCCCGAGGTCAAACAAGCATTTCGCTAACCTCATCGTCCGAAAAAAATAAAGACAGGGTCAAGCAAACCACTTGTCCCTGTCTATTGTTCGCGGCCTCTTTGTCGCGGTCAATTCGCAGCCTCGTCGTCAACAATCGATTCGTCGACAATCCGCTGACCCGATTGACTTAGCTTGGTTTATGTTCGCTATGGCAAGCCTTGCAGTTCGAAGCATTTTTCAGCATGGCGGCAGCTTGTGCATCGCCCTCGATCGCCTTTTGGCTTGCTTCGACCAACGGCTTGTTGAGCTTTTTCCAGCTTTCTTCGCTCCCGCGAGGTGGCGTTGCTTTGCTCATCGCAACAAGCATCGCATGCAGTTCTTTCTTCTCTTCCTCGGATGCGGTTCCCGAGGCAACCTTCTTGAGCAGAGGTCCCTTGAAACACGTTTTCATCACCGCCTTGATCGAGGGCTTCTTCGCCGCTTCGTCTTCACCGAATGCAGCATTGTTACTGACAATCGGCAAGCAGACCGAGGCGCCGAGCAACACGCTACAGGCGATCTGGTAAAACTTCTTTTGTGACATTAGCTGACAGTCTCGTTTAGCAAACCAAATAGATGAAACACAAACGATCCAAATATGAATCATTTGCAACGCGATTAGATTAGCTCGCGGCGATCCCCGCCGCCACAATCGGATGTCCTGCGGCTAAAAGAAATTCGTGATTTGGTCAGCGGCAAGTTCGCTCGTTTCCTTCTCAAGCGGAATTGGCGTTCAGGACGCTTCAAACATCCGACGGCTTACACATCCGACGTCAGCTTCATGCGTTTCGCGGTCCAGCGGAGCGGCGCATGACGGCAAACGTGGCAAAATTTTTCAACGCCCACTTTCGCGGGATGGCGTGCCAACTCCCCGTTGTGGTAGGATATGCGGCTGTATCGCACGCCTCTTCAAAATTATCGATTTCGTTGACCTTGGCAATTATCCGCCGTAGGGACATTTGCGCGAATCATCCTAGCGAGATTGGCCTTTTGGCAAAATTTCTCAAGCCTGTGGCCATGTGAGTGATTGTATCCGACACAGGCAAAGTTCATAATTTGGGGCGGTACGACGTCCCTTGCAAATCGACTCGCAATGAATTCTCTCGAAAACAGCAGCTATGACGGTCCCCTTGGTGACTTGGTTCATCGTTTGACGCAATCCTTTACCACTGAACATTCGCGTCCACCTCAATGGATCGTTGCGGCCCCTGGGCGAGTGAACTTGATTGGCGAACACATCGATTACAACGATGGGTATGTGTTGCCCATGGCGATCGAACGCTATGTCGCCATCGCGGCGGCGCCGCGTGCAGAAAAGGGTTCTCGCGTTGCATCGATTCGCAGCGTCAACCTGAATGAATGTGACCAGATTGATTTGGACGAGCTTCCCAAACCGTCTCTGCCACCGAAATGGACGGGCTACATGGGCGGCGTTTTTGCCGGATTCCAAAGCCGCATGGGGGCAGAAAAATTTAGCCAACTCCCTGCCATGGACGTGATGTTCGAATCGAACGTTCCGATCGGAGGTGGACTTAGCAGCAGTGCGGCTCTGGAAGTGGCAACCGCAACGCTATTGGAAGTCGTCTCGGGCATCACTCTGGGGCTCGAAGAAAAAGCCTTATTGTGCCAACAAGCCGAGCATGACTTTGCAGGCGTTCCTTGTGGAATCATGGATCAATTCAGCAGCGTTTTTGGACAAGAAAATGCCTTCATGCTGCTTGATTGTCGCTCGCAACAAATACGTCACGTTCCATTCTCGTCGGATCATGTTTCGGTCTTGATCACCAACAGCAACGTCAAGCATGAATTGAGCGGTGGCGAGTATGCACAGCGACGAGCTCAGTGCGATTCCGCACTTAAAAAAATCGGTGCAGCGTCATGGCGAGACGTCACGTCCGGTGATCTCGAGTCGAACAAGTCATCGCTGAGCGAGATCGAATACTCGCGTGCCCGTCATGTCGTGTCCGAGATCGAACGGACGCAGAAAGCGGCCGTGGCAATTGAATCAGGACAATGGGAAACTCTCGGCGAATTGATGTACGCAAGCCATCATTCACTGCAACATGACTACGAAGTCAGTTGCTGTGAGTTGGACTTGTTGGTCGAAATCGCACGTGGCGTCGGCCGTGCCGGAGGTGTTTACGGTTCACGGATGACGGGCGGAGGCTTTGGCGGTTGCACGGTCACGTTGATCGAATCCGACAAAGTGGTCGAGGTGAGCGAGCACATTCAAAAACAGTACAAAAAGCAATGCGGGATTGACGCTCAACTTTTCGCTAGTTTGCCGGCCAAGGGTGCACATACAGTATCCTGCTGATTAGATTGTAGCCAGGTATTTTTTAATAGCGGAACGGCGTGGGGCCGCCCTGTTGCAGCGAGTAAACACGTCGATTTAGCCCGCGCGGCACCTCGCCGCATCGCTAGGAAAGTCGATCGCATTGGGTTAGCACCGTCGGCTCACCGAATGAACAACATTTCACCGGAACACACACAAAACAAAATGCTTTGCCGTCGCTCGAGCAGCAGTTTCTGAACCAGAGAACCCATCAGACTCGAAGCGATCTCGCAATGCACCAGTCAATTACTTTCGGACGCAACATGGACGATGCGTTGAACTTTCAATAATAAAGAGGCATCGGTGGGCGCATTAACAATCTTTTGGTTTCTGTTCTTTACGTCGCTGGTCGGGGTGTTGACGTGGTGGATCACTCGACGCGATGACCACGCCAGTAGTTCGGGTTACTTTCTTGGCGGTCGCTCATTAACGTTCCCGTTGATCGCCGGATCGCTACTGCTGACCAACCTGTCGACCGAACAAATGGTCGGGCTTAACGGCGCCGCTTTCACCGATGGTTTGTGTGTGATGGTGTGGGAAGTCGTCGCCGTCGTCGCGCTCGTATTCATGGCATGGTTCTTCTTGCCTCGTTTTTTGAAAAGTGGCGTGGCAACGGTTCCGCAATACCTCGAGATCCGTTTTGATCACCAAACCCAAGTCATCACCAACATCATTTTCTTGGTGGCGTATGTCGGCATTTTGTTGCCGATCATTTTGTACACAGGTGCTCGCGGCATGCTGGATATCTTGGATGTTCCCAGCTTGCTTGGATCGTTTCCCGAACGTCTAAACATGGATCCCGAAACGTTCGCGTTGGTGATGATCGTTTGGATGGTCGGAATTATTGGTTCGATCTATGCACTGTTTGGTGGGCTGCGAACGGTTGCCGTTTCGGACACGCTTAATGGAATTGGACTGCTCGTCGGCGGGTTGCTGATCACCTACTACGCGCTCAATGTGTTGAGCGGGGGTGAAGGCGTTGCGGCCGGGGCGGATTTGCTTTGGGAAGAGCAGAAAGACCGATTCAACTCCGTCGGCAGCAATCAGTCCTCGGTCCCCTTTGGTTCGATCTTCGCCGGTATCTTTCTTTTGAATCTGTTCTACTGGACGACGAATCAACAAATCATTCAGCGAACCTTCGGAGCGAGCAGTTTGGCCGAAGGTCAAAAAGGGGTATTGTTAACCGGCGCCTTCAAGTTGCTCGGACCGCTCTACCTCGTCATCCCCGGCATGATCGCGTATTCGATGTTTGCCGGCGAAGACATCAAAGCCGACAAGGCCTACGGTTTGCTTGTCAATCGAGTGTTGCCGGGACCGCTGACCGGGTTCTTTGCCGCCGCGATGATCGGGGCAATTTTGAGCAGCTTTAACTCGGCACTCAATAGTGCGTGCACGCTGTTTAGTCTGGGACTTTACAAGAGTGCCAAGCCGAATGCGTCCGAAGCGAGCGTGGTTCGCTCGGGCAAATGGTTTGGCTGGATCGTCGCAGTCGTGGCGATGACGATCGCTCCTCTGTTGGCTCAAACGACCAGCATATTTGGTTACCTGCAAAAAATGAACGGCATGTATTTCATCCCAATCTTTGCCGTGGTGATCGTGGGAATGTTGACTCGCCGTGTCCCTCCGATCGCAGCCAAAATTGGCTTGGTTACCGGATTTGTGGTCATCGCGGTGGGTTACTTTGTCAGCCCGTTTGATGCGATCGTCGCCTCGGTCCACGACTTTCACTTCCTCGGAATGGTGTTCGCATGGCTCGTCATCTTGATGCTGGTGATCGGCGAAGTCCGTCCTCGTGAAACCGAGTTCATTCAACAGGATGCCAAAGCCGTCAATATGACGCCGTGGCGATACGCCACCCCGGCCGGTATCGCGCTGATCATCATCGTGATCGCGATCTATGTCTCCTTCGCCGACTTCAGCGTGCTGACACCGAAAGCCTAGTGCTTTCTCCATACTTAAAAATGGGGGTCAGCTCGTAGCGGAGGTCGTTCGCGACTTGCGGCGAATGCCGGAACAGGACAAAACTCTTGACGAGTTCCCCAATCCAAAGTGGACGCTACCCAAAGGGGACGCGTGGACGAAGCAATACGGCTGATAGGAACGATTTCATCCGAATTGCATTCGTCGAGGTTGTTTGGGCACCAGCTTCCCCATCTTGAATTACAATCGAAGACAACTTGCCCACCCACTGCAACCGCAAAATCCTGCTCCCCCCTGCAACATTGAACAAATAGGCACCAACATGAAATTCCGATCGACACTTCTTCTGTGTTTATCACTCCTCGCTCTATTCACATTGGGTACCAAGTCGTCTGAAGCTCACGTTTCGGTCGAAGATTTTGATTCGATCAAGCTGTACACGCTCAAGAACGAAGCGGGGATGACGGTCAAAATCACCAACTATGGTGCCATCATTACTTCGATCATCGTGCCGGACCGTGACGGAAAGATGGGAGACGTTGCACTTGGGTACAACCGCGTCGAAGACTACATCAACGCGGTTGACAAGCCTTACTTTGGCGCCGTCGTCGGTCG
>TARA_R110002073_G_scaffold121328_1_pt1 | contig 11081 bp, 9 predicted proteins | sample TARA_R110002073 | Tara Oceans TARA_R110002073 (sample SAMEA4397174) | marine metagenome | biome: Polar Biome; feature: [DCM] deep chlorophyll maximum layer (ENVO:01000326); material: water (ENVO:00002006), including particulate matter (ENVO:01000060) such as... | depth 40 m
CTCCGGGGGAGCCGCAGGCGGGGGCAGCGCCCCCTGCGCCCTCTGCATAGGATGCAACACTGCACATGTGCAAGACCTGCCCGGATTACAGCACTGACCGCCCCAGGGCGATCACCGCCAGCCCGATCAATAGCCACAGGCAGATAGCCTTGTAATAGCGTTGCCAGGCGGGCGTGAAGAACCGCGCGCCAAGCCAGACGCCGGCCAGGCAAAGCGGAACCAGCGCCAACCCGCGCGCGGTCGCGGTCCGGGTCATCGTGCCCCACCACAGATGCGCCAGCAATGATGTCAGCATTCCAAGGAACAGATACAGCACCAGCGTGGCGCGCATGGTGCGCGGTTCGGCATCGCGGGCCAGGACGTAAAGCGCCACCACCATTCCGCCGACGCCCGCCAGCCCGTTGGCGATGCCCGCCGCGAACCCCGCGCCGACCGTGCCCGCCGGGGTCGCCAGAATGGCCATCCGCAGGCGCGCCAGTTGCAGCGCGGCAAGGGAAATCAGCAGCCCCAGCGCAAGGATCCGCGAGACGCCGACATCCAGCGCCACGGTCAGCCCGATACCGATGAACGTGCCCACCGCTGCCCCCGCCAGCAATGTCACCGCCGCGCGGCGATCGGCATCGCGCAACCCGGCGCGCAGCATGAACAGCGATGCGCCGGCCTCCAGCCAGAACAGCATCGGGATCAGTTCTATCGGTGGCAGGATCAGAACGGCGGTTGACAGGGCAAAGGCCGACAGCGCGAATCCAGTGAACCCGCGAATGACCCCGGCCAGAAAGGCGATCACGGCCAGCGCCGCACCTTCCAGCGGTGTCAGGGACAAAGCGTTCCAGAAATCAGCCAACCCCGGATCCTGTCACCGTCAGAGTGCGCCCTGCCTGACTCAGACCCTGTCGGCCAGCGCAACCCAATCGCGGGGTGCTGGGCCGTCATACAAGGTCAGCGGCCGGATCAGGATGTTCGACCGGCGCTGTTCGATGCATTGCGTGATCCAGCCGGGCATTCGCCCGATGGCGAAGATCGGCACATACAGGTCCATCGGAATGCCGTGCAGCTGGTAGATCACGCCGGAATAGAAATCCACGTTCACGTTCAGCCCGTGGCGGGCATAGGGTTTCATCGCCTCGACCACGGCTTGCAGGATCTCATACCATTCCGGCGCGCCCATTTCCTGCCCCAGCTTGCGCACCCCGTCGCGCATGTGGCGCGCGCGCGGATCCTCGGCCCGGTAGACACGGTGGCCGAAGCCGGTGACGGCTTCTTTGGCGGCGCGTTTGGCTTTGACGTAGGCGGCGGCGTTTTCGGGCGTGCCGATCTCGTGCACCATCTTCATCACGTCTTCCGCTGCGCCGCCATGCGCGGGGCCGGCCAGCGTGGCCAGCGCGGTGGTGATCGCGCCGTGCAGATTGGCTTCCGTCCCGACCGTCACGCGCGCCGCAAAGGCCGAGGCATTCGCACCATGTTCCGCGTGCAGGATGAAATCCACATCCGCCAGTCGCGCGGCGTCGGCGCTGGGTCTTTCGCCCTTGAGCATCCACAGCCAGTTGGCCGCGTGACCCAGATCAGGGTCGGCGGGAACCGGGTCACGCCCGTTGCGGATCGCCTCATGCGCGGCAACGATCATCGGCACCTGGCTGGTCAGGCGGGTGCCATTGGCCAGAAATCCCGCCTCGCTCGTGTCCTGGCTTTCGGGTTCCAGCGCCGCCAAGGCCGATACGGCGGTGCGCAACACATCCATCGGGTGCCCGCCCGCGCAGCTGCGGATGATGTCCAAAACCGGCGCGGGCAGGGCGCGCGCGGCTTTCAAGTGCGCGTCATAGGCCGCCAGTTGGGCGGCGTTCGGCAATTCGCCGTGGATCAGCAGATAGCTGACCTCCTCGAACGTGGCATGGGTCGCCAGGTCATGGATCGAATAGCCGCGATAGGTCAGCGAGCCCGCGCGCCCGTCGATGTCCGACACGCCCGAGCGTTCGAAATAGACCCCTTTCAGGCCGCGGTTGATCTTGACGTCATCGCTCATGGCTGTGATCTCCTGTTGGTGCATACGGGGGTATACATGGCATTCGTTGAAAGAATTTACGCGCAGGCCCGGGGGCGGGATGCGCGGGTGGTTTTTCCGGAACTGGCCGATCCGCGCGTGGCCGAAGCCGCCAAACGGTTGCGGGCCAAGGGTCTGTGCACGCCGGTCGGCCTGTGCGATCCGACAGACGCCCATGTCGCGGCGCTGGTGGACGCGCGCGGCGTGAAAGAGGGGATCGCCCGGCGGATGCTGTCCAAGCCCCTGTATCTGGCCGCCGCGATGGTCGCCGCCGGCGATGCCGACGCCATGGTCGCGGGGGCCGACAGCCCCACCCGGCGGGTGATCGAGGCCGCGAGCATCGGCATCGGGCTGGCCGACGGGGTGAAAACGCCGTCGTCGTTCTTCGTGATGCTGTTCCCGGACGGGCGTGAACTGGTGTTTGCCGATTGCGCGGTGAATGTCTCGCCCGATGCCTCGCAACTTGCCGATATCGCGCGCGCCTCGCAAGCCTCGGCGCAGGCGTTGCTGGGACAGGCGCGGGTGGCACTGTTGTCGTTCTCCACCGGCAATTCCGGCACGGGTGACAGCGTCGATCTGGTCCGCGCGGTAGCCAAGGCAACCGGCTTTCCCGGCCCCGTGCAGGCCGATGCCGCGCTGAGCCCGCGCATTGCCGCCAGGAAGGGCGCGGGCACGGGCGATGCCAATGTGCTGGTATTCCCGGATCTGAACGCGGGCAATATCGGATACAAGCTGTGCCAGGAACTGGCGGGCGCGCAGGCGCTGGGCCCGTTCCTGCAAGGCTTCCGCCGCCCGGTCTGCGACCTGTCGCGCGGGGCCAGTGTTGACGATATCGTTGCCGCCACGGCGGTCACGCTGGCGATGGCATAGGCGCGGGTCATTTCACGGCCATCAGGCTCAGCGCGTCGCGCGCGATCATTTCCTCTTCGCGCGCGGGCACGATCCAGACGGCAACCTTGCTGCTTTGCGCGTGCAACCGCGCGTGGCCGCGGTGGTTGGCGTCAGGGTCCATGCGCACGCCCAGCCATTCCAGCCCGCGCAGGATCTGCGCCCGCACGCCCAGCGCGTTTTCCCCGATGCCACCGGTGAAGGCGATGGCGTCCACCCCCTCCATCGCCGCGATCAGCGATCCGGCATGGCGCAGCGACCAATAGCAGAAATGCTGGATGGCAAAGTCGCTGTCGGCGCTGTGATCCAGCATCAGATTGCGCATGTCCGATTTGCCACCAGACAGCCCCAAAAGCCCGCTTTCGTGGTTCAGGATCGCCTTGGTGCGCTCCAGTCCGTTCTCCTCGACCAGGCGCAGCACCGCGTTGGCGTCGATCCCACCCGAGCGCGTGCCCATCGTCAGCCCGTCCAGCGGGGAATAGCCCATGGTCGTGGCGATCGATTGGCCGTTCTTGATCGCCGCCAATGACGCGCCGTTGCCCAGATGAAACGCCAGCAAGCGCGAGGGCAGGGGCTGACCGCTGAGCGCGGGCAGGCAATGCACCAGCGAGGCATAAGACAGGCCGTGAAACCCGTAGCGGCGAATGCCTGCCGTCTCCATCATCTTGGGGATAGCGTAGCGCGTCGCGACATCGGGGTTGGTGGCATGGAACGACGTATCGAAACTGGCGAATTGCGGCAACTCGGGCGCCTGATCGGCCAGCGTGTCGATGGCCGCCAGATTGTGCGGGTTGTGCAGCGGCGCCAGCGGCGAGCAGGCGGCGATTTCGGCCCGCACCTGGGGCGTGATGCGCACTGGCGCCGTCAGCTTGCGCCCGCCATGCACGACGCGGTGCGCCGCGGCGCGCAGCGTGTCGGTGGTCACACCCGCACGCGTCAAGGCGCCAAGCACCGCCGATAGGGCCGCGCGATGGTCGATCAGCGGCAAGGCGGTCCGGTCCGCGCCGATTTGCAGAAACGACTGCCCGCCGATGCCCGCTGCAAGGCCACTGTGGCGCTGGGTCAGATCGGCGTCGAACACCGCGAACTTGATCGATGACGACCCCGCGTTCAGCACCAGAATATGGTCTTCGGTTGTCATAGCAGTACCTGAAACAGAGTAATGGTCGAAAGCCCCAGCAGCAGATACACCGCCGCGCGCCGAAACCCGCCGGGCGAGGCACGGGTGAAGCGTTTGCCGCCCAGCCAGATGCCCAGGCCCAGGACCGGAAAGGCCAGCGCCGCGCCGATCGCGGTTTGCGCGGAGACCAGGCCATTGGCCGCCATGACCGGCAGCGCCAGCAGGTCCACGCCGGTCAGAAAAGCGATCATCGTCGCGCGAAACACGGCCGCGGCCATCGGTTGGGCGGTCAGGAACGCGGCCACCGGCAAGCCGCCGACGCCGGCGCCGTTGGCCAGCCCCGCCAGAACGCCGACACCGCCATGCCCAATCATGCCGATCCTGCGGCTCATGTGCCAACCGCTCAGCAAGAACAGCGCCAGCAGGAAAATCAGCGTGGACACCACCAGCCGCGCCATGTCCGGGCCCAGCCGCGCCATGAGCGTCACGGCCGGAATGGTTGCCACAGCCGCCCCGGCCAGCAAGGCGATGACCCGCCGCCAGTCGATATGCGGGCGAATACCGCGCGCCTGAAACGCCGTCATCAGGATTTCGCAGGTGAACACCACCGGGATCAACGGCACCGGGTTGGTGACCAGCGCGGCGAAGGCGATGAAGATCGCCGAAAATCCAAAGCCGGTATAGCCCCGGATGAAGGCGGCCACCAGCAAGGCAGCCGCCAGATAGGTTGCCATTCCGCCGTCAAAGCCGAATGGCAGGGTCATCACGCGCCCTGTTGGGGCTGCATGTCGGCCGCGTCGATCCCAGCGACCGAGACGGGCTTTTTCATCGCGTCACGGCGGAACGGTTCGCCCAGTTCCTGGTTTATCATCGCCTCGATCAGCGTGGTGATGCCGTTCTTCTGATCCTCGATCGCCTGGTTCAGCGCGGCGGTCAGTTCATCCATCGTCCGCGCGACAACTCCCTTCAGGCCGCAAGCCTTGGCGATGCCCGCGTAGGAGACCTGCTCGTCCAGTTCAGTGCCGACGAAATTGTCGTCGAACCACAGGGTCGAATTGCGTTTTTCGGCGCCCCACTGGTAGTTGCGGAACACGATCTGCGTGATCGCCGGCCATTCGCCCCGGCCAATCGCCGTCAGCTCATTCACCGCGATGCCGAACGCGCCGTCGCCGGAAAAGCCGACGACCGGGGTATCCGGGCAGCCGATCTTGGCGCCGACGATGGCGGGCAGGCCATAGCCGCAGGGGCCGAACAGGCCCGGAGCCAGATATTTGCGACCCGCTTCAAAGCTGGGATAGGCGTTGCCGATGGCGCAGTTGTTGCCGATGTCGGAACTGATGATCGCGTCCTTGGGCAGCGCAGCCTGAATGGCGCGCCAGGCCATGCGGGGGCTCATCCAGTCGGGCTTGTCGCTGCGCGCGCGTTCGTTCCAGTTGGTGCCCGGATCGTCCTCCTCGTGATCCATCGACGACAATTGCTGCGCCCAGGCCGATTTCTTCTGGGCAATCGCCGCCTTGCGTTCCGCGCGTCCCGCGTCCCCGGCACTATCCGACAGTTGCGCCAGAATGCCCTGCGCGACCTTGGCCGCGTCACCCACGATCCCCACGGTGACTTTCTTGGTCAGGCCGATGCGGTTGGGGTTGATATCAACCTGAATGATCTTCGCGTTGGCGGGCCAGTATTCCATGCCATAGCCCGGCAGGGTCGAAAACGGGTTCAGGCGCGTGCCCAGGCACAGCACCACATCGGCGTCCTTGATCAATTCCATCGCCGCCTTCGAGCCGTTGTAGCCCAGCGGCCCGGCGAACAGCGGATGCGAACCGGGAAAGGCGTCATTGTGCTGGTAGCCCACGCAAACCGGCGCATCCAGACGCTCGGCCAGGGCCATCGAAGCGTCAATGCCGCCGCGCGCCAACACCACACCGGCGCCGTTCAGGATGACCGGGTTCCGGGCGCTCGACAGCAGCTTCGCGGCGTCGGCCACCGAATTGGAGCCGCCCGACGAGGCTTCGAATTCGATCGGATCGGCGATTTCAACGTCGATCACCTGGGTCCAGAAATCACGCGGGATGTTCAGTTGCGCGGGGCCGGACAACCGCTTGGCCTGGCCGATGACGCGGGTCAGCACCTCGACCACGCGGGAAGGATCGCGCACTTCTTCCTGATAGGCGACCATGTCCTCGAACAGTTTCATCTGCTCGACTTCCTGGAACCCGCCCTGGCCGATGGTCTTGTTCGCCGCCTGTGGCGTGACCAGCAGCAGCGGCGTGTGGTTCCAGTAGGCGGTTTTCACGGCGGTCACGAAATTGGTGATCCCGGGACCGTTCTGGGCGATCATCATCGACATCTTGCCAGTGGCGCGGGTGTAGCCGTCCGCCATCATCCCGGCGCTGCCTTCATGGGCACAGTCCCAGAAGGTGATATCCGCCTTGGGGAACAGATCCGAGATCGGCATCATGGCCGACCCGATGATCCCGAAAGCGTGCTGGATACCGTGGCGCTGAAGGGTTTTGACAAAGGCTTCCTCGGTCGTCATTCGCATGGTGGTGGTCCTCAAAGAATTCGGGGCGGCGGGGGCCGGGTGCTGCGCGCACCGGCGGACGCGCCGGGGCCCGGCCGGCCGGATCGGCTGTTTGTGCAGAAAGAAGGCTGAAATCGTTAGGGCCAGTCTAGGCGCTTGGATAAGGCCAGAAAAGTGCCGATCACCCGCCGTCAGCGGCCGGGCAATCGCTGTGCCTGCATTCGCCGCTGGCGCGCGGCGATGCGCGCGATCCCTTCGGGGATGCGGTCGGCGGTGATCGAACTGTAGGCGATGCGGTAATGGCCCGCGCCCTGTTCGGGCAGGTCAAAGAACGGATGCCCCGGTTCGATCAGCACGTTGTCGTCATGCAAGGCCGTGGCCAGATCATCGGCGCTCAGGCCGGCGGGCGTGCGCATCCACAGGCTGGAGCCGCCATCGTCGATGGCCCCGGCAATCGTCAGCCCTTCGGCGCGCACGGCCTCCAGCATCACCGCGCGGCGTTCAGAGAAGCTGCGCGTCAGGCGACGCAGCATGGCGTCGTAATGCCCCAGCGACAGGAAATGCGCGGCGGCGCGTTGCAGCAGGCCGGGCGGATGGCGCAGCACCGTCGCCCTGAGCGCACGCGCTTCGCGAATGAACGGCGCGGGGCCGACAAGAAAGCCAAGCCGCAACCCCGGAAACAGGGACTTCGAGAAACTGCCGACATGGATCACGCGGCCCTCGCGGTCCAGCGATTTCAGGGCGGGCAAGGGCGCGCGGTTATGCGAGATTTCGAATTCGTAATCGTCCTCGACGATCAGCGCATTGCAGTCGGCGGCCCAGGTCAGCAGGGCCTGACGCGCGGCCAGCGGCATGGTTGCGCCGGTCGGGCAATGGTGACTGGGGGTGCAGAACAGGATGTCGGCGTCATCGGGCAAAGCGTCGGGTGACAGGCCCTTCTGGCCTACGGGAACAGGCACCACCCGGCTGCGGGTCTGGGTCAGGATCTCGCGCAGGCCGGGATAGCCGGGATCCTCGATCACCGCGCTGCGGCGCTGGTTCAGCAGCAATTGCGCGGTCAGCCACAGGGCGTTCTGCGCGCCCAGCGTCACCAGGATTTCATCGGTCGAGGCCAGGATACCACGCCGGGGCAGCGTGTGGCGGGCGATGTATTCCAGCAAGCCCGGGTCGTCATCGTCGAACTGGTCATCGGTCATGCGGGCAAAATCCTTTTGCCCCAGCGCCTGCAACATGCAGCCGCGCCAGTTCGCATGGTCGAACAGGCGCGGATCGGCCTGACCGTAAACGAACGGAAAGCGGAACCGCCGCCAGTCGCGCGGTTTGCGCATGGACAGCGCCTTGTCGTCCACCCTGGGCCCCAGCATCCGCGCCCAGTCGACAACATCTGCGCCGCTGGACCGGGCGGGTGGGTAACTGCCCGGCTGCGGCGCGGTTTCGGACACGAAATACCCGGACCGCCCCACGGCCCGCAGGTAATCGTCGGCCACCAGATCCGAATAGGCCAGGGTAACCGTGATCCGGCTGATCCCCAGATGCTCGGCCAGGCGACGGCTCGAGGGCATCTTTTCGCCCGGTCTCAGCCGCCCGGACAGAATGCCCTGCGCCACCATCTGCCGGATCCGGCTTTGAAGCGTGCCATCGACCCCTGGCTCCAACAGCAGACTTTCGACTGAAATGCTCATCCCGGCTCCCTGGCTGCCGGGCCAATCTAGCGCACTCTGGCTCTAACGATAAGGGGGAACTGGCCCTATCGAACGCCCCGCCAAGGCGCGATTGTCTGAGCCTGGATTTTTACCCTCAAATCATGGAGGCTGCGACGATGGACATATCCTCGTTCAATGATATCGGCGCCGTGGTCGAAGCCGACCGCGCGCATGTCTGGCATCACCTGTCCCAGCACAAGCAGTATGAAACCGTCGATCCCCGGGTGATCGTCGAAGGCAAGGGCCTGCGCGTCTGGGATGCCACGGGCCGCGAAACGCTGGATGCCGTGTCAGGCGGCGTGTGGACGGTGAACGTGGGCTATGGCCGTGAAAGCATCGCCAACGCGGTGCGCGACCAATTGCTGAAGATGAACTATTTTGCGGGCTCTGCGGGCTCCATCCCCGGTGCGATGTTCTCGCAGATGCTGACCGAAAAGATGCCGGGGCTGACGCGGGTCTATTATTCCAACTCGGGCTCGGAAGCGAACGAGAAAGCCTACAAGATGGTGCGCCAGATCGCGCATCGCCAGCATGGCGGCAAGAAGTGGAAGATCCTGTATCGCGAGCGCGACTATCACGGCACCACCATCGCCTGCCTGGCGTCCGGTGGTCAGGAAGAGCGCAAGGCGATGTATGGCCCGTTCCCGGATGGCTTCATTCCGGTGCCCCATTGCCTGGAATATCGCAGCCAGTGGGGGCAGGTCGATGATTATGGCCTGCGTGCCGCCAACGCCATCGAAGAGGTGATTCTGCGCGAAGGCGCCGATTCGGTGGGCGCGATCATCCTGGAACCGGTGACGGCCGGTGGCGGCGTGATTACCCCGCCGGAAGGGTATTGGCCGCGCGTGCAGGAAATCTGCAAGAAATACGATCTGCTGCTGATCATCGACGAAGTGGTCTGCGGGGTTGGCCGCACGGGCAAGTGGTTCGGCTATCAGCAATTCGGCATCCAGCCCGATATCGTGACCATGGCCAAGGGTGTGGCGTCCGGCTATGCGGCGATTTCCTGCACCGTGACCACCGAAGCGGTGTTCGACATGTTCAAGGACAACGCCAGCGATCCGATGGGCTATTTTCGCGACATTTCCACCTTCGGGGGGTGCACGGCGGGCCCGGCGGCGGCGCTGGAAAACATGCGCATCATCGAGGACGAGGGGCTGCTGGACAACACAACCGCGATGGGCGAGCGCCTGATGGGCAACCTGCGCGGGCTGATGGAAAAGCATGCCGCCATCGGTGAGGTGCGCGGCAAGGGGCTGTTTGTCGGCGCCGAACTGGTCGCCGACCGGTCCAGCCGCGAACCGTTGGGCGAGGCACAGGTGGCGGCGGTTGTCGGCGCGGTGATGAAGCGCGGTGTGCAGATTGGCATGACCAACCGCTCGGTGCCCGGGTTCAACAACACGCTGTGCCTGTCACCGGCGTTGATGGTCACCGCCGACCAGATCGACCAGATGTCCGACGCCATCGACGGCGCGCTGACCGAGGTGTGCGGGTAGGGCGGGGTTTCACCCCGCCGCCCTTCAAACCCCGCGCGGACCGGCGCGGGGTTTTTCATTGCGGTGCTGCCCGGTGCCACGCGCGCCCTTTACCTGGCCCGTCAGATCGGCAAGTCTGGCGCTTTGCTTCTTGAGCCAGGGCCCGCCTTCATGACCGACACTCCGCATGGCGAATTGACCCTGCAAACCGTTCCCTTCCCCGCCGACACCAACGGCTCGGGCGATATTTTCGGGGGCTGGGTGTTGTCGCAAATGGATATTGCGGGCGGCATCGCGGCGGCGAAACGGGCGAAGGGCCGCACGGCCACGGTGGCGATCAACGCCATGCGGTTCCACGCGCCGGTGCATGTGGGCGATCTGTTCACCGTCTACACCCGGGTTGCTCGCACCGGGACGACATCGGTGACGATTCATGTCGAAGCCTGGGTTGAACGACTGGAAACCGCGCAGCATCTGAAAGTGACCGAGGCCGATTTCACCTTTGTCGCCATCCGGTCCTCGGGTGTGAAGCGCCCTTTGCCGCAAGCCTGAACCGGTCTGAACCGGTCAATGGCGGGCAGGCGCCTGTAGCGTTTTGAGTTTCTGGCGTTTTGCGATAGCATGGCACTGCCCGGTGCCGGGAAGCACGCTTTGTCAGTGCGGTTCCGGGCGCATTGAGGCCGACTGGTTGCGCCTGTCGGTCATCGACAATTTCCACGTGGAGGACTTTTCATGACCAAAGATAACCCGCCCAGCAGACCCGTCCCGGACAGCTCACAGCCCAAAGGCACCAGCAGGGGCCCCGGGTCGGCTCCCAGCACCCAAAAAGGTGGCGACAAAGGGTGATACCGGTGGATCGCAGGATTCAAAGCCGGGCGATCCGCGGGCCGGAATCTGAATTTTGAAAAATGGGCCGGCCACAAGGGCCGGCCAGTCAGCGGCAAACCGGCCATCGGCGGATGACCGGGGCAGAATTTCTCGGGCAGATCAACTGCGGCAGATCAAATGGGGCAGATCAACTGGGGCAGAAGCCGTTTCAGGCGCCGGTTACCAGGTATCGGGGCCCTTGCTGGCAAAACGCTCCACCAGGAAATCGATAAAGGCGCGGACCTTGGGCTGCGTGAAGCGGCCCGGCGGGTAGACCGCGTAGATGCCCAGCGTGGTTTGCGGCAGGTCGGGGATGACATCCTCGACCAGGCCTGCGGCCATCGCCTCGTGATACAGGAAGCTGGGCAGGTAGGCGATGCCCATCCCCTTGACCGCCGCGTTCAGCAACGATTGCCCGTCATTCACCGTCAGCCAGCCGGTGCCGCGCACTTGCCGCACCTCGCCCGAT
>TARA_R110002073_G_C9496331_1_pt1 | contig 11080 bp, 10 predicted proteins | sample TARA_R110002073 | Tara Oceans TARA_R110002073 (sample SAMEA4397174) | marine metagenome | biome: Polar Biome; feature: [DCM] deep chlorophyll maximum layer (ENVO:01000326); material: water (ENVO:00002006), including particulate matter (ENVO:01000060) such as... | depth 40 m
AATTTTCACCTTAATATTTAATAATATTGCTAATATTTCTACAGGAGATGGTATACCCCCTTTTCTGTTTAATTTAGCAGGAATTACCTTTTGGAACTATTTTAAGGAGTGTTTGATGGGTACAAGTGATACATTTAGGAAGAATCAAAATATTTTTGGAAAAGTTTATTTCCCTAGAGTTATTATGCCTATATCGGTAGTCGTTTCAAACCTTATAAAGTTTGGGATTCAGTTGTTGGTATTTGTTTGTTTTTACCTGTATTTTGCGTTTTTTACTAATCAAGCAATACATGCATCACCACAAATTGAGTTAATTATTTTGCCTGTATTGGTGTTTTTTATGGGGCTTTTGGGGTTAGGTTTTGGTATGATTATATCCTCAATGACTACAAAATATAGAGATTTGTCATACTTAGTTACTTTTGGGGTCCAATTATTAATGTATGCTTCAGCGGTTATGTATCCTTTAGAATTGATTAAAACAAAGGTGGCAGAAGGTAGTATTCCTAAATTAGCTGGTATACTTATAGAATATAATCCAATGACAACAATTATAGAAGCGTTTAGATTTATTGCACTTGGTGCAGGAGATTTTTCTTTAGTAAAGCTTTTATATGTTATTTTGATAAGTTCTGTATTATTTATAATAGGCTTAATTATTTTTAATAAAACTGAAAAAAGTTTTATAGATACGGTATAATGGAAGAGATTAAAAACGAAAGTATTTCAAACATTAACAAGAACAAGGACTTTTATGATAAGAAATATAAAAAGGTCAATGTTAGTGGACTTATAAAGACCTTAAATAACTTAGATTCATTTTTAAATGATGCCACAACTACAGATATTAGTTGGGTTGGCATGTATGTAAATAATTTTAAAGACACGGTTAAAGGTAAAAAAATAATGGAGTTGGGCTGTGGTAACTGTGCTAATGTTGCTGTTTTAGCAGCTTTAGGAGCCGAAGTTATAGCTAATGATATTTCAGAATATAGTAGTGATATTATTAATGCTCTAAACGCCAATTATAAATTTGAATATGATATTGTATTTGTAAAAGGAGATTTTACTGATCATAATTTACCAAAACAATCACTAGATATGGTTATAGGTAAAGCTTTTTTACATCATTTAACATTAGAACACGAATTAGAAGTTATAAAAAAAATTAATCAAGTTTTAAAACCAGAAGGCGAAGCACGTTTTTTTGAACCTGCTATAAATAGTAATTTTTTGGATGAGTTACGATGGGCTGTTCCAATGGATAATAGACCTTCAAAATTATTTAGTCCAAAAGCTTTTAAACAATGGGAAGATTCAGATCCGCACCCACATCGCGATAATAGTTCGAAACATTTTAAACAATTAGGGCATCAGTTTTTTAGTAAAACTGAAATTATACCAATGGGCATGTTAGAGCGTTTTTATCGTATTTTACCTTTTTCAACAAAAACGGTTAGAAAATATAGAAGAATAGCGTTAAAAATAGAAAAATATGCACCAAGATTTATTCAATATTTTGGAGCAAGAAGTCAAACTATTATTTATAAAACACCAAGAATCAATTAAGCATGTCTAATATAATTTTAAAGGCTGAAAATATTTCTAAGCAATACCGTTTAGGTGTGGTTAGTTCGGGTACTTTAAGCCATGATTTAACGCGATGGTGGCATATGGTAAGAGGCAAGGAAGATCCGTATTTAAAAATAGGCGAAACCAACGATAGAAGTACAAAAGGCAGTAGTGATTATGTTTGGGCATTGCAGGATATTAATTTTGAAGTTAAGCGAGGCGAGGTATTAGGTATAATTGGTAAAAATGGAGCTGGTAAATCAACACTTTTAAAAATACTCTCTAGAGTTACTGGGCCAACTACAGGCGAAATTAAAACTAAAGGGCGCATTGCATCGTTACTTGAAGTGGGTACAGGTTTTCATCCAGAAATGACGGGACTTGAAAATATTTACCTTAATGGTGCGATTTTAGGAATGACTAAAAAGGAAATACAACAAAAAGAAGCTGAAATTATCAATTTTAGTGGTTGTCAACGTTATATTGATACGCCAGTTAAGCGTTATTCTTCTGGTATGAGAGTGCGTTTGGCGTTTGCAGTAGCTGCCCATCTCGAACCAGATATTTTGGTTATTGATGAGGTTTTGGCTGTTGGCGATGCCGAATTCCAAAAGAAAGCCGTTGGTAAAATGCAAGATATTAGTAAGGGTGAAGGACGAACAGTTTTATTTGTAAGTCATGATATGAACGCTATTTCATTACTAACCGATCGTGTTATTGTGCTAAAAGATGGAAAAGTAAATTATGAAGGTGATACAGATAGCGGTATAAAAGAATACCTTAAAGGTGACGATAAACAATTAAACTATAATTACAAAGGAGAGGTAAGAAACCCAAAAGTTATATTTGCAGAAATACAAACAAGTTTGCCAAATAATGTACATGAATTTGGAAAAGAAATTAAGTTTGTTTTTACACTAGATTTACCATTTGATACTGAATATTTAGCATTGTCTTTTCAAATTATTGATGAGTTTAGTGTGCCAATTACACATTCATGGGTATTTGATGCTGATAATGATATTAAAAGAAAAAAAGGACAATACACATTTCAATGTAGTTACCCAAACCCGAAACTATATAGCGGTAATTATTCGTTGTTAGTACATTTGTCTAATTCAAGAACAAAAGAGAAATTCGATTTCTTAGATTCGGTATGTCATTTTAAACTACAAATGATGAAAACAGTAAGATCTGAATACCATTGGCAAAAAAACACGTGTAAATATATTGAAGAAATGGAGTGGAAGACATTTAATAAAGAGGATGTATAAAGAAATTAAGCAAAAAATAAAGACAAAAATTTTTAAAAAGTTTTTCGCTGAATACAAAGTTTTTCAAAAAAATAATTATTCAGATTTTTCTAATGATGAGCTTGATATTGTAAACAGGGTAAAATCGTTTACAATGACTTCACCTGAACGTATAGTAAGTTTTGTTCGAGCTATAAATTATATTGAAGATCATAATATTGAAGGCAGTATAGTTGAATGTGGTGTGTGGAAAGGGGGAAGTTCAATGGCTGCTTTATTAGCTTTGAAAAATAAAAACAGAAGTATTTATTTGTATGATACTTTTGAAGGGATGAGTGAGCCAACTAAAGAAGATAAATCATTTAAAGATGAATCTGCTCATAAGGCATATCAAACAAAAGATGAATATTGGAAACGAATAGAATGCTATTCTAGTTTATCTGAAGTTGAAAATAATATACATACAACCAATTACCCAAAGGATAAGATTAGTTTTGTTCAAGGTAAAGTTGAAGATACCATACCTGAAACAATTCCAGATAAAATAGCGGTTTTAAGATTAGATACCGATTGGTATGAATCTACAATGCATGAAATGGTTCATTTGTTTCCTAGATTAATTAAAGGAGGCGTTATTATTATTGATGATTATGGCCATTGGAAAGGATGTAGAAAAGCAATTGATGAGTATGTTTTAAAACATAATATCAAGTTGTTTTTAAGCAGGGTAGATTATACTTGTAGAATTGGTGTTAAACTTGAAGATGGATAATTTTACAAATATCGATTTTGCTACAGAAAACTTAGATCGTTATCAAATAAGGTCTTCTATTTTTAGTGCTATAAAAAAAACAATCCCTCTGTTTAAAGGTGAGTTGTTAGATGTTGGTTCTGGAAAAATGCCATATAAAGCGTATATTTTAAATAACTCTAAAGTAAATAATTATGTTGGCTTAGATATAGAAAACGCATTACTATATGATAGTCATGTAAAGCCAGATTTTACTTGGGATGGTACCATTATGCCATTTGAAGATTTAAGTTTTGATTGTGCTTTTGCAACCGAGGTTTTAGAGCATTGTCCAGAGCCGGAAGTTGTTTTAAAAGAAGTAAATCGTGTTTTAAAACCAGATGGTGTTTTCTTTTTTACAGTACCATTTTTATGGAATTTACATGAAGCACCTCACGATGAATATCGGTATACACCATTTTCTTTAAGGCGTCATTTAGAAAACTCAGGCTTTATGGACATAGAAATTGCTGCAACTGGTGGTTGGCATGCGTCTATGGCACAAATGTTAGGATTGTGGGTAAGGCGAAGCCCTATGTCTAGTTCTAAAAGAAAATACTTGTCTTTTTTAATTAAACCAGTTATTAAAAAGTTGTTGGAGCTCGATAAAAATGAAAAGGTATTATTTACGGACGGACAAATGATAACGGGGTTATACGGTACTGCCAAAAAAAAGTAAAATATGAAGATTGCTATATTCTCTCCAAGTAAAAATCCGTACTCTGAAACCTTTATTCAGGCACATAAAAACTTTCTGAAAGATGAGGTGTTTTATTATTATGGTAGAGCAGATACTATTAGATTAGAACACTATCAACCAAATTTTTCTGATAAAATATCTCGATTAAGCTTAAAGTTGTTCTCGAAATTTTTTAAAAAACCTAGTAATTATATTTGGACAAAACTTGTTGAACGCTCAATAAAAAAGAATAAAATAGATAAAGTTTTAATCGAGTATGGAACACATGCATACCATTTACTCCCAGTCCTTAAAAGAATAAATATTCCTTTTGCTATCCATTTTCATGGGTATGACGCTAGTTTAAAACGTACAATAAAACAATGTAATTATTATAAAGATTTATTTGAAATAGCTGATAGCGTAATAGCCGTTTCAAAAAAAATGGAAGAAATGCTATTGCAAATAGGTTGTCCAAAAAACATATTAGTTTATAATGTTTATGGGCCTCATCCTGAGTTTTTACAGGTACAGGCTAAGTTTAATAAGAAACAGTTTATAGCTATTGGTAGATTTACCAATAAAAAAGCACCGTATTATACTATAATGGCATTTAAAGAGGTTTTGAATAAGCATCCTGGAGCTAAATTGTTAATGGGTGGAGATGGTGAATTGCTTAATACATGTAAGAACTTAGTTAACCATTATAATATAGCTCAAAATGTAATATTTTTAGGTGTTATTACTCCAGATGTTTTTAGAGGTTATTTATCAGAATCTTTGGCTTTTGTTCAACATTCTATAACTGCAGATAATGGCGATATGGAGGGTACACCACTTGCTGTTTTAGAATCTAGCGCAGCAGGTTTACCTATTATTTCAACATATCATGCTGGGATTCCTGATGTTGTAATACATGAAGAGACTGGTTTGTTAAGTAACGAGCATGATGTGAAAACAATAAGTACCCACATGCAACAATTGTTAGACAATCTAGATTATGCTAAAACCCTAGGTGAACAAGGTAAAAATAACATCAAAACTAATTTTAGTATGGAGCGGCACATAAATAAGCTTCAAAATATTTTAGAAGAAATTTAGTTGAAGCAATATTATATAATCGCAATACAAGCGCATAAAACGAAGAAATACTTAAAAATAAATAATGAAACATTATTTACTTACAAGATTTAATTTAACATTTAAAGAATGGAAAACCTCAAAGAATGGTGAGCTTGTTTTAACTGATAAATGGTTAAAAAATAGGTTTGTACTTTTTGAGAATTATTGCTTATTATCGGTTAAAAATCAAACATGTCAGAACTTTATATGGTGTGTTTTTTTTGATATTAAAACACCAGTTGAATACAGAGATAAAATAGAATCCATTTCAAAAAATTATTCGAATTTTAAGCCAGTTTTTATAGACGGTAATGAAAATCTTGAGCAATCATTTATTGAGTACATAACTAATGATATTAGTAAAGACGATAATTATGTAATTACAACAAGACTCGATAACGATGACCTTATTCATAAAGACTTCATTAAAACAATCCAGGAATTATATAAACCTGAAGATAATTTGGTTATTGATTTAAGAAAAGGGCACTCCATTACTTTAGGAGAACCACATTCTGAAATTAGAGAATTTACAAGTCGTTTTAATCCATTTATAAGTGTTGTAGAGAGTGTAAAAGACATTAAAACAGTAATTTCTAAAATGCATCAAGATTGGAAAACATCAACTCATATTATTGATTATAATAAAAATAAGTTGTGGATAGAACTGGTTCATCAAGAAAATAAACTTAATGATACTAAAAACAACTTAAAGAGAATTTATAAAATTAATAATGAAGATTTTGGCTTAATTTACAAAGAGAAACTAATAGACCACCCGCTTTCAATAGTAGGTATTTTTGCTAAGTCAAATTTAAAAGCTATTCTTAAATTATTCAGAAGAATCGTTAACAAACTAACAAAATAATATTTAGCTTTAATAAGAGTCTATTCTTGAGAATATGATGCTTTCTTTTTAGAGTATAGCTTTTATTATTACTTTTAGCACAAATAAATAAAAATCTTGAGTTCTCCATTAGTTTCAATTATTATTCCAACTTATAATAGGGCAAACCTTATTCTAGAAACTTTAAATAGTATCAAGGAGCAAACCTATACTCATTTGGAATGTATTGTGGTTGATGATGGATCGACTGATGATACGGAAAAAATACTAACAGAGTTTTGTTTAAAAGATAAACGTTTTCAGTTTCACCACCGCCCTAATTCAAGTCCAAAGGGAGCAAATTCATGCCGTAATTACGGATTTAAATTAAGTCAGGGCACATATATTAACTGGTTTGATAGTGATGATTTTATGCATCAGGATAAGCTTAAAATTCAAGTTGAAGCTTTAGAGAAAAGTGAATTTAGTTTTTCGGTTTGTCAAACTTTAGTTTTTGAAAATTCTATTGAAAATATTATTGGATTAAGACATGGAATAATTTATTCTGACAAGTCTTTTGAAGATTATTTATCACGGAAAATTATTTGGATGACACCCTCTGCAGTATGGAAAAAAGAGTTTTTGCTTAAATTGGATTATTTATTTGATGAGGAATTGCAAGCGGCTCAAGAATGGGAATTCCATTGTAGAGCATTATTTGTATCCCCTACGTATCATGTTACTGAAAAATCTTTAGTCTATATAAGGCGACATTTAGAGAGTATTTCATATAATAATGACATAGAAAAAAGGGAGCTGAATTACCTAGTCGCTAGAGAAAAAGTATTTAATTTTTTAAAAGAAAAGAAAATTAAAAATAATTATCTTATTAAATATTTCATAACCCAGTATAAGCAATACTTAAAGAAAAGAGATTTTAGTACCGCTATTAAAATATTGAAAAAGCAATTGTTTTTTTGTGAAGACTTAACCTTTTTTTATAGAATGAAACTCATGATTTCATACTTTTTCTATGCTATTTTTAATAAAGGAGAATTCATTTTTAAAGGAAAACGTTTCAAAACTGATTAATAAAAAGATATATGGCTAATAACAAATTAGTTTCCATAATTGTACCATGTTATAATCAATCCCAGTATCTTAATGAGGCTTTGGAATCTGTACTGCAACAATTTTATAAAGATTGGGAATGTATTATAGTAAATGATGGTTCTGAGGATAGTACCGAAGAAATAGCTAAAAAATGGGTGACTAAAGATGTCAGGTTTAAGTTTATAAATCAATCCAATCAAGGGGTTTCTGCAGCAAGAAATGCAGGTATTAAATCTTCAAAAGGGCGGTTCGTTTTATGTTTGGACGCAGACGATTTAATTTCAGAAGATTATGTGCAATTGGCCGTAGATGCCTTTTCAACTAAGCCAAACCTGTCTTTGGTTTATAGTGAGGCTGAAAAATTTGGGGAACAAAATGGTAAATGGGATTTGCCAGAATTCAGTTTACAACGCATGGCAGAATCTAACATTATCTTTAATGCTGCTTTTTTTAAGAAAGCAGATTGGGAAAGCGTAGGCGGATTTGATGAGAATATGAAACAGGGTCTTGAAGATTGGGAATTCTGGATTCATCTTTTAAAAGACGGTGCGCAAGTGTATCAAATACAAAAAGTTTGTTTCTTTTATCGTATTAATAAACAATCCAGAAATCGATCCATTTTATCAAGTCATTATAAAACGCTTTACGAGTATATTTCAAAAAAACACATTGATTTTTTTATAAAACATATTGGAAGCTATCCAGAATTGGTAAAAAAAATGAATAAGATGAAACGTGATTATGACGCATTAAAATTTAGCAGATCAAACGCGTTGAAAGTGATATTTAATACCCTTACTTTTAAAACTAGAAAAAAGTAGATATATAAATGGCTAAAGTTTATTGCATAATTGTATCATATAATGCCATGCCTTGGATAGAACGTTGTCTTAGTTCTATAAATGATCAAGCAGAAGTGATTTTGGTTGATAATAATTCAAAGGATGAGACGGTTTTATTTGTACAATCAAACTTTCCTGATGTCTTAATTTTTCCTCAGGACACTAATTTAGGTTTTGGTAAGGCTAATAATCTAGGTATTTCTGAGGCACTTAAACGTGATGTATCTCATGTGTTTTTGATGAATCAAGATGTTTATATTGAAGATAATGCTTTAACTAAACTGGTTGAATTCAATATTAAAAATACCGAATATGGCATTTTAAGTCCCACACATTATAATGGAAAAGGAACAGGTTTAGATTTTCAATTTAAGAAATACTTAACCACAAACCATTCATATTCAAATAGCTTTTTAGAAAAAACATCTAAGCCAAAGGTTCTTGATGTTTTGTTTGTAAATGCAGCAGCTTGGTTAATTTCTAAAGATTGTTTAAGTGTTATTGGAGGGTTTGATCCATTGTTTTTTCATTATGGTGAAGACGAAAATTATTGTCAGCGTGCAAGGTTTCATAATATTAAAATTGGTATTGCAAACTTTGCTTTAATAAAACATGATAGAGAAAAAAGAAATACCAAATTAGAAGTTGATTTTTCTAAAAAATATTTTACAGCCTATAAGAAACTTATTGCTTTAAAATATGCCGATATTAATTTACCGTTTTCAAAAGAAGCTTTCAAAAAAGAAATTACTAAATCCAGAAAAGACATACTTAAATCTTTATTGAAGTTTAACTTAACCCATGCCAAGGGGTATTATAAAAAACTTAGCTTAGCAAAGAATACAGAAATAGAAATAATGGCCAGTAGGTCTACTAACATAAAAAAAGGGTATCATTATATTTCATGAGTGTTTTAGTTTCAATAATTATTCCAACCTATAACAGAGGGCATCTTATTTTGGATACCTTAAAAAGTGTTCAAAATCAATTACATAGTAATTTTGAGTGTTTAGTTGTTGATGATCATTCTAATGATAATACAGATGAAATTGTTAAGCAGTTTTGTGTAAACGATTCAAGATTTCGGTATTTTAAAAGACCATCTAATCGTTTAAAAGGTGCAAATGCATGCAGGAATTTTGGATTAGAAAACAGTAAGGGAGATTTTATAAATTGGCTAGATAGCGATGATTTATTGACCGAAAATCATATTCAAGAACATTTATTAGTTTATGAGGATCATAAGGCTATTAATGCATCTGTATCAGAAGCAGGAACATTTGTTGAATTTATAGGTGATAGTGAACAGAAATGGTCTAATATTTTTTCAAAGAATGATTTAATAGAAGATATGTTAACTTCAAAAGTAAGTTGGCAAACAGCTGCGGTTTTATGGAAACAATCAGAATTGCCTTCTAGACCATTTAGAGAAGATTTATCAAGCTCTCAAGAGTGGACTTTTCATTTATCACAAGTAATGGAAGGTTTGAATTTTTTTAGTTTTAATTTAGTAACAGTTTTTGTTAGAAGGCATGAAGATCGTATTGGAAAGGATGCTTCAAAAACGAAGTTTGAGTCTGCTTTTTTATCTCGGTATATCATTTTAAAGAAACTATATGTTGAAAAACGATTAAAAAAACCGTATCAAAAAGCTTTGCTAAATAAAATGCTTCAAGCAGTTAAAAAAGCAATATATTTTAAATATGACAAAGTGCTTTTTAAACAAACTTTAAAACTGATTTCTATTATTTATATTGCAGAATATAGGATGAGTCTTATAAAAATCATTTTTTTATACATTCCCATCTATAGAATTACTAGACGTGGCGAAACACTGTTTAAATTATGAGTATAGCATCATTAAAAATATTAATAATAACAGAATCTTTAGATGTGAATGCTAATAGTGCAGCTAAGGGGCGTTTGGCTTTTATAAACAGTTTTAAGTTAGCAGGTTTTAATCCGGACGTGTATCATTACACCCAAAAAAAAATTAGTATTGATGGTGTGAAATGTACTTCTATTTATGAATCCAAATTTAATACGATGTACTTATTAAGTAGGATGCATAGATTATCATTACGCTGGTTAAAGGTAGATATTGGTAAAGTTACTAACGCTTTATTTGGTTTCTCTTTCGGATTTTTTAATGACAGAAATAGTATTTATAAAACCATAAAAAAAGTTGATATTGAACAATATAATATGGTTTGGACATTTAGTCAAGGATCCAGTTTCCGTTCACATGCAGCTTTATTAAAAATCCCAAAATGGCATCATAAGTGGTATGCTTTTGTGCATGACCCATATCCGCATCATTTATATCCAAGACCCTATAATTTTATAGAATATGGATATAAAAAGAAGCGTTATTTTTTTATGGATATTACAAAGAAGGCTCACAAAATAGTATTTCCAAGTCTACTTTTAAAAGAATGGATGGAAAGCTATTATATAGATGTGAAAGAAAAGAGTATTATTTTACCGCATCCATTGGTTACAACCAAAAGCAATCAAAACCAATTGCCAGAGTATTTTGATGGTAAAAAGTTTAATATTTTACACGCGGGCAATTTATTGAATTTGAGAGATCCGTTTCCTATGATTGAAGCATTTCAACAATTTTTAAATATAAAACCTGAAGCTAAAAATGATTCTGCTTTATTGTTCATAGGAAAAAAGTCCATTTTTCAAGACTATCTAAAACTAAAACAGCAAAGTATAGCACAGCTTTATGTAAGTGATGATTATGAGTCTTTTAGTTGGGTTTATGCCATGCAACAGCATACTTCTGTTAACGTTATTTTAGAAGCAAAATCTGAAATCAGCCCTTTTTTACCAGGTAAGTTTCCGCATTGTGTAGCAGCTAATAAACCTATTTTA
>TARA_R110002073_G_scaffold197777_1_pt1 | contig 11078 bp, 7 predicted proteins | sample TARA_R110002073 | Tara Oceans TARA_R110002073 (sample SAMEA4397174) | marine metagenome | biome: Polar Biome; feature: [DCM] deep chlorophyll maximum layer (ENVO:01000326); material: water (ENVO:00002006), including particulate matter (ENVO:01000060) such as... | depth 40 m
AGACAACATAATTCAGATATAACAGCATCAATAACATTTAAAAGTGCGTCAGGCACACATGATTTTACATTTTATACCGCTAAAAACGGCGTGGTTATTTCAGGGTCGGGAGTTATGCAAGAAGTTACTGCAACAACAACTGCAAACGTGTCTTTGATTTGGGATTTACCATTAAATACAAATGATTACGTTGAAATTTGGGTTGAAAATAATGATAATTCTAATAATGTTACGATTGAAAATATAGTTTATAGGATCAAATAAATGGCTAACGTTACGATTGACGTGGGGAACGGATACTACGAATCAGATTCATTGCCGTTTGCTAATCAACGATGTGTCAATCTTTACCCTAACTACCCGCAAGCTCCTGCGTTATCAAGCACTAGTTTATTTGAAGTGCAAGGTATTGAAGAAGTGTTAACGACTAGTCGTAATGCAGCAGATTCAAATCGAGGGTCGTGGGTATTTAATGCGGTTCCTTTTTTTGTTAATGGAGATTTTTTATATCGTTTAGACCGCTCAGTAGGTTTTGGTGGCGCAGTTAGCTATAAAATAGTAACTTTAGGGGAAATAGAAGGTACGGGCGCGGTTTCTATGTCCGATAACGGGCGTCAATTAATAATTATAGACAGCGAAGGTAATGGACATATATACCAACCTACCGCAAATCCTCAATTACAAAGTATTACTGACGCAGGGTTTCAAGCTAACGGTATTCCTAAACGTGTCGTATTTATAGATTCATATTTTGTAGTTACTACAAATCAGAAAAAAGCTATTATTTCCGCTCCTAACGACGGCACTGATTGGAACGCGCTTGATTTTATAAGCGCCGAAGCTGACCCTGACGAAATAGTAGCGCCATTCGTATTTAAAAATCAGCTATATTTATTAGGTGCCGAAACTACAGAAACCTACCGTAATATAGGTGGAGCGGGCGTTCCTTTCCAGCGTATAAACGGGTTTGTTTTATCTCAGGGTTGTATAGCTCCAAATTCTGTACAGTCAATAGGTAATAAAGTTTTATGGGTTGGCAATGGGGCTAATGAACAGCCTGTAATATGGTTGTTTAATGGTTCAGAACCCCAAAAAATAAGCTCCACAGCTATAGATACTAAAATACATGAGTTATCGGAAGAAGAAGTTTCTAATATATATAGTTGGTCATATTCTTTACGGGGGCATGAATTTATAGCTTTTACAGCTAGTAATTGGACTTTTATATTTGATACGGCTACAACTAAATGGCATGAAAGGGAAAGTGAAACTAGGGATACTAGAGGATTTAGAATAACAAAACCATGCCGTATTCGTACAGTCGTAAGTGCGTATAATGAATTGCTTGTAGGTGATTCTGAAGATGGGCGGATAGGTTTAATAAAAGCAGGCGTTTACAAAGAATATGACGAGCCGTTAATTAGCTTTTTTACTACGTCGCCACTGTATGATATGGGGAATAGCTTTAGCCTACCTAGCATAGAAGTTTTATGCGATTCTGGAGTTGGAAATTCTGATGCGCCTAACCCTGAAATTAGATTAGAAGTTAGTAGGGACGGGGCGGTATTTGAAAACCCTAGAACGCGCTATCTAGGTGCTGTAGGCGATAGAAAAATACGCCAGATATGGTATAAAAACGGGCGTGTAAGCAGGTATTGCATATTTAAAGTTACAGTTAGCGACTTTGTAAAAAGACGTTTTTTTGGCATGGAACTTACGTATAAACGGGGGCTTGGTAGTGGGCAAGGTTAGCGGTTTACCAAAGACACGTATTTTTTTTGATGATTACGGGCTTTTAAATACTGAAGGGCGTGTAGCACAAGAAGAAATAGAAGCTAGAATCCCAATTACCGGAGATGGAACTCCAGAAGCTATAATAGAAGCTGAAGCTGGCGCTACATATTATGATTTATCCGCCGGTACAGGCGCTATAATATACATAAAAACGGTGCAAGCCGTAAACGGTGATAGGACAAAAGGATGGATATTAGCGTAGAACGTATTTTTGATAAAGAAACTATAACAAAGTGCATAATACCATTATTTGATGATATCGTTGAAGATGGTACAGGCATAAACGCTTTAGACGGCTATGTTGACGTGTTAAAAGATTTGTGGGTTTCTATACACGCAGGGGTTCATCTAGTAGGTGTTGTACAATTTAAACCCTACAACAGAACTATGTTAGAAATTCACCCGTTTATACAAAAGCCGTTTAGAAAATATAGTGAAAAAGCTGGAAAAGCGTCTTTAAAGTATGCTAGCACTCACGCGCCTAAAATGTATAATAGCATCATAACTAACATACCGGCGTCTAAACGCTACGCATCCTTATTTGCACGTAAAATAGGGTTTAAAGAAATAGGCCGTTATAAAGACGGGTTTTTTAAAGATGAGGCGCACTGCGACATGGTGTTGTTTCAACGAGGTATATTCTAATGAGTGCAATAACAGACGCAGTTTTTGGGGGTAGCGCAAAAGACGCTTCTAAAGCGCAAATAGCAGCAACCGAAAAAGGTATGGTAGAGTATAAAAAAGGTATTGCGGACGCAAAAACCGACATTAATAAATACTCTGGACAAGCTACTGATTCTCGATTACAGCGGACGCAACAAGCTTTTGATGTTATGGGGCAGGGGTTTACCCCCGCTTTAGATACTATGAATCAAGGCAATATGCAAGCCCAGCAAACTTTATCTGGGGCAGCACCACAAATGCAAAATGCTATTCTCGGTAACGCCGTAGACTACAGTAGTTTACAGCCACAAGGGATAAACTTTGACGCACAATCGTTTTTAGGTGGTATGCCTAGCGTATACGACCCAAACACAAATTCTACTCAGCAACCCCCAGCTACACCGCAGCCTCCATCAAATTTTGACATTTTTAGTGAAGCAAACAACTTACCGACTTCGCAGCCTGCGCCTCCAGAAATTTTAAACAATATTTTAAACCCTTATCAGCCATCAAATTATAACAATTTATTAACTGATGGTACTGCTGCAATGGGCGGCGGATTCCAGCAATCTCCAAATTATGCTGAGTTACCAATGGGTGGTGGAATGGGTGGCGGTGGAATAGGTGGTGGGGGTGGTAGTGCTAGCGGAATAGGAATGGGTGGCGGGATGGGTGGCGGAAGTTCTCTTGATGGGTATCGTGGAAATTACGGTTCATTGCAACCAAGCACATTACCGTATAACCCAACAACGTTTACCGCACGATAATTAAACGACTTATTAGGATAAAACTATGCCTGCATTACCCCGAAGAAACCGTCCCGCTACGGGTGGGCTTCAAACGCTACCCATGGAAGGGCAAACTATGCCTTCACCAACAAATATGATGCGCCAGCCTAACCAAATGTCATATGGTGCGCAAGGCGGAATGCAACCGTCTATGGGAGGGCTTCAAACGCTACCCATGGCTCCTAGAGATGTACGGTCTTCTCAAATTAACTCTCAACCGCCAGCTACAAGAAAACGCGAACGGTACATGAGTCCTGATTATAATCCTAATAGCGGAATGCAGGCTATGGGTGGGCTTCAAACGCTACCCATGGAAGGGCATATGGGTGGAATGCAAAATGACGCAAATTTAAACAGGCCACAAATTGGGCAGCAATCTCCAAACTATGCTGATTTGCCGAGGGTGGGTAGCACCCCCCCTGCGCAATTCCAGCAATCTCCAAATTATGCTGATTTACCAATTTCTAGAAGCCCAATAGCTCAAACTCAACCGCAGCCTACTCAGCAATATGGGCTAGGCGGTAGTGAAGCCGCGTTACAGGGCGCTTTAGGTGGGGGTTTAAACATACTACAACAAACTACGGGCGATGCATTAGGACAGCTTGGTGGTGCTAACAACCAAATAAATAATTACTTAGGTCAAGGGCAGCAAACTATTCAAAACGGTTTAAACCAAGGACGTAACGATATTACTGGCGCGTTTGGGCAATCTCAACAAATGTTAGGCCAAGGTGTAGGTATGCTAGGTCAATCAGGGCAGACGGGAGCGGGGCAGATACAATCTGGCGTAGACCAAGGCATGGGGGCATTAGGACAAGGAGTTGGCGCTCTAGGTCAAGCAGGGCAATTTGCTCAAGGGGCTTTAAATGACGCAGGGCAACAAGGAATGGGCGCTCTAGACCAAGGTTTTCAACAAGGTATGGGCGCTCTAGACCAAGGTTTTCAACAAGGCATAGGTGCTTTAGGCCAAGGTGTAGGTATGCTAGGTCAATCAGGGCAATATGCTCAAAACGCGCTTAATCAAGCCGGTCAACAAGGAATAGGAACTATAGGGCAAGGTTTAAACCAAGCTAGGAACGATATAGGGCAAGGCGTAGGAGCTTTAGGACAGGCTGGCGGACAGGCTCAAAATTACTTAGCTAATGCTTCTGGTCAAGGTTTTGGACAATTATCGTTAGCTAATCAACAACTATCGCAGCGTTTAAACGCTGGCGGTCAAATGGCACAAGACGCAACAAATCAAGGTTTAGGGCAGTTAGGTAACGCTAATACGGCTTTACAACAGGCGGGGGGTCAGGGTGTAAATGCGTTAGGCCAGTCGCAGCAGCAAGCGCAAAGTATGGTAGCGCAAGGACAAAACCAGCTATCCAGCGGTGCTGCTCAAGCCAATAAACAGTTACAAGCAGCAGGGCAAGCTGGTACAGCACAATTTGAAAATGCGCAGCGATTATTATCAGGCTCTCAACAAGCTGTGCAGTCGCAACTTGCAAACGCGCAAGGGCAAGCAGGCCAGCAATTACAACAAGGCGCATCCACTATAACAGCGGGAGCATTGGAAGGGCAAGGGCAATTATCTCAAGCGCAGCAGCAAGCCGCAGCACAGTTAGGGCAGGGGCAGGCGGTTATAAATCAAGCAACGCAAACAGGTTTAAACGCTATACAAAGCGGTTCGCAGCTAGCTCAGAATCAGCTAGGGCAAGGACAGCAAGCTATAACTCAAGGCCAACAACAAGGCCAACAATCATTGCAGCAGGGTGCGCAAGCTATAACTAGTGGGCAAGAACAAGCGCTAAACCAGTTAAACCAAGGGTTTGACCAAGCACGTCAAGATGTTGACCCCTATACGCAAGGCGGTTCGCAAGCTAACCAGCAACAGGCAGCTTTATCAGGTGCTTTAGGTGGTGACGCTCAGAAACAAGCTATGGACGCCACACTTAATTCTCCAGAATTTGATTTTATTCGTGAACAGGGTAGGAGAGAATTATTAGCTAACGCAGCCGCTACAGGTGGCTTAGGGGGTGGTGAAGTACAGCGGGATTTAGCCAGATTTGGGCAAGGGCTTGCATCTCAACAATTAGGGGCGTCGTTTGACCGTCTAGGAAGTGTTGCAGGGCGTGGGCAGCAAGCCGCTTCACAATTAGCCGGCTTATCAGGACAGCAAGGGCAAGCGGCATCTGGGCTTATAGGGCAAATGGCGGGGCAGCAAGCTAATTTATCAGGGCAGGGCGCATCATTGGCGCAGCAAGCCGCTAGCCAAAGTGCTAATTTATCGCAATCTGGTGCTAATTTATCGCAATCGTCAGGGGATACGGCTGCTAATTTATTGCAAAGTGGGGCAGGTCAGCAGGCGCAATTATCAGGGCAGGGCGCTAGTACCGCAGCACAATTAGGGCAAGCAGGTGCTAATTTAGCGGCGCAAGCAGGTACAAACGCAGGGAACTTAATAGGACGCGGGGCTGATATAACTGCTCAATTAGGCGGGCAGGGTGCTTCTCTAGCGCAAGCGTCAGCAGCGCAACAAGCGCAATTAGGTGGGCAGGCGGGGCAGCTATTAGGGCAATTAGGGCAAGCGGGCGCAGGTATAACCGCCGATTCCGCAGGAAGGCAGGCGTCACTCTCGCAAGCCGGTGCTAACATAGCGCAGCAGGGCGGGCAGAACATATCTAACCTCATGCAAAATGTAGCCGGTCAGCAAGCTAACGTATTTGGGCAGGGGGCAGGTTTATTAGGTCAGTTAGGCCAAACTCAAGCTGGCATTCAGCAAGCTGGGGCAGGGATGCAGGCACAATTAGGGCAGGCAGGCGCTAACCTTTCTGGGCAGTTAGGGCAGGCGCAAGCAGGAACAGCCGGTGATATTGCAAGGTCGCAAAGCGGTTTATACGGTCAACTAGCAGGCGCTACAGGGCAAGCAAGTCAAGCTCAAGCTAATTTGTTAGGTCAGGTTGGGCAAGCTCAAGCAGGCGCGGCGACAGACATAGCCAGAGCGCAAAGCGGGCTTATGGGTCAGGGCGCTAACTTGGCAGGCCAGACGGCACAAAGTCAAGCTAACTTGGCAGGCCAAACGGCACAAAGTCAAGCTAGCCTAGCAGGCCAGATGGGGCAAGCTCAAGCAGGAGCAGCAGCAGATATAGCTAGAGCGCAAAGTGGTTTATACGGGCAAGGTGCAGGGATGGCGGCGCAGGCTGGTCAATCTCAAGCTAATTTAGGGTCTAATATAGCTGGGCAGCAAGCTAACCTTATGGGGCAAGGTTCTGGGCAAGCTATGCAAGCTGGGCAAGCGTTAGGCGGTTTAAGTGCTAATGCGGCTAACGCGCAGAGCGGTCTATACGGTCAGCAAGCAAATTTAGCTGGTCAGCTAGGTGGGCAGGCAGCTAATATTATGGCTGGCGCAGGACAGCAGGGCGCTAACATGACAGGTAGCATAGGGCAGCAAGTAGCAAGTGATAGAATGCAAGCAGGTCGTGACATAGCCGGTCAATACCAAAATACGGCTAATCAAATGGCTAACTATCAAAACCAGTTAGGTCAAAATTATAGTAGTCAAATTGGCTCATTTAGCAATAACTTAGCTAATATGCTAAGTGGCTTAGGTGGTGGGGAAGCAGGACAGAACATGCAATTAGCGCAATTAATGGCTAATTTAGGTGTCGGTCAGGGTACTCAACTTTCTAATATGAACAGCGATATTGGGGCAGCTAGAGCAGCAGGAATTACTGGGCAAGCCAATGCTATTAACAATACAATAGGGACGGGCATATCAGCCTTTATGATGTCAGATAGACGTTTAAAAACAGACATACAAAAGCAAGGTGATTTCCGTGGCTTACCATTTTATGAATGGAAATGGAAAGATATAAGTGGGCTGGCAGGTAAAGGGTTCGGATTTATGTCCGATGAAGTTAAAAAATTAGTACCTACTGCGGTAGTTCGCGGGGCAGACGGTTACGACCGAGTAAATTACGGTGAGGTTTTCAATGGCTTATAATTACAACGTATCAGGTTTAAACGTAGATTTTGGCGCTTTAATGGCGCAGAAAGCTAGAAAAGAAGCCTACGAAGAAGAAAAAGAATCGTCGCGGCTGGCTAGGGAAAGGGAACTAAAATATAGTAATTTGTATAGCGAGTATAAAAAAACTAAAAACCCCAATATGATTCGTAGTATGGCTGATTTAAACCCCGTACAAACCAAACAAATTTTAGATATAGATGAAAAATTAGGTGAGCAAGAAAAAGCAAGTTTGTCTAGCGGAATAATTGAGTCTAAAGCAAATTTTACGGCGGGTAATGTAAAACAGAGTAGGCAATTTTGGCTAGATAGAGGCCAAATTTTAAGTGAAAATAACTCGGACTCTAGTTTTACTGCGCCAATAATAGAAGCCGCCTTAAATGGCACTGATGAAGAATTTGAAAAAGTGCTTAATATTGGTTTTAATACTGCTAAAACGATGGGTGTAATACCCCAAGGTGATGATGAAGAAATAGGCGATTATTTTGACGATGATGGTAACGAGTATAGTAGGTTTTACAATAAAACTTACGGGGTTACTAACGACGTACTTACTGGTAGAACACTGGAAAGTATTGAAAAAGAAAATATTCTTAAAAACGCCGGAAAAACTAAAGACAATCTTAAATATACCCAAGACCACACGCAGCTTATGTTTGATAAGTCTGAAAGTATGGATGAAAATAATAGGTTATACAGTAAAGCAGTTGACCTAGAAAAAAAGTTTACTAAAATAGCCGCTAAAGGCGATTTTACGGAGCAGGGTCTAGCGTCAAGAATACAAGATACGATTGAAGATGTATTAGGTACTCAAGACGCTGAGAACTTTGCTCGACGCTCATATACGGGGTATGTAAATAACAGAGTTGTAGCAGATAGACCTCCGGGAGCCATGTCAAACTTTGAATTTAAAGAACTTAAAGCAGGCTATCCCGCTCAAGGTGCAAATCCTGCTATGTTGGTAAAATTCTTTAACCAAGCGGCTAGAGCGTCTAAACTAACCGCCGATTTAGATAGAATACATGGCGAATTTATAGAAAAAACATACGGTATGTTTTCTGCTCGTAAAGACGCTACTGTAGACGGGATTAAAATTAAAGCAGGTGAGTCTAATTATGATTTTCAAAATAGGTGGTTAGACCGTGAAAATGCCAGAGAAGGTGAGAAAAAGGAAAGGGAAAGGGAAAAGGAAGACGACTTTATTGGCTTTTCCATAGTACAATAATTAAATTATAGGTGTAACCGTGGAACAAACAATAAATTTACCAGATGGTAGTACAACCACCGTAAACTTTCCTGAAAACGCTACACGCGAGCAAATTTTAAAGTTTGTAAAACGGGAATATGAAGCTGGCAGGATAAAAGGTAAAAAGCTTTCCGAACCTAAACCAACTGCGTTAGAACGGTTTGGCAAGGCCGAGCCGTTGGATAAATTTTTAGGTGCTGCGGACGCTATAGGTAGCTTCGGCAGTAATTTAGCGGCGGATTTAGGGCAGAATGTACTAGAAGTATCGCAATTAAACCCTTTCGGTAGGGCGGGGGTGGATGCGCTATCCTATATGTCAGGTAATGATACTCGTGGGGTATCCGACGAGTTGCGGTCTAAACTACCCGAAGAACTAGCAAATTTTTTACGCTATTCCCCTACATCACAAACAGGGCAAGATATAAAAAAATCTATAGGTGGCGACATACAACAAGCTTTAAAAAGTACAGGTGTAGGCGGTGCGTTAAAGTTTATAGATGACAGTATAACTTCTATAAAAAATGCCATATATAATGTAACGGGTTCTAAAACTGTAGCGGAAGGGGTGACAGCTATACCTGCTGTAGCTATGGAATTACTACCTGTTGCTAAAATAGGCAAAGTAGGGGCGGCTAAAACTGGGGGTCGTCAAGATGTAGTAGAAAGTTATTTAGAAACTCCAGACCAGCTAAAGCAATTGAATCAGGCCAAAAACGACATATATACAGATTTATATGATAACGGGGTTAGATTAGAGGGGGGTACAGTAAATAAAGCTATTGACTACGTTGAAGAAATGTTGCTCCGCGATGGTGGTGGAGTGGATTTAGACGCTACCGGAATGGCTGCAAAATTTAGAGCGCAACGCGCCAAGAATAAGCTACAAAAAAATAAAGCGGGGGTTTCCCCTTCACAACAATTACCTTTAAGTGCTAGGCAGCAAGCTAAAAGATTTCCGCTTCAAAATAGCCGTCCAGAACGACCTATCTATTCTAAAAATCAAGAGCCTATTCAAGCACTTGAAGAATTAAAAAAAGATTTTTTTAAAGATTTTAACCCCATGGAAGGTAACAACGCTTACGCTCGAAGCCAAGCAAAAAGACACCTAGATGTGTTTATGGACAGGCAATTAAAAAATTACGTTCAAGTAAACCCCAATAAAAATGTAAAAGGCTATAATAAATCCGATGTACCTAAAATGATTAGGACTGCTAGAGATTTAGGGGGGCGGTCTATACGCGCAGAACAACTTAATGAGCTTTTTTACAGGTCTAGTCTTAAAGAGACTCCTGATGCAGCGGCGGCTGCGTTACGGGGTGGCGTTCGTAATATACTTAAAGATAAAGGTCAGCGCAAATTTTTTAGCGCTAACGAAATTAAAAATATGGAGTTTATAGCTAGAAATGACCTCCCTAGTGAAGTAGGGTTTTTTAGATCTGTGGGGATGTTTGGAGGTAAAATAGCGCCGTCCGTTGCGCAGTTTATACGCGCAGCTAAACCCTCACTTAGAAAAATGCCGTTGCAATCTCGCGCAAACTATTTTTCTAAACTCGTGTTAAAAACCACTGATAGAACCGAAAAATCGTTTGCGGCGTTAACTAAACAAGTAATAGCGGGTAAAACGGCAGACGAAGCTTTTGTAAAATACTTAAAAGCCGTACCAGTAAAAAATAGAAATGCTTTTGAAATTGGAGTAATACTTTCAGATGGTAAATATGATTTGTCTAAACTTACGGGTGAGGGTTCTAGGTTAAGACAAGAAGCGTTAGACTACGCCCGTGGCATACAAACTACTAAAGCCGTTCTAACAAACACCGCTATTTCTAACGAGGATGATGAAGAAAATGAGCAGATTTACTAACCCAATACCGCAGTTTATCCTAGAGAATGGCGATTTAGCGGCTGGCGGAACTTTATCACTTTATGAAAGTGGTACAAACGTACTATTAAGTATATACGCTGACGTAAACGAAAGTACGCCTATTGCTAACCCCGTCACTCTTGGAAGCAGGGGTGAAGTACCTAATATTTTTTATAGTTTGTCGGCTAGGGCTGTGGTAGATGATGCGGCAGGCAACCAAATTTTTGACGTAGACCCTGTAGGTGGTACTACCGCTAGCGGGGCTTACCAAATATGGGACAGCAATGTTGTTTATAGTGTTAACGATATTGTTTTTGGTAGTAATAGCGAACCGTATATATCACTTACAAACCAAAACGAAGGTAATGACCCTACTTTAGACGCTGGTAATAACCAGTTTTGGACAGAGTTACTTGAAATAAAATATTGGAATGCCCAAGAAATTTACGCTGTTAACAGTTTAACTTTCGAGAGTGGTGTTATATACCGAAGTACCATAGCATCTAACGCAGGGAATCAACCGTCAACAGACGGCGCGAATAATTGGGTTAGTATAGCTGATGCCGCCGTCGTAGTGTACGACAACACATCATCAGGGCTACTAGCAGTTACAGGGCAATCGGCCATTGATGAAATTGTAGCACTCATTAACAATTTGCCTAGTTCTGTAGTGTATAGAGGTCAGTTGGATGTATCTGCTGGAAATTCAGCTTTACCAGC
>TARA_R110002073_G_scaffold11910_2_pt1 | contig 11074 bp, 12 predicted proteins | sample TARA_R110002073 | Tara Oceans TARA_R110002073 (sample SAMEA4397174) | marine metagenome | biome: Polar Biome; feature: [DCM] deep chlorophyll maximum layer (ENVO:01000326); material: water (ENVO:00002006), including particulate matter (ENVO:01000060) such as... | depth 40 m
AGCTGCGAATACCCATTTCTGCCACGGGTTCTTTCTATCTTCGTTTGTTAGTTCAAATATTTCTCGTTTAAGGTCGTTATTTTCAGTAACCATCTCCATAAACTTTTTAAGGTCTATTTCTACTTCGTTACGACTCATATCACCCGAGAATCTATCTCTATGATCTTCTGCCATTTTTATTTCCTCTGTTTTGCTTTACGCTCTTCTTCTTCTAAATGTTTCATTAATAATTTAGTATATACTTCACGCTCCCACGGTACCATGTTGTCTAATTCAGTTAGACTCCAGTTATGATACTGCATCATCGCGAAATTAGTTTGTATAAGATTAAACAAACTTTCGTGAGAGAGGCCTATCCGAAAAAATCTGAAATACCTTCTAAGTCTCTTTCGTGATATTTGTCACACTCTTTACAATTATAAGTAACTTTGTTAACAAGTTTAGGAATATCTTCAAAGAATTTCTGTACTTGTTCAAATTGTGCTGTAGTCAAAGACTCAACAAATTCTCTTAAATCTTTACTATTAAAATCATCTCTAGTGTGAACTTCATCTCCGTCATATATTGATTCAATACATGATTCAATCATACTAAACATCTCATCAGTATTTATATCACCAGTAGGGTTTTTAATCGAATTTAGACTAGGATAAGTTAAAATAACTCCTATACTATCTGTAAGTTTAATATTATTATCTGTTTCGGCTTCAACAATCATTGAATCTCTTAAATCTACTTGATAAGGTGTTTGTGCTTCTTCATGACAATCACAAGGTAATAAAATTTCAGCTGTCTCACCGACAGATTTCATTCTAATTTGTAGAAACAACCATTCGACATCTGCCATAGGGAGATAATCTAATTTTATTTCATCTGTATTATATACACACGCGTTTATTAAATCGAACAGAGAGTTCGCTGTTGTTGAACTTTCTTCACTCTCCAATGCTATTAGTAATGCTTTTTGTTCTTTGACTAAGAAGGGTCTGTAGTCTACTTTCTGTTTTGAGACTGGTAGTTCTGTAGTGTAACGAACTGCGTCTAGTTTAGGTAATGCCATAATTTATTTCCTCAATAATAATGTAATATTGGTATTTAGTTACCAAATAATTCTTCATCAAGCTTACGATTGACTTTTGTTGTAATTTTTCTTTTATATTTTTTAAACAGACCACCAAGTAATCCTGATGGTGAGTTTTCGAAACTCGAACTCCATGATCTGAATGCAAATCCACATACGAAACTTTGTATTTCAGATGATGTTGAGTCTAGTGTTTGTTCTGTAATTTGTTGTGGCCATGCATCGTGTAGTTTTACTTCATACACAGGTAACCCGTCCATACCAAGTTGTCTTATAATAACTTCGCCACAATAGTCTTCTGGATATTGATATCCATATCCTTCATCATAAATTTTAGATTGCCATAATTCTACAAGTTGTTTATCTTCAAATGTATGATCACATAGGAATGTCATTGTAGCTAGTCCACCACCATAGTCTACTTTGTTAGCGTGTTTTCTCATTGGACCACCACCATACTCAGTAGTCTCAGCAAAGACTATTTGTTTTCCCGGTAGAGCAATATTAGTACATCTCATACCTCTACTTCTAATATTACTATTAGGAGGACCAAAAAGTTCTACCTCATATCTGTTTTGACGAACCATGTTGTCTAAGTGTGCTGACATGAATTGATTAATTTTCATTAGAATTTATTCCTACTTTCTTTCCATACTGTTGCTTTACTTACTTTTCTAAATGATTCAGTCGGTAAAAAAATTGCTATTTCCCAATCGGGTGGTTCGATTAATAATAACTTTGATTGTATATGATCAGATAAGTAATGTTTAAAACACGGTTTAAAGAATCTCATACTTTGAGCTTTCTTTAATATCTGATATGTTAATTTAAATTTTGTTGTCTTGTCGTATTGATTGTTATTTGTTATGTCCATTAATGCATCTAAGAACTGTGCTCGTATATTAGGAGCTACATAGTGTAGATTCATACCATGAAAACCTTTCTTTGCAGGTTGGACAGGTATACACAAAGGAAACCTATCATAGTATGGTAATTGTTTTTTTGTTTTGGGATCATACTGAAAGTTATACATTCTTCCGTATTGATGACCTGCTCGTGTCGGACCGTCCTTTATCAAAGCGGCGCGAGAGACATTCATATTACTTACATTGGATTGAAACCAATCCATAGAAGCTTTTGTTCGAGCGGCTATACCAGCTCTGAACGCTTCTTGTTCTAGTTTGTCGAATAGTCTCCCGGCCATTATTATAAACTCTTAAAACTTATGTTTAAAGTGTAAAGATACAGCGTCACCAAATGACATATCATCATCTTTAACATCAGCCATAACCATGACTGTTAAAGACAAACTATCTGATAAAGACCACATAGCTGTAAGCATTTTGTTTTCTCTACCGTCAGACCATTCACCTAGTTCTATATTGATATCAGCCCATGTGATGAAAGGTAAACCAATGTTATACCATTCATAGTCCATGTCTAAATCAACACCTTCAGCTTTTCCGTATGAGAAAGATTCGTATCCTACTTGGAAGATTCTTTCTTCAAATTCTAATCCGTCAGAGTTATCTCCACTATAACGATAAGCTATATATTCACCATTGAACCAGAAACCTGAATCAAATGATTTTGTGTAACCACCGTAGAAGTCAGATTCTAACTCTCTATCACCGTCTATATCAACGCTACTATTCCAGTTACCTATGTAAAAACCTTGACCAAGGTCTTGTTCTATAGCAAAGTTCACTGCTAGGCCATGGTCAGTTTGTGTTTGACCACGCCACATATAGTCAGTACCGACACCGATATGACCACTCATAGCTAATGTAGATGTACTCAACAGTACACTACCTAATAATACTAATAATTTATTCATATATTCTCCTTTATTATTTTGTATTGACATTATAAAATACATAATGTAGTTTAATAGTATTTATGTCACTTAATAGATGTTTATATCCTTTTCTGTAAGAATTCTCCATTTCCACTTACGATCTTTACAATACTTCATAGCTTGATTCCATTTAGCATCATTGACTATGTAAGTTTGTACTTCTTTAAGATATCGTTTAGATGTTCTACCTGTTTTAGTAAGTTTCTTTTTTGGATTGGGTGGTGAACATTGACTAAAAGGTTTAACTTCAATCAGTTCTTCTACTATCCTTGCGTCGGAGGTTTTATACTTGATATAAAAATCGGGAAAGTATCTATGCACACGATTATCTATCGGTGAGACATAGGGTATAATGATTTCCTCAGATTGCCATTTGAGTATAGAAGGGTTATTATCTAGATAAACCATGAATCTACGCTCTAATAAAGAACGATAAATAATGTTACTAGGGTTACCTTTATACTTATTTGGATTCTTCGGTCTAAACTTTCCTTTATAAGACATAAATAACTAGTAAGTATATATTACAGTAGAGAACAGCAATTATGGCATTTAAAAAACTAAGAGGAGCAGTCAAGGGATTTATCGGATCAGTTAGTGGAGACATTAATAGTCTAACTAATGGTTTAGAAAGTAAAATCTCAAGAGCGGGTAATAAGTTTGATCAAAGAATCGCAGATTCATTGAGTGATTTATTAACAGGACTTACAGGTGTTCGTACTTCTAACATACCAGCAATCTCAGCCGAAGTATTAGAAATGAAAGGTAAGAACAGAGAAGCACGAGCAAACGCTTTAAAAAATCCATTTAAAGGTAGAGCAGAGGGTTCTCCTAGTGGTAAGATAGCATTACGATTTCCAGAAGCATTTGATAGTGAAAATGGTAGAGGACAAAATCTTACCAATTATATACATTTTAGATCACTAGAACGAAATGTAAAAGATAAAGATTGTGTAAGAGAAGACTTATATGACATATTCTTATATGTACCAGACACACTTCAAGATAATATATCTGTAGCATACAAAGAAGCTGAAAAAAGTGTTACAGACGGGTTAATTGGTGGATTCCTAAATGAAGAAAGTTTTGGTACATCTGGTGAAGAACTAATGGAGATTATAAAGGCCGGTGCACCAGGTGGTGATATTTTAAAACAATCAGCAGGTAAAACAGTTAACCCATTAAAGTTTCAGTTATTCGAAGGTGTGAATTTTAGAACTTATTCATATACATTTAATTTACGACCAAAGAATTCAAACGAAGCTAAATCAATTCAAGAAATGATATACGCTTTTAAACTATCAGCGTTACCTGGTACAACAGGTGATAACAATCGAATATATACTTTTCCAAATGAATGGGCTATCAGATTTAGAGGACCGTTTAAAGATAAGATAGATTATCCGTTAGTATCTGTATGTACAGGTGTTGATGTCAATTATTCAGACGGTCAGGGATTTGCTACATTTAGTGACGGGTCACCTATGTCTGTTGGTCTAACAATTAATTTTACAGAGACAGCTCAACTAACAAGAGAAAAATACAAAAGAAGGTCTGCGGCGTTTTATGGTGGAGATAGAGAAGGATCTCAAGAAGGTGGTAGTGATCTTATTACAACGAATGATGCTGTTGCCGAAGTTAACAGAGCTAGAAAGTTACGAGATGACAAAATAGCAGCGGAAAACGCAAAGGAGACAGGTGAATAATGGCTAGAGGATTTTTTAAACAAATACCGAATATTCAATATGATTTTAAAAGTGATGGTAAATTTTTTCAAGCGAAAGACTTATTTCGTAAAGTATCAACATGGAGTTACTTACAAGAAGGTATTTCAGGATATAACTATTATCGTGTAACAGAAGGTGAACGACCTGATGTTGTTGCATCTAAACTATATGGAGATTCAACATTATATTGGACATTCTTTTTAGTTAATGAAAATTTACAAGATTTAAATGATTGGCCAAAGTCTGGACAGTTATTTCATAAGTTTCTTACAAGAAAATATTCAGGTACGGTTCTAGTAGCAGGTTCTTCGACAGATATAGTTTCATTCAACCATTCAACAAATGTATCAAGTAAATTTCAACTAGGTGAAAAAGTATCTCAATCATCATCAGGTGCATATGGATTTGTAACTAAGATTGATCCCACATATAATAGAATAGTATTAAATAGTGTTGTCGGGTCTTTTACAAATAATAGTGTAATTGGTAGTGATTCAGACAAAAGCTTTACAGTAACTTCTGTAGCTGCAGAGAAAGATGTTGTACATCATTATACAGATAGTAACGATCTAAGAACAACAGTTTCAACAAGTAACACACCAGTTTCAAATGAAGAATATGAACGACAAATAAATGAAGACAAATTTAATATTCGTATTATAGAACCTAAATACATAGATAAAGTAGTTACAGAATTTAATAGAATAGTCAGAGATTAATTATGGCAACCGGAATTGATAACACTAAACCAGATAGTGTTGAATTAGAAATATTGACATTAGTAAATAATGAGGGTGAGGGATTTGACATTCGTGATATTATGGTAGAGTGTTCTATCAATGAGTCTATCACTACAAATTTTTTAATGGGTCATTTAATCCTTGGTGATTCAATAAATTTATTAGAGAACGCTAAAATATTTGGCCAAGAATCTTTAAGAGTCAGATTTAGCCAAGCTTCAGGTATTAATGATGAAACTCATGAAGACGATTTAATTGATCAAATATTTAGAATCTATAAAGTAGAAGATGTACATAGATATGACGAGTCTACTCAATTCTACAAATTGTTTTTTACAGCAAACGAATTCTTAGAAGCTAGAAGAACAAGAATCAGTCAAGCCTTTAGTGGTTCAATGACTGATATAGCGGCTAAGATTGCCGAAGATACTTTAGACATAAAAAATAAGAATCTTAATAAAAAACTCGAATCATATTTCGAAGTTAGAGAAAAATCTCAAGGTGATCAATATCAAGTAGTCATACCAAATTGGACAACTAATTATACTATAAATTGGTTGTGTTCACAAGCACAAGGAGTTGATGAATCTTCGGGATTACAAGATTCATTCTATTGGTATCAAACAGCTAATGGTGGATATCGTATTCAGTCATTGGCTAGTATGATGAAGATAGATTATGCTGGTGGTAGAGAGTTTATATATTCTCCTGCACTAGCTGGTGAGAATACTAAAAATGTTCCTGTTGACAATACAGAAGATGTTGTGGGTGCTAGTAGAAGAATACTTGCCTATGACATATCCTCACATGCCAACATATTAGAAGCGACAGTCCTGGGTTTATTTGGTTCAAAACAAACTACTATAGATAACACCTATCAATTCTTTACAGAAAAGTCATATAGTTTTTTAGAAAAGTTTTTTGGTGGTCAATCACAAGCTATCGAAGATCATCCTTTTGTTCGAACTGCTGAGGAGACATTACACATTGGAGAAGCAGCTGATGAAGGAGATGTAACTATCTCTGGTTCAAAAGAAGGTAAATCAATAAGTTCTTATCATGATGCTCATGTACTATTAACTAGTGATTCTTCTTTTGTTAATGACGAAAATAATAATATTCATCAAGCGAATCATGAGATACATTTAGGTTCAGCTCAATTTAGAGCAGCCGCAAGTCAATTATTAAAGTATCATACAGTTGATATGGTATTGTCTGCGAGAACTGATATATCAGTTGGCCAACTTATCAATACAAGTGTATCAGCACTTAGACCTGGTGAAGAAGATGTAGAACCGAAGTTTTATAACGGTAAACATTTGATAACTAATTTGCAATGGGTTATCAGACCTGACGGATGTACATTAAATGTTAAATGTATTAAAGATTCTGTTATCAATAATATTGAAACAACCCCGATTGAATATGGAGATAGTGAAGGATGAAATATCAAGGTAAATTAGGATTTATTTGGTTCACTGGTATTGTTGAAGATAGAAACGATCCCCTATATCAAAACAGAGTTCGTGTAAGAATTCATGGTTCTCATACTTGGGACAAACAAAAGATTGCTACACCTGATCTTCCTTGGTCTCATGTAATGATGCCGACAACCTCACCATCTTTATCTGGATTAGGAACAACAACACATGGTCTAGTCGAAGGTTCTACTATCATGGGTTTCTATCGTGATTCAGAAGAAATGCAAGATCCTGTAGTTATCGGATCTTTTTCAGGTACACCTCAATCATTCTATAGAGTAGATGAAAAAATTGATGATAAAGGTACTAGAACATTCACTCAAGTTCAAAGAACAACCGAAGAAGGATTTAATGATCCTCGTTTAGACAGTAAATCATCATACAAAGGTAAGCCAGATGGAAAGAATCCGAAACATAATAGTAGTAGAACATATGGATTAAACTTAGCTTTAGATGAGTCTCCTAGACGAGATGGGTTTACAACAGGAGAACTATATCCTAAAGCTGAATACTTGGGTACCTCTGATGTTAATGTCTTGGCGAGAGACTATGATGACAAAACATATCCTGTAATTAATATATCTACAGGTGAACCAAAACGAAGTTATGTTGATCCTATATATCCTTTCAATCATGTTCATGAAACTGAATCAGGTCATGTATTAGAATTAGATGATACACCAGACAAAGAAAGAATACATTTATACCATAGAAAGGGAACGAGAGTTGAGATAGACAAAGACGGAAACTATGTAGAGAAGGTAGTTAAAAACAAATACTCAGTTATATTGGGAGATGACTATGTTGTCGTGAGTGGTGGAGTTACTGTAAAGATAGATGGTGATCTTAATATGGAAGTTGGTGGAGAGACTAATCTTACATCAACAGGTAATATTAATATGATAGCACCGAAGATATTAATGAATTCGGGTCGTTCACCTAAAAACTCTGTAAGTAGTATTTTAGATGACATTGATGACCCTCTTGCAGGTGCTAAAGAGACTTTATCAAATATTACTAGTGCTGTTACAGGAGCGATTGATACGGTAACAAACTATTTTACAGGTGGTTAATAATGGTTGATACAACTTTCAAAGTAACACCTATAACGATACCACCTCTTGAGTGTCCTAAAGTTATTCTACCGACAAAGGGTGATCTTGTCAATATGTTTAGTCAGTTGGCAAATCTACCTTCTCAACTGATTGCAGCTGGACAAACAGAAGTTGCTGAAAAAATTCAAGATATATTAGATGAAGTCAGAGAAATATTATCTATATACGACCCAAAGTTTAAATCATTATCAATACCTGAAATAGAATGGGAGATAATGATAACAAGACTAACTCAAGATTATCCTATGTATGTTCAACAGAAGTTTTTAGAGTTAATCGGTAAACTAACTCCTATAAGTTTTGAGTTGACTATTCTAGGAATAGAGATTGATATACTAAAAATATTTACTGCAGAAGAAATAACTAAAGTTAAAACACAAATAGGTGAAGAACTCGATAAGTTTTATGATATGTTACCAGAGTCATATAAGTTCTGGGATGGTGAGTTTGGAATTGAAAATCCTGAACTTAAAGCTGAAGGAATATGGTCATACATTCGTAGTAAGATTAACGGTGGTATGACAGGATTATTGACAGACGCGTTTGAAGCATTGATTAAATTGTTCAAAGAAATTTGGGATACTCTAGGCTTACCAGATATTCCGATTCCATTACCAGACTTAAATGTAGAATCAATATTACAAAAAATAACTGATGCGTGGAAAAAAAAGAAAGATGCTACTTACGCAGAGTTGATAGAGGAGTTAGAAAAAATTAATTTGGCTGGGTTTGATTTATTATCATTGATTGGTGGTGAGATTACAGAAAAGGTTGAGACCGCTGAAGGAAAAATAGAACGATTGATGGAAGGAGCTAGAGACTTTGGAGTAAATTGGCCGAGATACTTACTCACAAAATGGATGGAAAAAGTTACAGCATTTTTTGAAGCTATAGGATTAGGTTCTATAGTCGAATTTATCACATTTACATTTTGTGATTTCTTAAATCTTTTAGGATTTCCGAAGACAATCGATTTAAGTTTTTCAGAAGATATAACAGTAGGTAAAGCAAGTACAGCTGTACTTCCGACATAAATAACTATATGGCACAGTTTAATAGTAAAAATCAAAGTTCAAGAGTAGCTCGTAGATGGTTTACAGATTTTGATACGAATATGACATTACACCCACAGAGTGGTGATTTGACTTTGAAATATGATATCAATTCAATTAAAAGATCGATAAGAAATTTATTATCTACTAATCTATATGAACGACCTTTTAAACCGAGCTTAGGTGTTGATTTACGAGGTATGTTGTTTGAATTGTCTACAACTGATTCTGATATATTAGAAAGTGATATTAAATCGGTTATTAATAAATTTGAACCGAGAGCACAAGTAACTGATGTCGTAACATTTTTAGAAGGTAATAGTATAGATGTATCAATGTTTATTGTTATTCAAAATGACCCTTCCCCACATGAGATAAATATAACTTTACAGAGAACACGATAATGGCAACGATAAACAGTTCAAACATTAATATAACCGACTTAGATTTTGATGATGTATCAAAAAGTCTTAAAGAATACCTAAAAGGTCAAACAACTTTAAAAGACTATGATTTTGAAGGATCAAACTTAGCTGTCTTAGTAGACTTACTTGCATACTCAGCTCATACATCTGCGTTCAATGCTAACATGGTAGCATCAGAAATGTTCTTAGACACAGCACAGATAAGAAAGAATGTTGTATCACGAGCAAAAGAATTGGGGTATACACCAAGTTCTAGAACAGCATCTCAAGCTTCTTTTGATTTAACAGTAGCAAGTCCTTCAATCGGTGGTCAGACACCTTCCAGTTTAACAATCAACAGAGGTCATGAATTTACAACTGTATTTGACGGGACATCATATACATTTATATGTTTAGATAATCAAACAATTACTCCTAATGGAGGAACCTTCACATTTCAAAATTTAGATGTGTATCAAGGAAAATTGACTTCTGATATTTATCGTTATGACAATCAAATATCTAATCAAAGATTTGCTTGTTTGAATACTAATATAGACACATCAACAATTAAAATTAATATTACTTCTAACAATACAGTCACAGCATGGTCGAAAGCAGGTGATCTAACAGGGATTAATTCTAATTCAACTGTATACTATTTACAAGAGAATGATGAAGGATTATTTGAAGTATATTTTGGAGATGGTATTATAGGAGCGTCACCGAAAGATGGTGATCAAATAGCAATCTCTTATCTAGTTACAGATAATAATCATGCTAACGGTGCAACTACATTTAACATGGCTACTTCTATTAGTGGAAATTCTGATGTGTCGTTTACAAACACAGTCAGTTCTTCTGGTGGTAAAGATATTGAAACACCAGACCAAATTAGATTCTCAGCTTCTAAATTCTATACTTCTCAAAATAGACTAGTTACAGTACAAGATTATAAAGCAAAGTTACAAGAACTCTATCCTGGTGCAGATTCAATTGCTGTATGGGGTGGTGAAGACGCTGAACCCGTACAATATGGAAAAGTATTTGTTGCTTTGAAACCTTCACAATATTCAAATAATTTGACAACAGCAGAAAAAACAACATTAAAAAATAGTCTCAGTAAACTAAGTGTCTTAACAGTTAGACCCGAAATTGTAGACGCTGAAATATTACAAATTCTTGTAGATTGTAATTTTAAATATGACCCATCTAAAACATCTCAAACCAAAACAGCTTTAGAGACATTAGTGAGAGCAGCTATTATATCTTATGATGATAATCAACTCTCAGGATTCGATACATTATTTAGACATTCACAATTAACAACCCAAATAGACGGATCAGAAACATCTATTCTTTCAAATATCACAAATGTAAAACTAAGAAAGAATTATACAGCTGTAACAGACGGAACAATCTCATCTATTAAATTAAATTTTGGTAATGCATTATATAATCCTCATGCTGGTCATAACAGTATAGGTGGTGGTGTTTTGATTTCAACAGGAGTCTTTCTATCCGGAGATATAAAAAATTATTTCTTTGATGACGATGGTCAAGGTAATGTAAGAAGATATTACTTAGACGGGCCAACAAGAGTATACGCTGATGAT
>TARA_R110002073_G_scaffold334037_1_pt1 | contig 11072 bp, 6 predicted proteins | sample TARA_R110002073 | Tara Oceans TARA_R110002073 (sample SAMEA4397174) | marine metagenome | biome: Polar Biome; feature: [DCM] deep chlorophyll maximum layer (ENVO:01000326); material: water (ENVO:00002006), including particulate matter (ENVO:01000060) such as... | depth 40 m
TACGACTTGTTGAAGAATATGGTGACCCCAAAGCCGCCGCTGACGCGCTTTGGGCGCTCGCACGAGAAAATGAATGGTATCGCGAAGGAGAACTGGCCGAGCGTTATTTGCTAAAGCAGCCCATTACGACTGTAACCAATGAGGCAGCCCTCAACTTCACCGTAGCATGGCACGGTCAGCCAATTGGCAATCTGGATCATGACGGGTTTGAATGGCGCTGGCGGGCCCAACAGGGATTTAACCTTCCTCTGGTACGTCAATCATTGCCTGGCAGCCTTCCTCCCTTCATCCTCTCGTTGCTACCGGAAGGGTGGCTGGGAAAAGTCCTGAAAAGCCCGGACGAACGGTCGATGTTGCGGTCAGGAAAGCGCTACATGTCGAACATTGCAATTGCCCAAAGTCCTAAAGACATAGCATCATTGCCCTCTGATATTTTGGCAGGCAAGCTGTCTGCCCACACCGTAGGTGGTGTCTTCTCCGGGACTTATGAGGGGCCAGGACGAGATAATATTGAGCAAGATTTCGAACAAAACCTTGCGCGCCTTTATGCAGAAGCGGACACACCACGTCTGTCCGGTATTCAGATCAAAGCCCCCATGTTCCTGGATGACAAAGGAAAACTGCAACCCGCCACAGGCAAACCCTTTACCCATATTTTGAAGCCCGCCGGGATCGGCGGATATCAAGCTCTGCCACCCATCGAGTTTTTGGCGCTAACACTGGGTCACTATGCCGGTTTCACAGTTCCTGAAATAGCGCTTGTTTCGATGCCAGATGGCATGCCACCGGCATTGATCGTCGAACGCTTTGACATTCGAACCTCCACCGCCGATACGCGCCAGTTTGCGCTCGAAGACTTTTGTTCCCTCCTCGATCTGCCGCCAGAGGCAAAATATGATGGAACGATAGAACGAATCATGCGGTCTTTGAGACCCTTGTCGACAGCCCCCGAAAAGGACCTTCTGACAATTTTACAGCGCGCTCTCTTTGCATGGCTGATAGCTGACGGAGATATGCATCTAAAAAACATGGCTCTCCTAAAAATTGCTAAACTTGGTAACGCCAGCTTTGACAGTGTTAGAATTGCCCCTCTCTATGACGCTGTGACAACCAGGGTCTTCCCACAACTCGAAAATGATCATATGGCCCTTAAGCTGGCTGGGAAAGATGATCGACTAAAACGCGCCGATTTCCTGAAGCTCGCCGCCACCGGTGGCATCAATGCCTCGGCTGCCGGTGAAGCCATGGACGAGCTGCTGGCAGGTTTCGAAGAAGGGCTAAATGCAGTTTCGTTGCCAAGCGAACTTCAGTATGGCGATGTCGACATTACCAAGGCTGAGCAAATGCTAACCCTCTGTAGGGACCGCCTAAAGCAGTTCTTGCAGGACTGACTCACCACGCTTGCAATTTGTAGTCTGGGCTCGGCTGGGAGCGATTTTGAGTGATTTACAGTAACTCACTAGCAAAAAGTTCGGTAACTACGCTGGCTCTGATTTCTCACCACACCATCTCAATCTGCCAGGTTATTGGCCAGAGCGTAGGGACCAATTTACAGCAAGCTTATTTGCGGACTGTTTCATGAGTGCTTGGTTTTTCAGTTAATAATCAATAAGTTACTATTTTAACTCAATTGTTTCATACCAGTGCCCATCTATGTCCCCTGTGGGGCACCAAAATATAATTCAGTCTCATTATTACTTAATCAGATTGTCCCCCTAATGAATTATTGCACACCTTAATGGTTGGGTTCAGGATTTGGTATGCTGGCATATTGGATCAAATGAATTCTCCCTTTAACCAATTTACCATTTTAAGAAGAGTATTGTTAAGGTTCATTTTCATCGTTACTATAAAGAAAACAACCTATTTCGTTGAGTTGGGGAGAGGCGTAAGTGACTTTTTGTAATGATGAACCAATGGTTTTATTGGCAGCATGGCGCAATAATGACCTTAATGCCCGCGATAAATTATTTTCCCTTTTATATAAAGACCTTGCCAATATTGCGTCAAGATTACTTAAACGGGAGCAAGCTCATATTTCAATTTTCACCGGTGATCTTGTAAGCGAAGCTGTTGTAAGACTATTACAGGCGGCAAATCTTGATGTAGTAGATAGAACCCACTTATTGGCGCTTTCAGCGCGGGTCATGCGGCATGTTTTATTGGATCGGGGGCGGCATAATAAACGTTTTAAGCGCAAGGGGATGGAATTAAATATACCTTATTCGAACCATGACCAAGATGGGATTAATTTTAACCTTATTACTTTGGAACATGCCCTTATACGGCTTCACGCCATTGACCCAGAAAGGGCCGATATTGTAGAAATGCGTTACTTTGGGGGAATGACAGTTGAAGAAATTGCCACCGTACAGAAGATCTCCCCTGCAACTGTAAAACGGTCATGGACTGCCACGCGAAAATGGCTTCAAGAGGTAATTAAAAATGACCTCTCTTAAGGATATTATTGAACAAAAATCCCTTGAACTTATTGAACAGTCTGAATTGTTCCCCCTCCATGAACAACGGGCTTTTCTCCTAAATGAAACAAAGGACAATCCCGAGCTTAAAAAAAGAGTCCTTTCTATTTTTGATGCAAATAATGGAAGCGGATCATTTCTGATTACGGGTGGTGGACTTGAGCCTAATATTGACGATCCGATCCCCGAAATTATCGGAGCTTATCGTATCGAGCGAGAAATAGGGCGAGGCGGAATGGGTGCCGTTTATTTTGGCCGTCAAATGTCAACGGATTTTGACCATGTTGCGGCAATTAAAGTCGTACGAAAAGATGCAACATCACCACAATTGATTGAAAGGTTACGGGAAGAACGACGCGCGCTTGCAAGACTAAAACATCCAAATATCGCACAAATGTATGATGGAGGTGAGTTACCAGATGGTGCACCATATTTCATAATGGAGTATGTGACGGGCATTCCCCTAAATCAATTTCTTTCCGACAATAATGTCGCATTACACAAAATACTTAGCCTATTTTTGGACATATGCCATGCGGTTTCTTTTGCCCACCGTAATCTTCTGATCCATCGCGATCTGTCACCGGCAAATATTCTGATCACTGAAGACCAACATGTTAAATTGATCGATTTTGGTATCGCCCGCAGTTTGAATGATGAGGCAACAGCCCCCAGCCAAAATCCTGAAACATCGATGACTATTGGATATGCCGCCCCAGAACGGGCTAATGGTGCTTCTGTATTAACGGTTACAGACATTTATTCCCTTGGCATCATTCTCAAAGACATGATGCAAAATACTGATGCCCCAAGACGAGATGATTTAATCGCGATTGCCACCAAAGCGCATGCCTCATCGCCTGAAGAACGGTATCAGAATGTTGACACACTTATAAACGACATCGTCGCATATCAGAAACAAGAACCTGTTTCTGCAGTTAATGGGGGCTGGACATATGAGTTATCAAGATTTGTGGGTAGGCGGAAAATTGCCGTCGTCTCTGGAACAATAATCTTTAGTGTAATAATCATTTCAAGCATCGTTTTGTCAATATTGTATTTACGTGCCGTAGAAGCTGAACAAATGGCTGAAGAACGTTTTACAAAAGTGCGGGAACTCGCCAATTTTATCATGTTTGACTTTCAGGACGAGGTGGCGAAGCTTGAAGGTTCAACACCCGCCCGCGAACTATTGACCAAGACAGCCATCGGCTATCTTGATTCATTAAGCTCAAATACCAACAATAAAGTGGCCTTGAAAATAGAAGTTGCCCTAGGGTATAAGCGCCTGAGTGATATTATTGGCAATCCAAGCAGTCCTCATCTGGGACAAAGAGAAACGGCAGGTCAACTTATTACGAAGTCCGCCAATCAAATTACCGAACTTAGAAAAAAATATCCAAATACCCCCAATATATTACGCACATTTATTAGTATCATTGATGCTCAAGCAGTCTTTGAAGCATTCTCGAATATGAATTTTGACCGCGCAATTATCCTGATAACAGATGCTCAAGAGGCCTCTAGAACTCTTCTTTCTCATTCGAAGAAATTGCCACTTGACCAAGAAAAAGATGCCTACCTCAATCAGATACATGGATATTTTCTGCAAAAAATGGGTCAGTATTCCGAGGCGCTTGCTCAAACTGGAAAAAGCCTTGATAAATATAATGTTTTAAATTCAGAAGTCCCCAATAATATTACCATTCAAATGGGGCGTGCTCGGGCATATATTACCCATGGGGAGACGGTAGCCTGGCAAACATATACTAATCAACAAGATATGGAAATTGCATTACCATATTTTAATAAAGGTATCCAAGAATTACGACATTTATCAAACTCACCGAACCCTACCTTCAAGCTTAAAACACAACTTATTATTGCCTTACTCAAAAGAGCAAATACGACATGTTATATGCCAAATCACTTTGACGAAGGCATTGATGATTTGAGCATGGCAGCAAATATGGCAGAACGGCTATCAAAAATTGATCCAAGGAATATTAGGCTTTTAGAACATTTGGCACATATTGCTATTCAAAAAGGTGACTGTTTTGCAAGTAGCGGAATGCTACCCCAAGCCGAGAAAGCCAGTCAGGAGGCGGTCTTGCGCAGGGAGGCTATTCTTAGATTCCAGCCAGAAAACCCCAATTTATTACTCGATTTGATTATTGCTCTCAATGTCGTTGCCGATATTCAATCAAGAAATAATAATTGGCAAGAGGCCTGCGTAAATTCCAAGAGAATGAACACAATCTGGAACCGATATGATAAACTACATCTTGAATTAGCTGATTATTATACAGAACAAAAAAAGACGAGCGATGAACTCGCCATAAAATGCACCACAAGACAAAATTCAGTAAATGAAAAATAATTTGAGCCATTTTCACGAGAACCGACGCTTTATATAGTAGTGGGTAAGTTAGATATTTTTTTTAAAAGTGCAAAAATCTACCTTACCCCAATAAGAATATAAAACTTTTGGAGGTTATTATGAAAAAAATCATTTTTTCAATCATTATGACTATTATGAGTCTTAGTCACGTACAATTTGCAACTGCCACACCTATTTTGATGACGAATAGTTCCGGCAATTTAACCGGAATAAATGGGCTAGAGGTATTACATACGTATAGTCAAGAATTATTGGGTGTGTATGATGTCATTTTCCGGGATGGAAGCTGTCTAGACCTGTTCAATGGATGTGATAGTAACCAGGATGATCTGTTGTTTAGGAACAGTGCGGTTGGTGGTTATGCTACAGAATCTTTGCTTGGAGCCCTAGGCGCTTTTGCTGATATGCCGGAGAAGATCACAGGGTGTGAATCAATTTTAACATGCATTATTTCCATTCCGATTAATATAAACCTAAGCGGCCCCAGTTCTTCAGTCTCAGCATCATCCTTATGGTTACGTAAAAGTCCTTTAGATGATTTACCAATTACAGAAAGTTACGTTGGAAGCCGTGAAACAGATTTTTCCAGTTTCACAAATAGAACCTGGGCTATTTTCTCCCCTTCTTTATCAACTGGAAATCCACCAAACACCGTACCTGAACCCGGTATGTTGGCTCTCATTGGATTAGGTTTCGCAAGCTTTGGAATTATTCGCCGTCGTAATAAAATAGGGGAAAATCATGCAGTTTAATCATTTAGCTCTCATAGCCTGTACCATTCAAATAATTACAAACGCCTTAATTCCGCAAGCTTCCGCAGATGTAATTGGGCTCGACTTTTCGGCAACACTAAAGTCTGCACAATTATATGATTCTTATCTTCCGAATGATCCTTCTAACTTGGCTTATACAAACGGATTCATTACCTATGATTATCTTGGTGACGGGGTAAATCAGGACGGCTCCTACGTTTTACGCCAACGAACAGATATGTCTGCAAATGTTGCAAATAATATCAATGGAAATATTAGTTATGAATTTGACCCGGCTGCACCCGTCCAAACCACCGTTATCGGAACGCCGCCCAACTTTATTATGAATCGTGTTGAATCACCGCAATCCATAAATTCTTATTTCAATTCGTCAACCAGCATTTTGGGAAATTCTTTTGATTTTAACATGGATCAATTTGAAAAGATCATTGCTACTTCAACCGAATACCCAGTTGCCGATGCCAGAAGGTCATTTGTTGGATTTTCCACAGGTTTACTTTTAAAGGATATTACCTTGGAAATCCCCACCATTGAACGCCAGGTGAACTGGATCCATGAATGCTGCAATGATCCGTCAGCGTTAGAGATAATTGACATAAGCAACTCTCTTCATACTTTTGGTCTAAATTCCATTGGCTTTATTTTTGAGTTTCAGGATGTGCTGTTTGATGACCTAACTGCAATTGATTTAACAGATCCCGACACATTGACCCTTCTGACTAATGCCCGCATGTCCTTAAATTTTCGCGATTTAGAGCAACATTCTTTCAGCAGTTATTCTTCCGGCAACCCCGGGGGTTTCAGTATTGATTATGATCTCAAGATTAATAAGAAGAATGGCTCCATCTTACTCCCGGAACCCGGCATATTGGGTTTAATGGGGCTTAGCCTATTCTTTATCGCCTTTTATAAAAGGCGTAGTTTAATCCTCATTCCACCTAACCCCGCTGTTTTTTGACTTTACCACAGGTAAAAAGTGTATAAAGTAATAATACTTACCAAAAGATTGAACTAATAATGTCAACCAGCACATAAAGAAAAATTTGCATCACAGGGGAGTGTCATGAGGCAACTTTACATTACGATTACAATCCTTTTATTAACTTTAAATCTTAATGGCTCGGCTCAGGCCCAGTTTTTTGACATATTAAAAAAAGAAGCAAAAAAGGCCGGAATAAAAGAAGTCCAGAAAGCCGTTGGCTTGAATTTGCCCTGTGTGGTTAATACACAGAATTCAGATGTTCTCACCTACTGTATGAAAGCTTCCCTGACCAATGCGATAACAAAGGATTTTGGGAAAATATTATCCGGTGAGGATTTATCAACCCATCAGTCTTCTGTTAAAAATACAATATACACAGGCAAGGATCAAAGCTGGACCAACCCGGATACAGGGGCGTCAGGTAAAACCAAGATTACCAAGGAAAAAACCAAAACCAAGAAGACTAAAGTCGTGGTTTTAAAAGACAAGGTTGAAACGGTTCCGCCTCTCGATCTGATAGGGGAGAATTATCAAGCCAATTCAAGCATTAATGTCCGTGGTGGCCCCGGTACCGATTATAAAGTTGTGGGGAAGATTGCTTCCGGCGATGTGGTAAGTGTTGTGGGAAAGGTAAAAGATGCCGATTGGTATATGATAAGTCAGGGAGGCGTTGGCAGCGGTTTTGTTTCTCAGGAATTTCTTACCCCTGCCCCCACGCAGGATGCAACATATACAGACAAACCTGAAGGTGATTTGGCCGAGGTTAATACCAAAACAACCAAGACCTGTAAAACTATCGAGCAGATCGTAACCGATAAAGACGGCAAAGAGAAAAAAGAAAAAATCACCGCTTGCCAAGGACCGAATGGGTGGGAAATTGTGTGATGAGTATCAGAATTTGTATAATTGCTTTGGTTACGGCATTAGCAATGTCGTCACCTGCGCAATCTCGCGTAATCGGATCACATAAAGAATTCACGGCATCTGTCGCCGATAATTTTACCTGTTCCGAAGTGGTTGATGTTAAAATTGCGGCGGATTCCCCCACAGCATTTCAGGATAATCCGTCAGGCTTGTCAAAAATGGTAGGCCTTGTGCGCATGGCCATGGGGTTTGACTGTCCGCAAGCCAAAAAAATCAATATTGCCGGATTTCATGATGGGAAACAGATCGTTACCTCAGCTGCTTCGAAATCAACCGATTGGCGATTGGAACCATTGCAACAAATGGAAACAATCAGCACATCTGTGCAAAATAATTCTCAAGAAGGTTATAGTACGTTTCCAGAAGTTATTACCGAAGATACAAATGATAACAGCATAATACTAATCAAGTATATGGATGAAAGTTGTAAATTAAATTATGCTTGTGGGAATGATGCCTATAAAATTGTGGTAGCGGAGGAACGCATATTCTTTGAATATGGCAGGAGATTCTCAAGAGACATGTTCAAACTGCTTGGTAATAATGACTATCGTAAAACTTCAGTTGTTATACGTATGGATGATCATGATATTAAGTTACCTTTACTTAGAATATTCAAAGCACATTTAGGCTGGTATGAATATAAAGGTGAGAATGCTAAGTTATTGCTAACAAAAATTAAGTCTGGAGGTTCCTTTGAATTCAAGTTGGAGGGTTTCAACCATATTAAACCTGAATGGATTAGAATTGACTTCCCAGAAGGTAAAAAGGTTGCCACCAAATCGCTTGAGACAGCTCCTGCCACAATTGCTCCAGTAGCTGAACTACCAAAACCTAAACTACCCTATGATATTAATAGACTCCCAGAAGCGCTTCGTACTGTACCCCTTATTCCCTTTAAAGACGGCACAGAAAAAAGCATGACTGAAAAATATGTTAAGAGATTATCTGGTAATCCGAATATAGATGATGATTGTCATGCCGCTGCTTACAAATACCTTAGATCATATCAATATTGGAAATATCTAGAGCGGGACATTGAAACTCTTAGTTACGATCATCAAAACAATGATGGTAAATATAGTGGAACGACAAAAAATTTCCCAAAAATTACACAAAAAAATGCAAGTGAAATGTGTAATAACAAAGAGTATATAACATTCTTTCAAGATAAGACGATACGAAAGCCACATGGTGTTCCAGAAGCATTCAATCGTCTTTGTAAAAACATAGAACCGGAAGAACAGAAAAATTATAAACCAGTTAACCTGCCGTCCAATTTTAATATATGTTACGCAACAGACTTCATTGCAAAAAGTGCATACAATAACTGCAAATCAGATTCAAATAGGTCTGATATACAAACCCCAGGACTTTCAGCCGAAAAATATTGTCAATGTGTTGGAAGTCGCCAGGCACAGTATTTCGCAACAGGGAATGTTTCTATGTCGTCAAAAACCTTAGTACAAACGGGAACCATTGCTCGTCTTGTGTGCGATAATCACAGAGATAGTCCAAAACTAGAGGAAAGATATTTTATCAAAAAATAATTCTTCTTTTTTAAAGCAGGCATTAGGATGATAAATGGATGATTATGCAGAATGAATAAGCGTTTATTGATGAAAATTAGAATATTTCCCTTAATTGGCCTTCTGAGTTTAATCTGCTGCCCCCCTTCATTTGCCCGGACAATTGGCTCGTATCAGGAATTCACAGCTTCTGTATCAGATTACTTTACCTGTGCGGAAGTAGTTAATGTTGAAATTTACGCTAGCGAACAAAATGCCTTTGAGAAAAATACTAAAGGGTTGGCAAAAATGGCCGGCCTTGTCCGCACGGCAATCGGTTTTGATTGTCCAAAAATACAAAAAATTCAGATTAACGGTTACTACAACGGGCAAAAAACAATTACATCAAGCCTTTCTAAAAATAAAGATTGGACACTTGCACCTTTAGAGGCCGCCGTCACAACTTCTGATAACATGTCAGCTAGTAAAAAATCGTCAACCGTCTCCGCCCCGGTCGACCTAGCAAACATCCCGCCCTACAAGGGCTACCAAATTACCCTCGTTCGTGATCCAGTATGTTTTAACAAATTATCTTACAATATTCAGGATGTAAAAAACCGTGAAATTCATATGGAAAATATACATGTTGATGAAGCCATAACTCATTTTGGGATTATGATCGAAGATATCTGTCCCGAAACAAATACAATCTATTACAACTACAAACTGAAGAATGGCAAAAATGGACCAACGATTTCCTCTTTTAAGAGCAATTACTGGCACAGTTCGTATAGAATCGCCAGAACCATTAACGATAAAATAAAATCTGATCACCAGACTCAATTTGCCCAGCTCAAAATACGCCCAGAGCCTTCCCACTCCACGCCCAATCCACTTGCTGATAGAGGATATTATGCCTCTACTTTCCTCGGGAAGGATGGGACATTGTCGTTATATGCCGCTTACCAGGATCAAAAGGATTACCGCAAGGAAGCGATATTAGTGGCCCTGCATGATATCAATCCAAACACACCAATACTTCACGTCACCTATAATGATGAAAAAAGACAGTTGGTGGCATCCCGTGAATTCATGAAACAAGTGAACTCCATTCTCACTCAGGCACGTTATTTTACCCTTAAGGTTGATAAAATACGACACTATTTAACCCACTTCAGGGATGCCGACAAAATACCTTTTGGCACATTTCCCCTTCATATCGAGCCGCCGCTCATAATCAGCAAATACACCCGTGATTACAGGGGACAATATATCATCCCTAATCTGGCTCAGGCAGGGAATGTCCAGATGACATTCAATGCTGATCCGGTCAGTTTTTCTGACAGTGACCCACTCAATAATAACGCCACCACTCTTACTAACATACAGACGGTGCGGATGGGCTTGAGGACCCGTTTTGCTGAACAACATCCCGAGATAGATATGACCCTGGATGCTGATGATTTCAGTCCTATTCTCTTCGAAGAACTCGGCCTTACCCTGATTCAAAAGAATGATCCGAATAACTCATCTGTACTTTTGGTGGTGAAATCCACCAACATTGACCCGATCTATGTGGAAAATTCACAATTACTTAAAATAAATGACCTTTATGTAAAGTCATTTGAACAATTGGAAGAAGGTCTGGCTGTTTTCAAGTCAGGGCAGCAGGCAATCCTACAATTTTCCAGTAATATTTACCGGATGAAGCAAAATAAACATGTAATTACCTTGGGACAAAAAACCGTAGAACGCCTACTCCCGAAAAATATCCAGATTGTAAAGAACCGTTATCCGTCCCTTGAATATAACAAAAAGCATAAACAGCTTAGAGAGCACGCTCTCCAGAACGGTTATGTCTACAAAAATGAAAACTATTGGGCCGCATTCAATGATGACGGTTTACGCAGAATTACATCCGGCACCGATGATGGCTTTAAGGTCGACAGCCCACTGGTTCGGCTTTTAATAGACACTTATGTACGCCTTCTCGAAAACAAATGC
>TARA_R110002073_G_scaffold60908_2_pt1 | contig 11070 bp, 8 predicted proteins | sample TARA_R110002073 | Tara Oceans TARA_R110002073 (sample SAMEA4397174) | marine metagenome | biome: Polar Biome; feature: [DCM] deep chlorophyll maximum layer (ENVO:01000326); material: water (ENVO:00002006), including particulate matter (ENVO:01000060) such as... | depth 40 m
AATGATCCCGGACCGCTTTCCAGATAACGCCAAAGATCCGGTTCATTACAATACCATGGACGCTACACTTTGGCTTTTTGTGGCCAGCTATGACTACCAAAAAAAATTCGAGGATATTGCATTTGTAAAAGATCATATTGAAATATTAAAAAATATATTGGACCAGCATATTGCCGGCGCCCGCTACAACATTCACATTACAGAGGAAGGATTTATTTACGGTGGGGAATGCAAGGTACAGCTTACATGGATGGATGCCATTGTAGGTGGAAAAGTGATTACCCCCAGAGTGGGATGTCCAGTAGAGGTAAATGCTCTATGGTATAACGCCCTTAAGATTTATGAAAACTTCTGTGAAATTCTCAATGTTGATATTGAAGCCGGTTACCTAGAATTGATTGCCAAGTTTGAATCCAATTTTACCAAATTTTTTATCAATCCACAAGGAACCTTATTCGATGTGATCATACCTGGGATCTCGCAGGACAATGCCCTGCGCCCCAATCAAATATACTGTCTTAGTCTACCTTTCGGCGTTTTGGACAACGACCAACAAAGATGCATTTTTGAGGCCGTGGAAAATAAACTATATACCCCCTATGGACTGCGTACCTTGGATCCGGATAGTCCGGAATATAAACCGAACTATGAAGGTAATCAATGGTCACGGGACCATGCTTACCACCAAGGAACGGTATGGCCATTCCTACTTCATGAATATTTTCAGGCCTATTTCAAAATCTACGGAACCTCTACTAAGAACAAGAAAAAAGTAATGTTGGAATTGGAGCCGTTGCGCAAACATTTTTATCAGGACAACGGCATACATTGTATTTCCGAGATTTTTAACGGTAGTGAACCCCAAGAGGGAAAAGGCTGCATTCAACAAGCTTGGTCGGTAGCGGCCATTATAAAATTGTACATAGATTTTGGGCTCGACAAAATTGAACAGGAAGAAGAGCCGATGCCTAAATATACCATTTTTAAGGTTTGATTAGCGTTTTGGTCATGACAATAAATCACAACTTAAAATTTTATAGATTATTTTCCTCAAGCCTTGAAGTTATTTTGTATTTTTTGAAAACCAAAAAACCCATCAAATAAATCAACCAACCATGGATACCAAGATTTTTAACATCAACCGAAGACATTTTTTAAAAGGGGCCGCAGCATCCCTGGCACTTTCCTCTTTTGGATCCTATGGTATGGAGCTTATTTATCGGGATAAACCGCTAAGGGTTGGACTTATTGGTACAGGGTGGTATGGAAAAAGTGATCTTTTTAGGCTAATGCAGGTGACCAAGGTAGACGTAGTTTCTATTTGCGATGTGGACAATAATTTACTTAACGAAGCGGCAAAGCTTATCAGTCTTAGGCAACCGTCCGGAAAAACCCCCAGAACTTATAGGGATTATAGAAAAATGCTCGCAGAAAAGGATTTGGACATAGTGCTTATTGGTACCCCGGACCACTGGCATGCCCTTCAGGCCATAGAGGCTTTAAAATCCGGGGCCCATGTCTATGTGCAAAAACCAATAAGTGTTGATGTAATAGAGGGTGAAGCCATGGTAGCTGCCGCCAGAAAATATAACAAGGTAGTACAGGTTGGAACCCAGCGTAAGAGTACCCCGCATCTTATAGATGCCAAAAAAAATATAGTGGATGCCGGCTTATTGGGCAAGGTTTCCCACGTGGAAATGTGTTGTTATTACCATATGAGGGCCAATGGCAATCCTCCCTTGGAAAAGGTTCCGGATTTTTTGGATTATGAAATGTGGACAGGCCCCGCTCCCCTGCGTCCTTATGATGGAATTCCCCATAGGCGTTGGTGGCGTACCTTTATGGAGTACGGCAATGGCATAATGGGCGATATGTGCGTGCACATGTTGGATACCGTAAGGTGGATGTTAGAGCTGGATTGGCCAAATCGAATAAGTTCTACTGGGGGTATCTATGTACAAAAAGATGGAAAATCCAATATTGCCGATACCCAAACTGCCATCTTTGAATATGAGGAACTCAACTGCGTATGGCAACATAGAAGCTGGGGAACCCCTGCAGACCCGGATTACCCTTGGTCGTTTAAACTATATGGCGAAAAAGGCACATTGTCCGGAAGCACCATGAGATATGACTTTGTTCCCCATGGAGGTGGGGAAAAGATCCATATGGACGTAATTTATGAAAAGGAAAAATATCCTGAAGACCTTACCGAAAAAGATATAGAACTAAATGCTGCCCCTGCGACCAGATTGCATATGTTGGACTTCCTCGCTGCAATTGATAAGGGTACCTTGCCTATTGCCGATATCCGGGAAGGACATGTTTCCACAGCCAGCTGCATTTTGGCCAATATGGCCATGGCTACGGGAAGACCTTTGATCTATGATCCCAATAATATCGTAGTGGTGAATGATGCGGAGGCAACGGCGCTTTTGCAAAGGGATTATCGTGCCCCTTGGAAACATCCACATCCCAACGATTTTAAATAGAGATACCTTGGCTAACGAATAGTTTTCACTGATGGATTCTAATCCAAAATTCGCCCATCCTCCATCTGTATAATGCGATCTGTACGTTTGGCAAAATCCTCGTCGTGTGTCACGATCAAAAGGGAAAGACCTTCCTCCTCCTTAAGACGTTTAAAAATACTGAAGACATTTTCCGAATTGTGACTGTCCAAATTCCCTGTAGGTTCATCTCCCATAAGAATGGAAGGGTTATTTATTAAGGCCCTGGCGATCGCCACCCTTTGTTTTTCCCCGCCGGATATCCGCGAGGCCCGTTGGTGGGCCAACTTTTCTATATCCAACATTCTTAATTTCTCCATGGCATCGTGTTCTATTTCTGCCAAGGACTTCTCTGCCAATTTTTTGGCTGGCAGCATCACATTTTCCAATACGCTAAACTCGGACAACAAATAATGGAACTGAAACACGAATCCTATATTTTTATTCCGGATTTGGGACAGTTTGCTATGTTTTTGTCCGGTAATCAATTCGTTGTTCAAATATAGTTCTCCTGTGTAATCCGTATCCATGGTAGACAGAATATATAGCAGGGTAGACTTCCCTGATCCCGATTTACCCATGATAGAGGCAAATTCCCCCATTTTTATTCTGAAAGAAATATCCTTGAGCACATGAAATTTCACAGGCTTTTCAAAGTATTTATTGATATTTTTTGTCTCTAAAACGAAGTCCATTTTTCTAGGTTAAGTTCCCCTAATAATCCGCACAGGGTCTATGCGCTTTGCTTTGTTGGAAGGCAACCAACCGGCAACAAAGGTCGAAATCAGGGCAAAGGAAATGCCAATGATATAATACCAAATATTATAGTTTATGGGATAGGTGGTAATGGTTGGCAACGCCTCGGTTTCGAATGCCACATTATCTATTAGTTTGGAAAGAACAAACCCAACAAATAGACCAAGTATCCCGCCCAATGCCCCAATGATCATGGCCTGACTCATAAAAATTAGTTGTACATCGGTACCCGAAAACCCTGTAGCTTTTAATATGGCGATATCCTTCATTTTTTCATAAATAAGCATGTTTAGTATATTATAGATTCCAAAACCGGCAACAATCAATAAGGTAATGGACACGGCATAGGTAATAAGGTTTCGGATATTGGATCCCGTTTCAAATTGGGCATTGGCCTCATTTACACTTGTCGCCTTTACTTGAAACTGTTTCCCCAAACTACTTGCCATGGTCGTGGCTTCGTTAATATCGTACAACTTTACATTGATATCGGTAACGTAATTCTGGGCCTCACCCAAAATACGTTGTACCGTCTTTAGATTGGCATAACTCTGAATATTATCTATATCCGCAATACCGCTTTGGTATATCCCTACAATTTTTAGGGGAAAAACATCGCCCTTTATAGTACTGACCTGTACTCGATCACCCTCCTTGAGCGACATTTTTTTGGCAAGGCCCGCTCCCAAAAGTATTCCGTTTTCACTGTTTTTTAGATCCTGTGCCGTTCCCTCCACTATATAATCATCAATATTAGAGAGTCTTGCCTCTTCCATAATATCCACTCCTACCAAATTCCCCCCTAATTCTATAGATCCGGAGAGATAAAAGATCTGCGCCCTTAGTTGGGGCGTTGCACCATAAACCTTTTTGTCCTTTTTTAGATAATTCAAGATGGGGAGACCATTATGGATCTTCTTCTGACTTTGCTTAGGCTTAACGGAATTAACCACATTAAAGGCATCCTCAAATTCCTGATATAGGGCAATGGGCTGTTTTTCTGAAGGTTCTATCTCATTGTAGATATGGATATGGGGCGTTTGGTTCAAAATAAGGCTGTCCAGCATTTCATTGAGCCCCGTCATAAAACTCACCAAAGTAATATAGGCCCCGATACCAAAGGTAACACCTAGGGAGGCCGTTACCGTAGATTTCATCTTGGTTAACAGATGGGTTTTGGCGATGTTCAATATGACCTTCCAATTGATCATTCTTCAGGTTTTAGAATCTCCGTGGTCTCATTGATACCATTTATAATTTCTACACGCTCCAAATTTTGAAGCCCGGGAACAACTTCAACAAGTCCGTCCGGAGTCCTCACTTTGTTCCCCTCCAATAAAAACTCCTTGGGAATGGTCAAGACGCTTTCCTTCTCGGAAATAATTATATTTCCCTCCCCTGCCAAACCAGGGTAAAGCGCTTGCGGTGGATTGCTAAAAATGGCCTCTGCCTTAAAGGTCTGGGAACGCTCATCCTTTTTGGGATATATTTTGTTTACTTTGGCATCAAATACCTCATTGCCATAAGCATCCAAAGTAATAAGGGCTTTTTGGCCCAGCTGAAGTTTTACGATATCGACCTCGTCTATCAACAATTCAATAATAAAATCCGTAGCACTGCCAACCGATGCCAAAGGCTCCATAGTATTGACTATTTCTCCTGGGTTTTTGTATAAGGCATAAAGTTTTCCATTGATCTTGCTACTAACGGTAAAATCCTTGGTGGTAAGCTGCGAGGTATTATAATTGTTGAGCGCCTGCTGAACTTGGGTAGAAAGTTCGTTCTTGGTCTGGACATATTTATTTTTAAGTTGCTTTAAATTATTTCCTGAAATTTCATAAGCAAGTTTGCGGTTCTCAAACTGCACTTTCGATCCAATATTTTGATCCCAAAGCCTCTTTTGCCTTATAAAATTCATAGAATCGTTTTTAAAGGACAAGGTTGCCGATTGGATCTCATCTTCCAACGAACCTAAAACCGCCGAACTGCCGTTGTAATTTTCTTGCGCCAATTGAAGTGCCAAGCGCGCATTTTCCGTGTTGAGTTTCGGGGTACTGTTCACAATCTGGATAATTGGTGTCCCCTTGCTTACCAATTCCCCTTCCTCCAACAAATTACGGTCCAAAATACCTGCAACGGGGGCATAAGCCTGATACAGACTATCTGGCTGCACGGTTACGGAAGCATAAACCGATTCCGTTAGATGGATTTTAGTGGGAAATATCTTTTCTTGTTTGTCTCCGCAGGATAAAAAAAGAAATAGACAATGGATCAATAAATAATTCCTCATAGACAATATTAACTAAGATAGCCCAAAATAAAGGGAAATATACTTTATAGAATATGAGAAAAATCATATAGGCTTCTATCCCAAAAGTATTCTTTACCGTTCATCCAAGAATATAGCAAACGATATATAATTATTGAATAGCTCATTGCCCTACGCGGGTGTCCCGGCTTGGCCCCATCATTCCGTAAAACCCATATAAGCGGGTTTCATCACTAAAATAACCGAATTAAATGTAGCGTTTGGAAATTTTAAAAAATCCACAACAAAAGGACACCCCTAAAGCGCTTTTTTTTTACCAACGCTAAAGCAATGTCCTTTGACCAAATTTAGGATTTGATCCTACCCATTATTTAATAAGAGGTAGGGCCTATACTAATCCTAAAGAAATTTTCCAGTTTCGTCCAGTTTAACCCGCAACATTTTATCCCCGTTCTCTAATTTAACCTTATAGGTTTTCTTTGCACCTAGAACATCGGTAAAGGAGACCAAATAAATATCTTTCGTAATAACCCATCCTGGAAAACGATCCGCTATGCTCTCCCTTACTGAAGTTGGCAAATTTATATCCTTAAACTTTTCAGCAGTGCGCAGTAGCTTTCCATCGCCATCATAAGCGGCAAGAATTTTGCCTTCGGGAATAAAAAAGGTAATATTATAAAGGTCATAATCGTCCTGATAATATTCTGAGCTTTTAATATCATAGGTCGCCACCTTTTCCTGCAATAGCTTCACCGGAACAGATGCCAACTCTCCAGTGTTGATATCATTGAGATATTTATAGTTGGTGGCGTAAACCGTTACCTCCGATAATTCAACCGTAGGGATAATTTGAGAAAAGGATTGGGTGGTTAGTCCAATAGCTAATAAACCAAATAGAATTTTTTTCATGATCATTAAGTTTAAATATTAATTAGTGTTAACATGGACTTCCGTTGTCCAATGGTAGCAAATTATCCCAACTTAAGGGCTTCTACAATGACCTAAGTCATTATGCTACATTCAATTAAGAAATCCCACACCCCCAGAAGTCAGAACTGACCAATGTCATATTTTACCATAAAAGAAGGAATTAGATTTGATGTTAATAAGGATTTATGCGAAATGCCTTTTAGGGAATTCCATAAACTGTCACAGAATAGTTTAAAGATTATAAAAAGGAATATGACAAATTTGACCACTAGCGAAAGTATTCGCTTACTAAAGGGCAACTATACCGGACACTTGGGATATATATATCAGGATAAGCCTTATGTTCTCCCTATTACCTATTATTATGACAAGGATGATCATTCCCTGATAAGTTATTCGGCAGATGGCCACAAAATAGATGCCATGCGCCAGAATACAGCGGTGACCTTATTGGTCGAGGAAGTAAAATCATCCAACAATTGGCAATCGGTTATGGCCCATGGCACCTATGAAGAACTTCAAGGAACCGATGCCAAATTTAAGTTGCATCAATTTACAGAGGGGGTAAAGGGTCTTATCCTTGCCAAAGAGCATCGGGAAACTGAATTTATAAGTGAATTTTCAAGCAAATTGTACTCCCGCGGAATTCCGACGGTATATCGCATCAAAATATTAGAGATTACTGGAAAAAGGAAAGAAACCTAGCATAATCCCCCCAGGTTAGTTCCCCCTATTTTTCCAGCTATTAGCAATTAGCCTTACTCCTCAATAATGCTAATTTAAATAACCCAAATAATGTATTGGAGATGGAAAACTATATAAGGCAATTTAATGAAATAGATATAAACGATGTTCCCGAAGTAGGAGGAAAAAATGCCTCTTTGGGCGAAATGTACCAGAAACTTACCTCAAAAGGAATTCAGGTTCCGGACGGATTTGCCACTACTTCGGACGCCTACTGGCTCTTCCTGAAAGAAGCGCAATTAAAAGAATCCATATTCGCCGAGATTTCCAAATTGGATAAGAAGGATTTTTCCAATTTACGGGAAGTTGGGAGTGCTATAAGAACAAGTATAGCCAAAGCGGATTTTCCGCAAGCTATCAAGTCTTCCCTTGAACACGGATATAATACACTGGTAAAAAAATACGGTTCCCAAATTTCCTTGGCGGTCCGCAGCAGTGCCACGGCAGAGGACCTTCCCAATGCCAGTTTTGCAGGGCAACAGGAAACCTATCTCAATGTAAAGGGTTTTGATGAACTGATAGCTGCCTGTCATAAATGTTATGCCTCCTTATTCACCGATAGGGCCATAAAATACCGCGAAGACAATCATTTTGACCAGACCAAGGTAGCGCTATCCATAGGCGTTCAGTTAATGGTGCGCTCGGACCTGGCAAGTTCCGGAGTAAATTTCACCTTGGATCCGGACACTGGTTTTGATAAGGTAGTTCTTGTTACCAGCACTTGGGGCCTAGGTGAAAATATAGTTCAGGGCAGTGTTAATCCGGACGAATACTTCGTTTATAAACCTAGTCTTAAAAATAGTATTCGCCAACCCATTATTTCAAGAAAATTGGGCAGCAAGGAAAAAACCATGATTTACGATACTTCTGGCAGCGGTACCCTTAACCTGGACACCACAATAGAAAAACAGGAAAAATTTGTACTTACCGATGCCGAGGTGAAAAAACTTGCCGAATGGTCTATAATCATTGAGGAACATTATGGACGTCCCATGGATATAGAATGGGCAAAGGACGGTTTGACCAATGAATTGTTTATAGTCCAGGCCAGACCGGAGACGGTGCAAAGTGCAAAAAAGGATAAACTCAAAATCAGTACCTATACCTTACTGGAAAAAGGCAAGGAAATTACAAGGGGAATGGGTCTGGGCAACAAAATATCTGCAGGGAAGGCACGTATTATACATAGTCCCCTAGAATCCGATAAGCTACAGCCTGGAGAAATACTCATCACGGAAAAGACCGATCCCGATTGGGATCCCATCCTTAAAAAAGCTGCCGGCATCATTACGGACCAAGGGGGGCGCACAAGTCATGCCGCCATAGTTGCTCGTGAGGTAGGAGCTACAGCAATTGTTGGCACCCTTAATGCTACAAAAACAATAAAGGATGGCCAGGATATCACCATTTCATGTGCAGATGGGGATACTGGAGTAGTTTACGATGGAATACTGAAATGGGACGAAAAAACAGTGGATATTAAATCACTTAAAAAACCCGCAACCCAACCCATGCTTATTTTGGCAGATCCAGAGCAAGCCTTCAAACTATCATTTTATCCCACTGCCGGCGTTGGTCTTATGCGATTGGAATTTGTCATCAATAATTCCATCCAAATCCATCCGATGGCCTTAAAGCATTTTGACACCCTAAAGGACCCCACTGTAAAGGAAACTATTGAAAAACTCACCCACCACTACCCTAACAAGGCCAATTATTTTGTGCATAAACTGGCAGAGGGCATTGCCACCATTGCAGCCGCCTTTTATCCCAAAGATGTTATTGTGCGTACAAGCGATTTTAAATCCAATGAATATGCCAATTTAATAGGCGGTAAGGAATTTGAACCAATTGAGTCCAACCCTATGATCGGTTTTAGAGGAGCATCACGCTACTATCATCCCAAATATCAGGAAGCCTTTGAATTGGAGTGCAAGGCCATGAAAATGGTCAGGGAGGACATGGGTTTTAATAATGTTAAGATAATGATTCCCTTCTGTCGTACCCTTACTGAAGCTGAAAGAGTGGTTGACCTTATGGCAGATTACGGATTGAAAAGGGGTGAGAATGGCCTACAGCTCTATATGATGACCGAAATTCCCAACAACGTAATGCTGGCCGAAGAGTTCGCACATTTTTTTGATGGCTTCTCTATCGGCTCCAACGACCTTACCCAATTGACCTTGGGCGTGGATCGCGATTCAGAGCTCTTAAGCGACATTTTTAACGCCAATGATCCTGGACTAAAAAAAATGATCGCCATGGTCATTGCTTCCGCCCACAAAACGAATACAAAAATTGGACTCTGCGGACAGGCTCCAAGTGATTATCCCGAGTTTGCACAGTTTCTTGTAGAAAAAGGAATCAATTCCATCTCCTTTAATCCGGATGCGCTCATTGAAGGAATCAAGAATATAAATATGGCAGAAAATCATAAGGTAAGTTTTGGAATGGCGGAAAGTAGTAATTGACATCCAAAAGGTAATTGGGCCCAATATATTTACTATTCATTGCCTTTGTCTGTTGAAACAAAAGATTCGCCAATTTTTGTTTCACTATTAATACAATAAGGGAACTACCCTGTTGGATTGATGATTTATATCATTTTTCATCACCTTCGTAAATACTTCCTTTGTTATTACAATTGGGATACCCTAATGATTACCATAAACCAATCTATAATAGTAGGTATTCCCCAATGAAATTGGAAACCTAAGCTTAGAACGTCTAATTTTTGCCCAAATCTAATTCTGTTGGGCTGTGAACAATCATAAATTATAAATAAGATGCAAAAGAGAGTAGTTACACTTACCTTAAATCCCGTAATAGACAAGAGCGTGTCCGTACCGGGTATCAGCCCCAATACCAAACTGCGCTGTACATCACCAACTTATGACGCAGGAGGCGGGGGCATCAATGTATCACGTGCCCTCAAAAAATTGGGAGAGGAATCGCTCTGCATATATCTCGCAGGAGGGCCCACAGGAGAACATTTAAGGCAAATATTGGACAAGGCGGGTATCGATCAAATAGCAGTGCCCATTAAGGGGTGGACGAGGGATAATCTTGCGGTTACAGATACTATTACCAATTTACAATACCGCTTTGGGGTCCCTGGACCTCTGGTTGAAAAGGAAGAATGGGAAACGCTACTGAAAAAATTGGAAGAGAATTTGCAAGAAGGAGATTACTTGGTGGCCAGTGGTAAATTACCTCCGGGAATGCCCGATGATTTCTATGTTCTGGTAGCGGAAATAGCCAAAAGAAAAAAGACCCGCTTTGTTTTGGACACTTCAGGGGAGGCTCTGGTCAAGGCTACAAAATCCAGCATATTTATGCTAAAACCCAACTTGGGGGAATTAAGCACCTTATGTGGTGTCACCTCAATTTCAGCCATGGAATTGGAACCCCTTGCCAAAAAGTTTTTAGAGGAACATGATTGTGGGATACTTGTGGTATCCTTGGGGGCGAAAGGGGCCCTATTGGCTACAAAGGACCTCATAGAACATATTCCTGCGCCCACAGTGCTGCAAAAAAGCACCATTGGGGCGGGCGATAGTATGGTGGCCGGTATGGTAGTTAGTTTGCTTAAAGGCAAAACCTATAGCGAAATGGTAAAATACGGAGTAGCCTGCGGTACTGCTGCTACCATGCATGAGGGTACCCAATTGTGCAACAAGGAGGACGCCGATAATTTGTACAAATGGATACTAGGACAAAAAACAAAGCTGTAAATACTAATTTGAGAAGTAACAATTGGATGTCGAATACCTTTTGAGGGATTATGCACCTAACCCAGTACTTATCGGATGATATGCCGTTATTTGGGCTTTTGCCAAAATACCATTGAACGAAGGCATT
>TARA_R110002073_G_scaffold328805_1_pt1 | contig 11057 bp, 7 predicted proteins | sample TARA_R110002073 | Tara Oceans TARA_R110002073 (sample SAMEA4397174) | marine metagenome | biome: Polar Biome; feature: [DCM] deep chlorophyll maximum layer (ENVO:01000326); material: water (ENVO:00002006), including particulate matter (ENVO:01000060) such as... | depth 40 m
CACTTTCTTGCCCAGTTCACGAATATGGCGTGGCGGGCAGCCGGGATCCGACTCGAAGCGCTCCAGTTCACCGAGGACGAAATGCGTGACGTGGGGCAGTTCGAGCGTTCGCGCCGTATCGAGATCGACCCAGCGCAAATCTTCCAGCTCATTGGCCTCGAACGCGGCCTCTTCGCCAATCACCGTTTGAATGTCGGCGCGGAAAAACCAGGCGTCGAACCGGCGCACGCGTCCCGGCGGCGTGATGGCCCGTGTGATCAGTTGCAGGCCGGACAGGTCAGGCTTGGCACCGATGCGCCGAAAACAGTCCCAGGTCGGGTGGCGCGAAGAGATTCGCCCCCGCGCGCCAATGACCATGCCGGTTTCTTCCGCGGTTTCCCGTACTGCAGCGACGGCAATGGCCCGGGCTTTGGATTCGGGAATGCTGCGCGACATGATGGAGAGGCATGCCGGGTTCAGGTCGCCGGCAATGGGCGCGAAATGATCGGCGCGGTCCACACGCCCTCCGGGGAAGACGTAGCGTTTGGGCATGAAGGCATGTGCCGCCGACCGGCGTCCCATGAGAATTTCCAGACCGGTATCAGATGGCCGCGTCAGCAAGAGGGATCCGGCAAACTTGGGTCGCAACGTCACTTTCGTCTGGCCTTCTTGCCACGGCCCTTGTGCTTGAAGCGACCTTTTGGCTTGCCGCTCGTTCCAGGCTTGTGGGACTTTGTACCGCCGGGTCTACCCCCGCCCTTGCCGCCTTCCGGCGGCGTCAGCATGTCCAGTAGCAGTCCACCGGTAATGGGGGCCGCTTCGTCGATCCGGACAGTGACCGGCATGCCGAGCCGGTAGCGGCCCTTCGACCGCTGTCCGATCAAGGCATGAGCCTTTTCATCGTGATTGAAACGCTCCTCGCCGAGGCGGCTGATCGGGACCAGGCCGTCGGCCCCCGTATCGTCGAGTTTCACAAAAGCACCGAAGCGTGTGACGCCGGTAATGCGGCCCGGAAACTCGTTGCCGACCTGTTCTGACAGGTAAAGCGCAATGAAACGGTCGGTCGCATCGCGCTCGGCGGCCATGGCCTTGCGTTCCTGGGTCGAGATATCGCCCGCAATCCCTTCAAGCTGGCTGGCCTCGGCATCGGTCTGACCGTCATCGCCCAGCTTCAGGGCGCGGATCAATGCCCGATGAACCGTCAGGTCGGCATAGCGACGAATGGGTGATGTGAAATGCGCGTAGCGGCGCAGGTGGAGTCCGTAGTGTCCCGGATTTTCAACCGAATAGATGGCCTGCATCTGGGTGCGCAGGACCATTTCGTTGACGGTCTGGTAGTTTGGTCCACCGCGTGCCTGGTCGAGCAGGCGGTTGAAGCGTTCCGGCCTCGGGGCTTCACCCTTGGCCCATTTCATACCGATGGTCGGCAGGAAATCGGCCAGGGCATCAAGCTTTTCAAAACTCGGCGGTTTGTGAGTCCGGTAGATGAGGGGCGTTTTCTTCGCTTCGAGGGTTTCGGCGGCCGCCACATTCGCCTGGATCATGCATTCTTCGATCAGCTTGTGGGCATCGAAGCGCTGGCGCTCCTCCACGCCCAGGATCCGGCCGTCTTCTCCAACCTTGATCTTGCGTTCCGGTGCATCGATTTCCAGCGGCGCACGATGTTCGCGGGCAGTCTTGAGCGCGCCATACGCTCCCCAGAGCGGCTTGAGGACCGGTTCGAGCAGACTATTCGTCTTGGCGTCCGTCGTGCCATCAATCGCGGCCTGAGCCTGTGTATAGGACAGCTTGGCGGCCGATCGCATCCAGCCGCGCACAAAGCGGTGCGTGCGCTTATTGCCCGATTTGTCGAAGACCATGCGCACGGCCATGCAGGGCCGCTCTTCATGTTCCCGCAGCGAACACAGATCGTTGGAGAGGCGCTCGGGCAGCATCGGAACGACTCGGTCCGGCAGATAGACCGAATTGGCCCGCTTCAATGCACCACGGTCGAGCGGTGAGCCGGGCGTGACATAGGCGGCGACATCGGCAATCGCGACCATCACAATCCACCCGCCCGGATTCTTGGGGTCGTCATCGGCCGCGGCCCAGACAGCGTCGTCGTGGTCGCGGGCATCGTCCGGGTCGATGGTGATCAGCGGGATGTCCCGCAAATCCTCGCGATTGCCCATTTTTGCCGGTTTGACCTGCGCGGCCTGGCGCGCCTCATCATCGCCAAACCCGGTGGGGATGCCGTGGGAATGAAGCGCAATAATTGACCCTGCGCCCGGCACATCGGCATCGCCGATGACCTCGATGATGTTCGCCGTTTTCAGCCCGTGGCTGCGTTCCTTGGCAATGCGGCAGAGAACCAGCTGACCGTCCCTGGCTTTCTCCGCTTCGCCTCGGGCGGGAACGAGCTCGTGGCGCGACTTTCGGTCCACCGGAAGGAGGCGAGGCTGGCCCTTGTCCTTGCGCAGCACGCACAGAATGGAGTGGGCGCTCTGACCCAGTTTACGGATCAGGCGCGCGTCATAGCCGCCATCACCATCCGGCTCGAGCCGAACCAGGGCGCGATCACCAATGCCCAGCGCGGACGATCCGCGGCCGCCGGCACCTTCACCTGGCACCAGTCGAATTGTGGGTGTTGCACCGCGCGCCTTTTGCGGCCTGGCGAGCAATTCGCCATCTGTATCCCGGTCGTGAATTTCAACGACGGTGACGCCGGGCAGTGTGTCGGCAAGCGCCCAGGAATCACGACCTTCGCGGTGGATCGTCTTTTCCGCTTCCAGCGTGCGAAGGGCGTGCTTCAACTGAGCTTTCTGTGGGCCCGTCAGGCCCAGCTCTCGCGCAATTTCGCGCTTTCCGAACTTTCCATCGCCGCGGCGGATCACGTCGATCAGGGTGTCGCGATCAAATCCGGTCTCTTTGGCATCAAACTGGGCGGTCAAATTATCCTCTTCGTGCCGCCGTCAGTCGTCCTTGGCAGCTGCTGTCTTTTTTGCGGCAGGCTTCTTCTTCGCCGCCGCCTTCTTGGGGGCGGCCTTCTTCTTGGGAGCCGCCTTTTTCTTCGCCGCAGGCTTTTTGGCGCGGGTTTTCTTGCCGCCCTTGGCCTGCTTGGCGGCCACCAGTTCCATGGCCTGTTCAAGAGTAACCGATTCCGGATCGGTGTCCTTGGGCAATGTCGCGTTGACCGACTTGTACTTTACATAGGGACCGTAGCGGCCATTCATAACCTTGACCGGCGAACCTTCGTGCTCACCCAGATCCTTGAGGGCTGTCGGCGCATTGCCGCGCGGGTTTTTCTTCTTGTCTTCCAGCACCGCAACGGCGCGGTTCAGGCCAATCTCGAACACCTCGTCGATATTGGGCAGATTTGCATACATCTTGCCGTGGCGGACAAAGGGACCATAGCGGCCGAGGCCGGCTTCGATGATTTCACCATCTTCCGGGTGCGGCCCGACCGGGCGGGGCAGGGTGAGCAGTTTAAGCGCCTTTTCCAGCGTCACATCGGCTTTTGCCCAGCCCTTGGGCAGGGAAGAGCGCTTCGGCTTCTCCTCGCCGGCAACGGCAATTTCGACGTAAGTGCCGAAACGACCGTCCTTGAGGTAGACCATCTCGCCGCTTTCGGGGTCTTCACCCAGCGATCCGTCGCCGCCGGCGTCGGGGTCGTCATCACTGACGCCAAGCTGCCGCGTGAACTTGCAGTCGGGGTAATTCGAACAGCCCAGGAAGGCTCCGAACTTGCCCAGGCGCAGGCTGAGCCGGCCTTCATTGCAGGACGGGCAAAGCCGCGGGTCGGAACCGTCTTCCTTTTCGGGGAAGATATGCGGGGCGAGCGCCTCGTTGAGCGCATCAAGAACGGCGCCGATGCGCAAATCACCAATGTCTTCAATCGCCGCAGAGAATTCCGTCCAGAAGTCGCGAAGCAATTGCTTCCAGTTCAGATTGCCCGCCGAGACCTTGTCGAGCTGGTCCTCGAGGTCGGCGGTGAAATCATATTCGACATATTTGGCAAAGAAGTTTTCAAGGAAGGCAATGACGACGCGGCCCTTGTCCTCCGGAATGAATCGATTCTTGTCCATGCGGACATAGTCGCGGTCGCGCAGCACGGTCAGCGTCGAGGCATAGGTCGAGGGACGGCCGATACCAAGTTCTTCCATCCGCTTGACCAGCGAGGCCTCCGAGAAGCGCGGCGGCGGCTGGGTGAAGTGCTGCTCGGCGTAGGTCTTGCGCGCTTCGGCAGACGCACCTTGCGTGACCTTGGGAAGACGGTTTTCACCTTCATCCTCGGCATCGTCGAGGCCTTCCTGATAAAGGGTCAGGAAACCATCAAAGAGGAGGACAGAGCCCGTCGCGCGCATGGCGAGATCGCGGCTCTCATTTTCCAGTTCGATCGTGGTGCGCTCGAAGCGCGCACTTTCCATCTGGCTGGCGACGGCGCGCTTCCAGATCAGGGCATACAGTTTGGCCTGATCCTCATCGAGGCGCAGGTCCTTGGGATGGCGCGAAAAGCTGGTTGGGCGGATCGCCTCGTGCGCTTCCTGTGCGTTGCGTTGCTTGGACTTGTAGATGCGCGGGGCCGATGGCGTGTAAAGCGCGCCGAAATCCTGGGTGATGACGTCGCGCACCTGGCTGATGGCTTCGCTCGCCATATCAACGCCGTCGGTCCGCATATAGGTGATCAGACCAACGGTCTCGCCGCCCAGATTGACACCTTCATAGAGTTTCTGCGCGGTCCGCATGGTGCGTTGTGCGTTGAAGCCCAGCTTGCGCGACGCTTCCTGCTGAAGGGTCGAGGTCGTGAAGGGGGCCGGCGGGTTGCGCTTGGCCGGCTTGGCCTCGACCGAGCTGATCGACAGCGACGCAGCCTTGATCGCATCGGCAGCGGCGTTGGCAGTGCCGCGGTCGGAAATGGTCAGCTTGTCGATCTTGTCGCCGCGATAGCGTGTCAGGCGCGCGCGGAAACTGTCGGAACTGCCGGAGACAATGTCGGCGTCGACGGACCAATATTCCTGGGCGCGGAATTTTTCGATTTCCAGTTCACGTTCGCAAATCAGGCGCAGGGCAACAGACTGCACGCGACCGGCCGAACGGGCACCGGGCAGCTTGCGCCACAGGATGGGCGAGAGGGTGAAGCCGACGAGATAATCGAGCGCCCGGCGCGCCAGATAGGCGTCGACCAATTCCATGTCGATGGCACGCGGATGACGCATGGCTTCTGTCACGGCCTGCTTGGTGATCGCGTTGAACGCAACGCGCTCCACGGTCACGCCCTTGAGAACCTTGCGCTTTGTCAGTGCCTCAAGCAGGTGCCAGGAAATGGCTTCGCCTTCGCGATCCGGGTCGGTTGCAAGAATCAGGCGGTCGGCCCCCTTGAGCGCATCGGCAATCGCCTTGACGCGCTTTGCACCAGCCGGATCGACTTCCCAATCCATCGCAAAGTCATCGTCAGGCCGGACCGAGCCATCCTTGGCCGGCAGGTCCCGAACATGGCCAAAACTCGCCAGGACCTCGAAGTCGGCACCGAGATATTTGTTGATGGTTTTGGCCTTGGCAGGCGACTCGACGACAACGACGTTCATGAAAGGTCCGGGGTCTGGTGGGATCAAAATTCAGTCTGGCTAGCGGCGCGGGAAGGTGGGGGAGCCCCAAGTCAGTGTCAACTCGCGCCCTGCTTGCAATTATTGGAATGAATCACTAGAAATACACCAATAGGTTGAACGGGGGAGTGACCGCTTTGCGCGAGAACTTGAAGTGTGAGTCGGAACAGGACACGGCTGAATTTGTAACAGATTTACTTGAAAGCCTGTCGACTTTATCCCGTGGCGCTGGCCTGTATCGGTCCAGCGTCCTCATCTCCGCGGCCATTTCGGTGGTCCAGCTCGAAGCCAGAAGCACTCAGAAGGAGCCGCTGTCCGGGTAGGCCGCGCGGACCTGCCCTCCGGCGGCGATCTCGGCCCGGCCTGCGAGTTCAAGCTCGAGCAGCACACCCATGACAAGGCCGATGGGGGCCCCGCTTTGCCGCGTCAGTTCGTCGATCGTTGTCGGTGAGGGCGACAGCAGGTCCGCGATCCGCGCTCGCAGCTCATCAAGGCTGCCCGTCAGGTCGATTTCGTCCCCGTCGCAATCCATGTCGAATGGATCGCGCGGCGGTTCCGCGGCATCCCTGCGCAAATTGCCCAGAATCTCGAGTACATCATCGGCCCCCTCTATGAGCGCGGCACCGTTTCTGATCAGCATATTGCTGCCCTTGGCGCGCGGATCGAGCGGTGAGCCGGGGACGGCCATGACCTCGCGGCCCTGTTCATTGGCGAGCCGTGCGGTGATCAGGGATCCCGACCGCATCGCGGCTTCCACGACAACAACGCCGAGGGAGAGCCCGGAGATCAGGCGGTTGCGGCGCGGAAAGTCGCGGGCCGTTGGGCTCATGCCGAGTCGCGATTCGCTGACGACCAGGCCGGACCGGGCTATCTGGCCATGCAGGTCCTGATGCTCGGGTGGGTAGATATGATCGACACCGCCCGCCAGGACCGCGACCGTACCGCTTTCCAGCGATCCGGTGTGGGCCGCCCCGTCAATGCCGCGGGCCAATCCTGAAATGACGATGACTCCCGCGTCCCCCAGGGCATGGGCGAGTTCGCGCGCAAACCGTACGCCCACCGCCGAGGCATTACGCGCGCCGACAATGGCGCAGGTCATGCGGTCGGTCAGGTCCAGCGATCCCATGGTGGAGATAACCGGTGGCGGCGGATCAATTTCGCGCAGCCGGGCCGGGTAGGCGGCTTCACAGGCCATCAGGATGTGTCCGCCAGCGTCTTCGGTGGCGAGCAGTTCGGCTTCGGCCACGTCGCGGGAGATCGGCTCAAGCGGCCTCGTGCGACCGCCCCGCCGCGAAAGTTCCGGCAGGACCTCCAGCGCCTCCGCGGCCGTGCCGAAACGCTGGATCAGTTTGGAAAAGGTAGCAGGGCCGACTTGCGGCGTGCGGGCAAGCCGCAGCCAGTCGATCCGATCGGACGGGCTGAGTTCGCTACCGCTCAAGCCGGCTTCTTGCCGATTTTGGGTTCCTCTCTGGCGAGGATGCGTCCGATATTGGCGCGGTGACGCCAATAGATGATCGCCGCCATGAAGAGGGCCAGCAGGGCGACACCCGGCTTGTCGAACGCGTAGGCGATAATGGGCGCTGCCGCAGCGGCCACGAGCGCGCTTAGCGAGGACATGCGCATCAACAGCGCCATGCCGACCCAGACCAGCGCGCTGAGAACGCCGATGGGCCAGGCCACGGCCAGGAGCGTCCCGTAAAACGTGGCCACGCCCTTGCCGCCCTTGAATCTGAGCCAGACCGGAAAGCAATGACCGAGAAAGGCTGCACCGCCCGCGACAAGCCCGGCCTCGTAGCCGAGCAGCCACCAGAAGATCAGGGCGGCCATGCCGGCCTTGCCGGCGTCGAGAATGAGCGTGGCCGCAGCCAGATCCTTGCGGCCTGTACGCAGCACATTGGTCGCGCCGATATTTTTCGACCCGATCTCGCGAATGTCACCGAGCCCGGCCATGCGGGTCAGGACCAGACCGAAGGGAATGGACCCAAGCAGGTATCCGCCAAAGGCGGCGATGGCGAAGGCGGTGAGGCTCCAGATCGTCATGCAGTTACTCGACCTCTAATTGTCAGATGTGAACACCATCGCGCCATTGACGAAAAGCTGCAAGACCCGGCCCTGGAAGCGGCGACCTTCGAAAATGGCATTGCGGCGGCGCGACTGTCCGCTCGCAGCGTGGAAAACCCAGGGCGCATCGCCATCAATTATGGCGATATCGGCCGGCGCGCCGACTGCGAGGCGACCCTGTTTCAGTCCCAACAGATCTGCCGGACCACAAGTGACGGGGCGCAGTGCCTCGATCAGTTCAAGCTGTCCGTCATGAACCAGGCCGAGGAGTGCGCCGAGGAGCGTTTCAACACCAATCGAACCGGCGGGGGCGTCGGCAAAGGGCTGGGCCTTCGCGTCGGCGGCGATGGGGCGGTGGTCGGAGACGACAGCGTCAATCAGGCCCGACCGGATTGCCTCGACCATGGCCAGACGATCGATCTCGCTGCGCAGGGGCGGGGTGATCCGCTTGTTGGGGCCCAGATCGGCCGCGTCGACATTGTTCAGGGTCAGATGGGCAATGGCGAGGGTCGCGCCGATCTCCAGTCCCTTGCGTTTGGCGCGGGAGATCGCATCGCAGGCTTCCGACGTCGACACCCGATCAAGGATCAGCTTGCCGCCGGTCAGTTCGGCCAGGGCGGCAGCGTGATCGATGGCCATGCGTTCGGCGATGGGCGGTTCAGCCGACAGGCCGAGGCGCGCGGCCCATTCGCTTTCACTGGCGACGGCTTGTGCGCCGAGCGAGGCATCGCAGGGGCGCAGCGCCACAAAGGTTTCAAAGCCGCTGGCATAGGTCAGCAAGTTGCGAAGCGCGCCGGCATCCGCCATCGGGCCATCACCCTGCGACACGAAGAGTGCGCCAGCGTCGCCCATCAGGCCGATCTCGGCCATGTGGCGACCCTCAAGATTGCGGGTTGCGCCGCCGGCGGCATGGAGACGCACATGATGGGGGCGGCTGTCGTGGCGCAGGGCACGGATCGCTTCGGGCGTGTCGAAGGGCGTGGCAGAGGTGGGGGCAAGAACCAGTGTTCCGATGCCCCCGGCCGACGCAGCGGCGACGAGGCTGTCCAGCGTTTCACCGCCGGGCGTAAAGGCCGGTTCAATCGCGGCGCGCAAGTCAATCAGGGCCGGGGCCAGGATCGCCCCTTTCGCATCAATCATCCGGCCGTCGAAGCCGTCTTCCGACAGGCGTGAGCCTCGGACAGACGGGCCGATCTCGGTAATGTGGCCGTTTTCCACCATGACTCCGCCCGCCTCGTCGCGACCACTGGCCGGATCGACGAGCCGTGCGTTCAGAATGGCAAAGCGTTCACTCATGACCGGCGGCCCTCATTCTTGCGGGCCAGCATGCCGATGGCTTCCAGAACCGCCATGCGCATGGCCACCCCGGCCTCGACCTGATCGAGCACAAGGCTGCGGTCTGCGTCATCAGCGAGAGCGCTGTCGATCTCGACACCGCGATTCATCGGGCCGGGATGGAGGACAAGCGCGCCGGGGCTTGCCGCTTCGAGGCGGTCTTCGGTCAGGCCATAGAAGCGGAAATATTCGCGCAAGGACGGGATGTAGCCACTCGTCATGCGCTCCTGCTGCAGCCGCAGCGCCATGACGGCGTCGCAGCCCTCCAGCGCCTCATCGAGATCATGGAAGACGTCAGCGCCCCAGCGGTCGGCATCGAGCGGCAAGAGGGTGGGCGGGGCACACAGGCGCACCTGCGCGCCGAGCAGATTCAGCAGGAGGACGCCGGATCGCGCGACCCGGGAATGCAGCACGTCTCCGACAATCAACACCCGGCGACCGCCGAGCGGACCAAGGCGCTGGGTCAGGGTGAAGGCATCGAGGAGAGCCTGCGTCGGATGCTCATTCATGCCGTCACCGGCATTGACCACGGCGATTCCGGTCGCTTCGGCGATGAAGGTCGCCGCACCGCACGCCTTGTGTCGCACGACCAGCAGGTCGGGGTTCATCGCGGCAAGGGTCCTGACCGTGTCGAGCAGGGTTTCGCCCTTGCTGGTCGAAGACGATGCGGCGGAGAAATTGACCACGTCTGCGCCGAGACGCTTGCCGGCAATCTCGAAAGACGCCTGGGTCCGGGTGGACGGTTCGAAGAAGAGGTTGATTTGCGTCAGGCCGCGCAGCGCATCGGCCTTCTTGGCCGGGGTGCGACAGACCTCAAGCCAGTGCTCTGCCCGGTCGAACAGAATTTCAACGTCTAATGGATTGAGATCGGCAATGGACACCAGCCGCCGGTGGGGAAAGTCGTAATTGAATTCGGCGCGCGTCATTGAGAGGCCCTGACGATTTTCGGCGGTATACGGCGCGTATCCGGATGGGGCAAGATGGCAGACATTATTCTTCTGGGGGGAAGCGTCGATGAAGATACGGGCCATGCGGGCAGGCGACGCAGGTGGCGTATTGTCGGTCTACACTGAAGGCATCGCGACGGGACACGCAACCTTCGAGACCGAACCACCGGACTGGAGCGGATTTGACCGGGCGCGGCTGGCGTCTCCACGACTGGTCGCGGAAGATGGCGGCCGGATTATTGGATGGGCGGTCTTGTCGGGAGTGTCGTCACGGTGTTGCTATGCCGGGGTGGCAGAATCCACGCTCTATGTGGGCGCAGCGGCGCGCGGCCAGGGTGTCGGGCAGGCGCTTCTGTCCGCGTTGATCGGAGAGGCCGAAGCGGCCGGCTTCTGGACACTGAACGCCGGGATATTCCCCGAGAACACTGCCTCCATTCGTTTGCATGAGGCGTGCGGCTATCGCATCGTCGGTCAGCAATCGCGTGTCGGCAAAATGCGGCACGGCCCGATGGCGGGCCAATGGCGCGACGTCGTGCTGATGGAACGGCGCAGCGAAACAGTAGGGGTGGACTAGATGATTGGATTAATTGCGGCGGCGGTTTTGGCTCTGCCTGCAGATGTTTGCCCCGTCGAACTCATCGTTCTGGGAACGGCGCAGGATGGCGGTGCGCCCCAGATGGGCCGGCATGACGACCCCGCCTGGGATGATCCGTCACTGCGCCGGCTGGCAGCATCGCTGGGTGTGGCGCATCACGAGACCGGCGCGCGCTTTCTGTTCGAAGCGACGCCCGATATTCGCCAGCAATTTAATGCTCTCAACGCGTTCGCGCCCGGCGATGATGAAGGGCTGGTTCTGGACGGTGTGTTCCTGACCCACGCGCATATCGGTCACTATGCCGGGCTGATGTTTTTGGGCCATGAATCGATGGGCGCTCAGGGCGTGCCGGTCTTCGCCATGCCGCGCATGGCTGACTACCTCACGAATGACGGCCCATGGAGCCAGCTTGTCGACTATGGCAATATCGAGCTTCGCGTGATGGAGGAACATGACGGCTTTGGAATCGCGCCTGGCCTGAGCGTCATGCCCTTCCGCGTCCCGCACCGGGAGGAATATTCCGAAGTCGTCGGATACCGGATTGCCGGACCGGATCGG
>TARA_R110002073_G_scaffold248984_1_pt1 | contig 11052 bp, 8 predicted proteins | sample TARA_R110002073 | Tara Oceans TARA_R110002073 (sample SAMEA4397174) | marine metagenome | biome: Polar Biome; feature: [DCM] deep chlorophyll maximum layer (ENVO:01000326); material: water (ENVO:00002006), including particulate matter (ENVO:01000060) such as... | depth 40 m
TCAGTCCTTTGCTCTACCAACTGAGCTAAGGTACCTCGCCAAAGCGGTTGCAAATATATATTCATTTTTGTTATTCCCCAAGAGAAAAACGCAAAAAATTATATTAATTGTTTTATATTTTAAATGTAAAGAGATAACTTATTTCTAATTAATATAATAGCTAAACTAGGAATAGTTATTGTAAGTCATTTTGTAAATTTATACTTTTTAAATATATGAATTTAATTATTGATGTTGGTAATTCTTTTGTAAAGCTTGCTGTTTTTAAGGATGGACTTATTAAGCATAAGGTTACAGTTAAACTTGATAGTGTTTTAAGTGAAGTAAAAGTTTTGAATAAAAAATATACTTCAATTGAAAGCGCTATTATTTCTTCTGTTGGAAAACTTAAAAAGAAGGATATAAGTGCTATTTCAGAATATTTAGATTTATTAGAGTTAGATTTTAATACTAAGTTACCTTTTGATAATCTTTATAAAACACCAAAAACCTTAGGGGTTGATAGATTGGCGCTGGTTAGTGCTTCTGTTAGGCGATTTTCTGATAAGAATGTACTTATTATTGATGCTGGAACTTGCGTAACTTATGATTTTATAAATAGAGATAACGAATATTTGGGAGGTGCTATTTCACCAGGAATTCGTGTGCGTTATAAATCGTTAAATAATTTAACTGCAAATTTACCGTTATTAGAGTCAGAAATACCCAAGAATATTACTGGAGCATCTACTGAAGAATCTATACATTCTGGTGTGATTTATGGCATTTTACACGAAATTGATGGTGTTATAGAATCGTATAAACTTAAATATTCAGATTTAACAGTAATTTTAACAGGAGGTGATGCTAAATTCTTGTCTAAACAATTAAAAAGTAGCATATTTGCCAATCCTAATTTTCTTTTAGAGGGATTAAACTTTATTTTACAATTTAACTCAAACGAATGATAAAAAAACTTGTATTAGTTTTTATTGCTGTAATTGCAATTCACGGTTATGGACAACAAGGAACAACGTCTCCTTATTCTTTTTATGGTATTGGAAGTCTAAAATTTAAAGGTACTGTAGAGAATAGAAGTATGGGGGGTTTGAGTATATACAACGATAGCATTCATGTTAATTTGCGAAATCCTGCTTCTTATGCTGGAGAGAATCTTGCAAGTTGGGGGGGTGAAAGTAGACCTGTTAAATTTGCTGTTGGAGGTAGCTATACCAGTACTGATTTAAAAAGCAATAAAAGTAGTGATAAAGCGTCGTCAACATCTTTTGATTATTTAGCCATAAACATTCCTTTGGGTAAGTTTGGTTTTGGTTTTGGTTTGTTGCCATTTACTTCGGTAGGTTATAAATTAGAATCTTTAAATTCTGGTGGTAGTATTGATAATAGGTTTGAAGGAGAAGGAGGGCTTAATAAAGCTTTTCTTGGTTTTGGTTATCAATTAGCTAAAGGACTATCTGTTGGAGTAGATTTTCAATATAATTTTGGTAATGTTCAAAATAGTATTGTTGCTTATCAATATTCTGATGGCCTACCTACTCAATATCAATCTCGTGAAAACAATAGATCAGACTTAAGTGGTTTAAACTTAAATTTTGGTTTATCATATAAAACTATGATAAGTAAAAAATTGGAGTTAGTTTCTAGTTTAGCATATAACCCTGAAAGTGTTTTGACTTCAAAAAATGAAAGATCAATTTCTACGATCACAATAAATTCTACTGGTCAAGAATTTGAAAGGAACACTATCGAAACAGATTTAGGAGCTATTGGTTTACAAGAAACAGATTTAGTATTGCCTTCTAAGTTTTCAATTGGTGCTGGTATTGGTGAACCAAGAAAATGGTTTGTTGGTGCTGAAACTACTTTTTTAAAGACCAGTAACTTTTCAAACGAATTATTTAGTAATGATACATCTTATGAAGATGCTTATTCTTTTTCTTTAGGCGGTTTTTATATTCCTCAATACAATTCTTTTTCAAGATACTGGAAACGAATGGTTTATAGAGCGGGTGTTAGAGCTGAAAATACGGGGTTAAATATAAATAACCAATCAATTAAAGAGTTTGGCATATCTTTTGGAGTAGGTATACCAGTTGGAGATGCAAGATTACTGTCTAATGCTAATTTAGGCTTCGAAATAGGTAAACGAGGAACTAAAAACAACAATTTAATACAAGAGAATTTTATTAATTTCCAATTAAGTTTATCTTTGAACGATAGATGGTTTAATAAAAGAAAGTATGACTAACAGAACAAAATTATTATCATGAAAACAAAAATTACATTATTATTAGCTATTTTATTTATTGGGTTAAACTTTGGTTTTGCACAACAGGATGAAGAGTGTATGACTAAGCTTTCCATATTCCATGAATATACTAAAGCAAAAAACTATGATGCAGCTTACGAGCCTTGGATGGCTGTAAGAAGCAAGTGTCCTAAGTTTAACAACGCTATTTATGTAGATGGTGAAAAGATTTTAGAACATAAAATAGACAATGCAACTGGTGCTGATAAAGTAGCTTTCATTAACGATCTTTTAAAACTATGGGAAGAAAGAGGAGAGCATTTTGCAAGTAAAACTCCTAAGGGAGAATATGCTGCTCAAGCTTGTCAATTAATGTATGACCATAGAGAAGAACTAGGTAAAGTTAATAACGAATTATTTGAGCAATTTGATGCTGCTTATAAATTAGATAAAGATACGTTTACTAACCCTAAAAGTTTATATACTTATTTTTCTTTAATGGTTGATTTGTACGATGCTGGCAAAAAACCTGCAGCAGATTTATTTAATAAATATGATGATATTGTTGAGAAAGTAGAAGATGAAGTAAAGAACTACTCTGAAAAGCTTAATAAAATTATTGAGAAAGAAGATGCTGGTACAACTTTAACTAAGAAAGAAGGGAAATATAAGAGTTATTACGAAAGTTATTTAAAAGCTTACGATCAGATTTCTGGAAGTATTGACCAGAAATTAGGTGATAGAGCAAATTGTGAAAACCTAATTCCTTTGTACCAAAAAGATTTTGAAGAGAATAAAAACAATGCCCTTTGGTTACAAAGAGCAGCAGGGAAAATGTCTGAAAAAGATTGTACTGATGATCCATTATTCTTTAAGTTAGTAAATGCATACCATGAATTAAGTCCTTCTGCTAATTCAGCCTATTATTTAGGGATATTAAAAGATAAAGAAGGCAAATCTAGTGAGGCTATATCGTTTTATAAACAAGCTATTTCACTAGAAACGGATAACTTTAAAAAATCCAAGCTTAATAACCGAATAGGTTTAAAATTAAAAGCTAGAGGGAGTTATGGTCAAGCAAGAGGTTTCTTTAGAGAGGCTTTAAAGTTAAACCCTTCTAATGGTCGTCCATATTTATCAATTGCAGGCATGTACGCCGCTAGTGCTAATAATTGTGGAGAAAGTAATTTTGATAAAAGAGCCGTATATTGGTTAGCAGCAGCCGAGGCTAGAAAAGCAGCTCGTGTTGACCCTACACAAAAGAAAAACGCTGCAAAATCTGTTGCAAATTACAATGCAAAAGCACCACAGAAATCTGAGATTTTTAGCTCAGGTAGAGCTGGTCAAACCATTAAAATTAGTTGTTGGATTGGAGCTTCTGTAACAGTACCAAGTATTTAATGAACAAAAAAGTTACATACCATATATTAAACATAGTCACAATATTTATTGTGACTATGTTTTTTTCATGTAACGATAGTTTTAAGCAAGTACAAAAAATAGGTATTTCTGAAAATGAACCTATTGGAATTGATTATAATATTAACGTAAAATATACCGATTCAGGAAGAGTTTCTGCTAATTTGATTAGTACGAAAATGTTAGATTATTCTAACAGAGATTTTCCTTTTCATCAGTTTACAGATGGTGTTACGCTGTATGTCTATGATAAGGATAATAAAAAAAGTACCGTAGTAGCAGACAACGCTTTTGTTTACAATAATACGGATTTGATTGATATGCAGGATAATGTTGTAATCACCACTCATGACAATAGAGTTTTAAAAACGGATCAATTATTCTACGATCAGAAAAAAGAATGGTTATATACTAATGAGCCAGTAAGTTTTAAAACCGACCAAGACCTTATAAATGGTAATGGTTTTGATTCAAATTCTAAATTCACAAATGCCGAAGTACTTGAAGTTACAGGCATTATTACTCTAGAAGATTAATTAAGAATGATTTCCTTGGAGTAAAACTAAAAGGTTTCTGTTGAAATGGTCATTCCCATAAAAATGGGAATCTAAATTAGAATGACCTTTCTCAATTTTAAGTATCTTTACCGTTTAAATATATAATGATGAAATATTCTAAAATTTTCCAATACGCTTATATCGTTTTTGCAGTATTATTTATATATGATGCCATCTCAAAGTATATGAGTAATGGTGATATTTACTACCCTTCAATATTATTAGCAGCACTAGCTATTTTTATATTTTTCTTTAGAAAAAGGTTTAGTAAAAAATTTGACAACAGAGACAATTCAAAATAAATGAGCATTTATGTTATCATTATAATTGTATCATTAATACTATCAGCTTTCTTCTCTGGGATGGAGATTGCTTATGTGTCTTCTAATAAAATCCATATTGAAATTGAAAAAAAACAAGAGGGTATTCTTGCAAAAGCTTTAACTAAGCTTACTGCAAAACCTTCAAAATTTATAACTACAATGCTTATTGGTAATAATATAGCATTAGTTATTTATGGATTTTTTATGGGCGATTTGTTGGTTAATTGGTTTCAATCCATGGTGCCAACGTCTTACCCTTTTCTAGATTATTTGTTAACAGATTTAAGTTTGTTATCTCAAACTATAATATCAACATTTGTAATATTAATAACCGCAGAGTTTTTACCAAAAGTATTTTTTCAGATATATTCTAATACTTTAATTAAAGCATTGGCAATTCCTGCTTATGTGTTTTATGTGTTGTTTACGTTTATTTCAGATTTTGTAATCTGGATTTCCGACTTTGTACTGAAGGTGTTCTTTAAAACTGAAGGCGATCAAATTCAGTTAGCATTTACTAAAGTTGAACTTGGTAATTATATAAGTGAGCAAATGGAGTCGGTAGAGGCCCAGGATGATGTAGATAGTGAAATACAAATTTTTCAAAATGCTTTAGAATTTTCTGAAGTAAAAGCACGTGAAGTAATGATTCCTCGAACCGAAATTATTGCTGTTGAAATTTCAGATTCAGTAAAATCACTAAACGCCTTGTTTACTGAAACTGGTAGAACTAAAATTTTAGTATATAAAGATACTGTTGATGATATTTTAGGTTATGTGCACTCTTTTGAGTTGTTTAAAAAGAGAAAAACTATTAAATCCATGTTAACACAAGTTGAGTATGTTCCAGAAACAGTACTTATTAAAGATGTATTAAGTGTACTTACGAAAAAACGCAGAAGTATAGCGGTAGTGTTGGATGAATATGGAGGAACTTCAGGCATTATGACCGTAGAAGATATTGTTGAAGAGTTGTTTGGCGAGATTGAAGATGAGCATGATTCAGTAGATTTAATTGAGGAAACATTAGAGAAAGATACATATAAGTTCTCAGCACGTTTGGAAGTTGATTATATTAATGAAACCTACAAAATTAATCTTCCTGACAGTGAAAATTATGAAACCCTTGGTGGTCTTATTGTTAACCATACCGAGGAGATTCCTGCGCAAAACGATATCGTAAAAATAGATGCCTTTCAATTTACAATTTTAGAAGTATCAAATACAAAAATTGATATGGTAGAAATTAAAGTGTTAGATGAAGACTAATTTAGTAGTCAGTTGGCAGTATTCAGTAAGCAGTAAATTGTTTTTTAATTGATAACTAATAGAGCTTTGCATCTTAGCGACTTTGCGAGATAATTTTTATGAGTAACAAATCGCAAATAACCCTTTTATTATTGAATAGAAAATGGTATTTTCGCGCACGATATTTTTGTCAGTTTATTGCAATTGACACTTAACTAAACAAGCAATTCCAACAACGGATTTTAAAAATTTAATTTACAGATGGCAGTTTTAAATAAGATAAGACAACGTTCACTATTCTTAATATTAATTATAGCATTAGCGCTATTCTCTTTTGTATTAGCAGATTTGTTTAAAAACAGTGATGCATTGACTTCTAAGTCGCAAAACATTGTTGCAACCATAAATGGAAAAGATATTACTCGTGAGTACTTCATGCAAAAAGTAGAACAACTACAAAGGCAAATGGGACCAAGTGCTACCAATACGCAAGTCATGAATAGAGTTTGGGAACAAGAAGTTAGACAAGCTGTTATGGAAACTCAGTTTGATGAACTTGAAATTTCTGTTGAGAAAGATCAAATGAGAGATTTGCTTAAAACGTCATTAGCTACTAACCAAAACTTTTTAAATGAGGCGGGTATATTTGATGAAAATAAAATGAACGAATATATAGCTAACTTAAAAGAAACATCACCAGAAGGTTTTGCTAGTTGGGTTAATTATGAAAATCAAGTGGCTTCAAATGCTTTAAACCAAAACTATTTCAATATGGTTAAGGCTGGTTTAACAGGTACGCTTGCAGAAGGTAAATTGGATCATGAATTAGAAGGCAATAAAGTAGATATTAAATATGTACAAGTAGCCTATTCTTTAATTCCAGATAGTATCGTAGCCGTATCGAAATCAGATATTACAAGTTACATCAACAAAAATAAGAATCAATATAAAGTCGATGCTTCAAGAGATATTCGTTTTGTTGAATTTAAAGAAGTTGCTTCTGTAGAAGATGAAAATGCAATAAAAGCTGAATTAGAAACTTATATTAACGGTAGGTTTGTTGATGAAAGAGGCAGAAAAGATACTATTGTTGCTTTTTCTAAAGTAAAAAATAATGAAGCGTATATAAACTCAGTAACGGCTTCAGATATAAAATTTGATGAGCGTTTTGTTTTTAAATCAAGTTTACCAACAGAAGCTGCTGATGCTATTTATAATTTAAATGAAGGTGAAGTTTATGGTCCTTACAAGCACGATGGATCTTTTAAAGTAACTAAAGTAATAGCTGTTAAACAAATACCAGATTCTGCTAAAGTAAGACACATTTTAATTCCTTTTAAAGGTGCTCAAAGTGCTGGACCAGATGTAGTGCAAACTGAAGCTGAAGCCAAGGTAACTGCAGATAGTTTATTAACTATACTAAAAAGGGATCGTTCAAAATTTCCAGAATTTGTTAAGGAGTTTTCGTCTGATCAAGGAAGTGTTGCTAAAGAAGGACGTTACGATTGGCACCCATACAACACAATGGTTCCAGAATTTAATGATTTTGAATTTGAAGGAAAAACAGGTGATTTAGATGTTGTTAAAACAGTATTTGGATTCCATATTATAGAAGTTGAAGGACAGAAGAATAAAACAAAAGCGGTTCAAGTAGGAACTATTTCTAGAAAAATTGAGCCATCTGAAACAACTACAGATAAAGTGTTTAGAGAGGCTTCAAATTTTGAAATTAATGCTGGAAAAGGAGATTTTGGCGTACTTGCAACAGATAACAAATACACATTAAGACCTGTTAATGGTATAAAGGTTTTAGATGAAAATATTCCTGGTGTTGGAAACCAAAGACCAATTGTACGTTGGACTTTTGAAGAAGATGTTGAAGTTGGTGATATTAAACGTTTTAATATTCCTAATGGATATGTAATTGCGCAATTAGTAGCAAAACATAAAGCAGGATTAATGTCTGCTGATGATGCAACTGCTAAAGTGTTACCTATTATCAGAAAAGAAAAGAAAGCTAAAATTATTATGGATAGAGCTTCTGCAACTACTTTAGAAGATTTTGCTGCTGCTGAGAAAACTAATGTTAGAACTGCTACAGGTATTAATATGAAAAATCCAACTATTTCAGGAGCAGGTAGAGAGCCAATTCTTACTGGTGCCGCTTTTGGCTTAAATGAAGGTGAAACATCAAAATTGATAGAGGGTACTAATGGCGTTTATATGGTACAAGTTACTAAAGTTACGCCAGCGGTTGAGTTAGATAGCTATCAAGCTGCTGCTAATAGAGTTGAACAGGAAAAAGCAAGTGCGGTTAATTCGAAATTGTATAATGCTTTAAAAGAAGCTGCTGATATTGAAGATAATAGAGCTTCAACTCAAGTGCAATAAAAATTGAAAAACATATAATAAAAAAGCCTCGTTCATCGAGGCTTTTTTATTGGAATCTATTTTAGTACATGACAAAAATATAAAAGTGTCACATTGAGCGCAGTCGAAATGCTTTTGAATACGATATTTCCAATGTCTTCGACTGCGCTCAGATTGACATCCGATATATTATCAATTTTTGTCATGTACTCAGGGAAACTATACTAATTATTATTTATAATGAGCTAAAAATAATTTGAATTATAATATGTTCAGATGAGATAGAAAATTCAGGCATAGGCTTAGTTCTGGTTTTGTTTTAAATTGAAATATGAGCGAAATAGCAACAAATTATATGGATTATTTTGAGTGATAGTTGCGGTCATTTCAATGTAGAAATGGTATTATAGTGCCATCTTTGAGTATGGAATTACAGTTTCATAACCTCTATCTTTAAAATATAGACTTGGATTATGTTTTGAAGCAACCATTATAAAATCGCCTCCCCACGCACCAAGGCTTTTTATAGCACCTTCAAAATCGTTAAATAGGATGCTTTTAACAGGTGGTTGTTTGGTTATTTTAGAGATGATAGTTTCATGTTTAACCATTAAACTTTGAAAGTGTTCTAATGTTTTTGAAGTAATCATTTCTAAAGTAATAGTATTGATAGACGCAATAGCAGATTGAGTGTTTTCTTTATTCTTATGATAATGTTTTATACCATCACGACTATTTTGTTTTTTATTTAAATGCACAAAATAAAGGTGTTCTTTGAATGAAGGATCAAAATTAACCTCATTAATTATCATTTTGTCATCCTGAACTTGATTCAGGATCTCATTATAATTAGAATTAAGTTGATAGGTAATAGCTTTGTTGTTTTTAGCGCAAGCAATATCATAACCGCTGCCCCCAAAAGTTTTTTCTAAAAGATTGAAAGCATCAACATTTGTCCATTGCGCGATATTGTTTATGAGCGTAGATGACGTACCTAATCCCCAATTTTTTGGAAACTCTAATTTTGTAGTTATTCTAAAACCCTTGCCGTCTATTTTCTGCCCATTATCATCATAATCATCTAGATACTCACTAAAAAAACTTGGTTTCATCCTTATGGCATTAAAAAGTATTTTAAGAAGTGTTTTTGAAACAGCATTAGTGTAGGTTTCAATTTGTGACTCATAGATAAAAGGATAACAAATTTCTTCAAATTTATATGTGTGTTCAAACCACTCATTGCCTTTATCATCTAGACTTTGCCAAATAAGTTTTCTCTCGTTAATGGGTTTTACTTCTAAAGATTGTCCATATTTAGTTGGAATAGCCAGAGATATAGCACCATCAAGTACTACGTATTCTCCAGAAAGAAGAAGTTTTCCATGACTGTAAATTTTTTTATTTTTCACTTTAAACTCTTAGTTTGTTTAATGCTTTGGTTACCGCGCTATGTGTTACTGTGTTAGTTTTAAAATGTTCAGTTAAAGTTTGCTTTTCGGCATCATTCGCTTCCATCTGATTTAATATGTTCATCAAGTGCATTTTCATGTGTCCTTGTTGAATTCCTGTTGTAGTCAGTGAACGTAATGCAGCGAAATTTTGAGCTAATCCTGCTACAGCAACAATTTGCATAAGCTCTTTAGCTGATGGATTGTGTAATAATTCCAAAGCTAATTTGACTAAAGGATGCAGCCCTGTAAGTCCGCCTACGGTTCCTAAGGCTAGAGGAATTTCCATCCAAAAGGTAAACACACCATCTTTAACTTTGGCATGCGTTAAACTGCTATAGCTTCCGTGTCTTGAAGCATAAGCGTGAACTCCAGCTTCAACAGCTCTAAAATCATTTCCTGTGGCTAAAACAACAGCGTCAATGCCATTCATAATACCTTTGTTATGCGTGACTGCTCTGTATGGTTCAACTTCAGCAATATTTACTGCTTGTATAAATTTATTAGCTAAAGCTTTGCCTGAAATCGTATTATCTTCACTTAAATCTTCAACATGGCAACTCACTTCCGCACGAACCAAACAATCTGGCACATAATTAGAAAGAATACTCATAACGATATCAATTTCCTTTTCTCTTTCAGAAAATAATTCAAATAATAAAGCCTCGTTTTTAAAGGTTTTCGCAAATTGTTCTAAGCATGAATTTATAAAATTAGCGCCCATAGCGTCTAAAGTTTCAAAAGCGGTATGTAATTGATAATAGCTATCTATATCTGATGTTTTATCACGTAATTCAATATCAAGAATACCACCACCACGCTTTCTCATATTCTTTGTGATCGCTTCAGTATCTTCAATAAGTTTAGGCTTTACTTGACTAAAAAACTGCTTTAATTTTTTAAAATCGCCTTTGTAAATAAAATGAACTTGTCCAATCTTGGTAGTAGAAATTACTTTGGTTTTAAAGCCACCTCTTTCCAACCAAAACTTAGCTGCTTTACTCGCAGCAGCAACAACCGAGCTTTCCTCGATAGCCATAGGAATGGTATATAGCCTATCATTTATTAAAAAATTAGGAGCGACACCAAGCGGTAAATAATAATTGGTTATCGTGTTTTCAATAAACTCATCATGAAGTTGTTGTAACTTATCGTTATTGTTCCAATATTGTTTTAAAATACCTTTAGCATTTTCTGCATTTAAAAAATAAGTATCAACAATCCAATCAATTTTTTTTGATTTAGATAATTTAGAAAAACCAGCGATAGATTTACTCATAGTATACAAATTAGCAGTGCAAAGATACTACTCTTGGTACGAATATTGAATAGCTTACTTTAAACCGAATCATTTAATACCAAAAGAACATCAAAATGATGGATAATAAATTAGAATTATATTTTCTTTAGATAAAATAGAAAATATAAGCATAGCCTTA
>TARA_R110002073_G_scaffold4833_4_pt1 | contig 11052 bp, 6 predicted proteins | sample TARA_R110002073 | Tara Oceans TARA_R110002073 (sample SAMEA4397174) | marine metagenome | biome: Polar Biome; feature: [DCM] deep chlorophyll maximum layer (ENVO:01000326); material: water (ENVO:00002006), including particulate matter (ENVO:01000060) such as... | depth 40 m
AGTGATCACCGCGAGATGCTTTCCATCTGGCGACAGGTCAGCGCCCGTTGCGATGGCTAAACTATCGAGATGATCAACTTTCTCTAAATAATTGATCTTATTGCTGTGTTCACTATCTAACCGATACAGATTTGCCCCTGATTCGAATTCACCAATCTTGTGGTCCTCTCTATGCTTTGTGATGAGGTAGATCTTGCCCCTATCGACAAAGATGCTCTCGCTGTCAAAGTGCCAGTGGGTTGCGGGATAATTCTGTTGTTCGGGATAGGCGATAGGAATGTGCCGCAGTACTCTCGCCTCGTAAGTAGACCTGGGATTGGGTTCGGAGAGAACGTAGATACCCATATCACGGCGGGCGTTACCGTTATTACCGACATCTGCTATGAGCAGTCGATCACCATCAACTGCAATGTCTTCCCAGTCAATGTTTGTTGCCTGGTGTAGGGTTAGGCCGGGCCATTCGGTCTTGTTTGGCTCCGCCTGCTCGCCATGATAGGTCCTACCCAGAAATCCCGGGAAAATAACCTTGCCATCACGGTTGACGGCAAACAGTCTGGCGCTATCACCGCTGTCATTGTGGGCCCAGTACACATTCTCAAAAGTGCGACTCTTGATGAGACCGCTCATCTCAGCGATAGGTTGATGCTCGACTTTCGTGATTAACTTGAATGGCGAATAGTCGGGGATAGTATGTTCTTCTGCACTTGCGACAACGCTGAATGCAGCGAGTAGACAAATCAAAATTCTAGTGTTCATAGTCAAGCTCTAAGGAAAGCGTGCTGGGAGTTTATCAAAGCAAATGGATGACAGTTAGCATGGATAGCTGCAGCAGACAAAATACGGCTTCTGCTGCCTGCGTTTCTTCTACTGTTTCGGCTGGGCTAAATCTGACTGCGCAGCTTATGTTCGGGTGAGTGTTACTCACGGGCAACTTCTTTCTGGGACGGAAGCGATTCTTCCGAAACCATTAGCGACTTTTTGCTGTGTTGGGGTCAGCGAGTAAATAGGTATGAAGAAACTTATCCATCTCCTTAAAGGTTAGATGACGGTTTCGCTGGATTTTCAAGTAATGGTCTCCGTCTTTGAGTTTTACAAAACGGTGTGGTTTTTTCTCGCGCTTTAATGCCGCTGCCATTCGAGAACTATGGTCTATGGACACCACCCTATCGATGTCGCCATGTATCAACAGAATCGGTAGCTCGATGTTGTCGACCTGGTATAAGGGCGATCTTGATTTTAGATCTCTGGATTTGGAACCTATCTGTTTTTTAACAAACTCATAATTTGTAAAATTGCGGTGCTTGTCGATCATTGATTTCAGGTCACTGACGCCAGCAAAACTAATAGCACATTGAAACAGTTCCGGTGATTTTGCAGCAGCCAACATTGCGGCGTAACCACCATAACTAGCTCCGACAATACAGACCTTATCAGGATCGGCTAACGATTCTTCGACCAACCATTTGACGGCGTCCTCCAGATCATCCTGCATCTCTAGCCCCCAACTTTCATACTGGGCCGCCGAAAACTTGAACCCATATCCAGTAGAGCCACGAAAATTAGGTCGGAACACGGTGTAGCCGCGGTTTACGAAATAGGAGGTCCAGTAGTCAAAGCCTCCGTGTGCTCTTGCGCCTGGGCCGCCATGGGGGTGTAGAATTGTGGGGGTTGGACCTGTAGCGGCAACCGGGCGTGTGAGATAGCCTTCGATTTTTAGACCGTCTCTGGCGGTGTATTGCATCAGCTTGTGGTCAGTTTTTCCTGCGGTAGCGAGTTGCGGATAGGTCTGAAAAAGCCCTGTGAATTGATAGGCCTGGCGGTCAACGAGATAATAAATGCCCGGCGTATAGTCGTTTTCAACTCTGAGAATAAAAAAATTCTCGTCTCGGCTGAAGCTCGTTAGATCATTAAAGGTATTGGGGAAAGTAGCCTCTAAACGGTCCTGAAGATTGGAGCGTTCAGGATCCCATATGATCTGTCCGCTCTCTCCGCTTCTGTGGTGGACGCCGATAACTGCACCTGTTTTATCCGAATAGATCAGTGCGCCATCGACATCATACCTGTCGTGTTTAAACACAATTTCAGATGTGTCGGTTGCCAAATCGAGTTTAAAAAGCGCCAGTCTGCCTGCATGATTTGCTGAGTAGTAAAGTATGTTGGGGTCAAGATCAAACCCTAATATATTAATTTCAGGCTCGGAAAATGAATTGTATCTAAAGCGTTCCTCGAACTTACCGCCGGGCTTGTCACTTATGAGTATCCGTGCCAGACCTGTTTCATAATCCAGTGCGAAGCCACCTCTAATCTGATGCTGCTGATCAGTCACCCAATCGCGAATGTCACTTTTACCACCCTCGATGGTCTCACGCTTTAAGGTTGTCAGATTTAGCTTGAAGGCCGTTGGCATGTTAAAATATTCTGTGTCAAGGCCGATAAGTATGTGGTCAGGGTCATCGGGTAACATATCAATAACCTGGTCTTGAAATTGTGGTTCTCGTTCTTTTTGAACAGTGCGGTTTTTCTTAAACAAGTCCCTCGGCTTTTGCTCACTACCATCCACAGCCATAGCATAGAGCCGAGCTTCGTTGGTTTTTGTACGGGATCGCTTGCTGACATGATTTAAACTAATGATCAGGGTGTTCTCGTTCGCCCAGTCGAACCACTTGATTCTTACCCCGACGTTATCGGATTTTACAAGGTGATTCATTTGCCGTTTTGCGATGTCGAGAACGCTTAGTATCGACAGGTCATTTACGTTCTGAATAAACGCCACTTTTTTGCCGTCCGGAGATAACACAACTTTTTGATACTTTGGTAGCTGACTAAAGCTTTCCACAGGCAATGGCGTTGCAAGTAGCAAAGGTGGAAAGAGTATCAGTAGTAAGCAGGTCAGTCGGATCACGGCGGCTATTCGATATAACGGAAGCATCATGATCCCAAATCTGCGACCGTTAAGTCGAGTGAAGGCAAGAATAATCCGGATAATTTTTTGGTTCAGGCTGTATTACGGAACACATCGCACAATAATTGATCAATTTGAGTGATCTGTGATCGGAATGAAGACGGCTTGTTTCTTTAAAATCATAACAACAGCCTAACAGTTAAGTTAAGTCTGGCATCAACATTTTATTCCCCGTCTGTTTTACACAGATAATCCAAACAACCTGGCAGCATTGCCACCTAACACTTTATTGCGGCGGCTCTCGCTCATGGGTTTGAGTGCCTCATGCACTTCCTGCATTGCATCGGCGTGGGAGTCGATATGGGGATAGTCGCTGCCCCACATAAATTGATTTTCACCCACAAGATCGCACTGGGCGTCGATGGAGCGCTCCGACGGATCCATCACAAACCAGAAATTTTCTCTGATGTATTCGCTGGGCTTTTGCTTGAGGTTTACTGCTCCACCAAAACGTGCATATTTTTCATCAAGTCGATCCATCAAATAGGCCGCGTAGCCTGCGCCGGATTCCACGATTGCAACTTTAAGTTTTGGAAAACGATCAAACAGCCCATCACAGACTAGAGCAGCCACCGTGGGCATCAACTGCATGGTGCCGCCGAGTCCGAAGGAGAAGACAGTATTCATCGGTTCGGTGGTGGGGTCCCACCAATGGCTTGCGGCTGGGTTTACCGGGCGATTAAACCGAACGATCAGATGCACACAAATCGGTAAATTAGCTTCAACCATTTCTTGCCACAGGGGGTCGAAGTCAGGGTGAGAAGGGCGTTTACCATTCACGGGTTCCGGGGCGAGAAACATGCCTTTAAAGCCGAGTTTAATACAGCGCCGAAGTTCGGTAAGCGCCAGGTCAACGTCATATAATGGGATATGCGCGATAGGAATAATGCGACCTAGTGCCGGTGCCGCAAAATCCCACTGCCAGTTGTTGTAGGCGCGGGCATAGGCCATGGCGAGTTCAGGGTCTTCAGCTTTATCCCAGAGAATGCCAATAGTGGGGAATACCACACCAGCGTCGACACCCCATTGGTCTAATAATCTGAGTCTTGCCGTTGTGTCGTAGCTCGCTGGAGGGCAACCTTCTATATAAGGAACTTCCGGGTGCGCAAACAAATCCATTGCGTCGTGATCGACGCCTCCCAATACCGCTAATCTGCCTGCTAACAACACTTGATTGTCGACAATCAGTTCTTCTAACCCTTCAGAGTTTTTCTTGATCGTGATTGATCGATTTTTGTACTTCGATTCTAAATAGTTGTCCCACAGGTCCGGGGGTTCCATCACGTGTGAGTCCATGTCGACAATAAACGGTTTGGTCATGGGGTTGTCCAGATCAATAAGCGGCTGATGACAATAGTAGATTCGAACTTAGTGAGGCTGCACCGCAAGCGGAAATGCGAAGGACGTGGACTTTGCCACAAAATATAACCTATGCATGGCAATTGGTTAAAACGTGAGGGCGCTTACTCAAAATAAATTTAACCGACCGCGGTGCTGGATCAACGTATAATGGGGCCTTTCGGTGAGCCACTAGGCGAAAATCATGGGTTCAACTGTAATCGATCAAGCGACAACTCTAGCGCCGATTAAAACCGGCGTCTTAAAAGCGATCCGATACATGAAGCTGAGCTATAACAGCCCGCTTGAATTTGGCCAGGAGCTGCGTCAGGAATACGGTAATGTGGTGATGCAAAAGGTTGGCAGGATGCGGATCGTGCATTTGTTTGGTGCTGAAGCTCACAAGCTTTGCCTGCTGAATAGCGGCCAGGTTTTTTCGAATAAAAAGGCCTGGGACATGATCATCGGCCGTATTTTCCCCAATGGGTTGATGCTACGGGATGGTGATGACCATCGATATCACCGTCGTTTAATGCAGGCGGGTTTTAAGAGTCGCGCTATGCAAGGCTATCTGTTGCAGATGACGCCCCAGGTCCGACAAAGCGTGTCCGACTGGTCGGGAAACGGTGAAGGCGATCTGCTGGCTTATCCTACTTTTAAAAAAATGACCCTGGATCTTGCAGCGACAATTTTCCTTGGTATGGATCTTGGTGAGGATGCTCGAAAAATCAACAGGGCGTTTGAAGCGACGGTTGCAGCTTCTATGCCGAAAATCCCCCTCGCAATTCCAGGTACGCTGCTTTGGAAAGGTATTCAAGCACGTCAAACCATGTGTGATTTTTTCTTACCACTAATTGCAGAAAAACGCGGTGGCCAGGGAGAAGACCTGTTCTCCTTATTGTGCCAGGCAACGGATGAGGAGGGTCAGGGCTACACGGATCAGGAAGTGGTTGATCATATGATATTCCTGATGATGGCGGCCCACGACACGACAACGAGCACCTTAACGAGTATTACCTATGCCCTCGCGAGACATCCCGAGTGGCAAGAGAGGCTAGCGAGTGAGATGCAATCGATTGGTAGTGACACGCTTACTTACACTGATTTGGACAGGATGACCGAAGCTGATTGGGTGATTAAAGAAGCGTTGCGTATGTATCCGCCTTTGTCGACACTACCCAAATATAACAATCAGGATTTTGAGTTTGAGGGACATCTAATTCCAGCGGAATCGATGGTGATGACCTACCCAATTCATACCCACTATATGGATGAGTACTGGGATAAGCCCAATGACTTTGATCCAACCCGGTTTAGCCCAGAGCGTGCTGAGCATAAGCGTCACGCCTACAGTTGGGTGCCATTTAGCGGTGGTGCCCATATGTGTATCGGGCTTCACTTTGCCAACATGCAAATCAAGTTGGTGTTATTTGAAATGCTAAAGCAGTATGTCTGGGAGGTTGATCAGGACTATCAGATGCCGATACAACAGTCGCCTATCTCAAAACCTAAAGATGATCTGCCGATCCGCCTGCGGCCAAGAACGTAGTCGGCCTATCGCCATATCTATGGACTCACGCTGGCCTCCGTCGGGTAGAGGGTCAGGTCTTGCCTTGTGGGCTGGCATTTCTATGTTACCGTTGGGGAAATTATGCTCCGGGGGCTTGAACACTGTTTAAATATACAGTATAAATACCCCATCACTTATTTGCCCGGCTGTGGGGCCTGTACTCCTACTTATTTTCATAATAGGAGTGTCAAATAAGATCATCAAACAAATGACATTTACTTCAGACATTAGAAGGTATCCACATGGCAGGATTAGATCAGGGACAAAAAGACAAAGCACTTTCCGCGGCCTTATCGCAGATTGAACGGCAGTTTGGTAAGGGCACCATTATGCGTCTGGGTGATTCTCCCCAGGAGCGTATTCCAGCAATATCCACGGGATCACTAGGTCTTGATGTTGCCCTTGGCATAGGCGGCCTACCCCGGGGCCGAATTGTTGAAATATACGGTCCTGAATCTTCAGGTAAAACCACCTTGACCCTCCAGGTCATTGCCGAGGCTCAAAAATCCGGCGGCGCCTGTGCCTTTATTGATGCAGAACACGCCCTCGACCCAATTTATGCCAAGAATCTTGGCGTAGACACCGAAAACCTACTGGTTTCTCAGCCAGATACCGGTGAGCAGGCATTAGAAGTGTGTGACAACCTGGTGCGTTCCGGTGCTCTGGATGTGATTGTGATCGACTCCGTCGCTGCGCTAACGCCGAAGGCAGAAATTGAAGGCGAAATGGGTGATCACCACGTTGGTCTACAAGCGCGATTGATGAGTCAGGCCCTGCGAAAAATGGCGGGTAACATCAAGAACAGCAATACCCTGGTGATTTTCATCAACCAGATTCGGATGAAGATTGGCGTCATGTTTGGTAGCCCAGAAACCACTACCGGCGGTAACGCACTCAAGTTCTACTCATCTGTTCGACTGGATATTCGTCGTATTGGTGCCATTAAAGATGGTGATGAGATTGTTGGTAATGAGACCCGGGTTAAGGTCATCAAGAACAAGGTTGCGCCGCCCTTCAAGCAAACTGAATTCCAGATTTTGTACGGTAAAGGTATCTATCGCTTAGGTGAGGTGATTGATCTCGGTGTACAAATTGGCGCAGTCGAAAAAGCCGGTGCCTGGTATAGCTATAAGGGTGACAAGATTGGCCAGGGAAAGAAAAACTCCTCGGATTATCTTGCGGAAAATCCTCATCTAGCTTCCGAGATTGAGGAAGCTGTGCGTGCCAAGCTACTGAATCATGGCGAAGGTGATGCGGCAGCGGATGGTGAAGAAGGTTCTGAGGATAATGTGACACCAATTTCTGGCTAGCATGTCAGCGGGTTCAATTACCTCAACCGATGTTCGTCGCGCCGCAATGGATTTGTTGGCGCGGCGAGAACATGGTGCCGGTGAGCTCCAGGACAAATTGCTGCGCCGTTTTAGTAAAACCCTTCGTGCCAACAAGTCCCGTCAGAACGATGAATTTCCCACCAGCCCAAACGCATTTGATTCTGAGTCAGCTATCGATTTTGCTCCTGGGTTAGAACTTGATGAAACATTCTCTGAAACACCCTCTAATGCACCCTCTGAAGTACAGATGACCTCAGAGGTCCTGCGTACCCTTATCCAGGTTGAAGTCTCAAAGTTAACGGATTCCGGGTTGCAGAGTGATGCTCGATTGGCTGAGTCATTTATTCGAGCCAGAGCCAATAGGGGGCAGGGTCCGATGAAGGTCAAGATGGAGCTGCGCCAAAAGGGGCTTGATGACATTCTGGTTGAACAGGCGATGGACGAGTCCGGGGTTGACTGGCAATCTCTGGCCATAGACGTGTCAGCGAAGAAGTTTTCTCGGGGTTTTGACCCCGCAGACCCAAAGCAAAGGGCTAAGCGGCAACGATTTCTTCAACAACGTGGATTTTCCTTCGAGCATATATCCGCCGTCGAAAGACAATGAAAGCTCGAATTTATGTCTCAAACCTATCTGAAAGCCCCGTTTTTCTGTATCTTTAGCGTCCTTTTTTCTTATCGATTGTAAGTCATGGATAGTCGCGAGCTCCGCCAGGCCTACCTGGACTTTTTTGCCTCCAAAGGGCACACCATTGTTGATAGCGCATCGTTAGTGCCGGACAACGATCCAACCCTATTATTTACTAATGCGGGTATGGTTCAGTTTAAGGAAGCGCTCGCCTTTCGTGAAAATCGCGGTTACACCCGTGCTGCAAGCTGCCAGCGTTGCGTTCGAGCAGGTGGCAAGCACAATGACCTGGACAATGTCGGCTACACAGCTCGTCATCACACCTTTTTTGAAATGCTCGGTAACTTTAGTTTCGGCGACTATTCGAAACGCGAGGCGATTGCGTTTGCCTGGGAATTTTTAACCGAAGTCATCAAATTGCCAGCGGAACGCCTCTGGGTCACAGTCCATACCGACGACGATGAAGCAGAAAATATCTGGGTAAACGAAATTGGCTTCCCCATAGAGCGTGTCAGCCGATTGGGCGACGACGACAACTTCTGGACAATGGGTGATACCGGTCCCTGTGGACCCTCATCTGAAATTTTCTACGACCACGGTGCCGATGTGCCGGGTGGTCCTCCGGGTAGCCCTGATGGGGACCTGGATCGGTATATTGAAATCTGGAATCTGGTCTTTACACAATTTGATCGTTCCGCCGACGGCACCCTAACGCCTTTGGAAAAACCCTGTGTTGACACGGGTCTTGGCCTCGAGCGGCTTGCTGCGGTTCTGCAGGGCGTCCACAACAATTACGACATTGATCTGTTTCAGGCGCTGATCAAACGCGCGGCGAAGATCCTGAACTATGAAGATCTGACAAATCCGTCACTTAAGGTGATTGCGGACCATATTCGGTCCTGCGCCTTCCTGATTGCCGATGGGGTGTTGCCCTCTAACGAGGGTCGCGGTTATGTGCTTCGGCGCATTATTCGTCGCGCCCTACGCCACGGCAATAAGCTGCAGGCCAGCGGTCCATTTTTCCATAAGATGGTTGATGAGCTTGTTGTTCAAATGGGTGATGCCTATCCAATCCTGAGTCAAACCCAGGACCAGTTGAAAAAGATTTTACTGAAAGAAGAGCAGCAGTTTGAGTTAACCCTCGATCAGGGGTTAAGAATTTTGTCCGATGCTGTGAAGGATATGGCGGGCTCAATCATTCCCGGCGAAGTTGTCTTTAAGCTCTACGACACCTATGGTTTTCCCACAGACCTTACCGCTGATATTGCCCGGGAGAAAAACCTCGAGCTGGATATGGAAGGCTTTGAAAAGGCGATGGACGAACAGCGGGCCCGGGCTCGAGCCGCGTCAAAGTTTGGCAGTGTTGATCCGGCGACTTATCACGTTGATGAAACCACAGAATTTGTCGGCTACGAATCCCTTCAAGGCGAATGCACAATTACAACAATATTCTGTGGCGAATCACAGGTTGAAGAAGCCCATGCAGGTGATGAGCTTGTCATTGTCCTGGATCGAAGCCCTTTTTATGCAGAGTCGGGCGGTCAGGTAGGTGACACCGGGAAGCTGTTCGCCAACGGTGTCTCGTTTGATGTACTAGATACGGTGAAAGGCGGAAATGCCTTTTTACACAAAGGTAAACTGCTAGAGGGCAGTGTAAAAGTAGGAGACCTCGTTAATGCGGAGGTGGATCGACATTTACGGGATGCCACACGGCTTAATCACTCCGCTACCCATCTGCTCCATGCGGCGTTAAAGATTGTCCTCGGTGAGCACGTTAATCAACGTGGCTCCCTGGTCGACGCAGATCGGCTGAGATTTGACTTCTCCCATTTTGAACCCGTGACGAAGGCCGAGCTTAGAACCATCGAGCGCCTCGTTAACGAGCAGATCAGACTGAATTCACCGGTGCAAACCGAAGTAATGGCCCTTGAAGATGCCAGAGAAAAAGGCGCCATGGCACTCTTTGGGGAAAAATATTCTGAAGAAGTGCGCGTACTCACCATGGGGGAGGGATTCTCCATTGAGCTTTGCGGCGGTACTCATGCCAGTCGAACCGGTGATATTGGATTACTGAGAATTACCGCGGAAACCGGTATTGCCTCCGGTGTACGACGGATTGAAGGCGTAACGGGCGCGCGCGCCCTTGAGCAAATTGAATCCACCGACGATATGTTGGATGAATCTATGGGTCTCGTCAGAGCGGACCGAAACAATCTCCTGGAAAAGTTGACTGCACTGGTTGCTCTTAACAAAAAGTTAGAGAAGGACCTGGCGGGACTTAATATGAAGTTAGCCAGCGGCGGTGGGAAAGATCTTGTAGATGAGGCAATCACCATTAAAGGTGTTAAAGCTGTGATTCATCTGCTGGATGGCGGCGACCCTAAAACATTGCCCGATGCGATGGATCGCATCAAAAATAAACTCCAATCCGGTGTGGTTGTGTTGGCAGCTGTGAGTGAGGGTAAGGTCGCGATCATTGCTGGGGTCACAAAAGATCTCACGGATAAAATAAATGCCGGTAAGTTGGTGAACCACGTTGCGATCCAGGTGGGTGGGAAAGGCGGCGGTCGGCCGGACATGGCGAGGGCGGGCGGAACCGATGTTGATGCGCTTCCTGCGGCATTGGACTCAGTTTCCCAATACCTGGCGGATCAGCTTACGTGACATTGTGTACCGCATAGATTGTGTACCGCATAAATCGCGTGTCGCCGGCTTTAATTTGGTGGTGCGATCCTGTTTAATTGCGGCCTTTTTAACATTCACATATTAACCTGGGCATATTCATGTCTCTTTTGGTCCAAAAATTTGGTGGCACTTCCGTTGCCTCCATCGAACACATCCAGAATGTCGCCCGCAAGATTATTGCGAGTCGCGCCGCCGGACATCAAGTTGTTGTGGTGGTCTCCGCTATGGGGCACGAAACCGATCGGCTAGATGATCTCTCCAAGGCCGTGAACAGCGATCCAACACGTGTGCAGAGAGAAATTGATGTGCTGCTTTCTACCGGTGAGCAGGTGACAACAGCGTTACTCGCGATGACCCTAATCAAGGAGGGTTGTCAGGCTCGAAGTTATACCGGTGGCCAGATCAAAATTCTGACGGACAGCGCCCATAATAAAGCCCGTATTTTGGACATCGACACAGAAAACCTAAAAGCTGAGTTAGACGCTGGTGTCGTGCCTGTTGTTGCAGGCTTTCAAGGCGTTGATGCCGGCGGCAATATCAC
>TARA_R110002073_G_scaffold11117_23_pt1 | contig 11045 bp, 17 predicted proteins | sample TARA_R110002073 | Tara Oceans TARA_R110002073 (sample SAMEA4397174) | marine metagenome | biome: Polar Biome; feature: [DCM] deep chlorophyll maximum layer (ENVO:01000326); material: water (ENVO:00002006), including particulate matter (ENVO:01000060) such as... | depth 40 m
GTTTGACAAACCTGCCCCCGTTGACTCATACCTTGATCATCGAAGAGTTGCGCCCGGAGGAACCCCCTCGCGGGCGCTTTTCGTTTTCGTCCTTCCCCACTTCCCGAGCCCTGCCCCATGGACCTCGTCTTTGCGCCGAGCCAGATCGAGACCTGGCCGATTGCCCGGCTGCGCCCCTATGCCCGCAATGCCAAGATCCATGGCGACGACCAGGTGGCGAAGATCGCCGCCAGCATGGCCAAGTTCGGCTGGACCGTGCCCTGCATGGTGGCCGACGATGGTGAGTTGATCGCCGGCCATGGCCGGGTGCTGGCCGCGACGATGCTGGGGCTGACCGAGGTGCCGGTGATCCGGCTCAGCCATCTCGACGAGGCGGAACGCCGGGCCTACCGGATCGCGGACAATAAATTGACCGAGCTGGGCGACTGGGACGAGGCCCTGCTACGCGACGAGATTGCGGGGCTTATGGCCGACGAGTTCGACCTGGCACTCCTAGGAATGAGTGACAGCGAACTTGACGCGCTCTTGCAGGACCCGGAGGCGCTGGGCGCCGACGGAGCGGTCGAGGGTGAGGACGAGGTACCGGATCTGCCGGTCACGCCCGTGTCGGTGCCGGGCGACCTGTGGCAGCTCGGGCCACACCGGCTGATCTGCGGCGACAGCACGTCGGCTGATGTGGTTGGTCGCTTGCTCGGCGATGTGCGCCCGCTGCTGATGGTCACCGACCCACCTTATGGCGTGGAGTACGATCCTTCGTGGCGCAACCAAGCCGGGGCCGCGAAGACCAAACGCACCGGCAAGGTGCTGAACGACGACCGGGCCGACTGGCGCGAGGCCTGGGCGCTGTTTCCCGGCGATGTCGCCTATGTCTGGCATGGCGCGCTGCATGCAGCCACGGTGGCCGACAGCCTGGTGGCCGCGGGTTTCGCGATCCGGTCGCAAATCATCTGGGCCAAGGACCGGCTGGTCCTCAGCCGCGGTGACTATCACTGGCAGCACGAGCCCTGCTGGTATGCGGTGCGCGCCAAGGGCAAGGGCCACTGGGCGGGGGACCGGAAACAGACCACGCTCTGGCAGATCGCCAATCGCGATCAGGATGCCGACACGGTACACGGCACCCAGAAACCGGTCGAGTGCATGCGCCGCCCGATCCTGAACAACTCGAGCCCGGGTCAGGCGGTCTATGAGCCCTTCATGGGCTCGGGCACCACGCTGATCGCGGCCGAGACCACGGGGCGGGTCTGCTATGGGCTCGAGTTGAACCCGGCCTATGTCGATGTTGCCATCGAGCGCTGGCAGGCCTTCACGGGTCAGGAGGCCGTGCTGGCAGAAAGTGGGGAGTGTTTCGCGGCACTCAAATCCCGAAGGCAGGCGGCCTGATGCAGTCGCGCCGCCGATCGCTGATCGAGGCCATCGCCAACGTCGTGGTCGGCTATGCGCTGGCGGTGGCGACGCAGATCGCAGTGTTTTCCTGGTTCGCGCTGGACGCCGACATCCGCACGAACATGGCGCTGGGCGGGGTCTTCACCGCGCTCTCGTTGATCCGGGGTTATGCCCTGCGCCGGTTGTTCGAGCGCTGGAGCGCGCCCTGAGCGGATCGCTGGCGTGTACATTCTGCGGATGGTAATGTCGAGCGATGTCCGAAGGCTGGAAGCATATCGAGATCACTGATCACGGAACCATCGTCGTCCTGCGTCCGGTTTCGGACGTGGGGCGGGCATGGCTCGAAGAGCATGTCGGCGAGCCGGGGCCCGGCGGGGTCTACAGCTGCGAGCCACGCATGGCGCAGGATATCCTGCAAGCGGCCGCCCGCGATCTGCTGTCGTGGCAATGAGCAACCATCGGAGCGGCGGCATGGCAAGGCAATCCGGACCAGTTCAGGCGGTCAGCTTGTAGACGGTTCCCCTACCCTCGACCTTCTCTGCAGTGACAGGCAGACCCAGTTTCTTCTTGAGCGCTCCGGAGATGGCCCCTCTCGCGGTATGAGCTTGCCACGCCGTCGCCTCGACGATCTCACCAATGGAAGCGCCCTCGGGCCGCTGCAGAAGCGCAATGATCTTCGCCTGCTTGGTGCCTGCGCGGATGGCAACGGGCTTGGACATCTCGGTCTTCCCGGTCATCGGCACGGGTTCCGCGTCCGTCTGTCGCTTATGCTTCCGCGCGCTGGCGGCGGCGGTGGCCGCGACCGGCTCGATGCCGATGGCCTCGAGCCCGGCTTCGGTGGCGATCAGCGTGGTGCCATGGCCATCACCGGTCTCGCGCCAGAGCGGCTCCTTGCGGCTCAGGTCGGCATCGACCTCTTCCAGCCAGCCCTTCGCGATCATGCGATTGACCGCCATCCTCGCTGCCGCGCCATGCAGACCCGCGGGCAGCGGCAAGGCGAGAGTGCCGGGGCGCCTGGCCGCGCGGCTGAGGATGATCATCTGGGTATCGGTGAGTGTGGGCATCTCAGCTTCCTGTCTTAAAGGGAGTATCAGGGGTGGGATCCGTCGCTCTCGGCCATCGCCGCCGCGACCGCGAAATGCTGAACCCAACCGGTCAGATAGGGCAGCCCTGCGGGGATCCCCTCGTCGCGCTCAGTCTTTCGGCTGATGCGCCAGCCCTGCCAATGATGGATCGCGGCGGCGATGGCGGCCTCGAGCGTGCTGTTGCCGGCGGTGAGATGGCTCACCACGTCGTCGGCGAAATGCCGGCCGATGCGGCTGTCGAAGAAATCCCGGATGCCGACCCTCTCGTCCTCACTGTTGGCGCCGATGGCATCAGCGATCAGGCGCGAGGCGAGCTCCCAGACCTCCGCGCTGCGGCGGTCGCGATGCGGGTAGACGGTCAGGGCACCGAAGATACCGTGATCCTCGTTGCGGCTGGGCAGGATGGGGTGCGTCGTCATGGCAGCGTCCTTCAGATCAGTTGCTGGCTGGCCAGCATGGTGCAGGCAGCGGCAAGCTGAGTGGTCGGCAGCTCGATTGTGATACGCGAGATGACGTCCGAGGCCTCGGCCTTGATCCCCTCGTCGCGCAGCGCGGCCTCGATCATGCGGGCAGCAGCGTCCGGGCCCTTGAGGTTGAGCGGGTCCGGCAGCGCAGCGTGATCGATGCGGATGGTGGTGATGGCGGTCATGGCGGCGTCCTCACCCCTGCTGTTCGATGAGGGCGAGGAGGACCGCTGCCATGCCGCCGAGGAATTCGCTGCGGCGAAACACGATCTCGTCGATGTGGCTGGCCGTGTCGATCGCGGGATCCACCACGAGGTCGTCTGCCATATGCGGCATCAGGCGTTGGGCTGCGACGTTGTAGCGGGCTGCGAGGGTCATGGGGTTGTCTCCGATCCTTGTTTCCGGGATGCGATGCACCCGTTTCCCGCCACAATAAATCGCTCTATCCGGGAGTGTAATCAACCGAATAAGACGCACGTTTCTATTTAATTCCAATATGTTGAGGTCGATCCTAGCGCCATGGAAGGTCTGTCCGAACGCGCCTATGCCGAACATGCCGGGATCTCCCGTGGGGCCGTGCAGAAGGCCCGCAAGACCGGGCGCCTGGTGTTCTTTGCCGATGGGTCGATCAACGCGGCGGCCTCGGATGCACGGCGTGGGGTGATGACCGATCCGGACCAGCAAATGCGCTCGCGGGGTGGCGCGCAGGGCGTTGGCAAAGAGAGTGCGCCGTTTGCTGGCAGCGGCGCGTCCAGCCCCGGCGACAGCACCTCCTATCTGAAGGCGCGCACGGCGCTGACGGTCTACCAGGCGCAGGAACGCCAGCTATCGATCCAGCGCAAGAAGGGCGTTCTGGTCGATCGCGCGCGCGCCGAAACGCTGGTGTTTCGCCTCGCGCGTCAGGAGCGCGATACCTGGGTCACCTGGCCCACCCGTGTGGCCGCGCTGATGGCCGCGCAATTGTCCGCTGAGATGGAGACGGCGCAGGGCAAGCCAGTGACGATTGAGACTGCAATCCTGCAAAGGGTGCTGGAAACCCATGTCCGAGAGCAGCTCGACGCCCTCGCAGACCTCCGGGTCTCGCTTGCATGGGGACTTTGACTTCGGCACGCAAGAGGCCTATATTTGGCTAGGTAGATAGCCAGGACGAGATTGATGTGGACACTACAGGATGCCAAAAACAAGTTCAGCGCAGTGGTTGACGCTGCGCTTGCAGGCACACCACAAGAAGTCACGCGGCGCGGCAAACCTGCGGTCGTGGTTCTGTCCGCCTCAGAATACCATCAGCTTCTTTCGGACGCGCAGCGATCACGGGGATCGTTCGTCGACCATTTGCTGGCCTTTCCCGCTCAAGACATCAAGCGTGCTGAGGTCAAACCCCGGCCGGTCGAGTTCTGATGTATCTGATCGACACCAACGTACTGTCGGCCTTGCGTCGTCCTGAACGCGCACCGCAAATTGCAGTCTGGCTCCGGACAAAACCCGAAGAGCGACTGTTCATCAGCGTTGTGACTTTGGGCGAGATCGAGCGCGGCATTGCCTTGCAAGAAGATCGCAACCCAGACTTCGCCACTGATCTGCGCCACTGGATCGATCGCACGAGCCTGCTGTTTGCCGACCGCCTCTTGCCATTCGAAGCAGACGCGGCCCGGATCTGGGGCAGGCTTTCGGCACGCATTGGCCATAACGGCGCTGACCTTCAGATCGCTGCAACGGCGTTGGCGCATGGCGCGATCGTTGTGACAGGCAATGTGAGTGATTTCGAACCAACGGGTGTGGAGATCGAGAACCCGTTCTGAGCGTCACGCCAAGCCCTGAATGCGCCCCGGCGTGATACGGGATGCAGGGTATGACCAAGGCTGAACTGCCAGACAGCGACCTCACAGCCGATCTCGACCTCGGCTTCGAGGGGTCCGAGGACATCCTGCGCGCCTGGCGTCGAGGCATGCGGCCCGATCCGGACCTGACGGTGTCGGAATGGGCCGATGCGCATCGCTGGCTAAGCTCGCGCGCCTCGGCCGAGCCTGGACGGTATCGCACCGCGCGCACGCCCTATCTGCGCGCCATCATGGATGCGCTCTCGCCCAACCACCCGGCGCAGAGGATTTCCTTCATGAAGGCGGCGCAGGTCGGCGCGACCGAGGCGGGCAACAACTGGATCGGCTTCGTGATCCACCACGCTCCGGGGCCGATGCTGGCGGTGCTGCCGACCGTCGAGATGGCCAAGCGGACCTCGCGCGGCCGGATCGATCCGCTGATCGCGGATAGCCCGGCGCTGAAGGAACGGGTGCAGCCGGCGCGATCGCGCGATGCCGGCAATTCGATGCTGTCCAAAGAATTCCCGGGCGGGATCCTCGTGCTGACCGGCGCGAACAGCGCCACCGGCCTGCGCTCGATGCCCGCGCGCTATGTGTTTCTGGACGAGGTCGATGCCTACCCGGCCTCGGCCGACGAGGAGGGCGATCCGGTCACGCTGGCCGTGGCCCGCACCACCACCTTCGCGCATCGGCGCAAGGTGTTCATGGTCTCGACCCCGACGATCCGGGGGTTGAGCCGGATCGAGCGCGAGTTTGAGGCCAGCGATCAGCGGCGGTATTTCGTGCCCTGCCCGCATTGCGGCCACAGGCAGTGGCTGCAGTTCGAGCGGCTGCGCTGGACGAAGGGGAAGCCCGAGACGGCAACGTATCATTGCGAAGGGTGCGACACGCCCATCGCCGAGCATCACAAAACACAGATGTTGGATCAGGGCGAATGGCGGGCGACCACCGTATCCTCCGACCCGACCGCCATCGGCTTCCACCTCTCGGCCCTCTATTCGCCGATCGGCTGGAAGAGCTGGGAGCAGATCGCGCGGGACTGGCTGGCGGCGCAGGGCTCGGACGAGATGCTGCGCGCGGCGCGCAACACACTCTTGGGCGAGACCTGGATCGAGAGCGGCGAGGCCCCGGAATGGCAGAGGCTCGCGGATCGGCGCGAGGCCTTCCCGGCGCAGGTGCCGATGGGTGGGTTGTTCTTGACCGCCGGGGCGGATGTGCAGAAGGACCGGATCGAGGTCGATGTCTGGGCCTGGGGACGGGGGCTGGAGAGCTGGCTGGTCGATCACATCGTGATCCCCGGCGGGCCGGATGATCCGGCCTGCTGGGACAGGCTGACTGCGCTGCTGGGCCAGACATGGCAGCATGAGAATGGCGCGTTCATGACGCTGGCGAAGCTCGCCATCGACACCGGCTACGAGTCCGCCGCCGTCTATGCCTGGTCGCGCAAGCAGGGCATCGCGCAGGTCGCACCCGTGAAGGGGCTCGAGGGCTTCAACCGCGCCACACCTGTCTCGGGGCCGACCTTCGTCGATGCCACGGTGAACGGGCGGAAGCTCAAGCGCGGGGCACGGCTCTGGAGCGTGGCCACCGCCACCTTCAAGGCCGAAACCTATCGCTATCTGCGCATCGAGCGGCCCAGTGATGAAGAGATTGCGCTGGGCGTGGCCCCTCCCGCGGGCACGATTCACCTGCCCGACTGGGCCGACAGCGAATGGCTGAAGCAGCTGGTGGCCGAGCAGCTGGTCACGATCCGCGACCGGCGCGGCTATGCCCGCCAAGAATGGCAGAAGCTCCGCGAGCGCAACGAGGCGCTCGACGCCCGGGTCTATGCACGCGCCGCTGCCTGGATCCTCGGCGCGGACCGATTCGACGAGCGGATGTGGCAGACGCTGGAGAAGCAGGCCGGCATCGACAGCGCGGCCATAGCTGCTGCCCCGGCAGAGCAAGTGAAACCTGATGCGCCGGAAGCCGGGCGTATTACTGCCCCCCGGCGGCGCGGCTGGAAGATCAGCACGCCCCGATACATGGAGTGATCAGAAACCCGAGAAGACCATGTCGAGCGCACCCCGGATCTCGTAGTCGAACGGCGACAGGTCCGCGACGGGCGGCGCCTTGAGCAGGGCCGAGGGGATCGCGGCCATCTCGGCCGTGTGCAGGACATGCGCGGCGCCCGCGATCTCGAAGATCGGCTCGAGCCGCCCCAGGGGTTTCGGCCCCGAGGCGGCGGGCACCAGCGGCGCAACAACGCGGGTGCCGGTCTCGATCAGATCGGTCTGGAGGTCGAGCACCAGCCTGCCGCCAGGCAAACGGTAGACATGGAACTGCGCCATCAGTCGATCTTCAGGACCTGTAGATCGGCAAGCGGCGCGCTGTTGGCCTCGATCCATGCGCGGCGCTCGGCGATCGCCTCGGCGTTCTCGCGCGCCCAGGCCTCGGCCTTGGCCGCGCGCACGGCCTCGGCAAGGGCGGCATCGCTGATCGCCGAAACGTTCAGACCCAACTCTCGTGCGGCGGCGAGGGTGGAAGCGGTCAGCGAGACATTTGTGCGCTGTTTCTCGGTGGTGCTTTGCGGCATCGGGCCCTCCATTCAACACAAGAAAAATACACACCGTTCGTGTGTTCAGCAAGAGACCCCCATGACCGTCGATGATCTCAAGGCCCGCCACAGCGCCCTGCTGGCCGCGCGCTATAGTGGCACGCGCTCTGTGAGCTATGACGGCAAGACGGTGACCTATGGTTCGGACGCGGAACTGGCGGCAGCCCTCTCCGATCTCGAACGGCGCATTGCAGCATTCGACCGGCCGCGCCGCAGAGTGCTGCGTCCCTTTGCGTCGAAAGATCTGTGATGAGCTGGCGGCAGCGCCTCGGCGCCTTCATCGGCGGGTTTGATGCAGGCCAGCATCACCGTCGCCTGCGCGGGTTCCGCGCCACGCGGGCCCATGTCAACGCGCTGATCGCGGCCTCGGGGCCTGACATTACCGCACGCGCCCGCTGGCTGGTGCGCAACAATGGCTATGCAGCGAACGCGGTGGAAAGCTGGGCCGCGAACACCGTCGGCGACGGGATCAAGCCGATCTCGAAGATCGGGGATGCAAAAAAGAAAGAAGAGCTGCAGCGCCTCTGGCTCGCCTGGACCGATGAGGCGGATGCCGAGGGGCTGACCGACTTCTACGGGCAGCAGCGCCGTGCTGCGCGCGAGGTGTTCATCGCGGGCGAAGTGTTCTTTCGCATCCGCATGCGACGGGCCAATGATGGGCTGACCGTGCCATTGCAACTGCAGATGCTGCCCTCGGAGATGCTGCCGCTGGAACAGACCGGGACGACCGCCAATGGCAACGCCATCCGCCAGGGGATCGAGTTCGACCGGATCGGGCGCCGCGTGGCCTATCACTTCCTTCGCCGCCATCCTGGCGACAGCACCGATCCGGGGCTCGCGGGCGAGGTGGTGCGGGTCCCCGCCAGCGAGGTGATTCATGTGATCGACCCCGTCGAAGGCGGTCAATTGCGCGGGGTGTCAAAACTGGCCCCCGCCATCGTGAAGCTGTTCCTGCTCGATCAGTATGACGATGCCGAACTCGACCGCAAAAAGGTCGCGGCGATGTATGCGATGTTCGTCACCTCCCCCGCCCCGGAGAACCCGCTGGCCCCAGTCGAGGACGAGGATACTCCAGCCGGGGTTGAGATCAGCCCCGGTCAGATCGTGCGGCTGGATCCGGGCGAGGATGTGACTGTGGGCCAACCTGCCGATAGCGGTGCAACCTATGAGCCGTTCCAGTACCGGACCCTGCTGCAGATCTCGGCCGCACTGGGCATCCCCTATCCCTATCTCGCCAATGACATGGTGAAGGGGAACTTCTCGAACTCGCGCCTCGCTCTGATCGAATTCCGCCGCCGCGTCTCGGCCTGGCAGCATTCGGTCATGGTGTATCAGCTGTGTCGACCCGTCTATGCGCGCTGGATGGATGCGGCTGTGCTGTCCGGTGCATTCACCCTGCCCGGCTATGAGGCGAACCGCGCGGGGCTGCTGACCGCCGACTGGTTGCCGACGAAATGGGACTGGGTCGATCCGCTGAAGGACGCCAATGCCGAGATCGCCCAGATCGAGGCCGGGCTCAAATCCCGCACGCAGGCCATCGCCGAGCGCGGCTATGACGCCGAGCAGGTCGACCGCGAGATTGCCGCCGAGCGGGCGCGCGAACGCGCGCTGGGTCTCGACTTCCGCCGCCCCGGCTCGCCCGCGCAAGGGGTGCAATTGGATCCCGGTGGTAAGGATATCACGGATAAGGTTGCGCGCGACATCAACGATAGCGCTGATGACGCGGAAGACACTCCGCGCGCAGACGAGGATCAGCCCTGATCGTGGAGGCTACACCCCAAGAAGGCGCATACCGGGCAGTCTGGCCGCCTTGCGATCGAAGGTCACCACCACGCTGGCCCCCGCACGCCGGGCCGCCGCGTCGATCATCAGATCAGCAAAGCCAAAGCCCTCTTTGCGGTACAGCTCCAGCGCGGGTCCCACCTGATCGGCGCCCTCGATCACCAGATCTGTCGAGGCCAGAAGGCCGTCCAGCACCTCGGCAATCTCGGCCCTGTCCAGGCGGTAGGCGCGCTCCAGAACCCAGACCAATTCGACCAGCACCTCGCGACCGACAAACCCGGGTGCCGCGTCGGTCAGCTGGTCCATGACATCACCCGCAAGGCGCGCCTGATCGGGATCATCCTGCACGAGGAAGCGGACCAGTACATTGGTATCGAGCGCAATCACTGATCGGAACCAGTGCTTGCCGCGGCCCCCGTAGCGATGGCCTCGTCCATCGCCTCGAGCGCAACGGGGCTCTGCCCGGGGCGGGCCAGCACGCCGCGCAATTCCTTGACCGAGCGCGCCTTCAGAATGCGCACCTCGCCGTCGAGGATCACGTACCGCACCTTGTCGCCGCTGGTCAGCCCCAGTGCGGCCCGCACGTCGCGGGGCAACGTCGTCTGGCCTTTGATGGTCACGGTCGATTCCTGCATGAGCACCCTCCTTACGTATCGCCCATCCTCCTTACTTCACGATGCTACCAATTGCAAAAGCTTCAAAGGACCAGACCTGATGCTCCACGCCCGCATTGCCGCGCGCGCCTTCAACACGCCGCTGCTGGTTGAACCTTCGAAGGCCATGGCGTTTCTGTCGGGCTTCGGGCCGCGCATTCTCGGGCGGCGCGTCGAGATGGTGGACGGCATCGACGCGCCGGATGGCACGGTGCCAACGTCCGCCCACGCCAGCTTGTTGACTGGCGGTCTGGCCGAAAGCTACCGCCAGCATGGTGATGCGCCCTACCCGGTCGTGGACGGTATCGCCGTGATCGAAATCTCCGGCGTGCTGATCCACCGCGGTGGCTGGATCGGGCAATCTTCGGGCCAGACCAGCTACGAGGGGATCGCGGCGCAGATCGACGCGGTGGCCAGCGATCCCGCGGTGCGCGGCCTCGCATTGGAAATCGACAGTTTCGGGGGCGAGGTGGCCGGGGTGTTTGATCTCGCCGATCGCATCCGGGCCGTTCGTGCCGAGAAACCGGTCTGGGCCTTTGTCGCCGAGCATGCCTTCTCGGCGGGTTACGCGCTGGCGAGCCAAGCCAATCGCATCCTGCTGCCACGCACAGGGGCTGTCGGCAGCATCGGCGTCGTGGTGATGCATGCCGATCTCAGTGGCCAACTCGACCAGGATGGGGTGCGGGTCACGATGATCCATTCCGGGCGCCACAAGGTGGATGGCAATCCGTATCAGCCTCTGCCCGAAACGGTCCGGGACGATATCCAGCGCGAGATCGACGTGCTGCAGTTTCTCTTCGCGGAGACGGTCGCTGTGGGCCGCGCGGGTCGGCTCAGCCATGACGCCGCCATGGCGACGGAGGCCGCGACCTTCCGCGGCGGTTACGCCGTGTCCGCTGGGCTCGCGGATGAGGTCACGGACCTGGCCAGCGGATTCTCCGCTTTCCGACGTTCGATCACTGGCAAGTCCAGTGTCGCCATCCTGCGCGCGGTCACCAAGACAAGCCGTTACGCCATCCCCCAACATCAGAAGGAGAACACCATGGCCCAGGTGCCAGACCAAAATGACAGGCCAAGGGACGCAAGCGATGCGCAGCCGGCTGAAATCAGCGCGACCGCCATCGATGCGCCTGACGACGAAACGGGGACCAGCGCCAACAGCGCGGCTGTTTCGTTTGCGCCCCCTGCGACTACGCCCGCCACGCCGACTGTTCCATCCACATCGCAAGCGGCTCCCGAACCGGCGGCTGCTTCAGCGCCGGAAC
>TARA_R110002073_G_scaffold3282_5_pt1 | contig 11030 bp, 9 predicted proteins | sample TARA_R110002073 | Tara Oceans TARA_R110002073 (sample SAMEA4397174) | marine metagenome | biome: Polar Biome; feature: [DCM] deep chlorophyll maximum layer (ENVO:01000326); material: water (ENVO:00002006), including particulate matter (ENVO:01000060) such as... | depth 40 m
ATCGTCACCTGCGTCGGCGGCATGGATACCCGCACCGAGCGCCGCGCGCTGGAAGCCGGCTGCCACATCGTCGTCGGTACGCCCGGCCGTCTGCGCGACCATATCGAACGCGGCGCGCTCGACCTGTCATCCCTGCGCGCTGTCGTGCTCGACGAAGCCGATGAAATGCTCGATTTCGGCTTCCGCGAAGATCTCGAATATATTCTCGACGCCGCACCGGCGAGCCGCCGCACCCTGATGTTCTCAGCCACCGTGCCGCGCTCGATCGCCGACATGGCCAAACGCTATCAGCGCAACGCCGTGCGCATCTCGACCGTCTCGGAACGCGCCCAGCACAGCGATATCGAATACAAGGCCCTCGCCGTCGCCCCGAGCGATCGCGAACACGCCATCATCAATGTCCTGCGCTTCTATGACGCCCCCAGCGCCATCGTCTTCTGCGCCACGCGCGAAGCGGTCAACCGGCTCTCGAGCCGGTTCGGCAATCGCGGCTTCTCGGTCGTCGCCCTGTCCGGCGAGCTGAGCCAGAAGGACCGCACCTCGGCGCTGCAAGCGATGCGCGATGGCCGCGCCCGCGTCTGCGTCGCCACTGACGTCGCCGCGCGCGGCATTGACCTGCCCGGCCTCGAACTGGTCATCCACGCCGATCTGCCAACCAATAGTGACACGCTGCTGCACCGGTCCGGCCGCACCGGCCGCGCCGGCCAGAAGGGCACTTGCGTCCTGATCGTGCCGCACACGCGCCGTGGCCGCGCCCAGCGTCTGCTGCGCGATGCCAAAGTCGCGGCCGAATGGGGCGCTGCACCGAGCCTCGAAGACATCACGGCGAAGGACCGTGAACGCGTCATGTCCGACCCGTCACTGTCTGAAACCTATGACGAGGCCGCCATCGCCATGGCGCAGGAATTACTCTCGCGTTATCCGGCCGAACAGATTGCCGCCGCCTTCCTCAATCGCCGCCAGGCCGACATGCCATCGGCGGAAGAGCTGATCGAAAGCCCCGGCAGCAATTATTCCAATGACAGCCAGGGTGCGCCGGAAAAACGCCGCGAACCCTTCACCGACAGCGTCTGGTACCGCCTCACCGCCGGCCGCAAACACCGCGCCGAGCCACGCTGGATTCTGCCGCTGATCTGCCGTCTCGGCCATATCACCAAGCGTGAGATCGGTGCGATCCAGATCGGCGAAGAGGAAAGCCGTTTCGAAATTCTCGGCTCCGCCTCAGACCGTTTCATGGAAGCTGTCCAGACCGCGGGTGGCGGCGAGAAATCGATCCGCATCACGCGCGATGAAGGCGGCGCCGACGCACCGCTCGATCGTCCGCGCACCCCGCGTCAGCCGGCCGCCTATACCGGCCGTCCAAAACCGGCCCGCGACGGCGAAGGCGGCGGCGATATCACGCCGCGGCCCAAACCCTATGCCGGCAAATCGGACAAGCCCTATCAGGGCAAGTCCCGTGATGATGCCGCTTTCACCGCGCCCTACGCACCGAAGGCGAAACCGCGCAGCGCCGACGGCGACAAGCCCTACACACCCAAGGCCCGCAAGGCCGACGGTGACAAGCCGTTCGCCCCCAAGGGCAAGCCGCGTGCTGCCGAGGGTGCCGCACCGTTCAAGCCACGCAGCAAGCCGTTCAGCGCTGATCGCAAGCCCGGCGCCAAAGCCGCCACGCCGCGTCCAAGCAAGCCCTGGGATCCGGCCGTTATCGCCTCGGCCCCGGTCAAGCGTCGCTCGCCAACCGAAAGCCCGGCTCCGGGCGGCCCCGATCACGCGCTGAAAAAACTGAAAAAGAAGACCAAGCCAAAAGAAGACTAGTCCAGCCGACAAGGGGCGATGGCGGGAATTCCGTCATCGCCCTTCCCGGGCCGATATTCGCCCGGTCTAGTCCTCGTCCGCCGGTTTCAACTCGTCGGTCCGTGACAGGTCCGGAAACAGCTTGAACCAGCTTGCTGCCGTGATCAGCGCCAACACCCCGCCCATCAGCACCGCACCGACTGGCCCGAGAAACCGCGCCGCGACGCCGGATTCAAACTCGCCCAGCTCATTCGAGGCCGAAATGAACATGAACTCGACCGCCGAGACGCGGCCGCGCATGCTTTGCGGCGTTGAGAGCTGAATGATGGACTGGCGGATATAGACCGAAATCATGTCGGCGGCGCCGGTAATGGCGAGCATCGCCATCGACAGGATGACGAGGGTCGAGAGCGCAAACCCGATCATGGCGACGCCATAAACCGCGATCGCGCCCAGCATCCAGCCGCCGACATGCCGCGTTAGCGGCCGGGTCGCGAGCATGAAGGCGACAATCGCGGCACCAATAGCCGGTGCCGTGCGCAACAGGCCAAGCCCGACGGTATCGGTGTGCAGGATATCGCGTGCAAATACCGGCAATAGCGCTGTGACGCCGCCGAACAGAACCACGATCAGGTCGAGCGAGATCGCACCCAGCACGATGCGGTTATTGCGCACATAGCGCAGGCCTTCCAAAATCAGGGCGCGCCCATTGACGCCGCGGACATGTTCATGCCGCGGTGTGCGCGCCGTCCAGATCGCATAAGTGCCAATCATGACGAGCACGAAGCTGGCGGCATAGACCGTTGTCGGCCCCGCGATATAAAGCAGGCCGGCAACCGCCGGACCGGTGATCGCGGCGGCCTGGAAGCCGAGCGAATTCCAGGCAATTGCCTGGCGCAATTCGTCGCGCGGGATCAAGCGTGCAAACAGCGCGCTCGCAGCGGCGGGCGAAAATGCGTGCATCACCCCCATCGCCAACGCCGTCAGGTAGATCAACCACAACGCCGTCGGACCTTCGAAGAAAGGGCTCGCCACCAGCACCAGCATGCAGAGGCCGCGGCCGATATTGGTGAGTATCAGGATCATTTTTCGGTCGAGCCGGTCGGCCGCCTGTCCGCCAACCAGTGACAGCAACAGAACCGGCGCAAATTGCGCCAGTCCCACCATGCCCAGCATCAGCGCCGATTCTTCGACCGAGCGGGTCTGGCGCGCGATGTCATAGACCTGCCAGCCAATCGCCACCGCCATCATCTGCCGCGCAGCCGAATTCGCCTGGCGCATGATCCAGTAGCGCAGAAAAGCATCATGCCGGAACACGGCGATGGATGGCATCAACAAGGCACGACCCCCGGGCATCGAGACCCCGACGTACCGCGCCAAAGCCATTGCGGTGAGGCATACACACAGCCGCCCCGAAGCGAAAACCGAATTTGGCCGGGGGCTGTAATCAGCGTCAGGCGCGGCATCGCCTCACAATCCTGCACCACACACACCTGCGCATTCGCGCGCCGCGGCGCTTCGCGCTAGAGTGCGACCACACGCCGCTTCGCCACGCGGCGGTTTTTGATGTTTGTCAAACCGGTGAGTTCGACGCGACGAGGTTATTTGTGGACGGTTCGATTTCAAACGCTGCCAACCCGGTTACTGGCCAGCGCCCGCTGATCGATCATTTCGGGCGACACATTACCTATCTACGCCTGTCGGTGACGGATCGCTGCGACTTGCGTTGCGTTTATTGCATGAAGGCGCGGCCAGATTTTCTGCCGAAATCGGAATTGCTGACGCTGGAAGAATTGACGCAATTGAGCGATGCCTTCATCCGGCGCGGCGTCTCCAAGATCCGCGTCACCGGCGGTGAGCCGCTGGTACGGCGCGATGTGATGACGCTGATCGAGAATCTCGGCGCCCGAATCGGGACGACAAATCTGGAAGAAATCTGTCTCACCACCAATGCAACCCAATTGCCGCGTTTTGCCGGCGATCTTGCCGCCGCAGGCATCAAGCGCATCAATGTCTCGCTCGACACGCTCGATGAGGCGACCTTCGCCCGCCTGACGCGCGGTGGCCGGATTGCCGACACCCTCGCCGGGATTGATGCGGCGGATGCGGCCGGTCTCAAGATCAAGATCAATACCGTCGCCCTCAAGGATGACAATGAGCATTCGCTGCGCGAATTGATCGCCTGGGCCCATGGCCGCGGTTTCGATCTGACGCTGATCGAGATCATGCCGCTGGGCGAGGTCGATGCCGAGCGCTCCGATCAATTCCTGTCGCTCGAACAGGTCAAGGCCGATCTCGCGCAGGGCTGGACCCTGACCCCGCTGAGCGACAATACCGGCGGCCCGGCGCGCTATCACCGCGTCGAGGAGACCGGTGGTCGGCTCGGCCTGATCACGCCGCTGACCGAGAATTTCTGTGCCGGCTGCAACCGGGTCCGCCTGACCTGTACCGGCCAACTCTATATGTGCCTGGGCCGCAATGGCCGCCTCGATCTGCGCGCGGCCTTGCGCGAAGGGGGTCTCGACGCCGTCGATGCCCTGCTCGACGAGGCCATGGCGCTGAAGCCGCAAGCCCATGATTTCGACGTCTCCGCCGGGGCCGAGGCCGCGGTTGGCCGCACCATGGCCCATACCGGAGGCTGATCCATGACGCTGACAATCCGCTATTTCGCCGCCCTGCGCGACAAGATGGGGACGGCCGAACAAATCGTCGACCACATGCCCGGCCTGAATGGCGGCGGCCTTGCCGAATGGCTGATTGCCCGCGATCCGGCAGCGCAGGCGCTGGCCCACCCCTCGGTGCGTGTGATCGTCAATGACGAGATCGCGTCGCGCAGCCAGCCGCTCCAGGATGGCGATACGATAGCCTTCTGCCCGCCCTTCTCGGGGGGCTAGAGTATGGCGGTCGCGGTGACGGTACAGACACAGAGCTTCGATCCGGGCGCGCTGACCAACCAGCTGACGGGCCAAGACTCCAGCTGCGGTGCTGTCGCCAGTTTTATCGGCCAGGTGCGCGGCGGCGATGATCTGGTCGCGCTGGAGCTGGAACATTATCCCGGCGTCACGCAGCAGGCGCTCGGCCGCATCGCCGATGAGGCGGTGCGCCGCTGGTCACTCGGCGAGGCGGTGATCGTGCACCGGGTCGGCAAGATGCTGATCGGTGAGCCGATTGTCTTTGTTGGCGCCGCCGCGCCGCACCGCCGCGCTGCCCTTGAGGCGACCGGTTTCATGATCGATATTCTCAAGACCCAGGCACCGTTCTGGAAACGCGAATATACCACCAGCGGCTCGCACTGGGTCGAACCGCGCCCCGGCGATGACGATGCCGCCGCGACCTGGCTGGCCGACAACAAGGATTTCACCGCATGAGCGCCATTCCAGACATGGTCGGCTTTGCCGTCATGACCGTTTCCGACAGCCGCGACGCCAAGACCGACAAGACCGGCCCCTGGTTGCGCGAACAGATCACCGCCGAAGGTCATGCCGTCATCGACCATGCTATCGTGACCGATGATGTCGACGCCATCCAGGCCAGGCTTCAAACCTGGATCGCCGACCCCGCCATCCATGCCGTCATCGCCACGGGCGGTACCGGCCTGACCGGCCGCGATGTCACGCCGGAAGCCTTCAAACCGCTCTATGACAAGGAGATGGAGGGCTTTGCCGCCGTCTACCATCAGGTCAGCTTCCGCTCGGTCGGCGTTTCAACCATCCAGTCGCGCGCCACGGCGGGGATTGCCGGCGGCACTTATCTATTCGCCATCCCCGGCTCAATGGGCGGCTGCAAGGATGCCTGGAACCATATTCTCAAGGCCGAATTCGACCACACCCACCGGCCCTGCAATCTGGTCGACCTGCTGCCGCGCCTGACGGAGCGCTGAGCATGAGCGCCAAACTCACGCATCAGGATGATGATGGCCGCATCCGCATGGTCGATGTCGGCGGCAAGGACGAAACCGCCCGCCGCGCTGTCGCGACGGGCCGCATCACGATGAGCCAGACCGCCTTCGAGGCAATCCGCGATGGCCAGGGCCCCAAGGGCGATGCTTTGAAGACAGCGGAACTGGCCGGCATCATGGCGGCCAAGAAGACTTCCGATCTGATCCCGCTTTGCCATCCGCTGCCGATCACCCAGGCGAGGGTCAGCATCAATGCCAGCGATGACACCGCGGCTTTCATCATCCGCGCCGAAGTCTCGACCCGGGGCCGGACCGGCGTCGAGATGGAAGCCTTGACCGCCGTATCGGTCACAGCGCTGACGATTTACGATATGGCCAAGGCGCTCGATAAATCGATGCGCATTTCCGACATCGTGCTGCAGCAGAAGACCGGTGGAAAGTCGGGGGATTATCAACGCGATGACTGACATCATGATTTCCGTTGAAGCCGCCCGTGCGCGCATCGCCGCGGCCCTGCTGCCAATGGCTACCGAGCCCTGCAACCTAATCGAAGCGCCCGGTCGCACCCTCGCCGAACCCGTCATCGCCGCGCTGACCCAGCCGCCTTTCGCCGCCTCGGCAATGGATGGATATGCGGTGCAATCGGCCGATCTCGGCGCGACGCCCACGCGCCTGTCCCTGCAGGGTGAATCGGCGGCCGGCCACGGCTTCGACCTGAATCTGAAACCCGGCCACGCGATCCGGATCTCGACCGGCGCGCCGATGCCGCAAGCCGCTGATCAGGTGGTGATGCAGGAACGCGCCGTCCGAGACGGCCATCAGATTACCCTCGACGACACGCCGCGCCCGGACTCGAATGTTCGCGCTGCCGGGATTGATTTCAATGCCGGCGATATTCTGGTGCCCGCCGGCACCGTGCTGAGCCCCGATGCTGTCGCCCTGGCCGCCGGTGCCGGGCTGACCGAACTCATCGTCCACCGCCGTCCGCGCGTCGGCATTTTGTCGACCGGTGACGAGCTGGTTGAGCCGGGCCAGGCGCTGGGCCCGCACCAGATCGTCAATTCCATCGCCTGGGGACTGGACGGGCTGGTGCGTCAATGGGGCGGCGAGCCGGTCTATCTCGGCATTGCCCGCGACAGCAAGGCCGATGTCCGCGCCAAGCTCGAGGCGAGCCAAGGCCTTGATCTGATCGTGACGATTGGCGGCGCCTCGGTCGGCGATCATGATCATTTGCGCCAGGTCTTCAATGCCATGGGCGGCCAGCTGGCATTCGGCAAGATCGCCGTCAAACCCGGCAAGCCGAGCTGGTTCGGACGGCTGGGCGAGAGCGCGTTTCTGGGCTTGCCGGGCAATCCGGTCTCATCTCTGGTGATGGCGCGGCTCCTATTGCTGCCAGCCCTGGCAATCCTGTGCGGCCGTCCGGAATCGCTGGAATTCACCAGTGTCATCCTGGGCGAGGATCTGCCAGCCAATGGCATGCGCGAGAATTTCGTCCGCGCCCGTATTGACCGCCAAACCGGCCGCGTCCACCCGCTCGGCAATCAGGATTCCTCGGCCCTGTCAGCACTGGTCCATTCCAATGCGCTGATCCGGCGTGAAGTCGAAGCGCCAGCCGCGCGCGCCGGCGAGATGACGCAAATCCTGCCACTCTGACCGGCCGGCATCAGACCAGCGCGATACCCGGCTTGCCCGCCTCGATGCGCCCGATCACCGTCGCAGCCTCATGGCCATGGCGGGCAAAGAGTGCCAGCACTTCATCGACACGCTCCGGCGCACAGGAGACCAGCAGTCCGCCACTGGTCTGCGGATCGCATAGCAGATCGCGCTCGGCATCGGGCCAATTGTTCGGCGCCGTCACGAAATCGCCGACCGAAGCCCAGACCCTGACCGAAGCGCCGGTGCGCACGCCGTCCTGCGCCAGACGCCGCGCGCCGGGAAAGACCGGCACGGCATCGCGGGTCAGCACGGCAGCAACGCCGCTGCCCTCACACATTTCGCGCAAATGCCCGAGCAGGCCGAAGCCGGTGACATCGGTGACGGCATGCACGCCATCAATGCCCGCCAGATCAGTTCCTGGCCGGTTGAGCAGGGTGGTCGAGGCGATCATCTCGGCCTGATCCCCGGGCGAAAGAATGCCGCGCTTCATCGCGGCGCTGTAAATCCCGATCCCCAGCGGCTTGCCGAGAATGAGGGCATCACCCGGCCTGGCACCGGAATTGGTCAGCATGCGGTCGGGATGGACAATCCCCAGCGCCACCAGACCATAAAAGGGCTCGGCCGCATCGATGGAATGCCCGCCGGCAATCGGCGCGCCAGCGGCTTCAGCGACCGAACGGCCGCCATTGAGAATCGTACGGATCGTCTCCAATGGCAGTTTGCCAACCGGCATGCCCACAATCGCCAGGCAGAAAATCGGCCGCGCGCCCATGGCATAGATGTCGGAGAGGGCATTGGTCGCGGCGATACGGCCGAAATCAAACGGGTCGTCGACAATCGGGGTGAAGAAGTCCGTCGTCGCGACAATCGCCAGATCATCGCCCAGTCGGTAGACTGCCGCATCATCGCGCGTCGCAGCATCAACGATCAATTCCGCCGGCATGGCGAGACCCGGCGTGCGCTCGATAATCTGGTTGAGCACGGATGGATCGAGCTTGCAGCCGCAACCGCCGCCGTGCGCCAGACTTGTCAGCAGGGGGACCATTGTGGGATCGGTCATGGGAATTCCTGGCAAAGCGGCATGACATCGCGCCATGACCGGGGGATTGATCCGCTGGAGTATACTGCGCCCATGCCCGATTATGCGATGCTCGATGACACGGATGCCGCCAGCCTGGCCGGCTTCGACCTGATCATCGATGTCCGTTCGCCGGGCGAATATGCCGAAGATCATCTGCCCGGCGCCATTAATCTGCCGGTGTTGAGCGATGAAGAACGCGTCCGTATCGGCACGGTCTACAAGCAGATTTCCACCTTCGATGCCCGCCGCGAGGGTGCGGCACTGGTGACACGCAATATCGGCCAGCATCTCGAGACGGCGCTCGCCGGCCTGCCGCGCAAATCAAAAGTGCTGTTGTATTGCTGGCGCGGCGGCATGCGCTCGCGCTCAATGGCCCTGGTCCTGTCGGCGGTGGGCTGGAAAATCTCGCTGCTGCGTGGCGGCTATCGCACCTGGCGGCGCGAAGTCGTGGCGCAGCTGGAGCATTCCGACGCGGTGCTGCCCTTCATCCTGATTGACGGCCAGACCGGCACCGCCAAGACCGCCATCCTGCTTGAGCTCGCCGCCCGCGGTGCCCAGATCCTCGATCTTGAAGGCCTGGCCTCACATCGCGGCTCGGCCTTCGGTGATTTCGCCGCCATCCAGCAACCGAGCCAGAAGCGCTTCGAGACCCTGATCTGGGAAGCATTGCGCGACATGGACCAGACCCGCCCGATCTATCTCGAGGCGGAATCCAGCATGGTCGGGCGCCGGCAAATACCAACGCGCATCTGGAGTGCCATGAAAGCCGCGCCGCGCATCGCGATCTCGGCACCGGTGCCGGCGCGCGCCGAATATCTGGTCGAGGCCTATCCCGATCTGGTCTCTGACACCGCCAAGCTCAACGCCTCGCTCGACCAACTCGCCAGCCGCCACGCCAAGACGCTGATCGCCGATTGGCGCGAACTGCATGCTGCCGGCAAATATCGCGAACTGGCGGCCGAGCTGATCACCGCCCATTACGACGCCGCCTATAATCGCGCCCGCGAGCATCATGGCAGTGAACCGGTCGTGACCCTGCGCAGTGAAACGCTCGATGCGGCCGCGATTGGCAAGCTGGCCGAGGCCATTCTCGCGGCAAAAGTGAAGCCCTGAGCCGGAGCCTCAGTCGTCAGCACTTTCATCGAGAGCCGCCGCCAGCATCCAGCGATAGATGCGGTCTTGCAGCGAGGAGGGCCGGTCGAGCCCCATCCGCTCCAGTGCCGCCTGATCCACCGCGCCACGCCTGGACAGCTTCGCACCACTCAAGGCCAGGCGCAGCACCGAACCGAGTGAGGCGGAGGCGTTCTTCATCCGCTCGAGCGCTGGCAAGAGCCGCTGCTCGACCGCGGTGAAATCCGTGCCGAAGGGGAAGGCTGGCAAATGCCCGGCTGCGCGCGCCGCGGCGAGCGTGGCGCGGATGCGCTGCGGCGTGTTGTTGCGATAGCCCGCCGGGATTTCATAATCGGCGGCGATCTTGCCGGCCTGTTTCGCGGTCGCGAGCAATTCGGCCTGGAAGCGGCTATCGGCGATATTGATCAGATTGGCGACGACATCGGCGTCGGATTTTCCGCGCAGATCGGCAATGCCGTATTCGGTGACGACAATATCGCGGCGATGTCGCGGGATCGTAGTGTGGGGATAGGACCAGACGATATTGGACACCGTCTTGCCGCGTGAGGTCCGCACCGCATTGATGGTGATGATGAAACGCGCGCCATCCAGGGCAAAGGCCTGTTCGGCAAAATCGAACTGGCCGCCAACCCCGCTGACTACCTGGCCGTCGCCGGTCGCATCGGAGACCACGGCGCCGAGCAGGGTCACCATCATGGCGCTATTGATGAAGCGCGCATCGGTGCGCGCCCGCCGCCGCTCATCGACACCGCCATACAGCGTGTTGGTGAAGCTGACCGGCCGCATCTCGAAACGCTGGCGCTGCGCGTCCGGCATGGTGCGCAGGGCGGTATAGAAATCGCGGCATTCCAGGAAGAAGGCCGCGTGCAGCACGGCGCCATCAACCTCGCGCTTGAGCACACCCGCCTTTTCCAGCTGCAGGAAACCATCGGTCAGCATCTCACTGGCGCCATAGAGGCCGGTGGCGAAGGGTTTGTCCTCGCAGGCGAGCGCTTCGCAATCGCCGGCATGCAATGCCGCGGAAAGCGGTGCAAACACCTCATTATGGGTCTGGCGCAGGATCAGCCCCTGGGCGACGGCATCGCCGACCGCGCCGATGCCGATCTGCAAGGTGCCGCCATCGGGTACCAGCCGCGCCACCTGCAGGCCGATCGCCTGGTCGGCCAGGTTGACCGGCCGTTTCGGGGCCGAGAACAGCTCGAAATCCGTCGCGTCGCTATCGAGCATATGCGCGAATTCCTGCGCCTCCACCAAAGCGGATTGACCGCCCATGAAGGGCATTTGCGAATTGACCTGACCGACAAGCATGAAGTCGGCGCGGCCTTCGGCGCGCGCCTTGAGCAGGTCCGGCGTGATGTCGGGATTGCTGCCGAGGCTGTAGAGCGGCCCCGCATCACCCGGCTGTTTGGCGACCAGCTGGCCGACGACATTGACGCCGCGATCGAGAATATAGCGCTGGGCATCGGTATA
>TARA_R110002073_G_scaffold176633_7_pt1 | contig 11020 bp, 8 predicted proteins | sample TARA_R110002073 | Tara Oceans TARA_R110002073 (sample SAMEA4397174) | marine metagenome | biome: Polar Biome; feature: [DCM] deep chlorophyll maximum layer (ENVO:01000326); material: water (ENVO:00002006), including particulate matter (ENVO:01000060) such as... | depth 40 m
GTGCGATTGCCTCGGGCAGCAACGAATTGAAGTTAATCGGAGCGGGACGAGGCGTTACCCGGCTGGTCGTGTGGGCAGATGGAACCCCCGACGCTCCGTCAAGAGTCCAACATTTTGATGTGCATGTACAAGACGCAGTAGAAGCAACCGGCGACACGATCGGTGACAAAGCAGAGCTGCTCACGCGAACGATTCAACAATCGTTTCCCGACAGCCGCGTGCGAGTCAAAACCGAGGGTGACCACTTGGTCATAAGCGGATCGTGTACAAGCGAGGAAACCGCAACGAAGATCCTTCGTATGGTTCGCAAGACTTGTTTAATTCCTGTGCATGACGAACTGAAGGTTCGCTAGTTTGCACTGCCCATTACTTTCCCGTCATTCAAACCGGTCAATACCCAGCGGTGCACTCCAAGGCACTAAGAGTCTACGAGGTTCGATCATGAAGATCCATTCGATACTAAAACACTTCAGTAGCACAGCCGCCCGCAATTTAGCGGTTTGTGGACTGCTCGCCGGCACGTTGACCGCATCGGACGTCTACGCAGACCCGGGTTTGCGAAGCGTGTTTGATCGCCCTGCGGCATCCACATCCGGGGCGGCTCCGAAATCATTCATTCACGGCGACCAAGCATTCCGAGTCGTGAACGCTTCGGGGTACCAAAGCGGTGCGGGATCCAATCAAGTCGCGACCGTCGGGCATCTGCCCGAATCGGCGGCCGAGGGCTCGGTGATCCAAACCAGCTGCCATTCGTGTGGCACAAGCTGTGGTGGAGCTTGCGGATCAAGCTACGGTGGCGGCTTTGCTGGCGGCTATGGTGGCGGCTTTGCTGGCGGCTACGGTGACTACTCTGCGATGAACCTTAACGGCGAATACGGCAGCTGCGGCGTCGCTTGCAAACCGTACTGGTACATCCGCGGCGAAGCGGTTTACATGGAACTCAATTCGAGCGACCGTTCGACCTTCAGCCGCAACTTTGCCCTGGATGAATTCGATTTCGAGTTCGCTCCGCGGATCACCGTCGGCTCGGTTCCCGATTGTGTCCACGGCTGGGAAGCGAGCTTTGTCGGACCGCTGGAATGGGACATGGCAGCCAGTTTGGCCAACCCTGCAGGGGGAATCAACACACTGCTCGCACCAGGCGCTCCGATTGTTGCCGCCGACCTGAGCACATTCAATGACTCGGTGTTTCAGTCTCAAGATTACCACGCCGAGTACTGGAGCTTCGAAGCGAACAAGACGCTCGTCGGCTGGGAAGTTGCCAAGATCCTCTTCGGAGCTCGCTACATCGACTATGACGAACTGTACAACTACAACAGCCAGGATGCCGGAGGTAACCGAGGACTGCTGCGTAGCGATGTCGAGAACTCGCTGTTTGGTCTGCAGGTGGGCATGGACCTGTTGTATCCCGTATCCTGCCATGGCTCGATCGACTTCCGTGGTCGTGCCGGCGGCTACTTGAACTTTGCCGAATCTGACACACGATTGTTCAACGCAGGAAGCACGGTAGTGGCCGCTATCGACGAAGACACCGAGCTTGCCGGAGTGTTCGAAGTCGGTGCCGGATACAGCTACGCTCTCGGCGAGATGCTGACGCTGCGTGCTGGATTCGAGGTCTGGTACATCGCAGGCTTAGCCACAGCAACCGATCAAATCAGCCCCGTGGTCACGACCAACTTCGGTCGCAGCATCCAAATGGACGACGACATCTTCGTCACCGGTTTGACAGGCAGTGCCCAGTTCAAATTCTAAGTCGTTGCCGATGACTTCCCATCGCAGGTGGGGCTGACACGACCGCAAAACCGCGATGCTACGCTTCTCCCTCATCGGGACGGCGTAGCATTTTGCGTTTCAGCCAACTCTGGACCGAGCGTCCTGGTTGGTCTGGTAAGCGTGTGCCATTGGAAATCGTATTTTCGGTAATACGGGTTTTCGCCTTCCGTATCTCTCGACCGCAATGCGAACACATCACCGGCGGTTCGGTAACGGGGTGATTACATTGCGGACAAAAATATTCGATCGTTGGACGCATCGCCGCCTCGAACAATCCACCGACTTCGGCCGCATGAAACCAAGCCGAATTATCCTTGCGGATCAGCGTGTCCGGTTTGACGTCGCCGCTACGAACCTTCTTCAACAGATCACTTGGCCGCAACGGGCCAAGGTCTTCGGGCGCATTCAGCTGTTGGATATACCACTCGGCCACGCCAAGGTACCTCTTACCACGACAAAATTACCACCACTAGAAACGTTTGACGCGGAGCTCCATTGTCGTTGGTTTGCCAAAACGTCAATGCCAAAACGCGATGGAGGGCCGACTCTAGGCAGGCTCTCGGATCACGCTCGGTTGCTCCCTTGAAACGCAATTAAGATTGTATCGCGTCGGAATGAGCTGAGCGACAGCCCCTCTGAGAATCGCGGACGTCGGTTCCACCCCCAAAAGTCTTCGCGAATCCGTCGTCCTCCCACTTTCGCGATGCATTTCCTGTTGGGCGATGCATTCTCTCATTCTCGACTCTTGTGCTACACCGCGATTGCGGGTGACTCGAGCGGGTAGCGAGGGCAAAATCGATGTTCTCGCTGTTTTGCGGCTTCTCTGTGGCCTGCAAGCCCTTGCGACACTGCCCCCTGGTTTCCGATACTATGGAATCACTGCCCCCCATTTATTGAAACTGATTGACGCATGCGTTGTCCTTACTGCCACGTCGATAACGACCGAGTTCTTGACACCCGAGCCGCCGAAGGGGGCTACATCGTGCGGCGAAAACGGGTCTGTTCGTCGTGCCAGCGACGCTTCTCGACATTGGAAAAACTCGAACAATTGAACGTTCGGGTCGTCAAAAGCGATCAAACCCGTGAACCCCTGGACCGCGAAAAGATTCGCCGAGGCATTGAACGCGCCTGTTCCAAACGCCCCATCCAAAGCTCCAAAATTGAGCAGGTCGTGCAAACAATCGAAGCCGACATTTACGAGTCGTTCGATTCCGAAGTCACCGCGACTCAGATCGGCGACATTGTGCTGAAACATTTGGCATCGCTGGACCAGGTGGCCTTTATCCGCTTTGCCAGCGTTTATCGCGAATTTGATGGCGCCAATGATTTTATTCGTGCGATCTCCAACATCGGCGGTCATACCCCGGATCCGCCCCGCTAAGAATCACGCATTTGTGACCCCTCGGCGGATGTTTTGCGGGCGAGCGGCATCCGACACCGAAAAAATTGGCATTGATCCCAAACCGCTTCACAAATTATTAGATAGTCTCAAATCCCGCTTAAAGTCGGTTCGATAATAGATGCGTGGAATCGTCATCTCGGTTCGAATCGGCATTTGAACCATTCACACCCAGTCAGCTGACCGCTTCCACACTCCCGCTTTTTAAGGCGGTCGGCAATGCAAGGATGCTATTCATGATTTCAAAACCAAGCTTTCGCTGGTGGATTATCAGCACGATCGCCATTTGTTTGCCCAGTGTTGGGTACGGCCAAGCAGGCACTCAGCGTGGTGCCACGTTGGGCGGGTTGGCCGGAGCGGTCGCCGGCGGTTTGATCGGAGACCACAACGGCGAAGCGGGTGCGGGCGCCGCCATCGGGGGTGTCGTTGGCGCTGTCACCGGAGGATTGCTGGGCAACGCTGCGGATAAAGAACGCCAATACCAGCAGCAGCAACAATACTACCAAACGCAACAACAGTACTATCAAGCCCAGCAAGCCAACACCGCGGCGACCCAAGCGGCGGTTTCGATCGCCGACGTCGTTTCGATGAGCCGCAGCGGACTGAGCGACAACGTGATTGCGAACCAGATCAGCCAACGTGGCGTGCAACAAAAACTGCAAGTCGCCGACATCATCGCATTGCACCAACAAGGCGTTAGCGAGACGGTGATCTCAGCGATGCAACATGCCCCGACGGGTATCCAACAATCCGCTCGCGTTGCCGCGCCGACCGTCATCACTCAACCTGTCGTTCGCCAACCGGTGATCGTTCAAGAACCGATCATCGTTCCGGCCTATCGACCTCGTTATTACTACCACCACGATCACCACTACCACCACCATCCACGTCATCATGGCGGCATCCATATCGGATTCTAAACAGGTGATGTCATAGTGGTGCGGCACAAGCCGCCCGGTAGAATTCGACATTTTTGCGAGCTGCTATCGCGCTGCTCGCGTTGTGCCGCGAACATGGCCCAGGCCGCGAACAAGGTCACTACAACTGCTGGATCACCCGCTGAACAATTTGCTCGATCGTCTCGGATGGCAACACGTTTTGCAGTCCCGACTCGGTCACTCCGGCCACCAAGGCATCAATCTCATGCTGAGCTTGGGCAATCGTTTCGCGTTGTTGTTGAGAAATGGGAACCCGTCCGGGGCCCAAATCCCAACCACGTGATCGTGCTCCGGCTCGAAAGCCTTCGGGAAACTCGCCCAGACCGAGCATCGCGTCAAACAGCGTCAGCAGCTGATACTGCAACCGCATCGCTTCATTGATATTCCCCGCCTGCACAGTACGGTGAATCGCGCGAGTCAACTCGGGCACGACGCCGCTCGATGCATTGGTGCCTCCATCGGCACCGGCGATCAACATCGGCACGAGTGCGGCGTCCCAGCCGGTTAAGAAACAAAAGTCTTCACGCTGCGGGCGGATTGCGGCAATCATTCGCATCATCTGAGGCAGGTCCCCCGAACTGTCCTTGATTCCGATGACTCGAGGGCACTCCTCTGCCAAGCGGATGATCGTGGGTAGATCGATCGGCGATGCGAACATTGGAATGTTATAGAGCGTGACATCCACCGAAACGGTGTCCGCGATTTCTTTAAAGTAGGCGTACACCCCTTCAGCGCTGAGACGGTAATAGAAGGGGGCAACAATCGCCACCGCACGAACTCCCATTTCGCCATAGGCGTCACAGGCGGCGATCGTTTCTTTGACGTTTGCCTCGGCGGCCCCCGCCAAAATCGGCACGCGGCCAGCGGTGTGATCAACGACCACTCGGATGATCCGGCGTCGTTCTTCGGGAGTAAAACGAACAAACTCGCCGGTGCTGCCGTTGGGGTAGAGCCCATCGACACCACGTTCAATCAGCCAATCGATATACTCGCACAAGCGGTCTTCATCGACGCGTCCCCGTGAGTCGACCGGAGTGATGTGCGGAGTCAAAATCCCAGAGATTCGATTGGTCATGGTTTATCGCGGTTTGAACGTTTGCTTAGAAAATTCCCATCGCAACAAGCGAGTAGCGAACGACTAAGCCTGCAACGACAACGCTCACCATACTCATTAACTTGATCAGAATATTCAAGCTGGGACCGCTGGTATCCTTAAAAGGATCTCCTACCGTATCCCCTACAACCGCTGCTTTGTGAGCATTACTCCCTTTTCCACCGTGATTTCCTGCCTCAATATATTTTTTTGCGTTGTCCCACGATCCGCCGCTGTTGGCCATAAAGACCGCCAAACAAAACCCGCTGGTCAAACATCCGACCAACAATCCCAACACACCACCGACGCCGAGAACGACGCCGACGACGATTGGCATCAACAAACCAAGCAAACTCGGCAAAATCATTTCTCGCTGCGCCGCCTTGGTGCTGATATTGACTGGCGTCTCGTAATCCGGTTTGACCGAGCCATCCAAAATCCCGGGATTGGCTTCGAATTGGCGACGCACTTCGATCACCATCCCTTGCGCGGCGCGGCCCACCGATTTCATGGTCATCGCACAAAACATAAATGTGCTCATCGCGCCCAAGAACACACCGACCAAGACACGAGGATTCATCAGCGTCGCATCGTAGAAGATCAAAAAATCTTTCAGGTTGGCGCTGCGTACCGAGACGATCGAGGCTCCGATCGAATCGACTCGGCCAAAATGCTTCTCGCCTGGTAAAGCCACCGTGGCGGAATCGAGTTTGGGGTCGGTCGCTTTTCGCCACGCTTTGACCTCTTCGCCCTTATCGATCGACGGATTCAGAACCAGGAACACCTCCGATTCATCCCCCGTTTTTTCGACAAGCAAATCTGGCGTGATTCGATACACGCCATCGCTGGTAACATCTTCGTGGTGAACGTATTCATCACCCCAGCGGACCATGCCATCACGAACCCCTTCGACGTACGCAGCCAATAACGCAAGTGCGGTCAACGCAGCCGAACCGATCGCAAACCCTTTGCCGGTGGCCGCCGTGGTGTTGCCAAGACTATCCAGTGCATCGGTGCGTTCACGAACCACGTCTTCGAGTCCCGACATCTCGGCGTTGCCCCCCGCATTGTCGGCGATCGGGCCATACGCATCGGTCGCCAATGTGATCCCCAGCGTGCTTAGCATCCCCACCGCGGCAATACCGACGCCGTACAACCCCAATGAAAAACAATTCAAATCGTTGAACGAACCTCCATTGGCAAACCCAAACGACAACAACATCGCCGCGCAAACAATCACCACAGGCACCCAGGTGCTGAGCATCCCGTCGGCAATCCCACAAATGATAATCGTTGCGGGGCCGGTCTCGGCTTGCTTCGCCAATTTCCGCGTCGCAGAGTATTCATCGCTGGTGACTCGTTCGGTCCATTGACCGATCCCCCATCCTGCAACAAGACCGACGATAATACTGACGGCGATGCCGGGAATGACTCCAAAGATCAACGTCCCCGGCACCGGTGGCATCAACCAGACGGAGAGTACCACCGCGGCAATCATCACCAGCAACGAGGATCGGTTGATCCCTTTTCCAAGCGCCTTGAGCAGTGCTTTCTGAGTCGGCTCTTCGCCGGTTTTGACCGCATAGATCCCGGCAATGGAAAGGAGAATCCCCACGCCTGCGATCGCCAGCGGCAACAACATCGCTTGCAGCTGAGCGGTGGTCACATCATAACCTTCGGGCAATCCACGACTCGATTGAAATGCCGCCACCCCGAGCGCCGACGCAGCCAAGATCGATCCGCAATAAGATTCGTACAAGTCGGCGCCCATTCCCGCGACGTCACCGACATTGTCACCGACATTATCGGCAATCGTGGCGGGATTGCGTGGCGAGTCCTCTTTCAAACTCTGTTCCACTTTGCCAACCAAGTCCGCTCCGACATCCGCGGCCTTGGTAAAGATGCCGCCGCCCACACGGGCGAACAACGCCTGAGCACTCGCTCCCATTCCAAACGACAGCATCGCGACCGAAATCTGTTGCAAACTCATCGCGTAGGCTTCGTCGATCAGCGGCAGCAACCAATACAACAGCGCGAACCAAAAACATATGTAGATCAGCCCCATCCCCACCACGATCAATCCCATCACGGCGCCACTGCGAAACGCGATCTGTAACCCATCGTTAAGCGACCGCTGGGCACCGGCGGCGGTGCGGCTGCTGGCGTAGGTCGCGGTCTTCATTCCGAACCAACCGCACAGCCCGCTGAAAAATCCGCCCATCAAAAAGGCAATCGGTACAAATGCGTTTTGTACCCGCAACACAAAAGCCGCCACTGCTAGCAAAAGAGCCACGAAGACAAAAACAATGGCGACCCATTTGTATTGCTGTTTCAGATAAGCGTTGGCGCCCTGGCGAACACTTTGGGCAATCTCTTGCATCAATGCGTTGCCTTCGTCCGCCCCCATCATTTCCCGATAGAAGCGGTAAGCCCAAACCAATGCCAAGATTGAAGATCCGCAGGCAATCAACCAAACCACCAAGGCCAACATATTTTCATTCCTTTAATCTTGAAAATGGATCAGGCTGAAAGAAACGGCAAACACGCTAATTCTCTTCGATTGCAGCCGTGCTCTCTGAGGCTATTCGATGACCAACCGCAACGCAACGGTGGGCACAGCATCCGTGCAGGCCAAAAGGGGAAGAATATGTTCCTGTACAGCCAAAACCAGTCTGATCGAGTGATTCGAAGCTAACTCTGCCCCCCAAAAAAGATTGCTCTCGCCAACTCAGGCGGCTAAATCGTACAACCGACCTCCCGACCGGGAGTCACCCGCGTCGCTAAATTCGTCCGCATCAAGGGTTTCGACCATGTCGCAAATCAGCCAAACCGGCACCGCCAGCTTCACCGCGCAAGAAACGGCGGGACAAACAGGCACCAATGACAGCTTTTCGTCGGTCGATACCGACAGTTTCATGAAGTTGCTCATCAGCGAACTGCAGAACCAAGACCCGCTTAATCCGACCGACAACGCGGAAATGATCCAGCAAATCAGTCAGATTCGAGAAATCGGAGCGACGGATCAGCTGACTCAAACGCTATCAAATCTTTCGAACAGCCAAGAACTTGTGACCGCCAGCGGGCTGATCGGACGCACCGTGCAGGGGCTTGCGGACGATGCCAGCCCCGTGGATGGGGTAGTCGATCGCATCACTGTGGAAACAAGTGACGATAACAATTCACGTTCTGTCAAAGTTCACGTGGGTGAAAAGACGATGGAGATTAAGAACATACGAGAAATTCAGACTGGGTAGAGTTTGACGATTACGAAAGCGGCAATTCCGCTGCTCTCGAAATCGACTTTTTCCTATCCGGCCACGCGGATAGGAACATAAGTCGATGGGATTAACCTCAGCACTGACCACCGCCCTCACGGGACTTTCAGCTTCCGAAACACAGATCGATGTGATCGGAAACAACCTGGCGAACTCGCAAACCGTCGGTTTCAAGTCGTCCGAGGCGGTCTTTGCGACGCAGTTCCTGCAAACATTGTCGCTCGGCGGGGGGCCCACGGCCGATAACGGCGGCACCAACCCTCGCCAAATCGGACTTGGGGTTCAAGTCGCGGAAATCGCGGCAAACCATAACCAAGGCACGATCGAAATCAGCAGCAGTCCCTCGGATCTGGCGATCCAAGGCGACGGCTTCTTTATCGTCGAGGGAGCGTCTGGGGAACAGCTCTACACCCGAAACGGCATCTTTAAGCTCAACAGCAGTGCCGAGCTGGTGAATTCAACCGGTCAGCGGTTGCTCGGTTACGGCGTCGACGAACAATTTCGTCTGCAGGAATCCGAACTCGTTCCGATGACGGTCCCGCTGGGGACCGAGAGTGTCGCCAAAGCGACCGAGAATGTTTCCTTTGAAGGCACGTTGACGCCCGAAGGTGAAATTGCGACCCAAGGTCAAATCATTCAAAGTCTGCAGCTTGGCGACGCCAAAGTGCCTCGCGCCGACGGCAGCAGCGTCGTCATTGAAAGCGCCCCCCTCTCGGATCAAACCGACATCTCGGTCGACAAAAGTGGCGTGGGCACGTTAGCTGCCGGTACCTACAAATACCGGGTCGCGTTGGTCGACAGCCAAGGCAACGAAGCGGCTCCGAGTGGAAACATTAGTGTCACCGTGGGATCGGGAGGCCGCGTCGACTTAGGCAATCTTCCTGCCGACCCCAACGGAGGCGATTACCCCACGGTCAACATTTATCGCACCGGTCCCAACGGCGAGGAATTTTTCCGTCTTGGATCGGCTGCCGCGGGTGCGAGTTTTAGCGATACCGGTGCCACACCGCTGTCGTCCAATGCGCTGGATACCGATACGTTGACGGGCAACTACACCTACATGATCACCTATGGTCGCGCGGGTGAACCGGAAACGCGTCCCAGCGTGATGATCGGACCACAAAACATCGTAGCGGGACGGATTTCGCTGTCGGATTTTCCCACGCCGCCAACGCCGTCGATCACCGACGGATTTCCGAACTACAACGAAATCAAAATCTACCGCAACCTGTCGAATGACCAAAACAATTTCTATTTGGTCGACACCGTCGCGCCGGGTGAAACCTATACCGATGGAAAATCGGACGCTGAAATCTCGGACTTGACCGTCGCTGGCAATAAGACGCTCGACATGGACGGCCCCAAAATCAACGCCGGGACGCTGTTAACGGATGTGCTCAAACGTGACGGCGTGACCTACGAAAAAGCGTTTCAATTGGGAACGCTCAGCTACAGTGGCCGCAAAGGGGGCCGCGCGCTGGGAACCAAAGATTTCGAGATCAACGAAACGACCACGCTCCAAGATTTCATCGACTTTATCGAAGATTCTTCGGGGATCCAAACGGTCCAAGTGGATGCCCAAAATCCGATTCCTCAATCGGAAAATCACTTGCCCGGTCAAACCGGAACGATTTCCGCCGGCGGTTATATTCAAGACGGCAAGATTGAATTTGTCAGCAACAATGGCGAATCCAACGCGTTGGACATCGACCTGTCGGGGTTCCGTATCGTCGGCCGCGATGGCAACGTCACGACGCCTAACTTGGCCTTTGGAACGGTCCAAGAAGCCACGGGGCAGAGCGCGGTCAGCGACTTTGTCGTCTATGACTCGCTAGGGGTTCCGATCAACGTTCGCATGTCCACGACGTTGGAAAGTCGCACGAACGAGCAAACGATTTATCGTTGGTACGCCGACAGCAGCGGCAATCAAACCAATGGCGGCACCGATATCGCCGTCGGCACCGGGTTGATCAAATTCGACGGCAACGGCAACTTTATCAACGCCACCAACGACAAAATTGCGATCGCCCGCGAGGGGACTCCGAGTGTCTCGCCTCTGCAAATCAAAGTCGACTTTGGCCGTGTCTCGGGACTCGCGACCGAAAACTCGACACTCGCGGCGACGCAGCAAGACGGCAGCGGCCCGGGCGTTCTGAACAGTTTCGCGATCGGCGAAGATGGCACGATCCGAGGTGTTTTCAGCAACGGTATCTCGCGTGACCTCGGCAAAATTCAACTCGCTCGCTTCGCTAACCCTGCCGGTTTGGAAGCGCGTGGGCTGAACCTGTATGCTCAAGGGGTGAACACCGGTCTTCCCGTTCAAGGGGGCCCTGGGCAAAACGGGATCGGCAGCGTCATCGGCGGTGCGTTGGAACTGAGCAACACCGACATCGGCAAAGACTTGATCGCCTTGGTGTTGGCCAGCACCCAATACCGAGGTAACAGCCGGGTGATCACCACGAGCCAACAATTGCTTGACGAGCTGCTGAATCTGCGACGATAACGTTCCGCGGGCACAGATCCCATCGCGTGCATTTTTCGC
>TARA_R110002073_G_scaffold229781_3_pt1 | contig 11016 bp, 7 predicted proteins | sample TARA_R110002073 | Tara Oceans TARA_R110002073 (sample SAMEA4397174) | marine metagenome | biome: Polar Biome; feature: [DCM] deep chlorophyll maximum layer (ENVO:01000326); material: water (ENVO:00002006), including particulate matter (ENVO:01000060) such as... | depth 40 m
CAGCGCAACTAAAAATCACGACAATACCAATGTTTTAGCAGATCCAGGCTAAGCCCGTTCAATACAGCAGTTCGATCCAGCGGCCTTCGGCCTGCAGATCCTCTTTCCAGCGGAACCATGTCTGGTTCGCCCCCGCGATCTCGGCCATCACTTCGTCCAGTTGGTCGCGGATGACCTCCAGCCCTGCCACGTAGACGTACGTTGTCGGTTCCGAGAGTAATCGACACAGTTCTTCGCCACGATCTTCAATCGCTGCTCCCCAATCGGCCGTCTCGGACCAACCGGGGCGGTTACTTAACGCGTCAAACGCTTCGAACGTGTCGCGGTCATAGTACAGCGCAAAATCGTCCTTCTCTTGATTGCGATACAACAAATCGATACCGGTTTGGCCACCGTGAAATAACCAAACACGGCCTTTGAAGTCACACGCCTCGGAATAGAGATATTTGACGAAAGCACGAAAGGGGGCGATCCCAGTTCCGGCGCAGATCAGAATCAGGGTAGCATCCGGATCCAAAGGGGCTTCAAACGCTTGTCCGTACGGCCCGGTAATCGTCAGTGTTTCGCCGCGGGTCAGGTCGCATAGGTAGTTCGACGCCACACCGGGATACTGTTCGCCCGTGAATTCGTCGATCGTGTTGCAGCGACGCACACAAATGCGGATCTGCAGATAACCTTCGGGCGTGCTGTGCGGGACATCCGCGATACTGTACAGCCGGAAATGATACTCCTGGCCCATTTCCGCTTGCCCGGGCGCCAACACACCAATGTTCTGGCCCACGGCGACGTCGAATTCTTGACTTTCCACCTCGATCAAGATGTCGCGAACCTCCTCGTGGGAATCCACGGCAGTGATTCGTTTGCTGGCTCGCACCGTCGCTCGGTAGCGAGTTTTTGTATCGTAGTCTTGTAGTCGCATCCCAATTCTCCCTCGAAATCTAACCGTCATGCGTAGGATCGTGTGTCTCTGAATTTTGACATTGCGTTTTGCAGCCACATCCATGGCAACCGATTCGGCCAGCCAACGCATCGACGTCGGACGCGGCCCCCGTCACGGTTCGCCATCGGTTTTGGACCCACAGCCAACCGCCCAGGATGACCGTGACTCCGGCGATGGCTTTGACCAGTGCAATCATCATCTCACCCCATTAACCCCGCGAACCCCATGAAACAAATCGACAACAACCCCGCAATGATCAACGTCAATGCCGTCCCTTTGACAAGATCCGGTGGATGGGCGAGTTCAAGTTTCTCGCGAATTCCAGCCATCAGTACCAGAGCCAATGTGAAGCCCACTCCGGCACCGATCGCAAACACGATCGACTGAAGCCAGTCGTAGCCTCGGTTGGTTTGAAACAAGGCAACCGCCAGGATCGCACAGTTCGTGGTGATCAGCGGCAAAAAAATCCCCAACGATCGAAATAGAGTCGGACTGACTTTCTTGATGAACATCTCAACCAACTGAACCGTCGATGCGATCACCGCGATGAACGAAATCAGTTGCAAATAAGGTGCGTCCAAGTACACCAACAACGTGTGGATTCCCGACGCGGCAATCGAGCTAACGGTCATCACCAACGTGACCGCCGCCCCCATCCCCAATGCGGTTTGGCGTTTGGTGGACACGCCCAAGAACGGACAAATCCCCAGGAAATAGGCCAGTACAAAATTATTCACCAAACATGCGTTGATGAAGATCACGCCAAGCGACTCGTTGCTCATCGGATCACCTCGCGCTGGGTTTCGGTGCCACCACGACGTTGTTCAAACCAGTGGATGAGCAACAACCATGCTGCCAGCGTAAAAAATCCGCCCGGCGGCAGCATCATGATCGTCCACTCCTGGAACGACTCGCCGAACATTCGGAATCCAAACAGACTGCCGTTGCCGAGCAGTTCGCGGACGGCGCCCAAGCAGAGCAGTGCGACGGTGAAGCCGATGCCCATGCCAAGTGCGTCCATTGCAGAACGACCCACGCGATGCTTCGAAGCAAACGCTTCGGCCCGACCCAGGATCAAACAGTTGACTACGATCAGCGAAATGAACGCCCCCAGCGATCGATGTAGTTGCAAACTGATGGCTTGGATCACGTAGTCGACGATCGTGACAAACGTGGCGATCACCAAAATGAACGTTACAATACGAACTTGGTTCGGAACGACGTGGCGAATCAGCGAGACGACGACGTTGGACATTAGCAACACAAACCAAGTCGCCAACCCCATCGCCAACGCGTTGATCGCAGTGTTGGAAACCGCTAACACCGGACACATGCCTAACACCTGGACAAAGACCGGATTCTGTTTCCAGATGCCGTTGACGAGATCGTCAGTCGCAGGCTGTACCGGTTCTTCGTGTGCGAAAGACATCATCGCGACTCCTGTGGAGTTGCCGTGAAATCGGCAAGACGAGGATAGACGCGGGGGATCCAGTCCGCTGCACTGTCACCGATCATCGCCGCGGTGGCTCGCGACGAGATCGTCGCCCCAGTGATTCCGTCGATCTGCCAAGGGTTGCTCTTATTTCCCGATTTAACAAACTCAATCGGCTGAGCAAGCTGGTTCGAGGTGGAATCGAGCGACACATCCAAACGTCGAAAGTGACTCAGGAAATTGGCATCCGTTTCAATGCGGTCGCCGAGCCCTGGCGTTTCACGGCTTTCTAAAACGCGAATTCCGATAATCGCTTGCTCGTGTGGCGAGTATCCATACATCAGCCGAATCGTGTCTTGATATCCCATCCCCTCGGTCTCGATTGCCAAACCGACAAGTTCTCCGCTCGGACTAAATCCTGCGAACACAAGATCGGAATCGGCTGTATCCGTCGCAGCAGGCCGAAACCGTCCGCCGGCTTGGTCAATTTTGAACGGGATCACTAAAACCACATCGGGCAAAACCGCCAGAATGGCGTCGTGACGCATGGCCACTTGGTTGCGGAGAATCCGCGGAAGCGTCAACTGGTAAACCGTCACCGTTGCAAGACTGCACACGATCCCGACACTCAACACCACTCCGTAAATCGCCGCCGTTTGCGGAGCCGGCATGCTTGCCGATCCGGTCAACGTGGGGTCAGTGGGAAGCGAGGTTTTCATACCGCCCCTCCTTGAGATGCCGTTCCGTAAACTCGCGGCTGAATCCAATGGTCGATATGGGGCGAGACGGCATTGCCAATTAGGATCGCGTACATCACGCCTTCGGGCATGCCCCCCCAAACTCGAATGATGACGACCAATAAACCGATCAAAATCCCGTAGATGACACAGCCGAGATGAGTGATCGGCGAGGCAACCATATCGGTCGCCATGAAAACCGCCCCTAACATCAAGCCGCCCGAAAACAACATCAACGAGGGTCCCGCGTAGCGAGTTGGATCAATCGCTTGCAACAGCATGCTGCAAAGCGCAACGGTGGAAAGAATCGCAACGGGGATCCGCCAGCTCATCATTCGCCGAGCCACCAAGTAGACGCCTCCGAGTAAGATCAGGGCTGCACACGTTTCTCCGGTCGATCCCGATACCGTGCCCACAAACAGGTCGGCTGTATCGGTTGGAATCTGCTCGAACTTCCACTTCGCCAGCGGCGTTGCTGCCGAGATGCCATCGTAATCGGGCTTGGTCAGTGGCAGCGCAAGTGTTGATGAAGGAAGCGATGCGAACGAGGCGGCGGAATCGGATGGCCACGTCGTCATTGCCGCAGGAAAAGCGGCCTGCAAGATCGCGCGTCCCACCAAAGCAGGATTAAACGCGTTGTAGCCAAGTCCGCCAAAAAGGAACTTTCCCATCGCGACGCCGATCACCCCACCTGCAGCCACCATCCAGAGCGGCAAACTTGGTGGCAGAATTAGTCCATACAGGATGCCGGTGATCAGCACCGATCCATCGCTAACCGTGGTTGGTCGGCCACTGAACCGACACATCAGGTGTTCCGTCAGCACACAGGACAACACGGCCATCATCAGGATCAACGCGGCGGAAATCCCAAAGCGGTAAATTGCAAACGCACAGACCGGCAGCAACGCCAATACCACGTTCAGCATGATCGAGTCGACACTCGCCGCGGCACCGATATGCGGCGAACTTTGGATCGTCAGCGTTTTGGATAACTTCGTCATCCCTCGCTCCTTGCCGCCTTGCGAATCGCCGCCTTGGCGACGCGAAATTGCTGGACCAAGGGAATGTGAGCCGGGCACACAAACGTGCAGCAGCCACACTCGAAACAGTCCATCAAGTGGTGGTCGTTGACCATTGACGAATAACGACCATGTTCGGCAAGCAGCCCCAGTTGCGACGGGTTCAAAAAGAGCGGACACACGTCGACGCAATCGCCGCACTTGATACAGGGAAACTGCTTTCGCGATCTCAGCTTGCCGGTTTCACGCTCAGTGAACGCGATCACGCCGGTGGAGCCTTTGGTGATCGGGATATCCAAACTCGAGGCGGCTGCTCCCATCATCGGTCCTCCCATCACGACGGTCGAAATGTCGGGTTCGGTGCCCACGGTTTCCAAAATAAACCGCAGCGTGGTACCGATTGGGATACGGTAATTGCCTTTCTGCTGGATCGCTGGTCCGCCCACCGTGACGACGCGTTCTTGCAGCCCTAGTCCGTGAGGAATCAATTTGCCGATTTCGGCCGCAGTCCCCACGTTGACACAAATCACATGCACATCGAGTGGCAATCCACGCGACGGAACCTCTCGGCCCAACAACGCGGTGATCAACATTTTCTCGGCACCTTGTGGATATTTCACAGGCAAGACTTCGATGGTGATCGGGACAGACGGCGGCAACACGCGTCGAAGCGATTCCGCCGCGTCGGGTTTGTTCGCCTCGACCGCGATGATCGCCCGCTGGGCTGCAGTCGCACGCAACAGGTAACCGATGCCGGTGATCACGTCGTTGGCATGTTCAAGCATCACGCGGTGATCGGTCGTCAGATACGGTTCGCACTCGATGCCATTGATCACCAGCGTGTCAACGAACTTACCATCGGGAATTTTCAGTTTCGCGTGGGTCGGAAATCCGGCGCCCCCGAGCCCGACAATGCCTGCGGACTGGATCGCGGCGAGGATCTGCTCGCGACTTGCCGAATCGATGTCCAGCGGAGTTCCCTCAACCACCTCTTGAGTCGATGCCGCAAACGGCTCGAGAAAAAATGCGGGTTCCATCTTGCCATTGATGCTGGGGGTCGGGGCGATTCGGCGGATGATTCCTGATGCCGGAGCATGGATCGCCACCGACATGAATCCGTCTGCCGCGGCGATCAATTGGCCTCGCACCACTTCGTCGTCTTCACCAACCACGGTCACTGCCGGTTTGCCGATGTGCTGCGAAAGTGGCACGATCAATAGCGGTGCAAACGGGAATTGATGAATCTCGCGATGACATGTCTCCTGTTTCGATTCAGGAGGATGAATCCCATGGGCGAATGTCTTACCGCGAAAAAAGTCGAACCGTAGATTTCTCATTGGTTGAACTTCTCAGCACGAGCGATCCATTTTTCAATGTCCTTTTCGCTGCGGTCTTTTGGCAACCCTGGATGAATAATTTGGGCTGTGCAGCGTTCGGCGGCCTTGACCAAATCCTTGTAAGGCCCTCCCTCTGGATTTTGAATGAATGCCTTTTTCTTGTCGTTGTAGGCAAAGATGTTAGGGTTCAAACGAACACACTCGTCACACGAGGTACACTCGGGCGTGTCGATCCAAGGAGCCATGGATTCGCTATTGGAATCCGCCGATGATCGATGATCGGGAATCGCCTGACTAGGATCCGCGACGGCAACGGCCGCCCCATTCGCTTCGCCAGTCAATAACTGCATCATTCCCGACGCGATACGATTGGTCATTTCCCGTCGGACATCCGCTTCGATTGCGGTGCGATCCGGTTTGGTTTCGTTCACACGGGCGATCGCTCGCAGCATCGTCCAGAAATCGCGACGATCTTCGCAGGATGCAACAATCGGCGGCGCGACCAATAAACGCATCAATTCCTGTTTGCAATTGACGCTCCACACATAAGGAAACCGTCCTTCGCGTTCGCCTGCCGGAAGTTCTAAGAAATCGGACAGCAGGATCATCTTGTCGTTCCACGTTTCCGGCGGTGCCGTCCGGAAATGTTTACGGAATCGGATCTCAGTCGCGGCAAAATCCGCAAAGGTCATCGGCAACGACATCGTCTTGTGGCGTCTGTTCTCGCTGTATTTCAACTCGTAGCTAGGCCAATCTTGGTCGATCGCGGGATTGCCTTCCAGATCGAAACACTGTTCAGGTCGATTGCCGTGATCGGGATTGTAGCGAAACAGTGGATAGGCTCGCGACTCCACCGCCAGACGAGCCTGATTGGCACTCATGTCATCTCCGATGCCATGCTCGGGTTGACACGAGGTGTAGAGATTAAACAGCGCTGGTCGCCGCGACTTCAGTCCCTCGATAAATCCTTCGATCAAATGGTTCGGATGTGCAATCGTGCTCTGCATCACATAGGTCGTGCGATGTGCCATTCCGATCAAACCGATTTCTTTGCGAACCTCTTGTTTGCCCTGGATCGATTTGCCGTATTGAGCCATGTCGGAAATTTGCCCCAAGAATCCCGACGTGCAGGCTTGTCCGCCCGTATTGGAATAGACCTGCGTGTCTAAGATCAGCACTTTGATCGGCTTGCCCGACATCATGGCACGTGAAAGGTTTTGAAAACCGATATCGTACATCGCGCCATCGCCACCGATGGCGACCACCGGCGGACAGAGTTCCCATTCTTCATCACTGAAATGTCGCCAATTGAAATAGGTCAACGACGAATCGGCCGGATCATTGCCATTGCCCGACAACTCTTGCTCCGCCAAGCGGATTGCTTTAAACCCGTCGGCCATCTTGCTCATGTGCCCTTCGAAAACTCCCATCGCCATCGATGCGGCATCTTGAAACAAATGATTGGCCCAGGGAAAAGGATACGGGTTGAAGGGAAACGTGCTGCCCCACACCGACGAACAGCCGGTCGAGTTCAAAATCCCGGCGTTGGCACGCCCACGTCCTGTGACCCCTTCGACGTAGTTCCAACGAAGACGTTTCAGTGTCGCCAATAGGCTCGTGACCCGGCGAAGCCATTGCTGATCAATCGGCTCGCCGCCCCGCTGGTTCTCGACTCGTTGAGCGATCCCTGAGAGCGTCACATCGGCGGTGCCTATTTCATCGACAATTTTCGCAAGCGATTCGGGATCGCCGACATCGATTTCCTGTACCAATCGATGTTGGATGTGAGTTTCCAATTTCGCAATCAAGTCGGTCAACGAGGCGACATGCCGCTGGACGCGAGGTTGCATGAGTGCTTCGACCGTTGCGGTGAACAGATGAATGACGCTCTTTTCGCCGCAACCGTTACAGGCACCATCGCCGCTTGCCAACGACGAATAGTTTCGTTTGTCCAACAACAACGTTTCGAGCACGCCGATGCCCTCTTCGATGTTTTGCACGCGAATGTACTTTTTCGGGGTTGTGGGCAGGTCTTGCCAAACATCCCAATTTCGACGCAATGTATTGAGCGACTCGTCCGTTTGTGGCACGACACGAAGTGCGTCGTCGTCACACACTTGCACGCATTCCATACACCCTTTGCAGGTGTTGGGATTCACCGTGATACTCAATAGCCCGCCTTCGCCAGGCGACTCTTTTTCTTTCAGCGTGTAATAGGGACGCGACAGCGCGAACTGAAACTCGCCGATTTCTTCGCGGAACGCTTCGACTTCGTGCTTGAGTTCACCACGCGAAACCTTCTCGAGCTTGCTATCGCGAAGGGTCTTGTTAATCGCCTCTTGCAACATTCCCAACACGTTGTCGTTTTCGCTCGCCTCGGCAAAGATCGGACGCAAATTTTTCTCAACGTCGCGAACTGCTTTTGGCAGGTACTTTAAATCCATTCCACCTTTGCGAAGCCGAGCGATGATCGTGTCAAAGACCTGAGTAACCTCGTTGACTAGACCTGGAATCGCAGTGTCGGGGCAAACCGTATAGCAGCGTCCACATGCGGTACAGTTCTCGGCGATCCATTGGGGATGTTGAAAACGAATCCCGCTCATGTCACGAAACATTGTGGTGACTGCGGGAATCGTTCCCAGACCGATAAAAGGATCGGTAATCGTGTCGGATCCCATCCCACGTGCGTAAAGGTTGCCGGTTTGTTCCCAGAAACGATGGACGTCCGACAGACGCGACTTGCTTGCCGGTTGCGTTTTAAGCACCACGGGAAGTGCCGGTTCTCGCGCCGCAGTTTTACGCGGAGATTCCTCGTCGATCGCACCGTAGGCAACCGATTTGACTTCGTCGAACCCTCGTTTGACGACCGCCATGTTTTCCTGCACGACGCGAGCCCCTTTGCTGCCAAATTTATGTTGCAATTGGCTGCGGATGGCTTCGATTAGACGTGCCTGAGACAATCCAGCTTTCTCAGCAACCGGGGACGCCGAGAAAAAAGCTCCTTGAAATGCAATGCCTTGCATACGCAACTGCAGATCAGGGTCACTCGCCTCGTCGCGAGCAATTTGAAACGCGTCCAAGTAAAAGAATTTGATCTTCTTGTCGATCAGGATCCGGCGATATGGCTCCGGCACACTCTTCCACACCTCGTCGGCAGACGTCTTGTCGCTTTGGATGATAAACACCCCGCCTTCCTTTAGTCCCGCCAAGGCGTTGGTGTGATGGAACACGTTTGGATCGGGCGACAATACCACGTCGACATAAAAGTACTCGCTATTGATGCGAATCGGTTCGGGAGCCGCGGACAAGTAGTAGGTTGTCGGTTGTCCCTTCTTTTCCGAACCATATTTGGGGTTGGCCTTGATATGAAATCCAAGCAAATCGTACAGCGTTAATGCCAAATTTTTGCCCGTCGTGATCGCGCCCCAGCCGCCAACCGAATGCATCCGCACTGTGATGCTGCTTTCGGGCATCAAGTTCGGATTCTCCGATCCGCGGATAGCAAGTTTACGGATGTCGGGATATTTCGATTCGATGTCTTGTTGGTGAATTCGCTGTTTGGGACTAACCGGGTTCTCGCGCAGAAAGTCGATCGACAGATAGAAGAATTTGTGATTTCGTCCTTGCGGAAGCATGTTCTCGATCGCCGCCACAACGCCTTCGGGTTGCAAATCGCGGCTGCCCATTCCGAAGGAACCCGAATACAGCGAAGGTGCGTCCGTGAGCGAACGATAGGTTTCCAGGTTCGCAAACGCAGGCTTCGATGGCTCACGCCCATTCTCAAGACAGCGGCTCATGGTCGCGCGGACTTCCCGCATCAACGGCAAATCCACTGCGAGCGGTTGATCAAGCCGCTCTAGCACCGCAACGCCCTTTTTGCCCTTGAACATTTGACTGAGAAGATCGGCGGGAAAGGGGCGAAACATCACCAAGTTGATTACGCCGACTCGAATGCCGCGACTTTCACGCAGGTAGTCGGCCACCGCCTCGGCCGTTGGAATCAAACTGCCTTGACCGACGATCAGGTATTCCGCATCGTCGACGCGGTAACCGATCACACGATCGTAGCGGCGGCCGGTCAGCTGATAAAATTGCTCGAACGCTTGCTCGGTCAACTCCGGCAAATGATCAAAGAAATAGGGACGCTGGGACGCGACGCTCTGCATGTACGAGTCTTGATTTTGAACGGTGCCTGTCATCACCGGGTTGTCGACGTCCCATACCTCGGGGATCCGTCTTCGCGTATCGCCGTAAATAATCTGCTGCGCCGGGGTGGGCGTTTGGATGATGTCGTCGGGACGCCCCAGAAATTCTCGAATCAATTCGCGTTCAGGAACTTGGATCGATTCGATCAAGTGAGTCGTTAGGAACCCATCCTGTGCGATAACGCCCGGCGACAATGCGAGTTCGGCGATGCGATGGGCAATAATGTTTAAATCGGCGACGCTCTGCGCGTCTTTGGCAAACATTTGAAAGAAGCCGGTGTCGTCCATGCAGTGATAGTCGTCATGCCCCGCGTGCACATTCAACGTCGCTTTGGTCATTGCCCGTGCCCCGATATTCAGGACGTAGGTCAATCGCTTTCCCACCGCTGCGTACAGCGATTCGTGCATGTAGGCGATGCCTTGGCCGGACGAAAAATTGCTCGCTCGCAACCCCGTCATCGAGAGCCCTGCGGTAACCGCCGCAGCAGCATGCTCGCCCTCCGGTTCAATAAAAATCAGCGGCCGATCCGAAATATTCAAGTGGCCGCTCGCGGCAGCCTCGGCCCAATACTCGCCCATCTGTGTGGAGGGCGTGATCGGGTATGCCCCGGCCGCATCGGTCGACTCGCGTTCACACATCGCCACCGCAGTGTTGCCATCGACTGCGACCCGAGTCCCTGGGTATTTGAATTCCTGTTTTGATTTCGTCATGGCCACCATCGCTCACGGAAAAGACCGCTCCAATGCGATGCGGTTTGCGGCTCAAACGCCAAACCTCAAAATGCAAAGCATTCGTCAAGCAACATTTCAGAACGCAAAGCACATGCCGACGCAAAGCACATGCCGCCCCCTCGACGAGTCGCTTACGAGACCCCCTCACGCACATTGCCTTGGCGAATGATTTTTTTGGCCGCTTGGCCTTTTACCGGTCCAAGCGTTTTGTCGAGCCAAACGATCGCGCCGGTTGGACATCGCTGGGTGGGCATCGCCGACAACGAACCTTTGCTGTAATCGATGACGGGCAAATGATGCTTCATCTGGATCTGGACCGGTGCATCCATCGCACAGCGACCACATCCCGTACAAGCGACTTCGCAATCGCTAAGGATTTCGTCGCCTTCGGCCAACGAAGCACACGCCACCCACAACCGCTGGTTCGCCGGGTGAAGTGAAAATAGATCCTTCGGGCACGCCTCGACACAATCGCCGCAGGCAGTACAGCGATCTTCGTCGACCACCGGAATCTGGTGAACATTCATTTCGATCGCATCAAAATCGCAGGCACGCTCGCAGTCGGCTAAACCAAGACATCCCCAAAAACAAGCTTTACCACCTCCGGCAACCAA
>TARA_R110002073_G_scaffold59781_2_pt1 | contig 11012 bp, 7 predicted proteins | sample TARA_R110002073 | Tara Oceans TARA_R110002073 (sample SAMEA4397174) | marine metagenome | biome: Polar Biome; feature: [DCM] deep chlorophyll maximum layer (ENVO:01000326); material: water (ENVO:00002006), including particulate matter (ENVO:01000060) such as... | depth 40 m
TGAGTTGACTGTTGAGATGTCACTCTCCGCGGTGGCAAGGCGGGTCTCTGCGTTGTTATCAACCGCACCAAAGTCAATGCTGGTCAGCTGCGCGCCGCTACCGACAAAGCTGGCTGCTGTGATTGTATCGACCGCCGTAATGTTGGCGGTCGCCTCAACGTTACCATAGAACCTGGACTCCAGAATGCGCGACGAATCTATGATGATATCAGCGCCAACCCCAGTGTTGCTTGTGAAACCAAACGTAAGTTTGTTTGCTGCCTGACCATCGGACGACTTGTTGTAGAACATCGCAACATTTGCATCCGAGCGTGAGAAAACGGTACCCACGGACTGCGTCGTCGCCTCGCTTACGTTACCAATCGTAAGGATTGGGTCCTCAATCACAACGTGGTCGTGCACCACGGTGTTGCCACTCACGTGGAGGTCGCCGTTCACAAACATGTCCTCAGTTGTAAATGTACCCTCGAGAGTCATATTAGAACCATCCTTGCTGAGGTCCGAAAAGCTCTCAATCTGAGTGGCGCTTGTGTAGAAGGCAAGCTTGCCTGCGGTACCCGCGGTTACGTTGCTCCTGACCTCCTGGGTGGTCATACCGGAGATTCTGCCATTGTTATCAAAGGTGATGACTGGAACCTGTGACGATGAACCGAACGAACCGCTGGAAGCATTGAATTCCGAGAGGTTTGTAAGGAAACCACCGTCACCGGTAAACTTGGCTGCCGAAACCTCACCGGACGCCGCAATCGAAACACCGGGGTTCTGGAATTCCACAGTGTTTGTGGTGGTGTTTCCAGATGCAGTGTCAGTTACCTCCTGTAGAGTCTGTGCGATATCAATATTTGAGATGCTGTCTATGGTACCGTTTGCGCCCACCTGAATGACTGGCACTGAGCCGGTCGAACCGTGGGTAGCCTGAGCTGGCGAGCCACCGACAAGGTTCGTGAGACCCGAGCCGTCACCCTCAAGGTACTGCGCCTTCACGTAACCGCTGAGAACCTCAACGTTACCCGCTGCTGACAACGAAACATCTGCGTTGTTAAATGAAACTTTGTGAGTGGTTGTGTTGCCGTACACAGTGACGCTCTCCAAGTCAGACGCAACCGAAACGTTTGAAGCGCTTGTGATGCGACCATTTGTGATTGTTATCGCCGCGGCGTTGGTACCACCGCCACCATACACACCGTCAGCAACATCGGTTGTGGAAGTCAGGTACTTTGCGTTACCGAGGAAGAAACCACCCGACTTGATGTTTGCTGAGGAATACACATTCATACCGTCAGCTGTAATAGTTGGGGCTGAGCCGTCGTTCACATTGCTAAGCAAAATTGTTTTGGAACGGAGCGACTTTGTTCCATCCGCAATTGCGAAGTGCGCGCCATTCACCTGGATGAGACCACCAACACCACTCAAACTCATTTGTTACTATAAAGTAACAAAATTATCCTGAATGAAATGTGCATGCAACCAAACAATTATTTTCGGTGTTGAACATACAATTTTCGGTTGCTTTGGCTATCGTGTAATTGTGCAAGATATCATCGGACTGTCTCATACCCATACCCACCCTGCTGGATGAGCAAATATAATCACCATTCAACACTGGTCCGTTTTCGTTACACACCATCACTTGTCCCTCACCCAGTGACACAACCGTCATCCTATCAGTTTGTGGGTCCGTGTGAGAAGCTCCCAAAACGGTTTTCTGTCTAGGTTTACTACTAAGACAAACCTCCGGAATTGTGTCGATTACGCTATTTTTGGTAACTTTTCCTGTCGAAACCATAACACTTCCATCCGCAATCACTTGATTCGTGGTGTGTGAAACAAAGTGAACGCCTGTAAATGGGGCATACGCGTTTGCTGTAACAGTACCTATGACTTCTAGTTTTGACGCCGGTGTGGCAGTTCCTATACCGACGTTCGAAGACCCAACATATGTTGCTCCCACGTCGCAGATATCCTGGAGGGACAGCGAACTGAATACTTCAGTTGGTTCAGATGAAAATGTCAGTGTGGTTGCCTGCATATTGCCTGATATACTGTCGGCAGTGAACGACCCTGATATAAAGACATTGCCCGTAACTGATAAGGCGTCCTGCGGATTTGCGTTGGCTATACCGACATTGGACGCCGTCACAAATGAAGTTGTTGAATTATTAAATTGAATGTTTTCGACGGTCGTATTACCATTCTGAGTAACATCCAATAAAGTCAGACCTTCTATAGTAGCTTGCTCAACACCATCATCAAACCGTATAATTTGTGTAATCAAGTTAGAATACGTGTTACCGTCAACACTCAATTCATGGTCTGGTGCGGTGTTACCACCTAAACCGACGTTCGAACCGGATACGACTATTGATGAAGTTATAACCTCACCACTTGACAAATTTGAACTCAACACATTTGTGTACTGAGTAGTGGAATTTCTGAAATTCTTTATATAGACCGAATCCTCTGCGACGGAGTTAAGAGGCTGCCCAGACGCGTTGAGAATTATAGTGTTAGACGCTGCTGTCCCTAGACCAGCTTTGTTGCCAATTGCTATCGCATTGGAACCCTGTAATATAGGAGCAGCCTGGTCACCGATTGCTATTGAGTAATCTCCTTGCCTATCTGAACCAGTGAGAGTGCCTATCGCCACGGCGTTAGAACCCTGGCTCGTTTGACCAGCTTGTTTACCAATTGCTATTGCTGCGGAACCTTGTGTGCTTTGACCAGCCTTTTCACCAATTGAAATACCACCCTCGTGCTGGTTACTCTCACCAGCTCGGTCACCGATGGCAACACCTTTTGTACTCTGATTGCTTCTACCAGCGTTCACGCCTATAGCCACAGTGTTGGACTCCTGTGAGGTTTCACCCGCCAGAGTTCCGATTGCAATCGCATTAGATTCTTGCTCAGCTTTGGTTGTACCAATTGAGATATTGTCCCCAGAACCCAATATGATTATATTGCTGTTTATGAAGACTTCGCCGCTGCCAATACTCAAGATATGTTGAGGGTTTGTGTTGCCAATGCCAACATTTGATGAAGACACGAAGGAAGTTGTTGCGTTTGTGAATCTCACAGTATTTGAAGTTACATTTCCTCGATTTACAACTTGAGCAAGATTTGAAGTTTCGGTGACAGCGAATGGTACATTTGAAACTGTTTCAACTCTACCAGTAGTTCCAATGGTTATAACGGCTATATTAGCATTCTGACCATCTATAACACCACCATAGGTTCCGGGAGCTTCGTCAGTTGTATTGGTCAAGTATTTGGCGTTACCGTGATACCTCGAAGCACTCACATTTCCAGAAGTTACCAAAACATTTGAACCAGTTTGAGTCACATACAAATTAGAACCGATACTCAAGTCGTGACCGGGTGAAGTGTTTGCTATCCCAATGCTACCACCTGTCACTATATTGCTACTGATATAGGAATTACCAGTCACATACAGATTTGTACTAGACCTGATTGAACCCCCACCAATTGTAACCGTTTGATGGACATTCGCATCAACTGTTACAAGTCTATTTGGATTATCAACTGCTCTACCCGCACCCTGAATGAGCATATCAACGCGTGTATCATTCGCAGTTGTTCGTTTGATAATACCGATATTCTGAATACTCTCAGTTGCACCAAGTGGTCTCTGAAGAGTTAAGGTACCATCTACGCCAACATAGACAATCTCATTTACATTTGAAGATGTGGGCGCAACTCCTGAAAATAGTGTGCTACTTATGGCAATGATGTCACCATTTAAAGTAACATAACCCTCAGTGTTATCATTATAATCTTCAAAAGCCAAACCAACACAGGGCATTTTAGATGGGTCCGAACTATTAGCATTTGAAAATTCGAGTTTTCCAGAATTACCCACCGTTCCAGAAATATACATAGGTGTTCCCTTTAAAACATCCCCACCTACAAACTTACCAGGTTGAACGAGACGAATATCACCACCACCCGTGTCATCAATTCTTAAAATCTTGTTTTCTGAATTATATGTCATTGACGTGTCGGTTGTCATAATATTGCTAGCACCAATGAACACTAAACTATTCGAAATCAATTGATCATTTCGAATTGGTCCATCAACTGACAGGCTGTGTTGAGGATTTGTATTACCAATACCAACATTAGCGGTTGTAATGAAGGCGGTTGACGCATTCGTAAACTGGACCGTATTTGCAGTGACATTTCCGCGATTGACAACTTGGTCAAGATTTGAGGTTTCCACAACTGTAAATGGTACGTTCGAAACCGATTCGAGTCTGCCATCCGAACCAATAGTCACAACAGCTATATTTGCAGAATGATCGTCTATGACACCACCATATGTACCAGTGGCAGCGTCGGTTGTATCAGTTAGATTCTTAGCATTACCAAAATAGTAATTTGCATTGACATTATTTGTTGTCACCAAGTTTCCAGAGTTTTCAACATATAGGTTTGCCCCAACACTCAAAAGGTGCCCCGGTGCCGAGTTGGCAATACCAACATTTGATGAAGTCACAAATGAAGTTGTGGCACCCAAAAATTGAATCGTATTCGCAGTTACATTACCGCGGTTGGCAACTTGTTCAAGATTTGATGTTTCCACAACTGTGAATAATGTATTAGAAATAGCGTTTATTCTCCCATTAAGACCCACACTTATAATTGGTATTCTGGCGGTGTGATCGTCTATAACTTCGCCATCAACACCCGGTGAAGCATCCGTGGTGTCACTCAAGTATTTACCATTTGAGGTGATATAAGGTGCACTTATATTTGCAGTGGTCACCAGCGTGTTTGAACCAGTATCATCAAAATAGATGTTGCTACCAATACTCAGAGTATGTTCAGGTGCTGAATTAGAAATACCAACATTTGAGGTTGTTATAAAGGCAACTTCGGCATTCTGGAACAAAACTGTATTGGAAGTTGTATTACCAACACCAACAACTGTTTCCAGGTCTGGTGGAGGTGGAACACTAAAAGTGTTTGAAACAATTTCTGTAATTTTGCCGTCTGAATTGACTGTAATAATTGGAAAGTCAATTGACTGAGCACTGTTCGTGAAACCATATGTTCCCGCGGCTGCATCAGTTAATGAAACGAGCTGAGTGGCATTACCAGAATAGTAATTTGCTGTGACATTACCAATGACTTGAACCTCGAGACTCTTTGAAGTGTCAGGTGTTATACTGGTGTCATATGCGCTACTATCGGTGTATGACATCACAAGAACATTTTCATACGCACCAGATGCTAGATGACCAACCACAACATTTCCAGCTGGGCGCTGAATCATGTAACCGGTGTCGTAACCGTATTTGACATTTGACGCAATTTCGAAAATTGGGTCGGTCAAGACGGTATTATTAGAACCGATAACCGTAAAATTACCCAATACTGTCAAATTAGTATCAACACGCACATCACCACTCTCCGTATAAAAGAAATTAGGTGACACTCTCAGCGTACCATCATCATTATACACGATACCCTGGTCCACACCGTCAACACCTAGGTCACCAACGAACTTACCAATAAAATTTGTCGCATAAATGTTAGCAGTGTCAGTAGTATACTGCACGTTCGCGAGTTTTGTAACCCGTCCTGATGGACCTATCACATCTAGAATTCTCTTCCTTTGATTGGCGATGTTATCACCCATTACTAATTATGCATATTTTTTTGCATAATTAGTAATGTGATATCCTGGACGGGTTTCGAACCCGCGACCTCGGGATTAGAAGTCCCACGCTCTATCCACTGAGCTACCAGGACGGTTGGGTCAACTACTATGTAGTTGGAATCTCTCCCAGCAGGGGTCGAACCTGCGACTTTTCGGTTAACAGCCGAACACTCTGACCAACTGAGTTATAGGAGAACAAAGGGGTTTCAGTTGCTTGCAACTGAGCTATGGAGAGATGGTGCACCCAGTGAGGATTGAACTCACGACCTTGCGCTAAATGGTCCAATTGCGAAGCAACTGTCACTACTAAACGCACGCTCTACCACTGAGCTATAGGTGCTTGGCGCTTCCAGTCAGGATCGAACTGACGACTTTTCGGTGGATGTTATCCTAAGTGATTCGCACTTAATCATTAACAGCCGAACACTCTAACCAACTGAGTTATAGAAGCAAATGATGTTGTGTTTAGCATTACCCAAACTACGCCACGAGGAGGCACACAACTGTAGTTCACAAGTTCATACTTGACCGTCACCTGCAGGATTTGAACCTGCGCGCGAATTTCGCAGTGGATTTCAAGTCCACCTCCTTAACCACTCGGACAAAGTGACAGACCGTTATGTTCCACTACAGACTTACACATTGTATAAAAATTATCTATACTGAAACTTGATATACCATAATTTACTTGTTTGCAAACCAATCTTATATTATCCTTTGTGTATCCCTTTGTATTATCTATTCTATCAATAGATACTTTGTGCGGGGAGTTATATTCCCATTCAAGATTCATACCAGATACAGCACATTTGTTATTCTGCAATTCAACAAGTTCTAATATATATTTTCTATCTATGTCAACATATGATCTATCTCCACCCCTCTCTTTAGCAAGACGTTTCGATGACGATACAAGTCGAGTTATCATTTTGCTTTTACCATTGGGTGCATTATATGGTTGAGTTTTCTGGGTTTCTTTTAAACATTCAGAACACCAATAATGTTTACGATTTCTGATTTCGTTCTTGTTATCAGTTGGAAAATCTTCTTCATTCTTGTCTATACCACATTTTGAACACTTCATATCTAATGAAGCAACTAAGTCCTTAAGACTCTGTCAGGACTGGGGTTCGAACCCAGGCGTGCTTCCGCACAAGTGATCTTAAGTTTAGAGTACACACTCCCCTTGGACCAACTCGGGCACCCTGACCCTAACAATCTGTGATATAGTCGCACAACTGTATAAACGTCATCATCGCGAGACCTGTATATCGTCTACTGTATACGTAGATATATTTTGAAGCGTTTTAACGCACTTGTCCCATACCGGGCTCGAACCGGTGACATCGGCGTTTGCTATGGTAGCATCTAAGCTACTGTATATACTCAAAGTATAAGCACCGCACTCTGACCAACTGAGCTAATGGGACTGTGGGAACTCCTTCCCACTCATATAAGTTTATAATTCTTTAAGTCATAATTTGAGGAAAAAGATTAATAAGAATCCAATGAGATATATTATAAAGTTTATATAATCATCAACAATCCATGTGAATCCAAATAATTTAAAATAATTATATTGGGTTGCTCTAGAATCTGGTAACATTATTTGTTTTATTTTTGCAGAATGAGTAAATGAATTAATTCTATTTGTACTATCATTTTCATCAACTTGAAATAAATTATCAAAAGATTTATATTTATTTAAAATAAAATTTGTTTGAACATCAATATGATTATTAATTTTTAAATCAATTATTTTTTTAGCTCCTTGTTTACTAACCATAATCGCCGCAGTTGAACCAGTTGTATATTTTGTTTGAATTGAATTTCTTGGACACCCACCTTGACAAAATAAATTTATTACATCCCAATCATCTGGAACATTTGCCAAAACTTTTTGAAGTTTTTCGTGAAAATTTTCCTTTACTGGAAAAGCATCATCCTCTAAAACAAGAGCATAGTCAACACCCGAATCTAAAATTTTTTTAGCAACCTCTTTATGACTCAATGCTATTGCTATCAAGCTATCAGGGCAAGTGTGTTTACATATCCATGTAGTTTCTGAATCTAAATATGATAGATGTTCATTATTCTTCCCATCTATTGCTGAAACCCTCTGAACCCTGAATCCACCCAGGTCATTCATGGCATCTTCAACTTTGTTGTAATTTTCAATTTGTCTATCAAGATTTATAACATATGTATCAATCATATATTATATATCAGAAATAAGTTCAGCAGTTTTCCTAGCCAGAGTGTCAACCGCCTCATTGTTCGGGTCACCATTATGAGCCTTGACCCATTCCCACTCGAGAGTCAAAAACTTTTTTGAAACTTCTAAAAGTTTTTTCCAAAGCTTTTGATTTTTGACATCGGAACCCGTAGAAGTTTTCCAATTTTTCTTTTCCCAATTTTTTATCCATTTGGTTATTCCATCCTTGACATAATTTGAATCTGTAAAAATTTTAACAGAGTTTTCTCCAAGGTCAAGAGCCTTTTCAAGTCCTTCTATGGCTGCTCGGAGTTCCATCTGGTTATTGGTGGTGTATAGGTCCCCTCCACAAACTTTGAAACGATTTGATATAGAAGCCCATCCACCAGGTCCTGGATTTCCAAGGCAACTTCCATCCGTATGAATTGTAAGCATTTTATTTCTTACTACTCTTTGGAGCCATCTTCTTATACTCCTCCTGGTTGCCACATATGACGTCGCCGCAATGGTCTCGGTTTGCGTTAAACACAGCCATCTCCTCCTTGATGCACCCGTTCTTGAGAGACCATCGCCCAAGAGCTGGGGGTGCGTGACATTTCGGGAAGATACGCTGAAGAAGTTTGGAGAACATTTAAGAATATATAATCTCAAGTTCTTATATGAATAATTGCGCAGTCTCTTTTATTAATTATAAATTAATACTAAATTTATTACTCCTTGCAGGTCATCCGTTTATAGGTGTAGCAACTTATAGACAAGCCTGGTTTGCGTGGGTTGCGAATCTTATGTTATGTGTATATGCTACATTCAATTGCGAAAAACGAATCGACCCCATTCCAATCATTCTAGCACTGACTATAAATGCGAAAAATCCTAGTAATATCTGGCTTTTAGCATACACATTGTATATTATATATTTTACATCATCAATTGGTATACCTATATTGGGACTGTTAGGTGTTATATTCCCAGCAATGATGATGAAGAATAACGACGAATATGGTCCATACAGGATGCAGGCAGTGGTATTAACAGCAATTATTTTAATATATTTTAACAATTTTTCCAAAGTTTTTTAAACTTTGTTCACCAAAAAATTTAGGAGAAATTATTGACCAATCAGTATCTTCCTCAAGAATTCCAAGTTTTGTAAAAATGCATGCAACCATTGCACTACACCAAAAACTATTTTCTCGCTGAGGGTCTGTGTCATATCCAACAAATGCTTTTACCCAATCATATGGATTTATATCATATGGTTTATTCTTGACAAAGTTGTAAACTTCTTTCAAACTTTCTTCTTCAAAATCATCTCCCAAATATGTTCTCAAATATGTTGAACCCTTTTCCATCCTGCCTTCAAATGGAACAACTTGAACTCCAAACTTTTTGATATGGTCAACAGAATCATCCAACCCTGTCCAAGCAGATTCCAAAATATAGATTCCCTCAAGACCTAACCACGCGGGGTCGACCAATATAATACCAACGTGAACCCAATCAGACCACGTGAATAGGTCAATTGCCATATCAAAAAGCCACCAGCGACTAGGACGTTTCGAGTTTGTATAAAGGACCAAATCCCCCGTCTTCATTAAAAAATATATATATTAAAATATTAAAATGACCTTTGAAGAATTTAAAAAAGTTTTAAAAATTATGTCAGCAACTTTATTTGTAAACAATTGGTTACCAGAAATTACAAAGGGGACAAAAGTACAAGCTATGAAGATGGAGCAATCCCAATAACCGCACAATCCAGTCTCTTCCCGGCGTGCCCAGTTGGGTCACCACTCTTTCCCAGATCATCCTCACCCTCGTGCAAAATAAGAGACCTTCCTATGATACCTCGTTTGCCCGTGAGTGAAAACTTTTTGGTTCTCAGATAGACTAACCCATTGCGGATATTGCCGAGGTCGCCAGCGTGACTATTTTTATCGTGAAGTCCACCGTGTGGGTTCCCATCAGGATTAAAGTGACTACCAGCCATTGAGCAGTTTGGATGACCAAATTCGTGAATATGGAAACCGTGTTTGCCCGGTGGTAAACCCTGAAGCTTTCCCTTTATAGTGACATACTGAGGTCCCTGGATAAAGTTAATCTCAGAACCCTTAAGTTTACCCTGAAATACTGCTTTCCCTTTCATTAATTAAACAGATGATTTTTTAATTAATGAGAATGACAATACCGTCTAAAATAAGACACGAATGTTGGGTTTATAGATTTGGTAAAGTATTCAAACACAAGTGCTGGATCAGATGGTGTGACAATGAAATAAATGTATGGAATTTCCACTGCGGTCACGACACGCCTGGCAGCAAAGGCGGGACGCTTGAATTGGATAACTTGTATCCTATTTGTGTAGAATGCAATCTAAGTATGAGCAACAATTACACAATAAAGGAATGGAATCAAAAAGTAAAAAAACCTAGCTGCTGTTTATGGCGTTAATATCTTAATGGTGGGGATGACCCACACATAGGATACATAGACAGTTGCTACGCAACTGGGGATTTAGTTCGAGAATGCCAGACCACCCATACCCGACTGGATGCGGAGCACGTTGTAGTTGGTGGCGAACATATGCATAGTGGTGGAGGCGGCGGTTGCACTCTTCAGGGTCACTGCCACCTGTGCGTTGTCAATGCGCGAGAAGTTGCAGGTGCCGGTTGGCTGGTGCTCCTCTGGCTTCAGTGCGAAGGAATAGGAGTACACACCTGGGCATGGGTTGCCGCTGTGGTGGTTGTAGGACTGCACCTGGTTGAAGTACTTGCCGTTCTGCTCCTTGAAGCGGTCCTGACCGTTAAGCACAAGCTTGAAGGTGTCCAGTGGACCCACGGCAGCCTTGGCAGCCAGGGCGCCGTCCTCCAGCCACGACTTGGTAGACACGTTGGAGATTGCCGAGCCTGTGCCACCAAGAGCCACCATTGGCACACCTGCCATCGAGGTTGAGGTGAAAGCCAGCACATTGGCGACCTCAGTCAGGTCAACCTCATTGAACTGGTTGCAGGACACCACAACATCCTCGGCACCGGCGTTCGAGGTGAAGTTCCACATCTGGGCGTTGGAGCCACCGTTGTTGAAGCACCACACCAGCTCCTTCACTGGGTGGTTGTA
>TARA_R110002073_G_C9496283_1_pt1 | contig 11010 bp, 6 predicted proteins | sample TARA_R110002073 | Tara Oceans TARA_R110002073 (sample SAMEA4397174) | marine metagenome | biome: Polar Biome; feature: [DCM] deep chlorophyll maximum layer (ENVO:01000326); material: water (ENVO:00002006), including particulate matter (ENVO:01000060) such as... | depth 40 m
CAGATTCATTACGGTCGCTCTCCCCAAACTTCGTTTCGGGAGAGGTTACGCCGTGTGTAGATCTGCCGAAAAGCGGCACCAAAAACTGCACGACCTCCCTGGCAGGAGGGGCGAGCGAAGCGAGGGGAGGTCCAACGGCAACCAACCAAACCGTTCGCCACATCGAAATATCATCCTGGCGACTTTGCGAACTCAATCCACAGGCCGCAAGCAAAAACCGCCAACGCGTTCTCGGCTTGCGTTCCGCTCGATACACTCGCTGCTCGCACCGCCCTTCGTCGATTCTTCCGTTAGTCCCCATGACCATTGATTCGCAACCGAGCCGCCCTCCAGAGCCAGCCGCACTTCGCCGTGACGTGGGCCTGTTCGGCGCCATGATGATGGGGCTCGGATCCATCGTGGGCACGGGCGTCTTTGTCAGCATCGGGATCGCGGCCGGAATCACCGGGCCATCGGTCGTGTTTGCGATTCTCGTTGCTGGGTTGGTCGCCACATTCAATGGACTGAGCAGCGCTCAATTGGCGGCTGCGCATCCAGTCAGCGGCGGCACCTACGAGTACGGCTACCGCTGGCTGACTCCTTCGATGGGATTCACGGCGGGATGGATGTTCCTGTGTGCCAAGTCCGCTTCCGCCGCCACCGCCGCCTTGGGTTTTGCCGGGTACGCATTGCAACTATTCCAAGTCGATCGTGGAGACTGGATCGTGCCGCTTGCCGTTTGTGCGGTGGTCGCGACAACGTTGCTGTTGCTCGGGGGGATCCGGCGATCCAATTGGACGAACATTGCGATCGTCAGCACGACACTGATCGCGCTGGCCAGCTTCGTGGTCGTCGGTTTGCCGATTGCCTGGCGAGAAGGTTCCGCCAACATGACACCCTTGTTTGCATCGGATGTCCCAGCGACCGCGACGCGGCAATTCTTGGAGGCTTGCGCATTGATGTTCGTCGCCTACACCGGCTACGGCCGAATCGCGACGCTCGGCGAAGAAGTCCACAACCCTCGCCGAACGATTCCGCGAGCCATCATCGTCACACTGCTGGTCTCATCATTGCTGTATGCAATCGTCGGCGGCATTGCGGTCGCGGCGGCGGGAACGGGCGTTTTGGGTTCGACGTCGCAACAGACCGCTCCCTTGCAACTTGTTGCGAATCGTTTGAATTCACCCATGGTGGCCAAACTGGTTGCCATCGGTGCGGTGACCGCGATGCTTGGTGTGCTCCTCAACCTGATCCTTGGCCTTTCGAGAGTTGTTTTCGCCATGGGTCGCCGCGGCGATTTGCCTCGCGGTTTGGCCGCCGTATCGAGCAAGAGCTCAACCCCGTCTGTTGCTGTGGTCGCAGTTGGTATCGGCGTGGGAACGCTCGCACTCATCGGAGACGTCAAAACGACGTGGTCGTTCAGTGCCTTCACCGTGTTGGTCTACTACGCGTTCACCAATCTCGCAGCAACACGCCTAACCGCCGACGAACGCTTGTTTTCACCAATCGTGCCATGGCTTGGTTTAATCTCATGCCTCGGCCTCGCATTCTGGGTACAGCCGAAGATATGGATCTTCGGCGTGGCACTGATCATTGCCGGCTTGGTTTTCCAACGATGGATGAAACAACGGAACATTCACTGACCGGGAAACGGAGCGTCCATCCACTCACGCTGTTGGTCAACGCATCGCGATTCCCTTGGAAGACGATCCGCCGGACTAACGTTCGAGTTCAAACGCAACCATCCCCGTTTCTGAAGTCACAACGACATGAGGCAACTTTCCTTCACGAGGAAGCCAACTGACGCTACAACGTGATCCCTGGGGAGCGATCGTGGCGATCAACTCGCCTTCATCCAACTCAATCACATGGATCAATCCGCCTCGCATGGCAACGGCGGCCAACCGCGCGTCATGAGCAATCGCCATGTCATCGACGTGATTCACATCCAAGGTTGGAAGCTCCAAAGAGAAATTCTCATTTCCCTGCAAATCGACCGACAGCATCAATTCCGATTGTTGATTCGAACTACCGGAGACAAGAATCTGCGGTTTCCGTTTTGAATCGGTGGGCAACAACGTGCGAACCATACTCGCATAAACAGCCACATCAAGATTGGCGATGTCCTCTCCACTGGCAGAGAAAACGTGGACCTTGCCCTCAGCTGATGTTGTAAGCACCTCCACATCGCCGTTTTGATCGACATCGCCTGCTGTCACATGCCATACATTGCCCAAACGAGTGTTCTTCCAAAGCAGCTCGCCAGCATTGTCCAAAACGTGCAAACCAGTCGAACCGTTGTAGCCAACGATCACTTCGTCGTGACCATCGGCGTTGATATCAAACGCCCAAACATCATCGACACCTTCCCCAAGTTCGTACTTCCACAGTGTCTCACCCGTCGACGTTTGTGCGATCACAGATTGCCCCCACGACTGAAACGAGAGAACTTCAGGCTGTTCATCGCCGATGAGGTTGGCGAGGCGAATCGATGTTGCGCGTGGCCCGTTGAATTCTCCCACTTCTTTTCCATCCGCATCGAAGATCGTGACGCCTCCACCAGGCTGACCAGCGAAAATGGTTTGAGTCGACGGATGCACCGCAACACCACTGAACCGTCCTTCCATTCGCCAAACTTCTTCCGTCCCAAATGCGTTGACGTTCTCTTTACGCTGACGCTTTTCTTCTTCGGCTTTGGCCAAAGTCTCTTGAGCGAGTGACTTTCCTTCCAAGAGCTGATCGAGCTCCTCCGTGAGTTTCTTTTCCAGTTGAGGACTGCTGCCGACATGCACCACCTCGACAATCCCGGTCTTGCCAATGATTACGGTTTGCGGGATAGCCGAAGCTGAATAGGCCACACTAATCTCGGAATCTTCATCAAACAGCACTGGGATATCGAGCGATTGCTCTTTTAGAAAAGCCTCCACACTTTCAGGTCCCTCACCGACGTTAACGGCAAAGAACCGAACGCCTTTGGCTTCATACTTTTCCGTCACCGCTGCCACCTTCGGCAACGCATCGACACACGGGCCGCACCAGGTCGCCCAAAAATCCAACACGACGACTTGGTCCTTCATCACAGCTTCCAATGTGACCTTTTTTTCGTTCCGGTCGCTTGTCTCGAATGGCGGTGCAGGTTCGCCGATCAACGGATGCACTGCCTGTGCCCCACCTGCTCCTATCCCTTCCATCAAAGATTCCGCCAACTTAGCTCCGGCCGGAGGAACAAACCGAAAGTCCTCGTCCGTCCATTGCGGCGACAAATTCCAGTCTTTCATCTCCACAGTGGATAAAAGCGTTGCACCTTCAGGGAGGGCCCCCATCTCAGCCGCTTGTTCCGATATGTCCACCGACATTTTCACGGGCACCGGCTGCTCGCCTTTGCGAATCCAAAGACTCCAATCAAAAGCTTCTTGTTTGAAATCGAATCGTTCACAGGGGATCGAATGGACCATCTCATCACCCGCCTCATCGACATCGGTCACACCGCTCATCATCCGGTCACAATAACCATCTCCACCCGTGGGAATGAAACCGCCCGCCGGGCCAAGCATCATCAAAACCATCACCGCGTCGCCATTGAATAGATCATCCAAGTTCTCTGGAGCGTCGTCTTGGACATATCGTTCGAATGCCGGAATATATTGGGTCAGTTGCTTGCCATCACTGACCACCGTCATGCCCATTGGCCCCTCTTCCCCGACCAAGGCCAACCTGGACGGTCGCTGCAAACGGAACTGGAACTTCATTTCCTGCCGATGATTCATAGCGGCCGAACTGATTTCCGTCGCAGAAATGTACTCGCAGCCGAAGGATGGTTGCTCAGCGAGAAAGTCGCACATTTCTTGCACCCGCGACGGCACAGCGTCATCCCCAAGCGATACCCTAGGAGTCAATGCAATGCAGGTCGCAATCACCGTAAACGACACAAATGCGAAAGTGTCGATCAGGTAAAATCGCCTCCGCACGCCCAGGCTCAAACCCTGCGAAGCCAGACTCAGCTCCTGAGAAGAACGCGCAGAGAAAACGAAAGAGAGCATGTCAGAAGATCCTGGGAGGGTAGAGAACTTAGATGCACCCAAGACTACCCGCACGCGAGGTGACCTGTCAAAAAGTTCTTCGTTTCTCTGTCACTGCCAAACAAGTATTGCTCGCACAAAGACCAATCCGAAGCTAGCGTCGAAAACACATCCGCACGATTCGTTAGCCACACAAACGAAAAGCAACATGAATCACAACCACCTTGAATCACAATCAACTATTCGGGTGAAACACTGATGCTGGCACTGGTGGCTTTGGTGCCTATTTTGACTGTTGGCGTGTTGCTGGTTGGCCTACGTTGGCCGGCGGCTCGCGCGATGCCGGTTGCATTTGTCTTGACCGCCGCCCTATCGGCTTTGGTCTGGCAAGTGCCGGTCCTACAAGTCGCTGCGGCATCGACCAAAGGCGTGATCATTGCAATCAGCTTGCTGTTCATCGTTTTCGGCGCAATTCTGTTATTGGAATCGTTAACAGTCAGCGGCGCGATCAGAACCATCCGGTCGTCCTTCAGCAACCTGTCGCCCGACGCTCGGGTTCAAGCCATCATCATCGCTTGGCTGTTTGGATCGTTCATCGAAGGAGCCGCCGGTTTCGGCACTCCGGCGGCTGTCTGCGTTCCGTTGCTGGTCGGACTTGGATTCCCAGCCTTAGCGGCAGTCTTCTGTGGAATGATCATCCAAAGCACACCGGTTTCGTTTGGAGCAGTCGGAACTCCCATCTTGGTCGGCGTCGACAAAGGCTTGTCTGGATCGGCGGCCGCGCAATCATTGGCGGTCGAACAAGGTTTCGTTCCTTGGGGAGAGTTCTTGCACCTGATCGCGATTAAAGTCGCGGTTCTGCACGCGACCGTTGGCTTGTTCATCCCGTTGATCATGGTTTGTGTGCTGACCAAAACGTTCGGTGCCAATCGTCGATTCTCCGAAGGATTGGCCGTCTGGCGATTCGCCCTGTTCGCCTCGCTTTCCATGACGGTTCCGTACGTTTTGACCGCGGTTTTCTTGGGGCCCGAATTTCCGTCGCTGATTGGAGCGTTGGTTGGTTTGACCCTGGTGACCACAGCCGCTCGTCGCGGTTGGATGATGCCCAAGGACGCAACCGTGTGGACATTCGCGGACTCATCGACGTGGCCGCGGGAATGGACCGGACAAGAATCGGACACGAAACAGCAGGACACGCTCGCGTCTTCGACGCCAGCCCGTGCCCTGCCACCCTGGTTGGCTTGGACGCCATATTTGTTGGTCGCGGTGCTGCTGTTGATCACACGTTTGGTCGGCCCCGTCACGGAAGCGATCCGCTCAGTCGCTTGGAATTTCGATTCGATCTTTGGCGTCTCATCGGTCAGCGTTCGGATCGAACCGCTGTACCTACCGGGATCGATCTTCGTGGTGGTTTCGCTGCTGACGATCGTCCTCCACCGAACACCAATCGAAGCAACGCGATTGGCATGGCGTCGAAGCTTTCGCATGATCGCCCGAGCTTCAATTCCGTTGCTGTTTTCGGTGCCGATGGTTCAAGTCTTCATTCATTCCGACGGCGGTCGCGATGGAACGTTGGACAAGATGCCGATCGTGCTGGCGACTCAAGCGGGACAGTGGATGGGCAACGGATGGCCGTTGGTTGCGCCGTTGGTCGGCGGGTTGGGTGCGTTCATCGCTGGTTCCAACACATTCAGCAACATGATGTTTTCTGAGTTCCAATTTTCCGTCGCACAACACATCGGCACTGATCCGACATGGGGCGTCGCACTTCAAGCGGTCGGAGGTGCAGCGGGCAACATGATCTGCGTTCACAACGTGGTCGCCGCCTGCGCCGTGGTCGGCTTGCTTGGCCAAGAAGGCTTGGTACTTCGTCGTACCCTTCCCGCCTTCCTTTACTACACGCTCTTCGCCGGGCTCGTCGGTTGGATCATCTCTTGATAAATCGCGTTGTACCTAGAGAAACCTCGCTTTGAACAGTTGATCGCACCAACATCAGATACACCTGTTCTCCTGTCACAAACCAGTCGGCCGAAGAAGTTATGATGTTTGGCTTCAGAGCGTTTCCACCGATGGAGTTTCCAACATGAGTCGTTGCACGTGGCTGGTCGCGACCCTGATATCGATCACGAGCTTTGGGTTAGCACCGAACGCGGCCGCTGATTCAAACATTGACGTCGTTGTGTACGGAGCCACACCTTCGGGCATTGCCGCAGCGGTGGCCGCTGGCAAATCAGGGCATTCGGTCCTCTTGATCGAGCCGACCAACCGGATCGGTGGCCTGGTCACCAGCGGTTTGTCTCACACCGACTTCCATTCGCTCGAAAGCCTCAGCGGAGCGTTCCTGGACTTTGCGAATCGAGTGGAAACCCACTACGCCAAAACCTACGGCCCTGACTCGCCGCAGGTGAAGGCCTCGTACCATGGCACCTTTGGCGAACCCAAAGTCAACCTCGCCGTCTTCCATGCTTTGCTGGACGAGCAACCTAACGTTGAACTGGTTCATCAACATCTTCTCGTGGCATTGAAGCTCACCAAATCTCGACCGCAGAGGCGCATCGAATCAGTCACCTTGGTTAATCCACAAGGCAACAAACGAACTATTCGCGGCAAAGTCTTTGTGGATGGAACCTACGAAGGCGACCTGATGGCGATGGCGGGAGTCGAATGGCGTGCCGGTCGGGAAGGACGCGATGAGCATGGCGAATCACTGGCACCGCAAACCGCTGATGATCAACTGCAAGCCTACAACTTCCGCTTCATCATGACCCAAGATGAAGCCAACCGGGTGATGCCTGTCGCTCCGCCTGGTTACCGACGCGAAGATTTTGTTGGCGTGCTGGATGCGATCGCGTCGGACAAAATCCAACGTGTCTTCGACTATCCCAGCAAGTGCATTTTCAAAGCCCACCTGCCGGTGTTGCCCGGCGGCAAGTACGACATCAACGATGTTTCCCGAGGCTTGGTACGATTGTCATTGCCAGGCAAAAACCTCGGTTGGCCGGATGGCACGCCTGAAGAACGCCAAGCGATCTTTGCCGAACACCTGAGAGACCAAGTCGGCCTGCTGTACTTCTTGCAGAATGATCCAAAGGTTCCCGATAAGTTTCGCCAGGAAGCGTTGCAGTGGGGATGGTGCCGGGACGAATTCTTGGACACCGACCACCTGCCACCGCAACTGTATGTGCGCGAAGCTCGCCGCATGCAAGGCGTCCATATTTACACGCAAGCGGACAGCGAATACGCAAAGGAAGGCACGCGAGCCAAGTTCCACCGAGACTCAATTGCCATGGCGGACTACGGCAACAATTGCCACGGAACCCACCATGAAGGTCCCCGTTTCGGAGGCAAACATTCCGGTGAGTTCTACAATCCGGTGCCGCCGTATCAGATTCCCTACGGAGTCTTGCTTCCCAAAGACGTTAACAACCTGCTGGTGTCTTGCGCGGTTTCGTCATCACACGTCGGTTTCTGCGCTTTGCGTTTAGAACCGGTGTGGATGTCGTTGGGACAAGCCGCCGGGCACGCCGCCTCGATCGCCGTGCAACTGAACCAGTCCGTGAAGCAAGTCGACGTCTCGCATCTGCAACGAAATCTGCACGCCGATCGTTCCGCCACGATCTATATCAGCGATGTGCTACCTGACTCACCCGACTTCGCCGTCGTGCAGTGGTGGGGTGCCGCCGGAGGATTGCGGAAGCTTTATCCAGAAGGAACGCCACGAAAACCTCGCGGCAAGAAGCTGCACGGCCAGTACACCAAAGCCGCACCGTGGCACGCGGTTGAAATGGACAAAACACTCGACGAAAAGTTGGGTCATCGTTGGCGTGCGTTGGCCGCTTCGATCGGTGTTCCGCCCGACGTTCTTCCCAAGGCCAACGGCAGCACCACGCGAGGAGATTTCATTCGCGCCGCGGCTGCCGCAGCACGTCAGTAGCCAATCGTCGATCCAATCCCCACCCCCCTTTCCCCATCACGAAGCACCATGAAGAAACTTCTCGGACTAACCATCCTGTTGCTCGCCACCGCTTTAACAAACTTCGTCGACTTCGCCGTTGCCGAAGAACCAGTCACGTTGAATCAAAAGGCTGATGGCTATCGCGGCGTTTGGTACATGAACCAACCATCCGGCGACGAATACGTTTACAAGTACAGCGGTGGATTGGGAACCTACTGCTCCAAGCACAAACCATTCGCGATCTACTGCGAGCAGGTCAACAAGACGTTCTTCTGCTTCGGCGGCGCGACGGCCGACGACAATCGTAAATTGCTCCACATGGTCTCGTACTTCGACCACGAAACCAACAACGTGCCGCGTCCCACCATCCTGCTGGACAAGCAAACCGACGACGCTCACGACAACCCAGTGATTTCCGTCGATGACGAAGGTCACATTTGGATCTTTTCAACCTCACACGGTTTGTCGCGACCTTCCTACATCCACCGCAGTAAACGCCCCTACGACATCAACGAATTTGAATTGGTGGAAGCGACCCGATCCAAAGGAGACGACCGAACGCCGATCACCAATTTCTCCTACATGCAAATGTGGCACTCGGGCAGCGGCTTCCAAGCCTTCTTCACTCGCTACAACTACCCTGCCGCTCGCACGATTTGCTTCATGAGCAGCGTCGACGGTCGCGAGTGGAGTGCGTGGCAGAAATTGGCCGCGATCGGACAAGGTCACTACCAAGTCAGCGGCATCGGCACTGGCAAAGCGGGATCGATGTTCAACTATCATCCTCAGAGCAAAGGCCTCAATTGGCGGACCAACCTGTACTACATCGAGACCGCCGACAACGGCGACACATGGACAACGGTCGACGGCAAGGAGCTAACACTGCCGCTCAAAGACATCCACAACAAGGCTTTGATCCACAACTACGAAGCGGAAGGCCTGAATGTGTATCTCAAAGACCTTCGCTATGACACCGACGACCGGCCAGTCCTGCTGTACATCACCAGCAAAGGCTACGAGTCTGGACCCAAAAACGATCCGCGCACGTGGATGCTGGCACGTTGGACGGGTAGCGAATGGAAACGCTCTCCCATCACCACTTCGGACAACAACTACGACGCCGGAGAACTATGGCTGCTGGACGAAGACGACTGGCGTGTCATCGGGCCAACGGAAAAGGGACCGCAGCCCTACAACCCGGGCGGCGAAGTCGCGATGTGGAAAAGCGTTGACCAAGGCGCGACCTGGAGCAAGCTGCGTCAATTGACCAAAGGCAGCGATATGAACCACACCTACGTTCGCCGAGCCCTCAACACACATCCGGACTTCTTCGCCATTTGGGCCGATGGACACGGACGAAAACCGTCGCACTCCCACCTGTACTTCTCAAACGCCGCAGGTGACGTATTCCAACTCCCACGGACCATGGAATCCGAAACAGCCCAACCGAAACGCATCGAGTTGAAATAAGCACGTCGGCAAGAATGATCTGGCAAAACCACGTGAGCCGTTCGGGCGTTGGCTCCGGCTGCACGTGGGAACAATAGCGTTTGCCATCACAATTCAAATGCCGAAACACTCCTGCCGACCTGCTCAGTATTGAGTAGAAGAAATGGTGCGGCCGAGACAAACACGAACTACATGAACAACAGGGCCCCGACAAACGCGGCGAATGCAACCAGGATCACGCCCAGCAGGATCGGAAGATAGACGCGTGCGGAAACGTTGGACGGATCGTCGTCATCGGAGATGGATCCGCCACTGTTCTCAACGATCCAGCCAGGAAGACGCCCAAACGCCGTGTAAAGCCAACCGAGCGTCACGCCAAGCCCGAGAGCGACCCAAGTACGCAGATCGCCAACTCGAGCAACCACGCACCAACCGAGCATCGACAGCAAAACGAGCGACAACATGCCGGATGCAATTCGCTTGTTCGTTCCAGTCAAACCAGCAACTCATGGATGGAACAATTCCACACCGCCGTCACCGACATCGGTGAATGGCATTGACCGGTGCCGAGTCTACCACCCCAACGTGGCCGAGAGAACCAACACAGCTCCCTGAACGAGGCACACGTCAATTCAATGATACACAGCCGGAAAACCAGAGACTCACGACCTATTTCAACCAACGTCGAAAGAACCACCAGGGCGAACGCACCCGGTCAAACCAAGTGAAACTCACATTGATGTAGCCAGCGAGTATCGTCGCACGAGTCGTTTGCGGATCAAAATGCCCAAAAGTTTCGACAACAAAATTGGGATACTTGATATTACGAATACGGTGACAGTCGTGATTCCAAAAGCCTTCAGTTAGCGTCGAGGTATGGCCATCCAGTGGTGCAACGACGTACGAACTCCAAAACATGTCCACGTCGTGATGATCCGTCAACGCAGCGAGCGGTTCACCAAGGCCAGATAAAACGTGCCATCCAAAATCGCGTCCATAATTGGCATTGGCGATTGCGATGCGATCGGAGAGCGAAAACTGCGATGGATCCACAATAGAGATTGTCGCCGAAAAGACAGTTTTAACGACACCCGCCCTGAACGAAGCGAGCGATGCCTGAATTGCGATAAATTCCACCAATGCCAGCCCGCGTTGACAAAGATAGAAGGTGTGCCGCAGGCATAGCGTAAAAACCATGTTAGCGGACACGGTGAAGTGCGTCAGGAGTCGTCGAGTGAAAACGTGATGCCTCGAATAGGATCGTCACCACCAAAGAATGTACGGTCAATCCAGTTGGCGGGCGCGAAGATAGCGCAACGGCGGTAGTGTAGTGACAAGTCTTGTGTGCGAAAAACGTCGGCGGAAGGCGCGTAAAGAAGCCCAGACATCCCGTGTTCGACGCTTTCAGCGTGCGATCGTTGTCGCAACTGGACGTATCGTCCCGCGTAGGACATAGGAACGGCGACGATGGCCACCAACGCGAGCAGGGTTCGCAAGCGAAGTCGGCGTGGCGACCAGCTCGGCATCAGAATCTACCGATTAGGGGCGGCTAACGGAAGGTTTTTAGGCGACCGGTGTCTAAGAATGTACCGGGATATTGATCTTTTC
>TARA_R110002073_G_scaffold75697_12_pt1 | contig 11008 bp, 14 predicted proteins | sample TARA_R110002073 | Tara Oceans TARA_R110002073 (sample SAMEA4397174) | marine metagenome | biome: Polar Biome; feature: [DCM] deep chlorophyll maximum layer (ENVO:01000326); material: water (ENVO:00002006), including particulate matter (ENVO:01000060) such as... | depth 40 m
ACACAGCCGACCTCGTTGGATCACAATTCCGCATCACGGCAGATGCCCCCGCCGCAAACGCAAGCAACAAATGCGCGGTCTTGTTTGAACAGGAGCAAACAGAGGCAACAGAGCCACATATTCACCTCTTTCTCTGTTACCTCCCTTTCCTCCTGTTCAATGAATTCTTTCCCACTCGCGTCCAGTCGTCACCTTCATCCATTTTAAAATTTACAATTTTCAATTTAACTTTTTCAATTCTCCCAGCTTTCACTCCGCGTAACCAAGCAACTCTTGGATCGTGCAAATGTCGGTTCCCGCACGCAGTAAATACGTAGCAAAACGATGGCGAAAAACATGCGAACTGACGTGCTTGTGAATTTCCGCCTGGAGGACAGCCACTTCAACTCGCGTGCGGCTCCGGGATATTTCCGCTCCAGTGCTTTCAGCAAACCCCCGATTCGGCAAAGAGAAGCTGGCCAAATCGGTCCAGTGGAGCAGATAGCGTCCCGGTAGCGGTGGCCCCACAGCAAAGGTCATCGTCCACTCCCACGGCCACTAAAAGCAGGGTGGCATTTCGGAGTACTGAATCGATTTTACCGCCGCCCTGTATCGCCGCAGCACTATCTTTGCTGATTTTTTGCATGACGGCATGACAGGTCAATGCCTCTGATGGAAAAATTGTTTGCAATTTTGCTTGACCCAAGAATCAAGTCCCCTCATACTCAGCGGTCGCCAACCGGCGATAACATTCCCTCGCACCGGCGATAACACTCCACGTGTCACCGAGGGAGCCGAAGGTCCAAACGGCGACAACACCCCCAGGCTCCACTTATCGCCACCACAACCAGCGATAATTACTTCGTTACCCGACCGAAGAATTGAGCGTCTAGAACTCCAATGCGTTTGCTGATCGTCACCTTGCTGCTCGTTCACGCATTCGGATGCTCTCGCGACGATGACCGCCCTCTGATTGAAGACAAAGAAGCGTTTGTCGATCTTTCCGTTGATGAGCAGTCGGCTCTCGTTGGTACTGATCAACGCCTTGATCAGAGAATCGCGGAGCTGTCCGAAGAGATCAACTCTGCACCGACCGCCAAGGTATATTCACGCCGCGGAGCAGCACGTGTTCTAAAACGCCAATTTGACAGCGCCATGTCCGACTTTGACGCTGCTATTGCGTTGGATTCTGGCCACGCTCACGCCCATTACAACCGAGGCGTACTACATTCCCAGTTGCTGGAGCATGATCTCGCGATTGCTGACTACACCAATGCGATTGACGCCGACGCCGACTACTCGCTTGCATACGCGAATCGCGGCATGGATCATCTCGAGTTAAAGCAATACAAGCTCGCAATCGCTGACCTTCGCAGGGCAATCGAGTTGGATGCTGAAGACCATCTCGCGATGCACGCGCTTGCTGTCGCACTGTTTGAAAATCCCGATCGTGTCGAGAGCGACATCAGTGCTGCAGAACGCTTAGCCACACGTGCTTGCGAACTGACCGGCTATGGATACGACGATTATGTTCAAACCCTTCGATACATCGAACGTCCTGCTAGCACCGAATAGGAGGACCGCGGGTAACCATGGCGTGCACACGAAGCACGGCATAAGATGTTTACAAATGGAAACCAAATAGGCCGTGCTCGGTGACGCCGGCCGTTCTGTTGATTAAGTTTCATTCCAACCTTCACTCAATCACGGGAAGGTGTTCGTAGTTCGATGGGTCGACCTTCAAAGAAGCGTGGATTCTCCCCAATCGTTATCGGTGAGAGCAGATTTCAATGGCGATTCGACGGGAAGCTACACGTACTTGCAGATGCTGACACGAGCAGTCGCGGACAGCGTCTTGTTGTTGACTGGGGATGGACTGACTGGTGCGAGCCTGAGTACCAATCTCACAAAGTGCGAGGTCCGGATACCGTTACGCCGTCTTTCGTGCGCACGGCAATAGAGTTCGCGTTACACTCAGGTTGGACACCCAACGCACCGGCATCGAACTTAGTGCTCGATTTGACAGACGGCGTGTTTAGCGTTCAATCAAAGACAACAGAACCAGGATCGAGATAGGGCCCGCATTGCTGCGGGACCCTCTCACACCACCGGACATGCGGGTCCGCATCCGGCGGTTCGTTTCTTGGAAGCAAACTTGCTCCAGATCTCCTCGAGGCTCGCTAGTCCTTGACGGGTTAAGTACTCGATGTTGAGTGCGACGTGTACCGCCGCGCTCGAGGACATCACCCAAGGGCCTCTTCCACTGCATCCATGCGAGATTGCCTCGTCACGACGAACACCAAGTTTCAGCAGCATCTTTATTCGCGTACGGACTCGATACCACTGTTTCCAGTAGCACGCACGAATGCGTCGCCGAACCCACTTGTCGAGATAACGAAGTTGCGTCTTGGTTACGCCGTAACGAAAGTAACCCAGCCAGCCTTGAAAGTATCTCCGCAGTTCACCGAACCGTCGCTGGATCGACACGCCGCGTTTGCGACGAGTCATCTCTTTGACGCGGTCCTTGAACTTGCGAAGTGCCTTCGCGCTCACATTGAATCGGCCTCCGAAACCGTGAAAGCAGTATCCGAGATAATCGGTCGCCTCCGCCGGTCGGATGCCGCTCTTCTCGCGGTTGATCGCGAGTTTGAGTTTACCAGTCAGGTAGCGTTCCACCGAGGCAAAGACACGTGTGGCCGACTGCTCGGTCTTGGAGAACACCAAGAAGTCGTCCGCATAGCGCACAAAACGGTGGCCGCGAGACTCCATCTCCTTGTCAAAATCATCCAATAGGACGTTTGAAAGAAACGGTGACAGCGGTCCGCCTTGCATCGTGCCTTCGTTCGATGGGTGGAAGTCGGAGTCGATCATCACACCGGCTCGTAAGTAGTTCCCGATCAGTCGCAGTAATCGTTTGTCGCGGACCTTGCGCCCCACACGATGCATCAACACATCATGCTGGACGGTGTCAAAGAACTTCGACAAATCGATATCGACGCACCAGCGGTAGCCAGCGCGAATATGCTGCTGTACGAGATGAATCGCTTCGTGAGCCGAGCGATAAGGACGAAAGCCAAAGCTTGACTCGGAGAACTCCGGATCAAACGTGGGCGTCAGGACTAACAGGGTGGCTTGCTGAATGAGGCGGTCAATCACGTTTGGAATTCCGAGATGCCGCTCACCGCCATCCTCTTTTTCGATGGTCTTACGCCGGACGGGTCCAGGCTTGTAAGTGCCGTCGAGCAGTTGTTGTCGAATCGCTGGCCAACAGGATGCAAAGTACTCAGGAAACTTGTCAGTCGTGATTCCGTCGGGCCCAGGGGCTCCACGGTTCGCTTTGACGCGTGCCCAGGCACACTCCATATTGTCGACGTCGACGATCTGTTCCATGAGGTTCACTGGAACGGGGCTCAAGGCTGGCTTCTCCATGGACGCCGCGTCGATGTGACCGGTGAGGGACTCCGAAGAGCACGGGCCGTGTTGTTCCTCCGCTCCTTGGTGGTTGCCGGAGGTCGGTTCTATGTGTTTCGGATCGATCGAGTTCATGGATGGTTCTTCCTTGTCAAGAAACGTTTGGTCCTTCCCGTTGCCGCTGGGTTGCGGCAGGATCGGTACTACGACCTCTGCTGACTTCTGCTCGCACGAGTCGGGTCACCCCGGTCGCCCCGTCTTTCAGCCGAAGTTGCTTACTCACGGGTACGCTTACAGATCTCCCCGAATAAGGGGCGTGAACTTTCGCTGCACAAGTGCGTCGTCTACAAGCGGCTCTGTCGGAAACGGCTTTGTGGTCCTCGGGCCACTCGCCTCAGAAAACCGCCTGCCTCTACGACGTTTCTGTTCGTCACCTCGCAGCTTTGGCTCCGGCTTCCTCCCCACGGTCTGTCACCTCGCCGCAGTTGCCCTCGCCTAGTACTTCATCTTGAAAGATTACATTTGGTATACTGACCTTCGTTCAAGTTCCGTTTTCGTACAGGGGACTGGCTTCCCGAAGGAAGCGACACCCCACAAGTTCACGCCCATGTCGGGCGTACCGACGTACCGAAGTCGCGGAGTCGTCGTTTCTGACAATGGGAAATCAATCGCCGCGACTCGGTTATCGCGGCCGTTACCCGACTGAGCAAGCAGCCCTTTTGCGTGAACTGAAACGCCAATGGCCAACGCACTGATAGTCGACGCACCGCCCACAATGTTCGACGATTTCGCGGCGATCCTCGAAGCGACTGGCTACCGCTGCTCTCAAAAGTCCAGCGGTAGCATGGTTCGTGGTATCCGTCGAAAGGATACCGCGACCTACGAAATAACTCACGGCTCAACCCGCGTGGACGTAGCGATGGAAAGGCGACTCGGAAATCGCACGATGTTCATAGCCGTCATTCCTACTCGCAGCTCATTTGGGCGGCGCGACGACTCATCCGACGAACTAGCTGAACAAATTGTCGAATTGCTGGTGACGAACGGGGCTGACGATTCTGCTTGAAAGCGAAGCTGTTTTTCGGTACGCTCAATTTCGCGTCGCACGATTCGTACACGCGACCGATTAAACGGGTAACCATGTCGTGCAACGGAGCACGGCATACGGCGTTTACAAATGGAAGCCACACTAGCCGTGCCCGCTGACGACCATCGTTCCCCGACTGAAGTTCATCTCTTGAACCGAACGTTGACCCGACGTCAAAAGCATATCGCCGGCAACACCTTAGGCTTCGTTCTGTTTGCTACGTGTGCGGCCTGGTTCTTCATCGACCATCCGACACCACTCGCCGACTGTTCGTTCATCGACTGTGTAATGACTGGTAAGGTTAGCCGCACAGGACGAAGGGGATCAACCGTCTACGCGATCGTAAAATGGAATGGTGACAAACTACGGTTGCGAACAAACGACCCAAAAATTGCGGAGCGTTTGTATCCTGCAACCGCTGGACAGCCAGCGAAGATGATACTAGATGACGCCAGCAACGTGATCGCGTTGACGCTGGGCGACGACATTGTGCAGGACTACAATGGGCACCGTAAATATTGGCGCAAAATGCTACTGTGGTTCGCTTGGCCAAGCGTTGCATTCGCGTTTTGGTGTCTCTATGACGCATTCAAGTGGTATCGCATCCAGCTCAACTCATAGCTCAACTCATAGAACGAAGCTTGCGGATAACCAAGCCATTCACACGGAGCACGGCTTGCAAGGTGTCACAAATGGAAGCACCAAACTCCGTGCCCGGTGATGGCAATTCGTTACTTGGTCACTGGTTAAGTCTCATCTGAATTTGTAGGCCGTATGTCGCGACTTATCGTGAAGATCCGAGATTGCTATCTTGATTGGTCCACCGTCGTGGATGCACCCGTGACGAACGGGATGACGCTTGCCGAATTCCGGTCGTACTACCTAGCGGAGTATGGCCCGGACTCAGAAGTCCATTTTGAAGAATCCATCAAACTCGCGGACGCAAACGGCGCGAGTGACGACTACAACTGGCGAACTGCAAACAGAGCGGGACCGAAGGAAACCTTTCTGAACGAAGATGAACTGTACCGAGTCTATTGTCTTGGCGCTGATCTTGATGCAGAGACTGTCCAGCAAAAACTACGGGAACAGGAGGAAGAAGCAAATCGGCATCGTTCCGTGGCAACACCACTTAGCGACCAACCGACCAACGACGAAATCGACGCGGCGTGCAACGCGATAGCATATGGCTGTACCCTTTCTGACGTGGAAGCCATTCTCGGAAAGGGAGACGTAATCAAGCGGAAGAGACGCCCAGATGTAATCGTGCGTTGGTACTTTGAAGAAAAACATGTCGAATGTCATTTCGGCAAATCCGACGGTCCACTACAAGGCGTGATTGTCAACGCTAACTACAAATCAAAGGCCAAGTAACCCCGCCATGCACCGGCGCTCGCCATGACGCGATCACAAATGGATGCCACATTCGGCGATCCCGGTTATGGCAAACGTTCGTCGACAAATCGGTAACGCGACAAGCATGACCGACAATCCATATCAACCTCCACACATTACAGAAGAGATCCCACGCAACGGGCTTGATCGAACCGGATCACTGAATCGTGCCGCCACGCTCTACCAGTGGATGGGCTGGATAGGGATCGCTTACTTCTTTGTTGCGTTTCCCTTGGGGCTCTGGTCGGGATCCCGCGATGCTTCACTGCCGATTGGCACTCTGGTCGGCATGTCCGTTGTGACAGCGTGCTTCGTAGGGCTGTTTACCTCGATGATTCGCCTCGCACCTCGCCTTCAGCAAGAATTTGCTGCCGTTTATACTTGGGCTCGCTGGACTGGACTGCTGGCAGGCGCATTCGGATTTCCATTCCTGACTGTTTCTGCGTTCTATGCGGTCCGGCTGATTGGCCGTGGACGCTCTGACGACTGCACGAGCGACGAACCATACAATTCACCGAAGGACGGCTTGCAAGGTTTTACAAATGGACAGTCCACCGTCCGTCCTCGGTGATTGTCGCCGATCGTTGACTATTTCGTTTCTTTCTCCAGCCACGACCAATGAGTTCCTACAATGACTTCACGACTTCTACTTGCCGTCATGTTCACTGCTACCGCGTTTACACAGGCCGGCTACGGTACTGACTCTTCGGGTTCTACGAAGCCGATCTGGGTCGTAGTTGAATCGCTACCTGACTCAACCGATGGCAAGCCGCGGTATTCGGTTCAGGTCTCCAGCGGAGTGGGTTTTAGTCTGGCTGGCGCTATCTCCGAAGCACTCACAGGCTCTGCGACTGAAAACACCTTTTTGAGGCCAGTGACGGATTTCGATCTTTCGCTGTCTTTGCAGTCATCATTGGTGATGAAGATTGAAGAGAGCCATTTGACGATCGCGCCGGGGGAGAGATTTTCGTTTTCAAAGGTTGCTGAACTGGCGAAGCGGCTTGAGAAAATTGGACTGAACGAGGCATCCATTGCCTCCATTGATACTGTTTTGACACCAAAACCCGTATTGACAGACCGAAAGACAATTTTCAGCCATCCCTTCGAAGAATCATTTGAGTTTCGCGTCGCCACGACTTCGCCATCCGATGCGGCGTCAATTGGTCGGTAGGCTGCGCAATCTGAATCGCCGCGACGAACCAACCGTTGCACCCGCGCGGCGAAGTCGGATGTGTTTAAATGGATGATCTTCCGTCGCCGCCCGCACATCGCTCCCGTTCGCCGACTTAAAATGTTCGTTTCCACGTGAGCCAAACTGCGACTCTATTGATATGACACCAGTCGAACGTTTCGGATTCAGAACAACAGCGTTTTTTCGGGTGGCCGAATGCCAATTACTACATCTAGAGATTCCGACGGACAATCCTGACATGAGACCAGGTTTTCCCTTATTTCAGAAAATCTGCTTGGAACTTCCTGCTCCTCTAACTCCGACGTGCATCGCGTTTTCACTTTGGACTTCCGAAATATGGGCTGACATTCGCACGAGCGAGAACGAAGAATTTCGGCTCGATTTTTCTGACTACAGCAACGGGTGGATGCTGTGGGTGTCAGCCGTCTCAAATTGCACAGGCGTTTCTGTACGGTCGTTCTACAATGGGTTGTCCGAATCGCTTGAAACCATACCGGAGATACACAGGATACGTTGGTTCTTGGAGGAAGAAATTGATGGCCCTGACTTTCAAGCAACTCCATATGAGAAGGGCTCGCATTCGTATCTGCTTGGTTAAAGGAAACGCCGGGGAACCATCGGTTGCACCACAGCACGGGTTGAAAGATAATAGTCCATCACAACGTCTTTCGCCCGTGCGGGGTGAACCGTACTGTTCTCCAACTGACGACGTTGACTTAATGGCAACCGTCAAATCGCTGTCGCAAATGCTTCCGCGGTCGATCGATTGGCAGAATGATTAATTGGCAAAATGATTAACGAGCGGGTGGGAGCGAGACATGGAGACATGGAGTGAGGAGTGCGCTTCAGGTGATCGCGGATGTAGGACAGAAAGATTGGTGCGACAGAAAGATTTTAAGACCGCGTGTTGAGTGCCTTCATCTTTTTGTCACCCATGTTTTTGCCTGTGATTGGTCGCTATTCGCACCGTCCATTGAGCAACGCTTCGATCGCTGCTTCGGCCCATTGACGTCGCTGTTTGCCGCCGCTCGCTGAATATTCCGCCCAGCTTTGTTCGGCTGTCCCCCATTCGCCTGATTCTGCTTTTCATAGCTTGATGATGCAGTGTCATTCGTCCCGGGTTAGCGATGATCAGTGTTCTCGTCATGCTGGATACCTTCATGCGACCCAGCAATCGCGGATCCTTGCACGCTCCTGATTTGCTTAATCAATTGCTTCTTATTTTTTAACCAGTGATTTTTTAACCTTTCCTAGTCAGCGTCCCGCTGTGTGATAGCAGTACGATGCGACGCTGTCGATTACAGAGTGATGCTTTCGAGGATCGAGGTAAGTGATAGACAGAAAGATTGGCGCGACAGAAAGATTGAAACGTCGGAGTGTTGAGTGCCATTATTCTTCTGTCTTCATCTTTTTGCCAACCATGTTTTTGCCTGTCTTTGATCATTAGCGAAGCTAGCGTCCAACTGCACTCGTGGTCGTCGAGCCACGTCGTCAATTGGTCTGTGTGATGTTCATTCGGGATGGTTGGTGCGACTGGCGGGCAAAGTTTAAAAATGTATTCGCCTCCAGTCAGGCGAATTCCCACGAATCTTAATGCTTATGCCGCGAACGTGATCGCGTCATAGCGTGGGAAGTGATGTCAGGTGAGAGATGTCGGACGCGAGCAGCATACGCCTGCGATGCCCTTTGCCATTCAAATGGGAGTACCGGCTTCTGGGCAGATCCAGTTCAAAATCGATTCCCTTTCGTTAGCTGCGATCGCATCCCACATCGCTCATACGGACGCCAATTCGTCGCGGCATCAATTTTTGATTACTTCCATGTTCATGTCGAGCTTTTCGATTCTTGCAATAGTCAAATCGGCGGTTGCTTGTCGCCACGCTCGTCAATCGATAACGACACTCGAAAATTTTTGGTTTGATGCCGTCTCATTGCTTGCTACCACTCGCCTTATCGGCATGGTTCTTGCATCGTTCGTAGCCGGCTAACACAATGAAGCGGGGCGTCATTCCGAACATCGAGCCTGGCTGGCGAGGTTTTCCGAATCGATACATCATCCCTCCGTTCCAGGTGATGGCAATCCGTTATCCGGCCGAGAACTGCGTGTCCCAATAGGTTTTGAACCGTGCCCGTGGTACCGTGTCGCCGCGTTTTGTTAGTGAAGCGAATTCGGATGCAGCCATTTCCCAAGCGAAGGAACTGATTGATGACGCTCCCAGCACCGACTGTAGTGTACCGCACCAGGGTCTATCAGGACGCAGAATCGGTCACGGCGTATCTTCGACAATCGGGAATCAATGCTCGGCTCGTTTCACCCCAGGAAGTTGGTCACATGGGCGAGGGGCCAGTCTTTGATGTACTACACGATGTCCTAGCCGCTGACTGCAAACAGGGCGATGTGCTACGCCTGATCGAACAGTGGCGTGGGAGAATTGAGGACACACGTAAACACGAACTGCCATTTTGCTACTTCTGTGGCGAGACGCTAGGATCAATGACAGTGACCTGTCCCTCGTGCGGTAATTCCCTGGATGCGGACGGTACCAAACCGCTACACGGCGACGGATAACCCTTCCGATCGATGTGAGCGGCGAAGTTTCGTTTCTCGACCATTAAACATTCCTCGTCGCTGCCCCTCTGCTTGGCCAGATATCATGACCAGATTCGCATCCATCCTCATCACACTGATGTTCGTAGGGTTTGCGTACGGACAAACGCCCCCCAATGGACTGTCGACCTTTTGGTTGAGCGACACGGATCCCGCGACCGCGGACATGTACGATCCACTGCTGTTGATCACCGCTGTTCCTTTGGAGAAGCTTTCGACCGTTGCGGCCCTGCAAGACGAGTTTGAAGGGCAACCTGACGTGCAGAAGAAACGACCTTACGTTCTTGATCTGCCTGCGATGTTTCTTGAAACACACAAACGAGACTCAATTTGGAATGCGGACGGAAGGCCGATCAAGCCTTTTGTCGGCAAGTTTGCCGCGAACAACAAAACGGAAATGATTGCTTACGGTCGGCGGTATCGAATCACTCCCGCTGCAAACGCTGACGTGCTCCGACTCTTGAGTAACCCGACGGGAACCCTACCGCTGCATCGACTACACTCCTCCATTGGCGGTGCGGAACGTACAGTTCACGCATTACGATTGCTGCTTGTCGAACAGGCTGAACACTTAGGCGACGACGGCAGCACGAAGCGGTGAACGGGCGAGAGGAAGACACAGAGTGAGAAGTGAGGAGTGAGGAGAGCTCGGCGGGGGCCTTGGTGCGAGCTGCGCCGGTGTGTTCGCACCTGCCAAGCAATAACGAATGTAGATCAGAAAGATTGTTGCGTCAAAAAAATTGGAACGGCGAAGAAGTGAGTCCTCCTATTCTTCTGCCTTCATCTTTGTGTCAACCATGCTTTTGCCTGTAACTGGTCGCCAATTTGCCCCTTCTGTTGAGCAGTGCGTCGATCGCTGTCTCGGCTCATTGGCGTCGCTGCTCGCCGCGGCTCGCTGAATGATACGCTTGGCCTCTACCCAGCTTCATTCGGCTGTCCCCCATTCGTCTGTCCTCCTGACTTTTTTAAGCCTGATCACACAGCGTCATTCGTGCCGGGTTAGCGTCGATCAGGGGTCGAGTCATGCTGGAACACTTCTTGCCACTCAGCCAACACCAATTGTTGCTCGGCCCTCAATTGCGATAGCAATCTCTTCTTATTTTTTAACCAGCGATTTTTTAACCGTTGCTCCGCGGCGCCCGACCGTGTCATGAGGGGAGGCCGCCTGAGATTGATTCTTGCTGGAGAAAGTCGACTGTGCGACGCGGTTCGACACAAAATCATGCTTTCGCGGAGCGACGTAAGTGGTAGACAGAAAGATTGGTGCGATAGAAAGATGAGACTGCGATGCGGTTCGTGGTTGGACCAGAACGCTCACGTTTTCTTCATGTTTTAT
>TARA_R110002073_G_scaffold330692_1_pt1 | contig 11006 bp, 8 predicted proteins | sample TARA_R110002073 | Tara Oceans TARA_R110002073 (sample SAMEA4397174) | marine metagenome | biome: Polar Biome; feature: [DCM] deep chlorophyll maximum layer (ENVO:01000326); material: water (ENVO:00002006), including particulate matter (ENVO:01000060) such as... | depth 40 m
TTATGCAGCTTGATAAAATCTCGTTTAATAGCCGTCAGGTTAATAATTTGAAATTATACTATAGCTGTTGTTTGTGGGAAAGAATCTCTCGGCAAATGCAAAGTGATGTCCCGACATCAGGAAGTTCGACACCGGTGTAGGGAGCCCGGTGCACAGGCAATACAAAGAGTGGTCGGGAGCTCTTTTATTTATCAATCGTTACTAAATGGAACCTTCAGGGTAAAGAGCAGGGAAATAATAGCCAACCACTTTCGATGGAATATTAAATTTAAGCGCTCCTTTTGGGGTGTCAGAAACCACCAATTCTTCTTCCAATAATTGTTTGGTTAAATCACGAGCCGTTCGTTCTCCCAGATTAACAAGCCGGGCTACTTCCCCGCGGGCTATTTCCCCGCGCATCATTACTTCTGCAAGTACGAATTTTGCTTCTTCTCTTAAAACGGTTTTTTCTGAAATCAAGCCACGCAATCTAAGATCTACATATCCCATAATTCGGTTTCTTAAGTTACTTAATGATAGCAACTCATTCATAAACCGGACCTGATCTTCGGCTACTTCAAAAAAGAAATCACAGAACCTATTCAATCCTTCTTCAGAAAGCGTTCCTCTTCCATCGTAATTGCCACGACGTGGGCTGTCTGCATTCGAAAGAAACAGTTTATAATCTTCGCTTCTCCTTGCTAAGCCCCGGGACATGGTCCAAAGACCATACGATTCCATCTTCGCTTTTCGCATGTATGCATAACTGAATAATCGGGTTACACGCCCATTTCCATCCAAAAAAGGATGAATCCAGGTCAGGCGATGATGACTTGCCGCCGCTGCTAACAATAGTTTTTCACCGGCAAGTTTTGCGGGATCGTACTCCTCTTCAAAACGTGCCAAAAAACCATTCAATGAATGATGATCCGGAGCAAGATGCTCTCCAATTTCTACGTTTCGAGTTCTGAGCTCTCCGGGAATCATAGTTATAAATTTTTCCGTATCCGGAATGCGGATCTTGAGAAAACTTTCCGGAACCCGCTTATAAAATGCTTCGTGAATCCAGCACAAAAACTTTGAAGAACACACCGTTAAATCCGGTTCGTTTTCTAAGCGTTCATCGATTAAAGTCTGAACTTCTATATGAGCAACGCTTAAAAGTTGAAGGCGTTTCTTTTTTTCGTCTTTGCTGTATTCTTTACGTACTGCACGCTCCACATCAGCCGGAGTGGTGTGTTCGCCCTCTATGCGGTTCGAATAATAGCTGTTTATGTGGCGAAGCAATTCGGCAATTTTGGTTCTGGTTATTGGGTGTACCAATCCGCCTAATACCGCGCCTTCTTTAAACACATGCATAGCGCGATCAACCAATGGCTTTGATGCCTTTGGGAACATCGGTTCCATATGTGCGGGAGAATCATACATTTGTTAAAATTATTGCCGGTTTATATGCCGGTTATTAAACTTGTGCTAAATTTATATAAACCATGATAATATGGTGTTTTTATAAGTAAAATAAAAGACAATTATTGCCGGTTCATTTGCCGGTTGGAAAAATCTTATTCTTGGTCGCAGTAAGTGTGGAAGAAATGGCAGTGATCACCGAAAACGGCGCGGAGTATTTGATAGCCCCTCAGGAAGAGGTGGTTTTGGTGGAGTGAAAGAATTAAGCGGATAAAATATTCCTTAGACCTTCCACACTAAGAGTATCTACTTTCCTATGAAGCATTCTATGGCAATTAGAACAAACAAGGGCTAAATCAGTTAATGTTGTTTTTGAGGAGCTTGAAAATTCAGAAAGAGGCGTGCGGTGATGGCATTCAATATATTTGTAGCCAAGCGTGCCATACTTCTGAAAGAAATCAAAAGTGCAGGCTTCACAAGGCAGTTTTCCTAGACGCTGATATTCCCTTTCTTTTTTCTTTCTGATGATCTTTGTGTCGCGTTCTCGAAATTTATGAAGCTTATAAATTACCGCGCCTTCCTTCACCATTATTTTTTCAGTATCGTCATCCTCACTAATTAGATACAACTGGTTTGAAAGCTTGATGTCTTTACTTACTTCTCGGATGCGATTGGCAATTTGATGGAGCCGATCTGAATCTGATTCGAATTCTTTAAAAACTTTTTTATCGAGCTTGCTATGACTTTGCATGCCTTTACCACTATATGTGGGATCGATAGCGAGAAAATTACCCAACTTTAGTGAAACGCCATTTGGATTGCGAAATTTAGCCTCATCAGGTCGAACATCATGAATAGGCAATTGATTCAAGAGTATTGAAAGCTCCTGAATATCTGAATTGGTAGAACTAATTTGCCCTGGCTCTAATCGTGAATATAAATCTAGAGCTAGAATAATTTCGTCCCTATGCCATTTTGGGTTTCGCATATAATTCTAAGAGACAACATCCATATAGTTGGGCAAATATTTATATAGTTCTAGAAACTGTTTTTTTTCTCGTTCTGGGATGAACTTAATTGGTTTTCTTTTCAAGTAAAGATTAGGAGCGCTTGGAACATACTTATTAAGCAGCTGATATTCTTTATATGTAATATTTGGCGGATTAATTTTGTAAGGATCATCATTGAAGCTTAAAAAAGCTTCAAATTTTGCAATAGAATGATTTTGGAAATCTACCTGATTATTTTTTTTATCCAAAAATCCACCAATTGTAACCATGGGAGCACCATCAGCATAAGTGAAGAAAAAAATCGGCCTAAATAATAATTTATCATTATCGCTTAATGCCCTATTTTTAATGTTTAAGACATCATTAATTTTTGAAATAAATAACTCTCGTATTGTAGAAGGACTATTTGTACTGGCAAAATCTTTATTTGTAAGTTCAATTGGTGTCATCGTACCAAACTTTTGCCTGAAGGAATTCTTTGTAAATTGCTTGTTATTTTCATCCCTTAGAATACTATTACAGGTAATTAAGAAAATAGAAGATGCCACTAATCTTTTAAACACTACATCTATATCATTAAACATATATGAGGTTAATGTATCATCGTAATCCAACCATGTAATATATTTTTGATCCCAATTAGATATTTTTTTTAACGCATTTGTAGACTCATCCATAATTATCTCAATGCAATTAAATGGACGATTGAACTCCACTCTTTCTTTGATGTGTCTATCCTTTTCAATAGTAATTAGTTTCGGTATATGTAATTCTTTATGAAAAAGTTTAAAATCAGTAAAATACGTAGAACCAAATCCTATATAATTATAATCTGCTGAATGTCCCTCACATAATTCTCGTATAAGGGAAACTAATAATTTCCTCTCAGTTGATTTTCCTGGTCGAATACTATAATTAACATCTCTATAACTACTCATTTGGATTCTCTATACCTTCCATTTCTATGAAGTAGTCAAAAGTTCTCAAGCCAACATCTTTATTAGTAGAAATTTGTAGATTCTTTTTTACTTTTTTTACTAGTTCACTACTTCTTCTATAAGATATAGTTGTTTCCTCTGATTCATCACTATCAACCTGCTCAATTTTAGGATAGATAAAATTTTCATCAAACCTCATCATCTTGAGACTGATTACCCCAATCTCATCAGACTTTTCGACTAATTCTTCTCTATATAAATCTGGTTCTTCAATTTTTGTAGCTACATCATTTAAATATGATATGATTTGAATCATACTTTCAATCATATACTGCTTTGTGACTTGATAAATAATTGAATTTGAATCTACGCCTGTCTTAGTAGTAGTCATGGGTAATTTTTTCGAATCTTTAGAGTCAAAGAATACTACTCCGCGAAACATTGCAAAGTAGTTGTGATACTTTCTAACTGTGGATTCGCCAAACCGACGACCTTCCCAGCCAGTGAGATTTGTCTTGTCACTAGATAGTACAAGTCTATCATTACAATAAATGTACCACCCACCTTGGTCTGGAGATGGCTCACCTAATCCAGCAAAAATTTTTGCCGTAACTAATTCCCCATTTTTAAATTCCAATTCTTTAAAAAAAGGTTTCAGCTCTTCTCCTATTAATATATTTAGTCCACTTTTATCTAGACTTACCCCGTTCAATTTTATGTTAAGACCTTTTTCTAAACTAAAATTAAGTGCATTCTCAATTTCATCTTTTAAAGAAGATATAAAACTTGTAGAATTAAATTCATTACCTACATCTTCATTTAACTCAGTTACTCGTATATAAGTACCTTTACCGGTTAAATCTTTCGCTTCATTTAATTCTTCATAGTTAAACGTCCAATCCTCTGGATTCTCTAGCCACTTTTTTGTGTCAACTTTAACTTCAAAATGATCGTTTTCAGTTTTAGTCTCTATTTCAAACTTATTTCCAAGCTTGAATAGAGCTCTTTTCATACCAATTCCAAATCTTCCTACGGAGTTATCTGTTAATTTATACTCTTTGTCATCAGGGCGTCCAAACCTGAAAGCATATTTAATAGCAGTCTCTAAATCGAAACCTCCGCAATTATCTTTTATCACAAAACTATCATCATTCAATTCTATTTCTACAAATAATTTTTCAAAACTATTCTGATTGATTCGCTTAGCACCATCAACTGAATTATCAATCAAATCAATTATAGCCCGCTCAAGCTTAATATCCTTTGTCAACATGTGGATAAAAAACTCTTTTGTAGGGGATGCTTTTATTTTATTTTGATTACTCATAATCCTTGAACTGGTTTAGGACAAACAATTGTTTATCGAATTCTTTTAAATTTGAAATAGCTTCACCCTTTTTAATCTCCTCCATTGCACGTGCAACTTTCTGTCCTTCTTTTTCTCCAAATCCTAAGAAGCGGTTCATCATTTTGATATTGGACTTGTTCTTTATATCCAATAAGAAAGCAATCTCGCACATACTAGAAAAGTCAAAACTATCTTGGTCAAATTCTTCAATTCCTTGGGAAAGCATTACAACAGAAACGCCTTTAGAGCGAATTTCGCGAAGAATTTTTTCTAGTAAATCCTGGTACTTCTTTTCTTTAAATATCACATGAGCTTCATCAATCAATAGTACATATCTCATGGATTTCATCCCGTCCTCAACAGGGGTGTTCTCCATATTCATGAAGGTATTGTAGATGTAATTGATGATTAGAAACAGCGAGGTAAACCGAACCGTATTAGACAAGTCACCAGAAAGAGATAAATAAACATTACTATTTAAAAAGCTGGACTGATTTTTTGAATCCTCTGCAAAAACATTAAATCGGCTTAAATCTCCGATAATCTCGGTAAGTGTATCAAGTTTATCACCGACTATTTCTAAAAGCTTTTCATTGATTTCGGGTATAGATGGATATTCCCCAGCTTCTTTTTCAAGGAAGGCTCCTGTGGTGGCTTCTCTTAATTTACCTTTTTGTTTGGCTCCTAAGTTTGAATACTTGCTAACAATATCAACAAACTTATCGATACCCATCTGTTTATCCACCTCATTAACATTGTCAATAAAGGAGAGAGGATTAATTGGGAATTGCGTTCTGGGTGCATCAATAAATTCAGCGTTAGTCTCTTTAAAGAAAGAATCATAGTACTTTAAATCATCTTCTTTAAGACCCTTGAAATCCAAATAAATGAAATTCACTTGCTCATTTGACTCATTACTAATCTGACGTAACAATTCTAGTGCAAATTGTGTTTTCCCAGTTCCGGAATTACCAGCAACTGCGATGTGGCAATTATTATAAACCTTGGTATCGTTTAGATTAAGATGAATTGGTTCGTTTGTTTCTAAAGTTGTACCAATTTGTATTTTTAAAGGACCAGAAAAATGAGACTTCTCTACCCCTTGGTTTCTATTTCTAACGGCATCTAAACTAACTTCTATAGTATCTAAAGGAGCAATTCCTTTTTCAATATGCTGTTCTAAAAAATCGAAGAAAGTATATCCTGGGTTATCTTCAAATAACTTATCAATAGATTCTAATCCATGGTCTAAATGAAGTTTGATATATTTCGGAATATCATCATTCGTCTTGTAGAGTCCGTAATGTTGACAAATAAGTGCGATGTAAAAATCACGGTATTTGGGATCAAATAAAATGTGATCTTTGTACTCTTTACCTTTAGAATCGTAAAGATCAAAATCACTATTAGTGAATTTCTTCCCCGTCTGTAAAGAATATCCAATCGATATTCGTGCGATAACATTTTCCTTTGTTCCAGCGGGAAGGTTATTCGAAGTAAGGTTTTGAATAACCTGTTGGTTCGCTTCTGAAGTTTTAAGATTAATTTGGTGATACATAAAGCTCGTCGTATTTGGTGATTAATTCTTTAACATCAGTTTCTATGAACCCAGAACTATGCTTTGACTCATTATGAATGAGATAAGCTTTATTAACATTTTTTAGAAGGAGATCATATTCACTTGAAGTAAGTTCCTTATGTATTAGCGGAAGAATAATAACTTGCTCAGAAACTTCTGGATAAAAATATTTAATGATATTTTCTGCGTGTTCCTTATCGAATTTTTGCATTGGACTATCGATAAATACGGGGAATTCAATATCTGATTCTTCAACCAGAGCTTTCAAAAGTGCTGAGGCATACATTTGTCTCTCACCCATAGAAAGTGAGCCCTTATCCAATTTCTGCTCCTTTCCATTTACTTCTGTAAATAGATTAATCTCCACGTCTTCACCGCTCATGCTAATAGTTACTTCCACGCGAGAAATAAAACCTTCTTTATGCATGAATGTGTTCAATCCCTCTTTAATATTCTTCTCTAGGGACTTCTTTTTCTCTTCTTTAAATAGAACGATGAAATCTTTTAAGTTTGAAATCATCTTCGCAATTTTTTGGTCGTGCTTTTTGTTTTGATCGGAGACATCAAGCTTCTTTCGTAGGTTTTCCTTCCTTTGTCTTAAAGATTTTAAATCTTGCTGTAGTCCACCAATCTTTTTGTTTATATCTTCAGTTTTGGTTTCTATCGAAATTATTCTTTTGTCTAATACCTCTTTTTTATCCCTTAAATCTTTGATAAAAGCATCATCGGCATCTTTTTCAGCCTGCCTTAATCTTCTTCTTATCCCATCTATTTTGGTTTTTGTTTGATTGTAATTAGAGGTTAGGCTGATAAATTTTTCTTTAAAAGAATGCTTAAGGTTATTTATTAGTGCTTCCAGTTCATTAGTTTCAGCATCAGAAAAGTCATGTAAGGTTTTAAAGTTACTTGGAATAGTTTCTTCATCATTGAAGAAGTGTTTTTTAATTAGTGTTTTAAAACGAGTTTCATAGAACTCTTTGATTGGAATGCTGTCAAAAATCACATCAGATTTTTGTTTTTCTCTTTCAAGATCCACAAGAATAGCATTTATTTTTTGGTCAATATTCTCATTTTGATATTCAAGTTTCCGAGCACTTTTTTCGTGGTCTAGGTGATCTGAGATTTCGGCTAAGGCATTTCCTGCTAACGCAAATGGGATCAGATCGAAAAGCTCTTTTTGACCATTTTGGATTTCGTTAAGTTCGCGCCCCAGAATTTCTTCTTCATCTCTTAACCGACTCATTTCTTCAAGCGTGATCTGGTTTTTTTCTTTAATCAGTTTTTCTTGAATCTGATCAGATTCATACTTCTTCAAAGATTTCTCTTCTTGAAAATCCTCTTTTTCTTTTTCTAAAGCTTCAATATCTAAATTAGTGTTCTTTATTTGAGTCTCTACACTATTAAACTCTTTTCGTTCTTCTGGTGTGGCGGCTTTTTTTCTGTAATCGTCCTGGATTCCTTCAAGTCGCTCTCTGAGCTCTTCATACTTATGAATTCCTAAAACCTCGGAATAAGCTTTGCTTAGGACTCTTCTCTGCTCAGAGGTGTTTGCCTCAGCAAGACTTACTATTTTTTCAGCATCAAAGAAGAAGAATTTTGCTATTTCTAGAGGTAAAATGTATTCACGAACGAAAATCTCTTCACCACTTTGGTTGTCTTTAGAAAGATCATCAAAAAGTTCGTTTGGTTGCCCATCAATTAAAATTTCAATTTTATCGTCAGTACTAGTTACCGTATCAAATTCTCTAGTAACTATTACTTCTTCACATTCGAATTCATCCGCTTTTAAACCAGTAAATGTAATTGATACAGAAAACTTTGTTTCTCCCTCCGTTCTGGATAAAGAATTTAAGCTATTACCTATATATTTATAATATCCACCTTTATCACCAATCTCTTTTTTGTAAAACTCGTCTACTTTTGCCATTTGTTTTCCGTAGAGACACCACACAAGGGACATCAGAAAAGTGGTTTTCCCATAACCATTTTTTCCGCTAACTACAGAAATATTTTTTCCATTATTAGGCTCAAGATTTATAAAATTTTCATCCTTATAAATTCTGAAGTTATTAATCTTGACTTCTGTAATGATCATTTTGACTCTTCATTTACAGCTTTTTCAATTAATTTTTCAAGATCACCTTTTAACCCACGCTTTTTGGTCAACAGAGATTTATTTTTCATAAGGAGTAATGCATCTTGAATTACTTTGAAATCCATTGGATCATCTTTGCAAGCCTTCTTCAAGAGCTCTTCTTCCTTTCTTTTTCTTTCGTCGTGGTTTTTCATAGTAAATTCTCGTTGATAAACAGTGTTATAAATGTCAGAAACTTTATGATCAAAAATTAAATCTCGATACCAAATTGTTTGGATTGCTACTAACTCTTGGTTTGTGATAAGCTGGACGTGAGGCTTTCCAAGCTGTACCTCTTTTTGAAGCGCTAACAATTCTTTAAGCTTTTTTGCCCTGTAAGATGGAGTATAAGTACCCAAACCATTTGATGCTTCTTGACCATTTCTTCTTGTAGGCATTCTGTTTTCTATATTATTTCTTTCTTCAACAAGAGAGTTTCTATATTCTAACAGGGGCTTTAACCAATCTAGCCCATTATCAACTAGTGACGTCATAGATTTGTCTTCTTGTACAACTGTGCAAGTCCAGCACCCAAAACGACTTTGACCACAGGATTTATGTTTATCTGTTGTTACCATAGTTGGGCATTCATAGTCATCAGCACTAGCATCAGAGTAAATCTGAAATAACTCTGAATTATCGGCGCCCCAAGGCGATTCCATTGCATTTATTATATACCAGATCTCTTCAAGCATTAAATCTTTTATCGGCGAATAAACATAGGCGCTGTTGTTACTTGCATGTTTATTTAGTCTTTTACCCTTTTTAGAGTGTTTCTTCATTGATTTTGCACGTGTTGCGCTTTCTGCCTTTCTTGTACCAAGAAGAATTATTGCTTCACCATTAAAATCTATTTGTTCATGAAGAAATCTAGATGTTGGTTTAATTTTTAGACGATCGGTACACCATCGAAAAGCATTATTAGGAACGGGATATCCCTTCCCAATCATATTAACCCAAAAAGAATCTTCAAGCCTAGGGATGGTCTTTCTAACTTTAACAGGTAAATCTTGGGCAACAGCTGCATGATCTATCTTTTCTAATACTCTATCAACATATTCTGTAATGATCGGGTTTTCCACCATTGTATCATTACTTACTACATACACCTCTCTGTTAAGCGGTGCTTTTAAATCATTCTTAATTATTCTGAGCGCCTGCCATACTAATTGGAGTAAAACCGTTGAATCTTTACCGCCACTAAATCCAATGATCCAGGGTCTATAAGTCTGATCAGCTAAGTAATATTGATCAATAATTTCATTGATTACGTAATCAATTCTTTTTGTCATTAATAGATAGATTTAAGTTTTGTACGATTATAAAGAAATTGTCCAATAAAAGATACAGAAGTATAACGATATTAATTATTAGCAATTTTGGCTTAAAGATAGTCAAACCACCAAAACAACCTTCCCGATATTTCTACGCTCTTCGATGTAGCGATGGGCTTCACCGGCTTGTTCGAAGCTAAAGGTTTTGTCTACATGTGGCCGAACCCAGCCGTCTTCTACGCCTTGCAGGATGGCGTTCATCCACGAAGCTGCTTTATCAGATTCATGCCACAAATGACCAAGATTCCCCCCAAACACACCACGGTTTTTATCCAGCAAAGAAAGCGGTTTAAAAGTAGGCATTGCCAATACGGTTTTTATAAGTTCAAATTTAGCCCGAAGACCACCACTGGAGTTCTTACTTGCTACCGAAATGCCAAACATTCCCAACCGACCAGTGGAACGGAGCGCTCTGTAACTCTTTTTCCATTCGTCACCGCCCAAAGGATCAGTGATCAATTCCACGCCACGTTTATCGGTGAGTTTCATCAGTTCATCAAACCAGTTTTTATTTCGGTAATCGATGGGATGATCGAAGCCGTGTTCTTTCAGAAATTCATGCTTGCGCTCGCTGGCGGTTCCGTAGGATTTTGCGCCAATGTGCTTGGCGATATCCAATTGCGCCAGTCCAACACCGCCGCCTGCATTATGAATAAGCACCGATTCTTCTTTTTTGAGCCCGCCCATGGCAACCAAAAGTGCCCAAGCTGTTAAATAAGTGACCGGAATGGAAGCGGCTTCTTCAAAAGAAAGTTGAGCAGGCTTTTCATACACCTGTTTTTCTTTCAGGACCACCTGTTCGGCTTGGCCTTTAAACTTGCACATGCCGATCACTTCTTTGCCAACCCAATCGTTGTTTACAGAACTTCCCACTTCTTTCACAATTCCGGATACTTCGTAGCCCATTACGCAGGGCGTTTTTGGCCCGTCGGGATACTGGCCTTTCCGGGCGAGAATATCCGCGAAGTTTAATCCGGAGGCTTTTACCTGAATGAGCAATTCATCCTCTTTGGGAGTCAGGTCTGCGACTTCCTGAACTTCCAGCACATCATAACTTCCGGTTTTGGTATTAACGAGTTGGCGCATGTGGGATACGTTTAATGATTTCGAATCTTTATTTGAGTATAGCCACAAAAGCTCAAAAACACGAAAAAGATTATGCTTGTTTTAAACCACAGAGAGCACAGAGGTTATGCAATGAACGTATTTATTCTCCGTGTTCTTTGTGGTTAAGGAGAAGGACTCGTTTCATAATATGAATTTGCTCAGAAATTCCC
>TARA_R110002073_G_scaffold4918_2_pt1 | contig 11001 bp, 19 predicted proteins | sample TARA_R110002073 | Tara Oceans TARA_R110002073 (sample SAMEA4397174) | marine metagenome | biome: Polar Biome; feature: [DCM] deep chlorophyll maximum layer (ENVO:01000326); material: water (ENVO:00002006), including particulate matter (ENVO:01000060) such as... | depth 40 m
CCGTGTCTCCGTGTCTCCGTGTCTCCGTGTCTAGCTTCCCACCCGCTCGTCTTCCAGTCATTTCCTGTCCGCAACGTGAATGTCGTGGTTACCCATTTCATGTCCCGCCCAAAGTATTTCTTTGTCCAAGTACTCGAAGAAACACTCGCTCAGCCATCGTACAGATTACGACGGGAACGAGCATTACAAGCAAAATTTCCACGAGCTTACTTAGCAACGGAATTAGGTACAGGTAGTCCATTACCATGTGATTCACCGGTGATACTGTCGTGCCGAGTATACATCCGCCAAGTAGACGGCCAGGCAATGTAATCCAGGACCTGCTGGCAGTGCTGGGAATCCCGTTGAACCATCCAATCAGCAAAGCAAAGACAAATGCCGGCACAACGTTTTGAAGCACTGCGGTCGGCGATCCAACGTAGACGGAAAGATCGTTGCCTGTGGATGCAATTGCGGAAAGTTCAAATGCAATTGTTGCGGACACCGCAAACAGCACAGCCCAAGTGCGCACCTCCGGTGCATCAACGACAACAGCTTCGTAGGGATTCTGAGTTAACATGACTTCGTCGGGTAACGGTGGACGTCATCACGATCGAGCGGTTGACGTCGTGATGTTCCAGTTTACCAAGACCAGGGCACTGTTTGGTTACCCTCGGCAGTTTGGGTACACAGTAGCACCAGGGTACGTGTCCAGCAGATCGCCACACGCAGGGACACGCCGCAGTATACCGTGAAGCTTGCTTTGTGATTTTATGGACTCAAACCCGGGAAGGCATTCACGGCAAAGTCGCAAGGGGACATTTGCCGTTACGTCCGATCCATGTGTTTTACTCTTGGCAGGCCGGATTGCGGCTGCAAGTACAGATAATTGAGTAATTCAATGTTCTATTTTTGTCAGGTAACGTCCGCGATAACCGAGTCGCGGCGAATGAATATCAATTGCCGAAACCGTCAACTCCGCGACTTCGGCTCCTCGCCTGCTTCTGCTCGCATCCATCTGTGAAACGAATATATCACGCCCGCAATCATGCCGCCGGGCACGGCCATAAATCCACATGCTAATACCGTAACAAATTGCGCGATCAGGCAGTTGGTTACGAGACTGAGATTCCATGTTCCCTTAGTAACATAGAAATAGGCGAGAGTCACGCCAATCGCAATGCAGCCGCCGTACACAAGTCCGCCAACGAAAGCTGCCCATGCACCATTGAAAATTGGCCTGCTGGCGAGTGAGCTGTTCCGAGGTAATCTGCAGAAGGCGCGAATGATGAATGTGAAGTGTGAAAGTGCGTACGCCACACCTGTTGCCACTGCGCCGAGTCCTACCGCATCCGATCTCGCTGTCAGCGAGACCACCAGATACGTGGCGCCAACCAACACCGTGCTTAGCCAAGCGGAGATGCACCAATCACGTCGGATCAAGGTTGTGCCCCAACATTGAGTAGTAGAGCGGGGGACGTAGAGTTGGTGCCCCATTAAGCAAACGCCACGAGCGTCCGCACGTGCATGTCATGGTCCCGCCCGATCTTCGTATTTGTGTGGAGACAATCGTCGAACCACTTGCCGAACTGTATCGATCCATTTGGGAGGCGGTTCGGGGAGATCAAATATACCGCCTTCGTAGACCGTTAATCCAGCATGAGCTGTGCGCAGGAATGCGAAAACGTGCTCTATCGCCGATTCATCAGAATTGCTCACCAGTTGCATCGTCACCATGCACGTCGCTTTCTTGAGACGCGAGATGATGGCATCACTATCGTGTCGGTTCTCGGCAAAACCGATCAGTAGATCAATATCGCCTTCGAAGATGTTTGTTCCGCGGTGCGACACGTCCACTAGAATTTCGCAATCGTGGTCACCGCGTAGGATCGCATCGCCATTAAGCCGATAGGAATCATCGGTCGCACGCAATCCGTCTTCCAGGTCAGACAAGCAAATCGATACGCCGTCGTCGATCACGAAGCGGTCATATGTCGTCATCTAATTACTTGTGGCAACGGAAGCGATGTGAGGGCCGCGAACGGTGATAGAACCACTTTGCAAAAACGCTGCCGCCGCTCCGTCACCATCGCATGGTTACCCGCCGTCGCGGAAGTTGCCACGAGACAGATGGAAGTATGAGGATATTAGACGGAATCCAAAGAGATCGGGTAGAACAAAGAGTACCGGCAAGAAGTAGATTGCAGTTCCAAAGTACCAATACGCGTCAGTGCCCAATTCTAGGGCAATGTATCGCGAGCAGAGAATTAAGCAACAAACTAGGGCAGGGAGCAAGAGCAGCAAACGCATCGAAAAACGCGGGAACTTGTTTTGCATCATCGTTCCCAATGATGTCAATGCAATTAAAATCAGGATGGCGTTTGCGACAACCGCACGGAGCGAAAGGTTCGAGACTTCTGAAGAAGCGTCAGAGCCACTAAACGCGGGAGTGGACCAAAGCGGCCTGGGATCCGGACGAATGTAACGAAAAGGCCAACCGATAGGGTTCGGGTACTCCTTAAGCGTTGCGTATCGCTTAGAACTCTCAACAGGCCCCGTTCGGGTGTAGGTCGTAATGGTAAGCGGCGGAGGAAAGTTCAACCACGCTGCAATGCTGAGCCAAAGAAGAAGCGCGAGCCATGTAAACAAGGTCCATCGAAAAGGGTTAAGCAAGGTACTCAATTCAATCGGATAAGGTTGGCGGTAACCGGTCCGCCGCCAAGAAACTCTGATTTCAATACCCGCGTGATCGGCGGCTCCGGTTGACCGCATGGAGATCTGCTGCCTGCCCCCATTCCCACGGGATCAATGAATGACCATTTCATTGTCCTTCACCACGATAACGAGTCGCAACACGTCCGTTGGAGTCGAAGACAACAACGATCGTAATTTCATGTGACATCCACTGGAGTCGCCGATACTTGCGGTATCCCATCTCCGGTTTTTCTTGCTCGCTAAGGCTGTTATTAATGACATAAGCCCCAGTTTCGCCAATTACGCCATACTCGGCATTGTCGGATCGTGGTTTCCCAAGAATTCGCTCGACATCCGCTAGCGACATACCTACATCGATTTGAGCATAGTTCTCCGCAGTTACTCGCGGCCACAATGAAATCGCTGCAGGAACGAGTAACGCAATCAGCAACAATGCGCCAAGAACAATGACCCAGTAGAGAAACTTTGTCTTCTTTCGTTTCCGCGGATGCGTCATTACTTCGAGCTATTCACTTGTGGCGGTTGCACCATTCTCAGTCGGGGAACGTTAGACATCACTGAGTCGCCGCAATTTTAGTTTATGTTCACGAAACGATCGCGCCGGCGATTTGGGTGCATCGTATTGGATCCCCGATGTTTTGCCGCTTGCCGCCTGTTGATTGTAGCGAGTCGATTGACGCGATCCAAATCCTCATTCTTCGCACTGCCTGCGCACTGTACAACCATCTCCACAGCACAAAAAAATGGCAACGAATGAAACCACAGATGAACGCCGATGAACACAGATTACCTCCTAACGCATCCGCGTGAATCCGATTTTATCTGTGGTTCCCACTTCTCAAGTTCCCCGTTTTGCAATCCGACACTCGTCACGTTTGCAGCACCAAAAACATCCTCGGCTTCCATCCGCCAGACCACGTTGGACCGCCAAGTCCAATTCATCGAATACTAATTTCCAGTCTGGGAACGGTGGAATTCACGAGGATCGCGCGATCGACGTTCTAACGACCAAAAAACCCAACTCGCGATCTCCAGTGCAACTCTCTGGTTACCCGCATTCTTGATCGGCGCTATAGCCATTCGCTAGTCGGGATGCGACGTATGAATTGCAACACCAATTTCGGCGTCCTAGTTCGCACGTCCAAAACTCGGAACTCATAGTGTCCGTTCTTAATTTCATCGTCATTCACTCCATCGAAATCAAAGTTCGAGCAAAACATCGATGAGAGTCTTGGTGACGAAAGATGCAATTCGCCAGCCATTCGCATCAGCAAGCCATGTAGCTTCTGACCCCGCTCTGGAATCAGGGTGTCTGCTTCACCCTTCAAGTACTGAACCCCGGTGCTGTTCAACCCGAGTGAGCGGTTCCCGCATCGAGGACAGTCCACCAAGTCAGCGTTCTCGTTGTCAAGTATCTCGGATAGCACGTAGCGAGGACTCATCGTCGCCGCCTTGATGCGGTCATCTCGCGAAAACCGGTTTCCGCAGTTGGTGCATGCCGGCGGGTTGTAAAGAAACGGCGTAGGCGGTGGAAAATCGACGATCTGACACGTATTGCATCGGTACAGTGTTTGATCGAAACAGAACAGCGGCGATTCGTAGCTACATTCACAGAGCATGGACGCTTCACCCTCAGGCCATTCGATATTGTTTGAGCTTGCAGTCAATGCATCCTCAGTCGGATAATGTTGGCATCACCGGGCACGCAGAGTGATGCTTCCATTTGTGAAACCGCGCCAGCCGTGCTCCGTGTGAATGGCTTGGTTATCCGCCGTATGATTTGAGCACAATCGGGTCAGTCGGTGCTATCGACAGTCGAAAAATTAGTCGCCAGCCGCTTTCCCTTGCGTATGCCAAGAGGTCGCGGCCACCGTAGGGAACGAGCATTCCAAAGTTGGTTTTCGTTTGACTTGTCACGACGGCATCGAGAATAAGTGGTTCGTACTTGCCATCAATTTGAACGAAAATGTCAATTCGATCTCCGGCAGAGAACGAGGATGTGTCAGCCGTCGGAGTTCGTCCAATTGCCTCGTGGCTGTGTGGAATGAAATAAGGTCGCGTAAAGTCAAACGCAACCTGTCGGGAATCGGCAAACGAGTGTGCGAAGGCCCACCACCCGGCCTCGAACGATACACCGACCATACACGCAGCGATAGCGATATCTCGAATAAACCGGCGTGCTTGAGCCATCAAAATCCCCTTTCGGATTGCAGCATCGCAGCATTTGGGTCGTTTAGTAACCGATCGAACGTTTGCATGCGCTGCCTTTGTTCCATTCGGTCAATTGAATCGTTAAGGCGTGCGGCGCGAACCAGCTGTTCACGCGCAAGCTCGTCGCGAACTACGGACGCTCGCTGTTGAGCAGAGCCGTCATGCACTTGGTGTAAAGCGTCCATTTTCGCTTCGTGATATTTCCAGCCGAGAAAGAATGCAGCAACGCAGAGCGGAAGCGCGAGCAAGAACCGCAGGCCAAATTTCAGTTTCCGCATCGAGTCAGCGTGCCTCATGAATCGAGTATTTCAGCCTGGGAACGGCCGCGATAACCGAGTCGCGGCGATTGATTTCCCATTGTCAGAAACGACGACTCCGCGACGTCGGTACGTCGCATGGTTCGCCGCCGATCCCGGCACTCGCGTTCGCGCGATAGTCAGCTATGAAACAGTCCGAGATCATACAGTCCGTAGGCGATAAAAACAACGAAAGCCGTGACGCCAAGCCAAAACCGAATGCGGTCCGAACTACGTGCAGCATAAATCGCGGTCACGCCAATGACAGCGTACAAGACGACATTGGTCAGTGTATGCGGGTTGTCGGCGCGGTTCCACAGATCGTTCTCAAGCGAAAACAACGGAACGGCAATCAATAACCCAAGCGACATTAACGATCCAAGTAACGCGACAACGCCGAACGCCCACAGCCCGGACGTCGCAGTAGAACGCCGAAGCGATTGGAGAGTAATTCCGCCAGGATTTGCGTCGGTGTGAGACTCTTGATTTGCTGTCATGCGATCAGACGTCGTGTTCCACGAATTGTAACAAATCAAGCCAATGCGACGTTTCCGGATGAGCGATCCACTCCAGTCGGCGAACGTTGGCCATCAGCGGGTGGCGTAAAACGAATCAACCATTGCCAAAACGCCTGACACGCAATTCCGTTGCATGCCTTTGTTATTCAAATTTCTGAGGGCAGAGACGCGAGGCATGGCAGTTGACAATATTACGCATGTAAGCGGAGACACGCTAGCACTCTGAGAACAGCTCGTTTTCCAAGTCAGCCCAATACCAGATTGAATGGGCGTGCAATTCAACATCGCGGTCAAGCCAATCCAGCACAGCAAGCCATCGCGGATCAGACGTGAGGTCGGCGTCCAAGTCTTCAAACGACTGCAGAATCGTTTCCATCAGAGTAAAGCGTTCGTCGTCCGTCAGTCCGCCATCGCGATAGAGCGAAAGGTATTCGTCGATACGGTCTGGGTCTGCGATCTCCCATTCCCAGTCTTGCATAGAAGGATGGTGCGGCACACCTAGTCGGTTGGCGAGCGACGCGATCGCGCCAGCAGTTGGAAATCTCCATAGATGCTCCGGAACAGACATGGATCTTCAATCGAATAACGGCAGAAATCACGAAGTCGCCGGGCACGATTTCCATTTGGCAAAAACGCGTGATCGGCGACTTGCGTGCATTTCATTGTTCCTGTCAGTCGTTGCCAGCCCCTTTTGTGAGCAATCCGCGAATATCTTTATTCCATCTCACAATGAATTCGTCATAGTCTTGATCGCTGTCATATTGCAATTCCTCGTGTTCGAAGCAGTAGAGTCCAGGCAACAATTCACCGGATTTGGACAGGAGGTGCCCCATAGAGTCGCCGTTACTCCAATCAATGAACGGATGGAATCGACCTTCGAGTTGCGGGTGTGTTTTCACGTACCACCGCTCAGTAGATTTCGTCAAATCAGCAATTTGCTTGACGGGTACAATGAACCAGTATTTCTTGTCGCCGGCGTCAAGACTACAGCCGTTGCAAGCAGCATAAAGATCAAATAATTCGTTTGGGATAACCCTGGGTATTTCCTTTCTCACCGACTCGATTTCCTCGGGGGACGCTGGGGGAGCGATGAAGAGGACGAATTCAGAGGAAATCTTTCCGTGGTGGAATTTTCTAATCAGCTTCACGTAGTCCATCATCTACCTTGCCAGACAGGAACGACCGGTGATGTGCGGGCGGCGAACGATGATTGACCCACTCTGCAAAAACGATGCCGCCGCTCCGTCACCATCGCATGGTTCCCCGCCGTGTGCGATTGCAGAAGCAGGGCAAATATGAACAGGTTAGGTGTCAAGATCGGGTTCGTGACCAAGGCTCTTGATCCACTTTCGCATTCGGAATGCATAGACGATTGAAAGGCCAACCATTCCGGTGCCCATCGCAAGCGGAAGAGAAGCGTTTCGACCACCCTGCACGCCGAAAGCAAGGAAAATGAGGCCCATCAGGCCGAGCAGAATGCTGGTTAGGTAAGCGTTGCCCCGCTGGGCCATTGCAGTTTTACGACTGCGGTCAATCAGATAGTTCAGTGTATTCACGCTTTCCACACATGTCGCGGTACAAGCAAGTCCATTTGTTGTGTCAGTCAGACACTCATGGCAAAGTGCCTTGTTGCAATGCTTGCATATTCCAACAGCGGCGATGGCGTCGTGGTTAAAACAGTTCATATCAGTCGGGTAACTGTACGGTTCAGCGGGCGGCGGCGAACGACTCGCAAGCAGACGAAAAAACAACCTCCGCCGCTCCGTCGCAACCGCTGGTTGTCAGCCGCCACTCGATCAAGCGGGGGAAAACACACCCGATAAGATCATACGATCGTAGAACTCAACGGTCAATGTATCAACAACGACAGCGATGTCTTCCGGGCTTTCCAAAAGCGATGGAACATCAGATGCAGCAGCAACTAAAATTGCATGCCTTTCGCAGAGTTGCGCAAGCGAAGCCCCGACCAAGTATTCAGCGACGCAACGAGTCGATGGGGCAAAGCGAAGTGGTTCGTTAGTAACGGACAGTGTAGTGAAGTCGTCGCCCATGTCATACACGGATGTGACCTGGGTCTCGTTTTGGGAGAGATCCTCTGTTTTAGCGAACAAAGATGTAAGGAATGATTGCTTGGATTCATGAAGCATCCGTAAACCGACTGTCGTGACCGCGACGCCCTCGGATCTGTTGACAGTGCAAAGCTCACCAGCGTACCCGTACCTGGCGGCATCTGCCTTGAATGCAATAAGGTCATCATGAAATTCTTGCGGGGTGTCGATGATCCTGCAAAGCTGGCTCAACATCGGAACAGGGGCGTCAAAAACCTGCGTTACCCAATGCTTCAATTGCAGTTTTATCGCGAACCACTCAATCGCACCACGGACTGGAGATCCACAAACACGGCGAAACTCGCCGAGACCAAGTCTTGAGTAATCCGCAACGTATTTCCCTGCGAGTGTCGATCCATTTGCGAATCGCTGGCCGGGTGGGTCATAGGGATTCAAACTAGACATTCTTTGGTCGGATAACGTCCCGGATCGCGGGGACCGGGAGTTGAGCATCCATTCGTGAAATCTAACCACCGGTCCTCCGTTGAATCCGTTGGTTATCCGCTGTCTTGGGATACACGCCTATCATCGCCGTGTACCTGGCAAGAACCCTAACACGCCAAGAGCAAAACCAACCACCCCCACGCACATGGGCAAGAACGCCCAAATCATTCCAATTACAGGGCTAGGCTGTACTGGCGGTGCACCTGGGGAGTAAGTAGCAACGAAGTAAAGGCCAGAAAGCATACCAATAATGATCGCGCTCCCAAAAAAGAACAGCACCGTCCACAGTAGCGTAAATAGGGTCACCCTCACAGCGGTTAGGATGCGTCTGGCGATTGTCTTTTGTGCTTCCTGGTCCGCATCGTCGGCAACTGGGGTCGCGTATGGGTTGTGCTCAGGTGACATATCGTTGGACCATTGACGCGGCACGCAGGCATCCGTTGATCTGACAAGCGTTATTCGGGAAAGTCAATTGCAGTCGGATAACGGTGGACGTCACCTGGGACGTCGAGTTGAGTTGCCATTTGTAAAAAACGGATGCCGACCTCAGTGTGCACGGCTTTGTTATTTGCAGCTTTGGATTGCGGGGGCGATGTCACGGTAAATCTTCCGAAACCAGGTCACCAAACAATTCCTCACGTGGAGAACGATACCAAACTACGAGTTCGTAGATGCCGCTGCAAGAGAATAGCAGTTTGCCGAGCAGTGAAACCGAGAAGCCCGTCGCGGTGAATGACATCGCAATCCCGGTCAACGCAAGTAGAAAGTAGATAATGAGCGGAATTGCCGCCCAGCGTTGTTGGAACCAAGTAAGTGCAGCGAACAACCCAACCGACAGCCAGAAAACACCGAATGCACTTGAGCCGTCAACAAACGATCCGTAGGCAACTACGGGTGCGAAAAGTGCAAGCAGCGGAGTGAACCACCCGATGCCCCATCCAGGGAAGCGAAATGTCATGTGAGTAAACGTTGTGTCGTAGACAGCAAGAATTCCAGTCGGGGAACGGTAGGGTTTTGCGGGCGGCGGCGATTGGCTTGCAAGCAGATGAAACCGCGTGCCACCGCCACTCCGTAACAACCCATGGTTATTTGCCGGAGTCGGTTGAGGCCTCAAGAGATCCCGTTGCCTCGTTTAGTCGGGCAAACAGTTTTTCAATCTCAAAGAGATGCATATTGAACGAAGGCTCATGTGGGGCGATCCCGCTAAATTCCCACCAACTCATCTCCGCAAGTTCTGCTGGGTCCACTTTGAAATCGAAATCAATGTCGACCAGATCGCGAAGCTTTACGGCACTGAGAGCATGAAGATCAGGTGCACGTGAAAAGATTGACTGCGACTCGGGATTTGCGAATGGATCATCAAAAACCCTTGGTTTGGGTTCATTGTATTTTAGTGTTACCTCTTTTATAACACGCTCAATTTCACTGTCTAAATCACGCCAGTTTTGCGGCCATTCACGCGTGCGAGCATAGAACCGTTCGACGGCAATGGCAGCGATAGCCGCAGCATCATTATGAATCTCCTTGCTCAATTCCTCTTCTGTTTTTTGATTTTGAGATTCGAAAGCCTGGCGTCTGGGTTTAACGAACTGCTCCAACACAGCAGAAATCTCGGAAGCACGGCCTTCCGAGGAGTGTCGCAAGGTGTCGCGAATCATTGACACGAAGTGGTCGCATTCGTACTTCGAAACCGGGAATCCGACATTGCCATTCCGGCCAACGGAATTTACCAGAATGTCCCCGCTTGCATCCAAAATTGCAATATATGGGTATGAGTGCTCGAGAGCGATTCGCTGCTGAACCGCATCGCCATTAGTCATCTCAATCGTGTCAATCTTCAATATTTGATAATCATCCTCGAACAGTGAAGAATTCTGTTCAAGAAACGACGCCAGTACCTTGCACGGTGCACAAGTCGGCTGTGAAAAGTACACGAAGACTCGCTTGTTTGATGTTTCAGCCTCTTTCAGGGCACGCTTCAATAGGACTACCGCGTCAACGGGCATGCCGGGCGATTTAAGTAAACCTACACTTTCTGATTCGCCATCAGAACTCATAGCTGATGTGGAATCGCCAGAATCAACGGACGTCTCAGATCGACAGCCTCCGAACAGGAACACTATTGCGAGAGCTAAATAGACTACGCGGTACATCAGTGGATCCTTAGAGATGAGAATGACCCAAATAACGGGAGCGATGTGCGGGCGGCGGCGAGAGATCTAACCACTGCGAGAACGGCAACCTCCGCCGCTCCATCATCATCGCGTGGTTATCCGCCGCTCTGGATTGAAATTACGCACCCAGTGTAAGCGGACCTGCGGTCTTCTTCCACAGCATCTCGACCACCGGCATGTCCCGCGTTTAGTTGACTTTCCCCGTCGCAGCCGCAAGGGCAAGGACCAGCAGTATTGGAATCGCGAACCATCCGGCGGCCTTCACAACAACCATTCGGCACCGAAGCCCTTCTTCCGTAAGTAAGCTCGAATCCAGCATGATGTTCCAAGGATTGCGAAAAGGAGCATCGCGCCAAAGGTCAACATGAGACTTTCGATTGGCGATAGTCTTAAACATAAAGACAACCATGCAAACCCAAGCGACGGGTCCGACAAGCATCGCGAACGAAAAAGCAATCACCAACATTACGCCGAGCAACGTGTTCATTGATGCATCACTTCAATCGGATAACGATACGAATCACGCGGCGACGGCGAACGACATGAACACAGGACA